>Ga0307373_10006571_pt1 | contig 18446 bp, 19 predicted proteins | sample OX2MG_FD_202534 | JGI IMG/M metagenome (GOLD analysis project Ga0307373, IMG submission 202534) | Soil microbial communities from Risofladan, Vaasa, Finland - OX-2 | ecosystem: Environmental > Terrestrial > Soil > Coastal area > Acid sulfate soil | place: Finland: Risofladan, Vaasa | collected...
TAAAAAAGAACTTATTGTAGGATCTTAATTCTCACGTTGTTGCGGGGGTCGCCTAGCCTGGTCAACGGCGTAAGGCTCAGAACCTTATCTCTTAGGAGTTCGTGGGTTCAAATCCCACCTCCCGCATTACAATTCAGGTGGAAAGTCTATATATTTAGGCTGAGTATGGTATCCAGTGAATCTAGAAGGCAAGTCAATTGAGAGTTTCATGAAAGGGTTTCACAGTGATTCTACCAAGGAATCATACTGCAAAAAGCTTTCACAGTTTTTGGTTTTCTGCAAATGTACCCCTGACGAACTGGAATCAAGGACTAGAAAGAATGCAAAGTGGTTCCAGGACATTTTCATTGATTATATAGAGGCAAGAAGAAAGGAGATAAGCGGCTCCACATTGCACCAGTTCCGTGATGCCCTAAAGCACTTTTTTGAGATGAACGATATAGAGGGGATAAACTGGTCCAAGATAGCAAAGATAATCCCTCACGCAAAAAAGACTGGAAGTGACAGGGCACCTTCAGTAGAAGAGATAAGGTCCATCTTGGAGTTGGCAGACATTCGTACAAAGTGCATAGTGCTGATGTGCTGCAGTTCAGGGATAAGGGTTGGAGCCTTTGATGGTCTGACCTGGAGAGATCTAGTCCCCATAACACATGGTGGCAAGACATTGGCAGTAAAGCTTGTTGTATACCATGGACAGAGGGAGCAGTACTTTAGCTTTCTAACTCTGGAATGCCATAATGCCCTACTCCAGTATAAAAGACTCAGAGAGTCAATAGGAGAGACCATAATACAATCATCTCCACTCATACGGGATACGTGGGACAACAACAGGTACCGCAAGCATGTGACAGATCCCAGGATTGCAATGCCTCTTAGTTCCAAGAGTATAGCAAACCAGATGGGTGAGTTTCTCAAGAAGATGAAATTAAGGGAATCCCGCATTGGCACAAACTATGAGTTCAAGCAGATTCATGGATTTCGCAAATATTTTAAGACAAATGCCGAGCGTGCCATGAAGACAATCGATGTTGAAAAACTGATGGGCCATGCTGAAAACTATTACAAGCCGTCTGAGAGATATCTACTTGAAGAGTACCTCAAGGCAGCTCCATATCTTACAATATCAGAGGCAACCGACCTCAAAAACAAGCTCGAACAGCAGATTACAGTATCAGACAAGAAGGTGGGCGAGCTTGAGCGTGACAATGTTAACCTGCAGGACAGGCTTGACAAGCTTGAATCTAACTATGACTCCATAAGAAAGGTACTTGATGGTGTCCTTGTTGCAAGAACAAGAAAATAGAATATTTTACAAGTAACAAGTATGTTGGAATCACTTAAACTTTAATTAGATTATTTTTTACTTGCTCCAGTTTTGTGTTATATCCACTAATAATATTACATGGTAGAAATATCAAATATGATTCTCCTTTTTTGTCTGCAATTCCATGATCATGCCGTTTTCCATACCACCCTTGACATTGATGATTTTTTCCACAGGTACAGGAAAATTTCATATCTTCAAGTGACTCTACTTCTTTTGCGACATCTCCTCCCATGTCTTTTGTGATTATGATTTTAGGATCTTTTGAAAAATCATGATCAAATCTAAGTGACACATATTTTTCTTCAGGATACAAACTAGCACTATTAGTTTCATACCAATGGTCACCTACCAGTTTGAAAGTAAATTCTACACAGTCTGTCCTAACTGTTATCATGTGAGTTGAATCTTTGCTAACATGATTACAGGGTTTCATTTCAATGATATAATCTGGATCTGAGCCTGTTTGCATTATATCAGGAGTGCGAAGAAATCCATCACAATATACACCTGTTATGTGATCTCTTGTTGTCATGTAATCTCTAATCGGAATCTTGAATCTATCTGAATCTCTATCATATTGAAATTGGTCTATCCATGGATTAAAACCGATTCTACATATTTTATTTATCCAAGATACTGCATTTGTACAGTATTCTGAAATCATACGAACATCTTCTGAAAGATCATTTGCAAGTTCGTTACAAATATCAATACATCTATTGCGTATCCCAAGTATTTCCTTGTAAAAGTCTCTACGAAAATCAGTCATGCCATTCAAGTCCCTTACCGTATATTGGTTCCCTTTTGTTGACAATTTTTCTCGAATATGACGTAAATGCTCTTGATATTGAATATTAGATACAATGTTGCTAAAGCTTTGATAGTTTTTCTTTTTGTCAATTAATTGTGTTATAGCTATTTTACAATCATTTTTTATTTCATTCAATTTTTCCATGGGATAGTCCTTAATCTGTACCATGTCAAGAATATACAAAACCGATTCAAGTAATCTGATTGTTTCATCAATATGGAATATCAAATATGTTTTGTGTTTTGCTTCATATGTTGAATCATGTTTTGTGTTTGTTGGTACAAGGTCTGGCTTTGTTATAGTTGAGATGATTTGTGACTCTGCAGATTCAATATTCTCGGGCTTTTCTGGTGGAATTATGCAGCGATAAATCACTCTTCGCCCGCCTATTGGGATTTTTTCTAATTTGTTGTTACCTTCAAGTGAAATTAGGCGCATACCCGTGACATGTTTTGAACATCTTAATTCTTCCTCTACTTCTTCTAGCATAAAATTATCAATTTGTCCACGATATGCTTCACCTTCACGTAACTTAAGAAATTGAATAATCTTATTTTCTCGTCGCTGATCTTTTTCCAATATTTATGTTCTATGTGTATACTTACTCATAAAAATACTCGTTTACATTAAAGACAGGCATGAGTCAGGACGATGTAAAAAATGAACAATACATACTTGTGCTAAAAAAACTTGATGAATTTGGAGAAGAGCTCAAGTCTTTTCGAGATGCTTTTACGTCATATCAGAACAAAGTCAGAAAGATAATAGTAAACATGGGGGAGGACAAAAATGATCCTTGAGATTGCACTTGTATCATCAATCCTGGCAGTTCCAATCCTGGCAGGAGCCTTGAAGGACAAGTCCTCAAGCGGTACAATAAGAGTTCTTACAACGGTAATAGCCCCAGTAGCAGGCATATTTCCTTTGTGCTATCTGTTTTATACAATATTGCAACAAGCCGGAGTGCAGGTAAGCTTTGATGGTTCCAGCCAATCAAGTTATGGTTCTGTTGTTGTAATCATATTTGCAGGCGTTTCTTATTTTATATCAATGAGGATGGTAATGTTTGGAGAAGAGATAGCAAGGCAAGAAGGCTCTGGAGTGCGTCATGACATATTGAATGTGACAGAGCAATCATGGGCAATCATGGAACCAAAACTGCACGAGCATCAATCCAAGGTAGAGGCAATAACAAAAGAAACTTTTGATAAAAAGATGAAAGACTATACCCTACACTTTGACCAGGTGACAAACAATATGTCATCAACTCTTAGATTTCTCAAGGATGCATTTGCACAAAATACGGCTTCAAATGCAAGTCTGGTATCAGCAAACAAGGAGATGCGGCAAGAGTTGGACGAGCTGAGAAAAGAGCACAAGGACTCCAATGGTCTATCTTTTGAACTGATGGGTCTTTGCAACAAGCTTGATGAAAAAATTGCAATAGCAGAGGCAAAAGCAGAGGCACTTGATTCCATTATACAACAGCAAGGGCAAAAGACACAACAGCCTCAAGACCAAGAAACCGATACAATCCTTACGCCTCAGGATGGTATGGCAAATCGTACCATCGGAATAGAAGAACAGCACAAGATGGCAGAGTACCTAAAAAGCATAGGATTTGACATCAAGGAAAGCCATGGTGCAGGCGAGGCCGACTATATACTTCGAAATGACGGCGAGATAGTTGCAATTGGTTCCAACAAGGCATACACGTTATACGATGAGCCAAAGAGGATGCAGAGAAGGATCTCACTCAAAGACGTAGAGCCTGAAATTATTCTTGCAAAAAAGCTCCAGATGCCGCTGATAGTGTTTGTCACAAACAGGAAAAATGGAAGAAGGTGGGCAGAGTTTGTACCAGAGGATAATCTTGCAGGGTGGACAGGCATCTCTACTCCTGTTATTTTGGCAAAAGATGATGAGGCCTCTGGCAAGTACCTCCAGGACAAGTTTGCAAGTGCACTAGCATCGATTGGAGCCATGATTTGATACATCAAACCAATACTGCACAAAACTACACAGACTGCACAAAACTACACCTTATTATTATATGATATTTTTCATTCTACTGATTCTGCAACCTTTCTGATACCTGCCTCAGGTTTCCTGTTGTAGACACGTATTCTTTTCTTTGACATTCGCTTTTAGTTCTGGAATCTGACTTGATCTTTTCTAATTCTGTAATGTATTCTCTATTTTATACAGGATTGTTCTTATCATTCCTTTCTTCTGTTACCTTGATTCTCCTCATTTCTTTTCAAAAAATATGTCCTTTTATTATACTTGTAATTTGCTTTCTTTTTTCATTATCATTTTCTATTTTATTTTTTTCTTGTTGTTTTCTTTTTTGTCTGATCTTCTGCATTGCCTTTGTTTTTTATCATTAGAGAACACTATAGTTTTTAGATTATCATTTTCTGCTGGTTTTTAACATTTGAATTCTTGTTTCATATTTATCAGAATCTTTTGATTAGTTTGATACATTCTTGATCTTCATTTTGCTTTCTTTTTTACAAACTTTCTTGATCAGTATTTTCTTGATTATCATTTCTTCCACATTTGTAAAAGCCTTGAATTTCATCTTCTTACCCTCTCTATATTTTTCAATTGCACATAATTCGCCTGGCCATAACTCATCCTTGCATTTTTTGCACACGTGCAGGTTATTTTCTGGATCATGACATATGCAAGAACATCGGTCTCCTTTCTTTTTGTATATAGCACCATCTCCAAATACTAGTTTGTCTTTTGACATTTTTAGCATTGGTGTTATATCTTGTCAAGTTAACAATAAGACTTGTGGACGTTTTGTTTATTCCGTTTAATTCTATACTTGGTTAAATCTTGTCAGAATTGCCAAGAACTCTAGAGTTTCAGAGTTACTCTAAGAAAAGTTAGAGTTCTTGAAATGATATACTAAATCACGATTTTAGCTAAAGAATCTAAATTGATGCCTTATGGAATCCAATACAATTTCATTAGAGGATATGCTATTAGTCAAACGCCCGCAGAACAAGCAGGAATAAGTTAGATTTAGGTCAAAACAAGAATCAAGAATTTAATTAAACTGGCTTCCAAAATCAAAAATACATCCTAATATCAGTTAATAATGATTTGAGTTATGATCCAATTATTACGGAATTAAAAAACCAACTAATTCAGTTAACATCATCTGAAAAATATCCTATCACTGAAGTTAGGGCAAATAGAACTAAACATAATGGTAAAGCAGTATATTCCATATTGACTCCTAGTTCAGAAATTGTTTATGTTGGAAAGACCGCGGATTTGTGTCAGAGAATGCAAGATCACATAAACACCAATAGTAGTTCAGACCTAAATATGATGTTAAAAAAATATACAGAACTTCCCCAAGACTCTAAAAATTATCAGGTTCAATATGTCAGAATAATGGATGATCGAAAACGTGGTCAAGTAGAAAGCTTTGTAATTTCTATACTAAATCCTAAACTGAATAAACTAGGATAAACCCCGAAACTTAGCACGGAGGATTTTCATGTATCCAATCCTGACATCTTAACAGTATTGGGAACAAGACAACCGTTATCTAAAGCCCGTCCTATTCTCATTCCTATGAAGCGCATTATCTTTGTGTTGGTCATAGTAGTCGTGGTGTTAATGTTATCATATAGCATTGAGACAGTTTCCGCATATTCTACAAAAACCATAACAGTACAGGCGGGAAACAAGTATACCATATGGACAGACCTTAACACAGGCGACAAGTTTCAAGTTATAATTTCCGTAACAGGTGGTACAAATAATGATGTTGATTTAATCATAACAGATCCTCAAGGTAAAACTCTCGTATCAGGAAGAGTAAATCAACAATATAGTACAGACATTAATGCAGATGTTACTGGACGTTATAATTTTCAATTTGATAACAGCTTTTCAGTTGTCAGCGATAAACAGGTGACATTTTCTTATCAGACAGTTTCACAGTCTCAAAATCCAACTAGTTCAAATTCCCCACAGACGCCAGATACAACAAATTCTAATCCAACTCCTCAAGAGCGTCACTATTACGTTTACACTGCCCAATTGCCAGACTATGCGACAAGTTATGCATCAAATGTAATTTATGATGCAACAAACGCATGGATAAGTGCGAATCCAAACATCAAGTTTTACAAAGCAGACACAGAAGGACAAGCTGACTTAGACGTTCAATGGATAAGAGACTATGGCACTGTGGCTGGTACTCTAGGAGAATATGTTACAGGTACCAAACTAATTCAGGTTGGACTGGGAGATAGTAACTGCATGGGAACATGGCAGCCATATTCTACAAAAACCGTAGAGCACATCGCTACACATGAGATTGGACATTTCTTGGGGCTAGGTCATTCTACAGATCCTAACAATGTCATGTATCCATATACGCCAGTTGAATATGGTCAAGTTACAACTCAAAAAAGTCTTGCAGCAGGATATGTTTCGTTTATTCCATTCTGTACTTACAAGGATTCTACTTCTTACAGTTATTCTGTAACTACTGATGATCCAACTTATGGTTTTAAGGTCTATGTGATTCCATCAAGAAGTGAGTTTGATGGGATTGCCCAGAACAATTTATCATTTAATCATTATTCTGACAGTGGATGTTATGGTGAAAATTTTAAGACATACAGCGGTACATGTGAAGGAATATCCAAAGGCAGCGGTTTACTAATTGTACTTGACAACAGACAGACAACTGATCTAACACAATTAACCGTGACTCAACAGGAAGTACCATTTACAACTGGCACTATGCAAACCACTGTCTCTACAACTGTGACATACAACTATCCGTCTAAAGCTGCGGAAACTCAGGCAACCATACAAAAAGCCATAACTGATGCACAAGCTGCATTACAGCCACAAATAGATGCGGCAACAAAAGCAAAGGCAGATGCAGAAGCGCAGGCAGCTGCTGCAGCTCAAGCACAATCTCAAGCTGAGGCACAAGCAACAGCAGATGCGCAAGCAAAGGCTCAAGCAGATGCACAAGCAGCTGCTGCAGCTCAAGCACAAGCTCAAGCAGAATCTCAGGCAAGAGATGCTGAAAATGCAAAAATTGAGGCTCAGAAACAGGCGCAGGAAGATATTGCAAAGGCAAAAGCAGACGCAGAAGAGAAAATTGCCATGATGTCTTTATCTACAAGTAAAAAGGACTTTTACAAAAACCAAATTACTGAACTCAAAACTGGAATTGATACCACGAATAGTTCTCTTTCAAAATTAAATTTTGAGAGTCCTGTAGCACAGGACAAAATCAAAGAGGCACGGAAAATGATGGGCGCGGTTATTTCAGATTATACTTGGGCAAAAACCAATTGGATTGCTGGAAATGATACATTAAATGAACAAAATTTCAATGCCAGCATACAGTACTTTGACAACATGTCACCAAATTTGGTGTCTGCTGGTAATGATCTAGCATCTATTTCTGGGTTGATGCAAGATGCTCAAAAAATAGAGGATGAATACCAAAAAGGGAAACACAGGTTTTGTTTTCTGTTTTGGTGTTTTTGACATCTAGAGGATCACTATGTGGTTAACTTTAATACAAAATTCTTTACCAAGGAATAAAATTGAAGAATAAAACATTTCAACTAACACCGGAACAAGCTAATAAAGCGATAGAACTTTGTTTAAAAAATGCCAAATCTTTTTTAGAGGACGTAAAAATAGGTATAGAAAAAAGCAAAAAAGATCATCTTTCAATTCCGCTTGTCTATTCATTGGAAGAAATTGGCAAGGCTAAGATAATAAAAGATGCCATGGCAAACTCTCCCATCATAATCTCAATCAATGAAATTAAAGATCATGAATTAAAATTAAAAAAAGCTGTTAATTTTCTAGATGTTCCATTCGGGAAAAGATTCATGATTGACATGCTATTTGATATGGAAGAATATATGGGAACTAGTCCTATGGCTTATTCTGCTACTGAGAATGAACGAAATGAGTTGAGAAATACTGCAAATGACACACATAATTTACGAATGACTACAGCTTTTGTAAATTTCGATCAAAATACAAACGAACCAATTTTAGAAACTGATAATTCAAAATTAATCCCACTGATTGAGAGTATATCTGAGTTAATCGAAGGTTTTAATGAAAATAAAAAATATCCCGAAGATTTTACAATAGATGACGTAAAAAAATTTCCAATATGAAAATAACCCAAAATAGAAAATGTATTGCTAAGAAGGAATAAAGATTTGATGGAATAAACAGGATAAGTTAAAGGATTTCTAATATGGCACATGCCAGTAATGGGTTATGTCTAATTTATGGGGAGTATGTTCATCTCATGCGTAGTCTCACATTTATTTTTAATTTCTCTAAATGAAATAAACTTGATACTTTTGTATTCGTGAAGTAAAGGATAATTCATAGTTATCACAAAGGTAATTACATTCCATATCTCGATATACAACACTCATGAGTAGTGCAAATTATCAATTAAGAAACATGATGATTGATGGATTGAATATGCCTGATAAAGATTACAATTGGAATGATATGTTCTATTTAACTCCCATACCAACAAAATATGGAAAAAAGAACTTTGGTATGGCATATGTTTTGTTAGATAAGCCGATGGCTATTCCTGAAGATGAAATGCATATGGAAAAATATTTTCAAGATAGTGATGAACAAAATAGTACTGTTTTGTATTATACCACTCTGTTTCTTGCTTGTTATCATCTAATAGATCCTAGAATTATGCCACGTATAGTTTGGAGAAGTTCCTCTGGTGTTTCCATACCCGACCCAAAAAAGGATGTAAAATTACATTTAAGATCTGGTGGAGTTCCAAATGTCGAAACACGCCTACCAGAAAAAGATTCTAAAGAGATAGAAATTTCATTAGACAAGACATTTCCTTTATTTGAAAAAGTTTTAGGTATTTCTAAGATCAAAGGCAAGAAGGGCAAAGAGAACCCGTTGATTGTGGCTTTAATAGTGTACCAACTCACATTGGAAAAATCTGAAAATATTAGAAATTTTTTAGATTTTATTACAATATTGGAATCTCTCTTTACTTCTAGTGAGAATGAATTGAGTTACAAACTATCTCTGAGAACCGCAATATTTCTTGAAAAAGATCCTCTCAAACGACGTGGATTATTCGATATGATGAGGGGTGCATATGAAAAAAGAAGCAGTCTTGTTCACGGTTCAGATATAACACTAAAACGTCTTTCTAGTTATTTTGAATATAGAACACAATTAGAGCCACGTGTAAGACAAGCGTTACTTCAATACATCGAACTTATGGCTAGTGGAAAAACGAAAGAGAACATCATAACTGACGTAGATCATGATATTTTAGGATAAATGATCATCAAACCAAGACAGTTAAGATTGTAGAATATGGGAAAATTTGAAAATCTCTGGAATGAATTTGATACGAAAAATAATTGAAAGTTTAACATTGGAAAAAGCATTGGATCTTGGAATTTCAAGAAGGGCATATTTTGACTTGAAACAGAAAATTAGAAATAATATTTCCTTTACGATAAAGAATGGAACCTTGAAATTGTTAAAATTAATGTGATATGGTGAAAACTTAGGAAATTAATTACTTTCTAATTTTTGGCCAGTCATTAAATTTTATTTTTGCTTCATTACCCAATGATATGAATTTAATGGGCATAGTATCGTTATCATTCAGTTTGTAATATTTGTCAACTACATCATTTGGAGGTTCATCCGTGGTGATTTTAGTAGTAATCTTTGTAAAACCAAGATCAATTTTTACTCCAAGTAATGTAACAGATTCTTGTATGTTTGTAATAAGACCATCAACGTATCCCCTTTTTGCTAACGGTTCAATAAACGTCTTGAGCATTTGCACATTCTTGGATATGTTTATTGTGGAAGATACTGATCCAGTTATTTCTCCCTTGGTCATTATTTGATGTGTTTGTATGATTGTCATTGCATCTAATGATGTTAAATTTTGTGGCCATGGAAAACGTGTGTTTGTAATTTTTTGTATTTCAATAATTTTGGAGAATATATCTATGAATTGATCTGGTGATGCTTCAATTTTTTCTGTAGCAAAGCCACCTAAAACTGTGGAATTAGTTTGCATATCGATAATTTCTATGTTACCCTTTGTTACTACTGATCTAACAAACTTGAAAAAATTAAGGTCATCCTCAATCTTCCTGTCATCTCTTGTTGATACCGTAAACTTTGCCTCCTGTTTTTCTCTATTTAATTGAAAATCTACAGAAAATGGGCAGTTTTTTTGTTCTTTATTAGTTAAAGTGATTTTACCGTTCTCAGAAACTGCGGTTAACAGAATGTATTCTAAACTTTCAGTTGAATTTGGTGCCCTTAACTTAACAAGACGTGGTAACGGATTATGTTGTTCTATTTTTAATTGAGCTTCCTTTGGTTTTTCGATTTTATAGACTAATTTGTTATTTTCATAAATAGAAAACTCTTCTATCTCATCTGCATTTAAGGTAATTCCATTTCCTTTACTTTCATATATTAAATCCATCAAAGATTTTGCTTTATCATTTTTCATCTTTAGTCTCACATTAGCTGTGTATGGGGATGCATCTATCTTGGATAGATTTTTGGGTTTAATTTCAACAGAAATTTTATCACCGGACATATGTATCTCATATTTCCAATTTTGGTCAGTGGAATTTAGGATCTTATTGATTTGACCAAAATTTGCTATTACATCAAAAATTGATTTTTTAGATAAATCAAATTCAGTTTCAATTTTTTGTTCAGTTAATTTTTGAAGAATAATCTCTTGCATCTTGTCTATTTTAATTGAATTATTTTCGACTTTTTGTTCAATTCTTCGAAGGTATAATAATTGGATTTTTTCAAGGACATCGGGTTTTGCTTTAAGTTTATTTTCTATAATTTGTAGAAGATCGTGTAATACGGATTTAGGATCAAAACCTGTAATGCTTTCTCCGCATATTTTTTCAAATTTGTCTACAAGAACATCAAACTGAGGATCTTCTCCACGGTCTTTGAAGTTTTGAACAAGTTTTGCTACATCTGGGTCGGAAATGAACTGAAGTACCTGATCAGTTCCTATTTTCTTGTATTTAGTACCCAATTCATCTATGCATTCTACTATGAATCCATTGAAATTTGGAACAGCTAACGTCTTTGAGACATTCTTTAAACCATCATAAATCGCAGCTGTGATTAGACCTATTGTTATTGGATCCATGTATTTTCTTGTAATGTGGTGGTATATTTGTGATCACGGTTGAAATGGAAACGATTATGTGAAATTTTCAAAACTATTTTTGATTTTATACAAATCCGATTCGTTATTTGCTATCTGGTTAACTTTCTCATTATTTCCATGAGTAACGATGTGACAAAATACCAACCACCACCATAATCTCCTGCGGATCCAGAATATTCTCTTACCAAACCTTTTGAAATAAGATTGTTCATTGACAATTCTATTTGCAATTTATTCATATGTTCAATTTCAGGTAAATTGTTTGGTACTACTTTTATCATTTTACTTCCTGACACTATTTCATCGGGATTTCCAAATAATTCAGGATCTAACGAGTGCTTTTCATACATGTGTTTCATCAATAATAAATCAGATATGGATAAGGATGCAATCTTTTCAATGTCCTGTTCAGTCTGTTCTATCGTTTCTGGTATTCTGATGGTTTCAGTTAGGAGACGGGCATAATACTGGATTTTTTCTTTTTGTCTTGTTCTAATTGATTTTTCAAGATATAGCCTAAAAATGTCAAAAAAGGATTCACTCTTAATAAAATTTTTATCAAGAGTTGTAATTCGTAGCAAGTTTAATTCACTGTTTAAATTCTCTAAAGCTATCTCTATTCTTTTTTTATAAATTTCATCAGCATAACTTAATAATGCCAAGTCTATTGAAGGGCCAAAAACAGGCAAAATGTTTGTTAGGATTATTCTCAAAGGAGTGTTTTCAGCATACATACTTGTAATTTCAGATATTTTCACATGATTTGTCAGAATTATTTCTAATTTAATCTTCTTAGTTTTTTTGATTGCTGTTTATATAATTCAGCCTTTGCTTTTTCCAATTCAAATCTTGTCCACGCAATTTCATTCAAAATTTCAATCTTAGCATTCTGCTCAGATATTTCTCTCTCATTTTTTATATTCATATCATTTAATTCATGTTCAAAATTATCTATTCTTATTTCAAATCCATTTATTCTTGTTTCAAGACTATTTACTTTTTTTTCAGAAAAAAACATGGTAAGAATAGCTCCAATAGTTGCTAAAACAACAAACCACATGTCTGCTACAAACAGTGGTTGTTGTGTATTGAATCCAAAAGAGTAGAATACAACTAAAATTCCTAATGCCAAAACTGAAGGAAATCCAACTATTAGGTAGTTAGAAATTTGACGAACTTTTGTCTTTGGCATTCTAAAAATCCATATCGCTGCTGCTATTCCTGCCAATATTTCAGACAAAATTCCATGAACCAGAAAAGTTAATGCATCACTATTAATGGGAACAAAAATCACTAAAGAGACTATTGCAAGAATTGTTGGCAAAATATTTTTTCGATTAAATAGATCTCGTATGGGCATATTGTTTCCATTCATCATAGAAGTCTGATTTTGATAAAGTGTTTGATTGTATGATCATATCATAACATAACATACAGATTAAAAAATACGCTTATAGTATGACAAACCATGGGTTTATCCATAGAAGATCTTCTCTTTGACTATTTTGGACTAGATGATCTAAAATATGCTTTAGATAAAATAGGAAAACCTGTTTCAGGTACTAAACCAGAGCTTGTTAAAAGAATAATAGACAATTGGGAATCACGAAATCGCTATATCTATGATTTACTGGATTGTATGGAAAGGGAATGGCTAGTGACAATATGCAAAGATTTCAACATACCTTCTAATGGTAACAAAGAGGTTCTTAAGAATAGAATCAAAAAAGAAGGTCTGTTAGACACAGATTCCAAAGTCATGGATTCAAAGCAGAATTCAGTTACAAGAGAAGAATCTAAAGATATCAGAGGAATCGAGAAATCGCACGATAAATCATTTTTTAGTGTGCGAAATATCCTGATAATTCTTAGTATCGGGGTTGCAGTAACAACTATTATGTATAATTTAACCAACATCGTAGAATTTTTTTCCAAGCATTAACAAGCCACAATGTGGTTCCATACCTATTTTCATTAAGCTATTTTAAGAAAGAAGAAATTTAATAAATTAATCTAACTCACTTTGAAATTTAGCGATGATTTTGTATATCTCACTGAGAGAATTATGATGTGTTGACATGATACTTTCAGTTTGTAACCAAAATGCTAAAAGATTCGCAACTGCAAGGCAAAACATCACAATCAGTTTGAGAAAATCTTTTTGGTTGTTATCATTTTGATGTGCAGATATACTGAACATTATGACTACAAATCCTCCTGTCATAAGCAACGATAAAATAATTACGCCTGTAAATAATCTAGGAATATTTTTTTCGTATGTTTCAACATCTATGACTGCTTGTTGTGTTTCCTTAAGTTTTACATCATCTATTTTTCCATCCTGAAAATATTTCTGAAATCTATACGATATTTCTAAAAGTTTTGCTTTTGATTTGATGACATTGTGTCTATGATCATGAAGTTTGCCAAGATAAAAAATTGCTAAAACTACTATTAATCCCATTATTGCTTGAGTTGCTAATGTGAGAGGAGAATAATATGCGTGATAATTCTTAAACCATCCGAATGGAAATACAATGTTATTTAATGAATTTATGTAAAAAGTAGAAAATACCCATACATAAGAAAGACCCGTAATGGCAAGGACATATTTTGTGACTCTTAACCTCTTAAATCCACTCAAGATTTTTTCTTTTGACAAATAGAACTTCACTAGATTTTATTATATAAAAAGAATCAAATCATAACGCAAGTAATTATCTAATAGATTCAGTTTTTACTCACAAAAGGAGGGCTTTGCCTTTTTACTGCCATTATGCCATAATTATTTTTCACAAATAAAGGAACTAGGTTATTTCATTATCCGCATTGAAAATAAATAGTTCATTTAATAATTTAAGACCAATTGCCATCACCAAAGGAATTACAAGAGAAGCGATTGAGGTTCCTACACTGCTTATACGATCTTACAGCAGCAGACAGAACTAAAACAGTAAATCTGAAAATAATATCTCAAAAGGCTGGAATTAGTGTTGAAGATGCAATTACCATAGGCCAGTATTTTCACGATGAAAAATTGATTGGACAATTTATGTTTCGTAAGGGAAAAGTAACTACTTTTCTAAAATATGCGGGAATGATCACCCCCAAAGAATTGGATTCTTATCGAAGCACATGGAACCCAAAAAGACCCGTATCCATAACTCATCAAGGAATAAAGGAAATAGAACAAGCATTAACATATCCTAACAAGCCAACTGAGCACTTTACGTCTATTACGATTAATAATTTCATCCACAACTCAGGGATAGTTGAAAATCAGAATATACAGCAAGGCACCATTGATTCAAGTCAAACAATAATCAATAACATCCAACGTGATGAATTACAGCAAATAATCAATCAGATGAAGGAAAATACTAATGATGAACATCTAACACTTGAACAAAAACAAAGATTGGAGTTAGAAGTTGCTACTTTAGAATTACAATCAAAATCATCTAGACCCATGATTCAAAGAATCAAGGAATCACTCTTGTCTGCCAAAGAAATCCTCGACACAATATCTACAGGTGCAGCAGTGGTAGCAAGAATAGTCACTTGGATAAGTGGACTTCAGTTAGGTTAAACCGGCCTTTACGAAGTCTCAGGCTAGTTCAATCTCTCTTATGTTATTCTTACCGTAAAAATTTTCGTTCTAGCTAAAATTCTTACTTTTATTTCTAATCTGAAAAAAGGTCAAACGGGTGAAAGGGAACGCGGATCTTTTTATTTGTCACACATGAGGAATTCTAATTTATTAAACGAAATTAGTTTCTTCTATCAGATCCTTTATGTACAACAATATTCGCTCTGCCTCTTCCTGCGTGTATCTTCTATAGGGGTGTGCCGCATCAATTCTTTTTTTATTAAGATAGTGCAAATAACCCATCAATATCTTGTCTACGTTCTGCTTTGCATCTAACACCTGTAACATCTGACCCCATGACTTGTTTTTGGGTTCTTCCCCTGTGGAGTTTCTATAAAACTTTTGAATTATTCGCTCTGCAACTCTGAAGAAGATCATAGTAGCAGCAGTAGGAAATGAATGGAGTAACACATTGATTCCTTCTCTCAAGTCTTTTTTAGCGTCTTCATCCAAAAACATCATTATTTGATCTGAGAATATGTCATTGATTACATCCTCTTTGATTACATGTGTGCCTTTATCATTAAATGATTCTGTTATCTGTGTAATCCAACTTTCAGATGCTAGTTGTAACGCTTTTGCATCCTCTTTTGTCAAATTAACAGGTAATTTTTCTTCCTCATCTTCAGAGTAATTCTTCTCTAATTTGTTAATCCAACGCTTCATTGAAGATTTGATGCGTTCTACTTTCTCAATTGTTTCAGAGACTTCTTCAAGGTCATCTTGTAATTCTTCTAAAGTATCCAATGTTCCACCTAATCCCTTGACTGATAATTTCACATTTGGACCAAAGTCTGGTGCATACATGCATTCGGTATTCAAATTTTCCAAGTCAGCAATTAAATGTAATAATTTATGAGTATCGAATTTAGTTACCATTAAAATTATTTGGCTACCACCATATTTAAGAAAAATTATCTCATACGTTCCATTCTAACTTTGATTCATACCTTCATTCATAGTCAAACGGCATGTCTCTATCTTTCAAAAATCCATCCTAAAAAAGGTCAAACGGTGAGTCCCCATCTATACCCCTCACATGATGTGGGATCGAGTAAATCTGAACCAGTATCTTTTATACAAAAGGTTGTACTAAAATATTAAAATCTAAAATGTTTCATAAGGATTTCATTTTGTGCCTGTTATGAAACATTTCGCAGAAATCTAGCAGTTTAATCTGATTTTTCCTAGGTTTAAATTATAAATATGATTTTAATTGGTTCTGTAAAGTTCTAGGTACATGAGTTGAGTTTTTTTACGTGTCAAAGGTCGGGACATGGGTCAAATTGGGTAAATAGAACTAGGTGAAGGGAATACTTTTCTGCCATTTTCTAATTTATTATTTGTAAGTTCTACAAACAATTTTCTAGCTTCTATGAATATAGGGTCAAAAGCACTTTTACTCACGTCAATTTCCTTTGGTTTTTTGTCATCTGAAAAATGAATTTCTCCTTGACCTACAACTAAATGAAAACATTTTTCGACATTGACATATTTGATCCCACAATTTGTATCTACTGTACCGTCAATCCCATGTTTTTTTAAATCAATAACTCGTTCGTCTAAATGGGTATAGAAGTTACGTATGTCATCAAATTTACGAGATTCATTTTTCATCTGTAAAAGAATTGGTTGAATCTCCATTAAATTCCCTTGTTTGAGAATACCCTCAAGTAAGAAATAGAGATCACTTACTAATGAAAGTGTGAGTCGTATATCAGAATAATAATCTAATTTTGGTAAACCAATGACGTAAAAATGTAATACGTTTTCTAATGGCACATCTTCATAGGTCTTAGTTTTAGGAGGCAATTTACGAGTTACATCATATAGTGCATCAAGAGTGAAAAACACAAAGTCTAGTATCCTTCCAACACTATCGCTTACAATATGTTGTCTGCCTTGACACCAAAAACTAATAGCTATTTTAGCTTCGTCACAAACACTCATACTTTTTCATTAGTTTTGGTAGCATTATGAATTAAAGTTATCCATTTGTTATCGCCTTTGATTTCAATTCCACAAGCTTCACTTGGTGTTTTTCCATTTAATCCCTCGTGTGTTATAATGTAATTATGGAATATCTCATAACCTTTCATGATTGTACGGTACAATATGATTTAATCTGATTTTTCCTAGGTTTAAATTACCTTTGGTAACGGAGTCAAAATTATAACCATATTTTGACCGGTTTGTAATTGTTTCATAGTAATGTTGAATGAAACGGAACCAAAAATTTAACAACATGGTCCAGTATCATAACTAACATGAGTGATGGAACCATGAAAAATGAGAAAAATTCAGTGGTTTCAGACGCTGCAGTTAGTGGACCCCTGTGGGTCCGCTTTCTCTATTATCCGGAAACCTTGTTATTGTCTAATCTTTACTGTCTGAAAACAAAATTCTTCTGGTATCCTGTAATTGCTACGACCCAGCTTAGTATAATCTCAATTAATTGTATTTTTGTAGAAAATTAAAAAAGGCAGGAAAGATTTTCAAAAGTTATTGATTCGCCCAAAAGGTGCTACCAAAAGATGATGATACACCATTTAAAAGAAGGTTAGGATTTGGAGGCTGCTTGTCAATCTGACCAGTGATTCTTACTATGTCATCGGCATCTATGACGCTCACTCCATTTGAGATGCACTTGTCTCTGATCGCATTGACCGACTTCGATGACACAATCATGGGAACTACTTTCACTCCTAATTCTTCCATCTCTTCAGATTGTTGCTTTGCTAGATTCTTTATAACATCTATTTGTTTTTCATCTGGTACGCTGGTCTTACAACTTACAAGTATCAACGTTTTTTCTTTGTCATTGCTGTAATAACATAGCAAATCTGCAGAACCTGAGCTGCGACCTTGTTCATCGTGGATTACTTCATGGTCTTTGCCAAGCCAGATTGTCTGGAAACCACATAAAGAAAACAACCACTGAACTGCCCGTTCGAAATTGTCAGTATCACGCAAGCGAAAGCCATCTTTATTCGAAGCGGTTGGCCTGAGAAGCATTTCTTTATACTTGTCAAGAATACAAAATTTGGCAAACATTTTGGCTAGAGGGTTATTTGCTAGATAACTTTTCTCCGCTATCATCTCAGTCAGTGACTTTCGTTCATAGGATATTTTCTGACCAAGTGCTTGAAAGAATAAACTGATTTCACGCGCATCGTGTTTATGTGATTGCGACATGTCAGGTTGCTCGGCATCTATTTGCCATGTCTTGAAATCTCCTTCATGTGCAGTCATCCCACTCATCTGATCAAATGCTTCTGCGCCAATTTCTGACTCTGTATTATACAATCCAATGTTATCCCGAGATTGATACTTTCTATATTGTAAAATAATGCCATCCAGATTTTTATGATATTTTACTACAATTTTGATCTTGTTTTCT
>Ga0307373_10006573_pt1 | contig 18444 bp, 11 predicted proteins | sample OX2MG_FD_202534 | JGI IMG/M metagenome (GOLD analysis project Ga0307373, IMG submission 202534) | Soil microbial communities from Risofladan, Vaasa, Finland - OX-2 | ecosystem: Environmental > Terrestrial > Soil > Coastal area > Acid sulfate soil | place: Finland: Risofladan, Vaasa | collected...
GCTCTCTTTGTTGTTTCCCTGGCGGCCGTCGCCCGGGCGCAATCGTCCGCCGTTGCCATTCCGGCGCGGATTGAAAAGAGCCATTGTTCGGATGCTCCCAGGTTCAAGTCAACACTCAATGGCAATCCAGCACCCGTCAGGGGGGAGTTGGGCCCAGCCAGCGATCAGGTTATTCTGGTCGTGTTTGATCTCACCGGTGACCTGTCACGCATTGAAGATGCCAAGCAGGCGGTGATCGCCGACATCTCCACGCTGCCCCCGAACGCGTGGGTTGGTGTGCTGCGCGCGCAGGATGGATTGCATGTCCTGGCCGACCCCAGTCCAAACCGTCAGAAGGTGATTGACGCAATCAACTCCCTGTCCAGCAACGGGACCCCAGGACTACTGGAAACGCTTCGTCCGGCCCTTTCGCTGGCGGATGCCATGATTCGCAGGTCCCCGGTGCGCGTCTCGGTGCTCTATATCACGGACGGAAGCATCTATAACTATCGGGAGGACTATACCGATCCCGTCATCAATCCCAGCGATACGCACGACCTGAGCCGGCGCTTTCCTGATGGGCTGATTAATGAGAAGATATCCAAGCTGGAAAGGCACATCCGTTCTCTGGAGGCGCCGTTGTTCGTGATCCAACTCCATTACCACCAGAACGGCCTTGACCAGGCCTATCAAAATGGCCTGGAAACTCTGGCCGATACGACGGGCGGCGAGGCTGCCGTGTGCCATTCGCTCTCGGAGGTTCCGCAGGTGATCTCCACCATGTTCTCCCGAATCAGCACCACCTGGAGGCTTAATCTGGAGGTCCCGCCCAGGACTCACAACCATATGCAGGTCGGCTTGAGCGCCTCCTGCGGCAGCGACGACCTGCAACTTTCCTGGCGCACCCACTTTCAACTGAAAGGGGAGTAAGATCATGCCGATGAGACGTCTGCAAATCGCTCTGGTCTCGGGCCTTGGAGTGGCCCTTGTCGCTGCCGGCGGCATCATGATCCACCAATCCAGACAGCTTGCAGAGGCTCGGCAGCAACGGGACACGGCCCTGCAGTCTTTACAGGAAGCGCGGGAAGCCCTCCGCCAGAGCGAGCTTCGCGGCGCCTCCGCCACGCCTGAAACTCCCAAGCCCGCGAGCAACGATCAAGCCGCGATTGCCCGGCGCGACGCAACCATTGAACAGCTCACCAGCGAGCTCAGCGCAGCGCAGGCGAACATCGCCCAGTTCCAGGAACAAATTTCAGCCTCCCGGGACGAGAACGCAAAGGCACTCGCAAGTTCCAGCCAGCGCTACCAGGAACAGCAAGCGGAACTGCAGAACCGTCTCGACAAATTGCAGAAAGAACTTGATTCTGCTCAGGCCGATGTCCAGAGTTCCCGCCAGCGCGTTGCCGGCCTGCAAAAGGCGAATGATCAACTGAGGGCTGAGAACAGCGAGGGATCTACCCGTGCGGCTGAACGCGAGCACATTCTGGCCAGCCTGCAGGATCTGGATCGCCGCCGGGAGTCTTATCTGACATCGATCGCCGACCGGTACCGTAATATCACCAGTCAATTCCGAACCATGAGCGGCATGCTCGACTCGAACCGCGGGCAGGATTCCAATACGTTCAGCGGCCCAGCCCTGGACCTGATCCAGAACGCCATCTCCCTCAGCGACAATGACCTTCAGCACCTCAGCGAACTCAACGCAAAGGCCTTCCAGCTTGAAAAAAAGCTGGCAAAGAACTGAGCGGACCGAAAAGACATCAGCCCGCTGTGGGCCGTCTGCTTCTGAACCCGGAATGAGGCCGCAGGCAGCAAAGCGCGGCGGCATGTTCCGGCGAAGATGTCTCCCGGTTCGAATGTCGGAGCCACACGACTCCCGTTCTCGACAGAGGTTTCATCAACGCATCCACCCTACAAATGACGCGCAGGCCGCAGCTCCGCCGCCGATATCGGGCGCAAGGACGCTCTTTCCGTAAGTTCACGCACTTCCCTTCAACCCGATCATTCGAGGGAACCCGCCCGGTCGGAATCCACACGGTCCCTTGCGGCGGCCTCCCTTCCTTGACGGCTCTATCGGGCGGGTCTTAAGATGGTAGATTGGCCTCAGCCTGCGTAACGCGACTGATAGGCAGTGTCAGCATGTTAAAGCAGATTACAGTTCGGGGAGCGCGCCAGCACAACCTTCGCAACATCGACGTCACGATCCCGCGCAACAAGTTCAGCGTGGTGACGGGGCTGAGCGGCTCAGGAAAGTCGAGCCTGGCCTTCGACATCATCTACGCCGAAGGCCAGCGCCGCTACGCCCAGACGCTTTCCGCCTACGCGCGCCAGTTCCTGGACCAGTTGCAGCGGCCTGACGTCGACGCCGTTGAAGGGCTGAGCCCCGCCATCTCCATCGAACAGAAGACCACCAGCCGCAGCCCGCGGTCCACGGTGGGCACGATCACCGAAATCTACGATTACCTCCGCCTGCTTTACGCCACCATCGGGGTCCCGCATTGCCATCATTGCGGGCGGCCCATTTCCCGCCAGACCACGGAACAGATTCTGGCATCCATCATGGCCCTCCAGGACGAAGTTCCGGTGGAAGACGGCGATCCGCGCATCATGGTCCTGGCGCCCGTGGTGCGCGGGCGGAAAGGTGAATTCCGCCACCTTTTCGAGCAACTGGGCCGGGAAGGATTCGTTCGGGTGCGCGTGGATGGTCAGTTGCGCCAGTTGGATGAAGAGATTCGCCTGGACCGGCGGCGGAATCACACGATTGAGGTTCTGGTGGACAGGCTGCTGGTTAAGCCTGGAATTGAAAGCCGGCTTTCAGCCTCCATCGAAACGGCCATGAAATTGGCGAAGGGCATTGTTCAGATCGCGGTCGTGAACGGCGAAGAGCATCTGTATTCCCAGGAGCGGGCCTGCGTGCATTGCGGCAGCAACATTCCCGCGCTTGAACCGCGGTCTTTTTCCTTCAACAGCCCTTACGGCGCTTGCGAAGCGTGCCGGGGCCTCGGCAGCCGCTTTACGTTCGATCCCGGCAAGGTTGTGGTGGACTGGTCCCGGCCGCTGTTTGCCGGGGGACTGGGCCCGGGTTCGGGTTCGCGCGTCCTGCAGCGGAGCCTGGCCCGCCTCGCCGAACAGTCCGGCTTTGATCTGCGCACGCCCTTTGAGAAATTCCCGGCGAAGATCCAAAACCTGATTCTGTACGGGAAACATCCTCGCGGATCTCGGCGCGCCGCGGGCTTTGCGGGGATCATTCCTCTTCTCGAGCGATGGTACAAAAATACGGATTCCGAAAGTTACCACGAATGGTTGGCACGCTATACCTCCGCAATGCCCTGCCCGCAATGCAACGGCAAGCGCCTGAGAGCGGAAAGCCTGGCCGTCACCATCGCAAGCCTCTCCATTGCCGATTTCACCGCCCTGCCCGTGGGAGAAGCTCAAAAGGCGGTCCGGCGCATCACGCTCAATGAGCGTGAAGAACTGCTGGCGCGGCGCATCCTGAACGAGATTGCCGCCCGGCTGGAATTTCTGGACACCGTCGGGCTGAGCTACTTGAGCCTTGACCGGTCGGCCGCAACCCTTTCAAACGGAGAGAGCCAGCGTGTCCGCCTGGCCACCCAGATCGGTTCCAAGCTGCGCGACGTCCTTTACGTGTTGGATGAGCCGAGCATCGGCCTGCATCCTCGGGACAACCAGCGGCTTCTGGGAACGCTCGAGCGCCTGCGGGATATGGGCAACACGGTTCTGGTGGTCGAACACGATGAGGAAACCATCCGCCGCTCCGATTACGTGATTGATCTCGGTCCCGGAGCCGGCAAGCTGGGAGGCTCCCTGGTCGCCTGCGGGCCGCCGGAAGCGGTGGCCGCCTGCGAGAGTTCTTTGACAGGCCAGTACCTTTCCGGACGCCGTCACATTCCTGTCCCGGAAACAAGGCGCTTGCCGAACGGGAAGTACCTCTCTGTGCTGGGAGCGCGGGCCAATAATCTGAAGAACATTGATGTCAAGTTTCCGCTGGGCCTGCTCGTGGTGGTCACGGGAGTGTCCGGATCGGGCAAGTCAACCCTGGTCAACGACATCCTTTACAGGGCGCTGGCCAAGCAACTTTACCGGGCGCTTGAAGAGCCGGGCCTCCATCGCTCGATTGACGGCAGCGAGCGAATCGACAAGGTCATCGTGATTGACCAGTCTCCGATCGGACGCACGCCCCGCTCAAACCCCGCAACCTACACCGGGGTCTTTACGCCAATCCGCGAACTCTTCGCCATGCTGCCCGATTCGCGCGAGCGCGGGTATCGCGCCGGCCGCTTCAGCTTCAACGTGAAAGGCGGGCGCTGTGAAGCCTGCCAGGGCGAAGGCATGCGGCGCATTGAGATGAATTTTCTTCCCGACGTTTACGTCACCTGCGAGACCTGCATCGGGCGCCGCTACAACGCGGAAACGCTGGCCGCGAAGTACAAGGGATACTCCATTGCCGACCTGCTGGACTCCACCGTCACGGATGCGCTGCCCGTCCTCGAAAACATTCCACAGATCCGGCAAAAGTTGCAGACGCTGGAAGACGTCGGGCTGGGTTATATTCATCTGGGCCAGGCGGCCACCACGCTTTCGGGCGGCGAAGCCCAGCGCATCAAGCTGGCCCGTGAACTCAGCCGCCGCCAGACCGGTCGCACGCTTTACCTTCTCGACGAACCCACGACGGGGCTGCATTTCGACGACGTCAAGCAGCTCCTTGAAGTCCTGAACCGCTTGACAGATTTGGGCAACACCGTCATCATCATCGAGCACCACCTTGACGTCATCAAGCAGGCGGACTGGATTATTGACTTAGGCCCCGAAGGCGGGGAGGCGGGTGGGCGCATCGTCGCGCAAGGAACACCGGAAGAGGTCGCGTGTGTCAAGAAATCGTTCACGGGCCAGGCGTTGGCTGCGGTCCTGAGCGAGCAACCCCGTTCCTCTTCCAGCGTGGAAGTTCTGTCATTAGATTGCTAGAGCGGCCCGCGCTAGGCCGTGCGCGGAACGGCGCAATGACCGGCACAATTCAGCCGGGCACAATTCAGCCGGGCACAATTCAGCCGGGAATGAGCGAGGTCATGACGCGAGTTGCAGCTTGGCGGGCCGGAATAAACTCATGATCCCCTCGCTCGATGCAGCTTTGGCCAAACGCGGGAAAAACTGATGACCTTGCAATGGGATCCTGAACACAAGGATTTTTCGAACAACCTGGCCGGGCCGCAACAGCCCATCGAAGAGGTCCTCAAGCCTCCTCCGGAACAGTGGCGGCTTCGCGACCTGCTGATTTTTATTGTGGTTGGATTTCTGGCCTTGTTGGCCGCGAACCTGACCGTGTTTGTGGGATATGCCGTCCTTGCACCCGCCCTCCACTGGACCACTCCCATCCTGAAACTACAAACGAATGCTGTTTTCCTTCTTGTGCTCCAACTGGTCTGGTACCTGTTACTGCTGGCTTATATCTACTTCTTTATCACGCTCTATTACAAGGCTTCTTTTTTGAGCGCGCTGAAATGGAGAAGGCTGTCAGGCCATAACGTGCTGCGTTACCTGCTGGGGGGCGCTGCTCTATCGCTTGTTGTCATGATCGTCCCTCCTCTGCTGCCGGAAAAGCATAGTTTTCCGCTTGAAAAGATGTTCAATTCTCCGGCATCAGCCTACGCCATCGCAGCCTTCGCGGTTCTCATCGCGCCTTTCATGGAGGAACTCTTGTTTCGCGGGCTGCTGTTTGCCTTCTTCGAGAAACACGGCGGTCTCACCTTCGCCGTTGTGTCCACGGCCCTCCTGTTTGCGGGGCTGCACATTCCTGAATACTGGGGTGCATGGAACCACGTGATTATGATTCTGATTGTCGGGCTGACGTTCTCGATTGTGCGCGGCATGACCGGGTCCCTCACTCCCAGCTTTCTCCTGCACCTGGCCTATAACGGCACTTTAATGTTGCTGCTTTTTCTGCAGACACAACACTTCCATCGGATGCCGGCGGGTCTCCTGCTATTCCGCTAAGCGGTCGAACCTCAGCATGGGATAGGAGCGCACTGGCGCAACGGGGATGGCCTTCCCTTCGCCAACCCTGGCTGCGCTCCAGCGATCCGGGAACCTTCAACCTCTGCGGCGCTTGACATCGATTCTGAGGCGCTTGATTTTTTGATTCAGGGTGGAAAGTGGAATCTTGAAGCGATCGGCGGCTTCCGTCTGGCTCCAGTTCGTTCGCGCGAGCATATCCAAAATAACTTCTCTTTCAAACTGTTCAACAATTTCGAACAGCGAATGCCCGTCAACTTGCTCAGCAGAGTAAGCCTGCAATCCCTCCCGGCGATTTTCAAACACCTGCTCGGGGAGCGTGTCCGGCCCGATTAGAGATCCGGCCGCAAGCACCACGGCGCGCTCGACGGCGTTCTCCAGTTCACGCACGTTGCCCGGCCAGTCATGGTCCATTAAGAGCTTCATGGCTTCGGGGGTAAACTTCAAACCTTCACGCCCATTTTCACTGCAATACTTCGCCAGAAAATGATCGACCAGGTGCGGAATGTCCACCTTACGGTCGCGAAGCGGCGGCAAGCTCACCGTAATGACGTTAAGCCGGTAGTAAAGGTCTTCCCGGAACTTGTTGGCCTGGACCATCGTCTTCAGGTCCGAGTTGGTGGCGGCAAGGATTCGAACATCCACTTTAATGTTCTCGGTGCCGCCCAGCCGCATGAATTCGCGTTCCTGAATCACCCGCAGAAGCTTGGCCTGCGTGTCCACACCGATCGTTCCAATCTCGTCGAAAAAGATGGTGCCCTGATCGGCAACCTCGAAGAGTCCCCGCTTCGTGGCGATGGCCGAAGTGAAAGCTCCTTTGACGTGCCCGAACAGCGTGCTTTCGAGCAAATCCACGGGCATCGATCCGGTATTGACCGGAACAAACGGCTTGTCCGCGCGGGGGCTTGTGGCATGGATCGTCTTGGCCACCAGTTCCTTGCCGGTGCCGCTCTCGCCAGTGATCAGCACCGTCGCCCGGCTGGCCGCGACCTGGGTAATCAGGTCGTAAACTCGTTGCATGCATTCGCTCTTGCCAATGATGTTGGGCAGACCGAAGCGCTTGAGCGCGCGCCGCAGCAGAACATTTTCCACTCGCAGCCGCGAGCGGTCCAGCAGATTACGAATTTCGAGCAGCAGCTTGTCGTTGTCCCAGGGCTTGGTGATATAACTCTCCGCGCCCTCGCGGGAAGCCTGGAAGGCGACCTGGCTGGAATCGTAAGCGGTGATCATGATCACGGGAATTTCGGGCGAGTCCCTCTTAATCGACCGCAGCACGTCAATCCCGTTGGCGTCCGGAAGGCTGATGTCCAGTAAAACAAGGTCGAAGGGTTCCTTGTCGAGTTTTGCCAGTCCCCCGGCCGCTGTGGACGCCGTCGTCGTTTGATAGCCCTCCGTCTTCAGGAGCTCATCAAGACTCGCGAGGACGTCGGCCTCGTCGTCAACAATAAGGATGGAACCCGTTTTAGAGGACATTGACCGGTTTCCTGGTGGCGGGGAATTCAAGGCGGAACGATGCTCCGCGGCCGACTGAGCTGTCGACATAGATCTTTCCGGAGTGTTCCCGAATGATGCCGTAACTCACCGCCAAACCAAGTCCCGTACCGTGGTTGGTCGCTTTCGTGGTGAAGAAGGGGTCAAAGATCTTGCGGAGATGTTCCGGGGAAATGCCCACGCCGTTGTCGGAGATTTCAACACAAACCGTGGAATCGCTGGCGCGGGTCTCAACGGTCAGGTTTCCGCCATAAGGCATCGCATCGCGGGCGTTCATAATCAGGTTCATGAAAACCTGTTGCAGCTTGCCGGCGTTTCCCTGGATGGGAGGAAGGTCGGAATCAAGATGGGTCTGGACGCTGATCTTGGCGGCCCGCAGCACAGGAGCCACCAGCGCGAGAGTATCCTGAACGACCTTGCTCAGTTCCGTCTCAACCCGTTCGCTGCCGCTGACGCGGGAGAATTTCAGCAGGTTATTGATGATTTCTGACGCTCGGAACCCCTGCTTGACAACCCTTTCCAGCACGCCCGAGTGAGGATCACCCGAAGGGAGCTGCCGCATCAGCATCTGAAGTTGCGAAGTGATCACGGCCAGCGGCGTGTTGACCTCATGCGCGACTCCGGCCGCCAAAATCCCGATCGACGAAAGCTTTTCAGCCTGGACCAACTGGTCTTCCAGCTCAACCCGGTCGGTGAGGTCGTTCATAATCAGCAAGCGGCCGATGACATGATCGTCTTTACCCAGCAGTGGCACGGTGGAGAGATTCACAATCAGCGCGCGCCCCGCCGCATTATTCAAGCGGAACTTGTAGAGATTCAATGACCGGTAAGGCTCGGAATGGCGGGGCAATTGGGCAAGCAGTTCCGGCGGGAAAACATCCGCCAGCCGTTTCCCTTCGGCCTCTGCGCCCCGAAACCCGTAAAGCCTTTCCATGGAAGAATTCCAGGACTCAATACACTGTTCCGGATTCCAGGCCACAATTCCGGCATCAATGGATTCGATGATGTTTTCGCTGAAATCCTTTAACGCCTGGTATTCAAGGGCCTTGCGCTCGAGCGACTCATACAGCCGGGCGCCTTCAATGGCCATGGCAACATATCCCGAAACCGTTTGCAGCAGATCGACGTCTTCGCTTGAAAGAAAGTCATCGTCCTTGGTCTTCCCGAGCGCCAGGTAACCCAGCGTCTTTCCCTTGACCCTCAAAGGCAAGTAGTAGTGCAGGCCCAGCTTTTCGATGGTCATCTGAGCGCCGGGCGGGAAATCGGCAGGGTGTTTGACGCTTTCAAAGAACAGGTACCCCTTCCCCGCTTCAATCGCCCGGTGATCAAGAAAACTCAGGTCAAGTTCGCCGCCAAAGGTGAGTCCGCGGGATTTGGCCAGACAGGGTTCCATGGAGTCGGACATCAGGAACGCCGCCACCCGGTCCACGTCCAGGGTTTCCGCCAGGCTCTCAACCGTCTGGTCCAGCAGAGAATCAACGTGGACTTCCGAACCCAGATCGCGGGCAAAATCCAGCAAGGTCCTCCGGTAATCATAGCGCTCGCGATTGAAGAACCGGTCCAGCCGCGCCTGAATCCGGGTCACCATGGGCTGGAACAACAGGGCCGTCACCACGATCGCCAGCAACCATCCACCCTGGCTGGTGATCAGCGCGTTGTTGCGGAAAAAGTCGGCCAGCAGGAATACCAGTCCGAAGTAAAACCCGATGATCGCAGCCGTCGCCAGCGCATAGGCGATTCCGCGGCGGAAAATCATATCCACGTCCATCAGGCGGTAGCGCACAATCGCGTAACCAAACGTCAGGGGCAGCAGCACCAGCGAAAAGACGGAAAGCTTCATCCAGTCCGCCGGAATGAACCCCATCCCCAGAAAATAAGGAACAGCATAAAGCGCGACAAAGGGGATCACCGCCACCGCAGTTCCCCGAGTGACCCACTTCAATTGCTGTTTCGCCAGCGGCGCCGAGGCGCGGCGATAAGAGCGGAAGAGAAAGAAAACTCCGGCCGCAAAATAAACCGCCAGGTGCCCCATCTCCAGGCTGTCGAGCAGCCAGCGGACAGATAACATGGGCAGCGACAACGTTACCATCCCTGACATCACCAGCCCGTGGAATGCCAGCAGAAGCGCGGCGGGAAAATAGAGAGCCGGCAGTACGTAGGGTCGCCGCTTGACGAAATGGGGTTTCTCGGGAAAAGTGAGACAAAAATGCAGAAATAGAGCGGGCTGGAGCAGCAGCGCCGTTACGTTAAGCCAGTAGATTGTCGAATCGAAAAGATTCAGCTTCCCCGTGTAGGAGAAACAATAAAGGACAAACGACGCAAGACAAAAAAGATAGAAGTGCAGCGATTTCGCCGCCGACCAGCGGCGCAGAAAAACAAAGGCGCCGATGATCAGGTAAAGGAGCCCGACCACTTCAAGATAACCGTGAAGGGCCTGAGAATTGTTCTCCGGGCTGAGGACTACCGTGGTCTCAAACGTTTCTCCGCCGCGAGCCAGGTTATAGGCCGCCCGCGACCATACGCCGCTTTCAAAAATGTCGCGCGCAGCTTCGACAGTGGTTTTGACCGGGTGGCCATCGATCGACTTGAGGATATCTCCGGCGAGAATTCCTGAACGCTGCCCCGGCGAGTCTGGCGCCACGCTCCACGCCCTCAGCCCCTGTTCAGTCGTCACCCATGATACGCCGTCGGTCGGAAGCTGATAGGTTCTCTTTTGTTGAAAGCTGATGACGGCAAAAATAACGAGGGTCACGCTCACTATCGCGAGCAGGAGGGTCATAAAGCGATATGGAGCTCGTACGCTCATGGCACTTTCGTTATCCCGGAATGATGCAAGACCTTGGTAAAAACCTGTAGCAACTTGAGTTCCTTGTCATAAATCACGGGTCTTATCACGTTTTTCGGCGCGCCTTGCGCCTTTTAGCGATTCCCGTCGGCATGTCCGGATCGCCATTCTATGACATGTGGAATATTTAATATGGAAACTCGTAGAATCTAAGTTTCCATACCACCCTGCTCAGGATTCAGGCGCCGGGGCTCCTTATGAAAGGACGAAGCTTCCGGGCAGGATCTCAAAATTGGACAGCAAAGCCACCGCGGATGGTTCGATAAGCAGGCGTAAGCAAGACAGACCTGCCGTCTGCTTGCCTCAATCCGACGGAACCCTGTCCCAATAGGTTCCTGAAATCGGCTATGGCCACAATTCGCAGAGGCAGCATGTCAATTTTGGGAAGCGGCTGGCGGATCTGCAAACCCCAAAAAGGTTCAAACTCCATCCTGCTCTGTCCGTAGGGATCAACAACCGTCAGGCGCCCGGCGGGGAGCCAGCTATAAGTACTGATAATCTGGGTATTCAATCCCGGAACAAACGTCGAGAACCTGCCGGAGACGGATTGCGTAAATTCCGCACGGAGAAAATCGGGCAGGTTTGCCGCATCAACAGGAATATCAGCGCCGGCGCCCGCGGACGGACCAACAGCCAACGCGCTTCCAAAGGCATACATCACGCCGACTTCCCCGCGCTGGCCAAGCCGTTGCCGATAGGCAACCTCTCCACCAGAAGAACCGTATTGCCCCGCGTTCAGGACCGCCCTGCTGGCCACAGGACTGACCATAAGATTGCCCGCTGGCGACGAATTTTCCAGACCCTGAATTCCGCCAACGCCCCAGACCGCCACATCCTGAAATGCGTCGTGATAGGCCGCAAACTCTATTTGGGATCCGGTGCCAAGGTTTCGCTTCAGCCGGAGCTCAGCGTGCCGGGCGTTTTCGAGCCGCGGGCGAAAATTATGCAGGGTGATGCGCGGAAAAGCGTTGAGATCTCCAACGCGCTGGAGCAGGGTATCGGGTTCGTCCAACCCAGCCGCGCCGTAACTGAGACTCAAAACCGTCGAAGGGTCGATCTGATAGGCAAGATTGATCTCGGGCTGCGTGGTGCTTGTATCGCTGACGGAATTCAAATACTTCATCTCAAAGCCCGCCGTCAGGGTCAGCGCATCCGAAAGCTGGCGGGTCTGCACGTAGCGCAGCACCATTCCGCGGGACAAAGGCACTCCCTGTCCACCCAAAGAAGAAACGGCAGCGCCATTTCCATCCAGGTTCAACTGATGAACCGCGAGGCTGATCTCCTCGTGATCTCTATTCAGGAAACCCCTTCGGTAATCCGCAACAATCGAGGACCCCTCAACGTCGCTTCGGCTGATGGAACCCGCCACCAGGACGTCGGAGTTCCCATCCAAAGGATGCAAGTACGCCACAATGTTGTCGGTTCCGGGATCTTCAGAAAGACCGTTGGCGCCCCTCGTTCCGGGGATCATGGCGAATAAACGCCGCGCGGGAAGAGGCGTCTGTTTGGCAGCCTCTTTGCGGTCGCGGTCAGCTTTCCGGTAGCGGAGAACAGGGCGGGTGGAGGCCGATGTCCGCAGAATCCATTTCCATTCATGTCCCCAGGCGCTGAGATCATGCGCGGGCTGCTGCCAGCGGATCCCGGAAAGGATGTCGCCCAGCGCGAAGGTCTCCTGCGTCGTTGTCCCGGGCCTCACTTGCACCCCGTTTCGAAGTACGGGCAGCTTGGCCGCCGAGATCACTTGCAGCGAATACCAACCGGGGGTGACGCGGCTAATCGTGAAATTGCCTTGAGCATCCGTAAAAACCCGGTCGAGTGAACCTTCCAGCAATCCCTGCGAGCTGCCGATCCCCGGTCCGGTCAGCAGGACGGTTGCGCCCATGACAGGATTCCCCGCGGTGTCGGTTACGGTACCCGATACCCGGCCGTACTGGGCGCTGACGCCTTGACATGCCGTCAATAGGATCGCGAGAAATACCCCGGCTGAGAGTATTTCCGCCCCTCGCCATGGATGGTTTGAGCGTCGCATTATGCCTCGGTCAGTGCACTCCGAAGATATTCGCCCCGGCGGTCAACTCGAAATCGGCACCTGGATTTCATTCCTCAACCTGGAAATTAGTCGTCTGGGTATCCGTCTGATCCTTGACTTTGTCTGTGATCTTGATCTGCAAGGTGTATTTGCCAGGCTGGAGCAGCTTCGCCGGCATCGTTTTCTCCAGCGTAACCTGCTCCGAAGCATCCTTAATGTTGGCCGCTTGCTCCGTCTGGGTCAAAACTGTTTTGCCACCCTTGGAAATCAGATACTCGATATTCGCGGAAGGATGGTGCGTCTTCGGGTCAAGACCCAGATTATAGACCTGCATGTAAATGCCAAGGTCCTGCTTGTGCGTGAAGATTTGATTCACGCTGGGGCGCACCTTCGTTCCCCCGATGACATAGGGTCCCGAACCCACTTCGCTGGTCGGCAGCGGCTGGATAAGGTCAGCCAGGATCAGCGAACTGGTGCTCAGTTTTCCATCGCTGAACTGGGGAACCACAATGCCCAGGTTTTCCGATCCCATGTGGCCGCTGTGGTCGTCCTTGATCACGATGCTCAGCTTGTAACGTCCGGGGGACAGATAGACCGGCCTCTGGTAGACCTGCTTCTGATTCACGTAGGCCTGGAAATCATGCTCTGGAACGTCCGCTGACACGGCCTGTTCAAAGGTTGTTACGACCCTTCCGCCGATCGTCGAGAGCTCCCCGTAAATATCAAGAACGGCGTGCATCACTCCGTCCTTGTTTTCAAACTGCATCTCCCGGTTCGGGATCTGGACGGTAATCGGCGTCAGAACAGAGTCGTCCGTAATCTTGATAAAGTCGGTCCGAACGCTGAAAGGCAGCAGTTGCGACGTCACCGTTGAACTGACCATCGTTTTCAGGTCATTGAATTTTACGGACGGCGGCTGGAAGATCTTCGAGTAGAGATCCAGGCGGTTGAATTCGTCATACTGCGAGCCCATGATGTTGGACGTCACATCAACTCCCGCCCCGGAGGTATTTCCTTGGTTCAACTGGCCGGGGTTGATCACCAGATTGGGGTTCCAGATGGACCCGATGGCAACGCCTCCCTGGCATCCCGTCATGTCGCCGGGAACATTCGCCATCGCGTCTTTCTCGCAGGGATTCATCGTGAGGTGATATTCGCCGGTCATCGTGGGATCGACAAACTCAAGGTTCACGTTCTCCCCGATTCCCGGGATGTAACGATAGGTCCAATCCTCAAACGGATAGGTCGTCATCGTCGTGGAAGCGTCGGCCCCACTATACGGGAGCTCGTTCGGGTTCGCCACGTAGGTGCCGCCGCTGGGGTGTGACTCAATCTCATCGGGCGGACCATACATGATGTAGATGTGCCCACGGTCCGTCCGCCAGCCGGGAATGCCCGAGGAATAGTGCTCGTTCGCATAGGCGATACGGCGGTAAAACTCTTCTTTAAACTGGTTTTCAGGTGAGTTGGGACTGGGATTGCGCCGCCTCCAGAATTCCTCGATAAAGGCGTCACGCTGCTCGTCGGTCTCAAGCTTTTTGAAGGCTGCCCGCTCCGAGGGCGTGATGATGTAACCGATCGGCCCGGAAATCCACTTCTTGTAAGGGCTTTCCATTTCCTTCTGGATAGCCTTCTGGCGCCGACGCTCCTGTTTGGTCAGCTTGTTCCCGTTGTCCTGGCTGGCAAAAGCCGGCAGAGTAACGGCCCCTAATGCGCTTGCCGCAACCAGAATGACAGCAATCCACCGGGCCCGATCATTGAGTTTCCGAGAGCAATATACGCCTATCCCCAACTGCACGCCTCCGTTCTCCGCCTCGGAGAATCAATAGCACCAATTGTATTTTTCGAAAATGAGAAAGTCAACCCATTCTCCTCCCCCAGAGTCCGCCCAGGGAGATCATCTGCTTGCCGAATTCATTGATGTCATTTCGCCCCCAAGGGTGGCTTGGGAGACGATCTTAGTTTAGCAGTTTCAGGGGCTCCCGGCAGAGATTCTCAATGGTACTGCCCGACCTGCCGCTCCGGACTCACATTGCCCTTCATGACCACACAAACACATCATCGAACGAGGATCAGGCGGACTCCGTCCGAAACGAACGCAAAAGGGGAGTTTCGGAAGACGCTGGGGCGCTCAACAGGACGGCGGCCGTGGAACTTTTTCCACCGCCCAGGCGTATAATGCTTATGATGAACCTTGCCTCCCTATATTCCCGCTGCTTCAAGACAACGGGGGCAGGTGCCATGCGAGCCGGGTTCACGCCCGACCTCCATCACGAAGGGATCAATTGAGCAGGTCGCCATGGGCCAGACCACAGAGATCAAGATAGGTCAAATCAATCCCCTTCCCGCAGAGGAAGTGGTCCCGCCGCCCAGGCCCTTGGACGGGCGCGCCAAAAGTGGTCTTTCTCCCGCAAAAAAAGTGATGTATCTCATTGTGGGCGCAGCGGTTTTAGCGGGCCTGGTAGCAGGAGGAATCTACTGGAGCCGCCGCGGCCTGGTAACCGTCCAGACGGGCAAAGTGATGCGCCAGGACCTGTCTGCCATCGTGACCGCCTCAGGAGAAATCAAGCCCCCTCCCGACAAGTTCGCGACCGTCAACGCCAACTCCTTTGGAAAAGTAACGGAAATTTTGGTGAAAGAGGGCGATCACGTCAAGAAAGGGCAACTCCTCCTGCGCACCGAAGACATCCAGCAGGAGGCTGATGTTCGCGCTCAGGAAGCGGCCCTGAGTTCTTCACGGGCTGACGCGCAAGTCTCCGCAGCGGCGGTCCAATCCGCCTCCGCCAACCTCCAGACGGCCCAGGCGAATCTCACCCAGGCGCGGGCGAAACTCCAGCAGTCTAAGGATGATTTTTCGCGCTCGCAGCAGATGTTTAAGGAACAACTGATTGCCCGGCAGACTTTCGACCAGGCCCTCAGCAATTACCAGGTTGCGGAGGCGGCAGTCCAATCCTCGACCGCACAGGTCGAACAAGCCAAGGCACAACTTCGCCAGGCAACTTTCAACCGCGATATGTCACATGCCCACGTGCTGCAATCCCAGGCGCAACTCATCGGAGTCAAAGATGTGCGCAACAAAACCATTTACACCGCACCCTTCGACGGCGTCATCACCTCGCTGCCCGTCCACGTGGGCGAAAACGTGGTACCGGGCATTCAGAACGCTACCGGAAGCATGCTCTTCCAGGTTTCCAATCTCTCGGTGATCAACGCCGTGGTGAACGTGGATGAAACCGACATCCTGGGCATCAAATATGGCCAGCCCGCTGAAGTCACCATCGATGCGATACCCGACAAGAAATTCAAGGGCCGGGTCACCGAAATCGGAATGAGCGCCATCAGTTCCACCTCCGGCCAGACCACCACCAGCAGCCAGACCTCCACCAGCACGGGTGAAGCCAAGGACTTCACGGTTTCCGTCACGCTTGACGATCCCCCTCCGGGCCTGCGACCCGGACTTTCGGCCACGGCCAAAGTCACGACTGCCACGCGAACGGATGCCATTGCCATCCCGATTCAAGCTCTCACGGTTCGGGAGCAGGGCGAACTCGATCGGGAGAAAGAAGCGAATGCCAAAGGGAAAACCCTGGCATCAGGACCGGCCGCGACCGGCCAGAACCCCGACAGCAGGAAAGAAATCCAGGGCGTCTTTATGGTCCGCAATGGCCGGGCGGTCTTTACCCCGGTCAAGACCGGCATTATGGGTACGATGAACGTCGAGGTGCTCAGCGGGCTCAAACCCGGCGAGGAGATCGTGACCGGAAGTTACCAGGTCCTTCGCACCCTGAAGAATGACGCAAGGATTAAGGTTGATAACAGCGTCAAGAGCCTGGGCCAGCCCTCATCCTCGTAATCGCAACAAGCCGGATGGCTGCTTAGAGGTCGCGTCGGAAGGTTCGGGACCGGGCCATGGAACCTTTTTCAACTATGGAATCGCAAGCCGACACATCCCAGCTTTGGCAAAGCTCCTCGTCGCCGGACAACGCTGTCATCCTTGCCCAGGATTTGTGGAAGACCTATGCCATGGAGGCGGTGAAGGTCAACGCGTTGTGCGGAGTCTCTTTCTCCATCCAGCGGGGAGAATACGTCGCCATCATGGGCCCTTCCGGCTCAGGCAAGTCAACCCTGATGAACCTGATTGGCTGTCTCGACACACCCACCGAGGGACAGTACTGGCTGAACCACCGCCTGGTCAGCGAGCTCACGGACGACGAACTCGCTTACATTCGCAATAAGGAAATCGGCTTCGTCTTCCAGACCTTCAACCTGCTTCCGCGGGCCACGGCGCTTCATAATGTCGAGCTGCCTCTCATCTATAACGGAACGCCTCCCGAAGAGCGGCGGGAGCGCGCCCAGGAGGTGCTCCGCATGGTGGAACTGGGCGACAGGATGCACCATCGCCCCAACGAACTTTCCGGAGGCCAGCGACAGCGCGTCGCCGTTGCGCGCGCGCTGATCAACCATCCCTCGATCATCCTTGCCGATGAGCCGACCGGCAACCTGGATTCCGCCACCGGCGATGAAATTATGAACCTCTTTGACCGCCTTCATCAGTCCGGCAACACCATTGTTCTGGTGACTCATGAGCATGACATTGCCGCCCGCGCCCATCGCATCATTCACCTTCGAGACGGCAAAATCGACCGGGACGAGCAAGTGCGTTAGGGAGGCTCAACGGCTTAACCGTTGCCAGGCCCTCCGACAGGAGATCTCGTGGAGACCGCAGGCTCCGGGCAAATCCCGACCAACAACCCGCGTCACAGGCACGGTGAACTCTTTAATGCCTGGGTGACGGCGCGCGAGGCCTTCTGGATCGCGATCGAGGCGTTGAGAACGCACAAGCTCCGTTCTTTTTTGACCCTGCTCGGCGTGGTGATTGCCACGACCACCCTGATTGTGGTCATGTCCGTCATTAACGGCTTGAACCTCTACATCGCCGACCACGTTGCCAACCTGGGCGTCAATACTTTTATCCTGACCCAGTACAAGTGGGCACAGGGCTACGAAAGCTGGCTGGAGGCGCGGCGGCGCAACCGGCCCATTCGCATGGAGGATTACAGGTTCCTAAAAGAGAACGTGCAAGGCTACAAGGCCATCGGCGCAACGGCTGGATACGGGGGCCGCACCGCGAAGTATGGGGGCCAGGTGCTCTACGATGTAAATCTCACGGGCGTAACGCCCGGCATGATCGATATCGGCCAGCAGAAAGTTGCCTATGGGCGGTACATTACGGAATCCGATTACCTTCACGGAGCGCCGGTTTGCTTCATCGGGCAGGACATGGTCGACAAATTCTTTCCGAACGTTGACCCGCTTGGCAAAGAGGTCCGCGTCGGCGACCGGTCGTTCCGCGTCGTGGGCGTGGCGGAAAAAATCGGAACGGCCTTTGGACAAAGCCAGGACAATTTTGTCCAGGTCCCCCTCACCACCTTTCAGAAACTCTTCTTCTCCCGGCCGGAACTCAATGTCAGCGTTCAAGCCTGGTCGTCCGCTCAAATACTTCCCCTGGAGGATGAGGTTACCTCCCTGATGCGCGTCCGGCGCCATCTGCGCTACAGCGAAAATGACACCTTTGGCATCAACTCCTCGGAAACCATCATGAGCCTGTGGGAGCGGCTGACCAGTTCCATCTTTGCCGTCACCATTGGCGTGGTGGCTGTCTTTATGGTGGTGGGCGGAATTGTGATTATGAACATCATGCTGGCCAGTGTGACGGAGCGCACCCATGAAATCGGGATCCGCAAATCGCTCGGCGCGCGCCGCCGTGATATCCTGACGCAGTTCATCATTGAATCCGCCGTGATGGCCGGCGCGGGCGGGCTGATCGGCATCGCGCTGTCCATGCTCATCAGCATGATCGTTCAGAAATACTTTACTTCCTCGGTGCCCCTCAGCGCCGTTCTTGTCGGGTTGGGACTGTCGGCTTTTGTCGGCCTTTTCTTCGGCATTTATCCCGCCAGCAAAGCCGCCAGGCTTGATCCCATTGAAGCTCTGCGGGCGGAAAACTAAGCATGCTGAAAGACCTTCGCAACATCCGGGAAAACCTGCTGCTGGCTCTCGACACGCTCCGCAC
>Ga0307373_10006574_pt1 | contig 18438 bp, 14 predicted proteins | sample OX2MG_FD_202534 | JGI IMG/M metagenome (GOLD analysis project Ga0307373, IMG submission 202534) | Soil microbial communities from Risofladan, Vaasa, Finland - OX-2 | ecosystem: Environmental > Terrestrial > Soil > Coastal area > Acid sulfate soil | place: Finland: Risofladan, Vaasa | collected...
GGGCTGGCTTGTCAAGCCCCAAATACGAATGCGAATTTGCTCTGAAACGAAGGGGGGAAACAAGGCCTAGCGCGGCAAGGAGTTAAGCCCGTTCAAGAATCGTGGATGCGGAATCGCTGATCGCGCAGGGTGCGCGACATAAAAGTGAGGGTTAGGGCAGTTTTCAGTTGAGGTGGCTTAAAACCGTGCGTCGTAATACGCTAGGCATGGAGGTGCTCCATGCCTAGCGTATTACTCTCGCAACTGGAACAGCAACGCGCTCAGCTGCAACGCCAAATCGCCCAACTGGGGGACCTGCGAGCCGGTTCGATCACCCCCACGGGCGGACGGTGCGGGAATCCCCACTGCCACTGTCATCAGCCGAAGGATCGGGGCCATGGCCCCGATTACCGCCTCACTCGCAAGGTTGAGGGCAAGACCGTCACCGAAACCCTTGCCTCCCCGGCCGCCCTGCACAAAGCCCAACATGAGGTGAGCGAGTATCATCGCTTTCGCTCCCTCAGCCAAGCCCTGCTGGAGGTGAGCGAGAAGATCTGCGGCCGGTTGCCGAGGCCGCCACGCCGGAGGAAAAAAAACGGCCGAAGCCATGCAGAGCGAAGTCGCCCAGGAAGTAGACCGGCTTTTGCAGGTGGTCTCTAGCGGTCTGCGGAAGAGCGGACGATTGGACCTGGAGGCGGTGGAGATGGCCACCCGCAGCGCCATGCACCGTGCCGGGACGGTGGTTTTGGAAGAGCTGCTCCGCTGCCAGCCCCCCGCCCCTCCTCAAGTTTCTTGTGCCTGCGGACAGATGGCGCACTATCATGAACGCCGCCCCAAGCGCTTGCTGACCGCTCTGGGGCCGGTCCGATCGTCGCGGCCCTATTACCTTTGCCCCCACTGCCATCAAGGTCAGAGTCTCCGCGATCAGGAATTGGATGTGGTCGGCACGGAGTATTCCCCGGGGGTGCGGCGGATGATGGCGGTGGTGGGCAGCGACACGTCGTTTGAACAGGGGCGAGAGCAACTGCAATGGCGGGCGGGGTTGGAGGTCACCACGAAGGCCGTGGAAAGGCAGGCCGAGGCCATGGGCGCCGACATCGCCGCGGAGGAGCAGGCCGAGATGCAGCGGGCCGTACCGTTAGAGTTACCGGAGGTGAAAGGTGCGGAGATCCCGGTGCTCTACGTGGAGATGGACGGAACGGGAGTGCCGATGGTGGCTGCGGAGACGCAGGGACGGGCTGGCAAACTCGGCGAGCAGGCCCACACCCGCGAAGTGAAGCTGGGCTGCGTGTTCACGCCGACCACGGTGGATCAGAAGCGACGGCCGGTCCGGGATGAAGCCTCCACGACCTATACCGGGGGCATCGAAACGGCGGAAGCCTTCGGGCGGATTTCCCCCCTCCCTTGACCCTTGGAATCTGAGATAAGCGATTTATTTTCATGCTGGAAGGTTCAGGTAGGGGCGCTATGTTGTGCCCATGTAAGTACTTGACAATTGCCTTACCATTATTTATGATGTGCATGGAAGTCATACCATGTACATCGATACTGTCCCCAATCGCAACTCCCCGCCCGCCGTCCTCCTCCGCGAAAGTGTTCGCCAGGGATCTCGCATTCGCAAGCGCACCCTCGCCAATCTTTCCCACTGGACCCCGGCCCGCATCCAAGCCCTGCGCTGCGCCCTGCGCGGAGAGTTCGATCATCTCTCCCATCCTGACCCCCAACTCGGCGCCTGCTTCGGACTGCTCTTCGCCTTGAAACAGATTGCGGACCGGACCGCAATCACGGCCGCCCTGGGCAAGGGGAGGCTGGCCAAACTGGCTTTGTTCCTGGTCCTGGCCCGCGTCGCCCATCAGGGGTCGCGCCTGTCGGCGGTGCGTTGGGCCGAGGATCAGGCGGTGGCCGAAGTGCTGGGCCTGGGGAAGTTCGATGAGGACGATTTGTATGCCGCCCTCGATGATCTCTCGGCCCGCCAAGGGAAGATCGAAAAGGCCCTATATCGCCACTACCTCGATCATCGCGCCCAGCCGCCCCGATTGTTTCTCTACGACGTGACCAGCAGCTATCTGGAAGGGGAGCAGAACGAGTTGGGGGCTTACGGTTACAACCGGGACGGCAAGCGGGGCAAGTTCGAAATCGTCATCGGCCTGTTAGCCGACGAGCAAGGCGAGCCGCTGGCGGTGCGGGTATTCGAGGGGAACCGGAGCGATCCCACCACGGTGGTCGAACAGATCAAGATTTTGCAGGAGCAATTCGGGGTGAAAGAGCTGGTCTTCGTCGGGGACCGCGGCATGGTGAAGAGCGAGGGGAAGCAGGTGCTGAGCGCCCAACAGGTCCATGACAGCTACAGGGCGATCGAGAAGGTGGAGCGCGACTTTCGCACCCTGAAGACAGGGTTGCTGGAAGTGCGGCCGGTGTGGGTGAGGAAGGAGAGTCGCACGCGGGGGCACGTCTTCTGTTGTCTGCTGGCGCTGAAGCTGAGCCGCGAAATCGAACGGCGGCTACGGGCCACCTTCGGCACCACCGGAGCCGGCCCGCAAGCCATCACGCTGCCGGATGCGCTGACGGCCTTGACGCGCCTCTGCCTGCTGCATTACCAGGTCGATGAGAAAACCACGGTGACCCGTCTGCCCCGGCCCGATGCGCGGCAGGAGGCGATTCTGGCGGCGCTCGGAGTCCATCTCCCCAAAATGAAAATGTAGCCAGACGCTCGCGTCCCCCAACAACTTGCCAACTGCCGCGCCGAGAAATACTTACCACCTAATCCCTCACCTCCAGAGCGGGGAAGATCCGTCAGATAAGGGGATATCTCGTAGGGGCGACCCTTGTGGTAGCCCACGGGCGGGCACAAGGCCCGCCCCTACAGCGCGTGGGAATTAGGGTTCAATGGGATAGTTGGCTAAGTGAACAGCTTTGGGGCTAATGGATGGGTCTATAGCGGACGCCGTAAATCTTACGATTGCTCTTTGAGACTTGCCGCCGGCTCACAATCAGGGCCTGGACTTCGATGATCTGGGATCTTTTGTCGTAAGGGCATGCCACGAACACACCCTCGCCGGGATGGTAGTTCTTTTCCGTGCCAAAACAGATGCCGCTTTTTGACACATTCTCACTTCGAGTAATCTCCACGCCGCCAAAATAATCACGGATGCGTATGGGAAGCTGAAGGACAGCGCGCCGGTGACGCCGCCGCTCAGCGGGATCCGCGCCAGTGCCTGCAGCGGAGGCCGCGGTGGGATTGGGACTGTCCGGAATGACCTCCGGCGACAGCTCACTCGCCGCGTAACCCCAGGGGCCGGTTTCTCCGCATTTCTCGCAGTGGCGAGTAAGGATGCCGGAAGTTTCCAGAACGTCCACTTCCACCAGCGCCAAGGGCACCAGTTCAACGGCATTGCAGATGTGGCAGGCAAGAAGGGCTTTGGAATCGATCTCTTCGCTGGGGTTGGGCGGCGGGAAATGAATTCCCCAGACGTCAATCTTGGGATCCAAACATTCCAGCCCTATTTCCGAGAGATTTCCGTTGGGCACTACTACCGGACCCAAGACGCCGTACTCGCCTCCCCGGTCCGTCACCGGAACCACGGGTCCGGCCACGCGGAAGGTGGCCTGCCGGCGATTTGTGAGATTTTCCACGGTCACCACTTGTCCGCCGTGCAGTCCTTTGGCAATAAACATGCGGGCGCCATGGCGGTTCAAGCTGATGGTGTGGGCTTTGCAATCAAATGGCAAATCGTGCTCGTCATTGCCAGTGACGCGGAGTGGCACCGTCAACATCACCCGGTCGGATCGTCTGCGATCGGTCACCATAACAAGTACCCAGTCTTCGGCCGCTGTCAGTCGATTCTCTTATTGGCAAACGTTTGCTGCAGGCCGCTCCGAAACGCGGCGCAATCACATCCGGAGCCGCCATCAACCTTCCAGCACGGATGGGACGTGCGAAATCTTTGGTTCTTCGCCCGGATTTCCGCCGGCCTGAGCCGGCTCTTCAGCCATCCGGGGTTGGCCCCTTCGCAATGCGGAGGCTGCCTGCTGAAACCGGTCGTACAGTTCCAACGCGATTTCTTCAGATTCCCGCTGCACCCTTTCCATCATGCCCATTTGCATCTTCAGCGACCGGGCCTGTGCCGCTTCGAAGGCCGTCTCAGCGCGGGTTTCGACTTTCTCCAGACAGCGTTCGAGCCGTGTGGTGGCCTGGTCCATCCAATCCTTCAGCAAAAAGGCCGCCGCCCCAACTTGCTTATTGATCGCGTTATTGGCTTCGCGGATCGCCTCCTCCGACTGCGCACGGAACTGGCCGACCGCCGCATGCGTCAAGTCCTCGGCGTCTTTCTGCAGACGTTCCAGGACTGACTCTCGATGTTTGCCGATCGCTTCCTGATGCAGGGATTCCAACTCATCAAGCCCCCGGTTTTTCATGCTTTCCCAAGCCGACTTGATTTGACCGCGAAATTCGACGCTGAAGGCGTTCGCTTCCTCATTGAGCGAAGTCAGTGTGGATCGCATCATGGCCCGCACTTCCAGCTTGGCGGATTCAATGGTGGAGACCCGCACCGCGATCATTTCCTCCCGCAGCATTGACATGGTATCTTCGGCATACTTTCGGATCATCTCTGATGGCTTTTGCAGCAGCGAGTCCGCCGATTTCCAGCACTCCGCGACCTCATTCGCCAGGTGCTCGCGCAGAGACCGGATGCTGGACTCGACTTCGGCCACCGATTGGTGGCGGATTGTTTCCAAAACCTCGGCCCTTTGTGCCTCCAGAACCGGAGTCAGCCGGGCATGCGCTTCCGAAGTCAACCTCTCCAATGCGGCTTGCTGTGCCTGTGCTGTGGCAGCCTGCAGGCTCCGCTCGAAGCCGTCCAATCCGACCCTCACGGTTTCTTGAACGCGCTCTGCGGTCTGGCTCACTGCGGCGCTCTGGCGTGATTCGAGCTCCGGTTGCAATTGACCCACAATTTGCGCCGTCAAATTTTCCGAGGCCGTTTGCCGGGCTTGGTCAGCGGCTGCCTGTAGCTGAGAGTTGAACTCACGGAGCGAATGCTCCAGGGTCTGCTGGACACGTTGGCGGGTTTCGTCGAGCGTCTCCGATTGGCGGGCCTCAAGCTGGGGGACGAGTTTGGTGAGAATGCCGGCGCTCAGTTGTTCGGTGGCGGTTTCCTGCGCCTGGCCTGCGGAAAGCTGCAACTGCTGACGGAACTCGCCGAGCGCGGCCTCCAACGTCTGCTGAGTCTGCCCTCGGACATGCTGAAGGGTGTCAGTCTGGCAGAGTTCAAGTTCCGGCTTCAGAGCCGCAATGAATTCAGTTCGCAGGCCCTCCACCGCAACGCTTTCTGTCTGCGCCGCTGCGCTTTGCAATCGCTTCTCAAATTCCTCCAATGAGGATTGAAACCGATCGGCAATCTGCCTTTGGGTTTGTTCGACAACTTCCAATTGCCGGGATTCAAGCTGGGCAGATAGCCCCGCCATTGTCCCCGCACTCAATCGCTCCATGGCCGCTTGGTGCGCCTGGGCAGAGGCTGTACGGAGTCCCTCCTGGAATGAACTGAGGGCGTTGGTGAGATCGCGTTGAACACGGTCGTTCGTTTGTTGAAGGGCCTCGGAATGCCGGGCCTCAAGCTGAGGAGTTAGCCGGCCCAGAATTTCTTCGCTCAAACGCTCGGAGGCAGATTGGTGAGCCTGAGTCGCCGTCGCTTGCAGCCGTTGTTCGAATTCGCCGAGGGCCGCTTCCAGAGTTTGCTTGACCTGTCGCTGAGCTTGGTCGATGGCCAGCGCTTGGCGGGATTCAAGCTCCGGCGCAAGCTTGGCCAAGGCTTCCGCCTGGAGATGTTCGGAGGCAGATTGGTGAGCCTGAGTCGCCGTGGCTTGCAGCCGTTGTTCGAATTCGCCGAGGGCCGCTTCCAGAGTTTGCTTGACCTGTCGCTGAGTTTGGTCGATGGCCAGTGCTCGGCGAGATTCAAGCTCCGGCGCGAGCTTGGCCAAGCCTTCCGCCCGGAGTTGTTCGGAGGCAGATTGGTGAGCCTGGGTCGCCGTGGCTTGCAGCCGTTGTTCGAATTCGCCGAGGGCCGCTTCCAGAGTTTGCTTGACCTGTCGCTGAGTTTGGTCGATGGCCAGTGCTCGGCGGGATTCAAGCTCCGGCGCGAGCTTGGCCAAGGCTTCCACTCTCACGCGTTCCGCCGCCGCGTCCTGAGTTTGGGTGGCAGTGTCGCGTAGCCTTTGCTGGAAATCGCTCAGGGAGACTTCAACCGTCTGCCGTACCCGCTCCCGCGTTTGGTCAATGGCTTCCACTTGGCGCCCGACAAGTTCCGGCAAGAGCTTGGAAAGGGTCTCCGCCTTCAGCCTTTCTGAAACCGATTCCTGAGCTTGGGTTGCAGTGGTTTGCAACCGTTGTTCGAATTCGGCGAGCGCCGCCGCCAAGGTCAGTTTGACTTGACTTTGAGTGTGATCGACGGCTTCGGCCTGGCGCGCTGCGAGTTCCGGGGTGAGCTTTGCCAGCGTTTCCACCCGCATCTGTTCGGCGGCGGTTTCCTGCGTCTTGGACGCCAGGGATTCGAGTCTTTGTTCAAATCTCTGGATGGCAGCGTTCAGCTTTTCCTCGGCCATGCCACTGATTTGACCCATCGCTTCGCCGCGATTCCGCTCGATTTCTACCGGCAGGTTGGTGAGGACTTCCTTTGAGACCGTTTCCGCTTGTTCGCGCAAGCGATGCTGAATCTCATTCAAGGATTCCACGGTCTCTTGCTGCAGCCGGGAGTGTTGCTCCTTCTGGGCGCTGGTTGAGGCCAGAACTCGTTGGTTGATTCGCTGGTCGAAGTCCTCCAGCGCCGAACCCAGCATTTGTTGAAGCTGAAGGCGGAACTCGTCTTCGCGCAGCTTTGTTTCCTGGCCTGTTCGTTGGGCAATGTCCTGGGCTGATGTGAGAGTGGTTTCGGCGCGGGCCAGTGTGCCCTCAAGGGTCTCGGAGAGACTACTGAGCTTGGCGTCCAGCGCTGAGAGCGTTTGCTCTTTTTCTTGGACGCGATCCGCCGCCTCCTTCAGGCCGGATTGAATGCGCGTCCCCATTTGGGCGCCGAGCTTTGCCAGTTTCGCTCCGAAGGTTTTCAAAAGCGCTTCGGCACTCTGCTCAGCCTGTTTTTCAAACGCTCCAAGATCAATTTCCACCGTTGCCGGACGAACCGGAATCGGCTTGGACGTCACCGCGGCAGGTTGCGGACTGACCGCTGCGCCTTGAAGTGCGGTGGGAGCAGCAGTGGCGGGCGCCGAAGTTGGAATGACATTCTGAGCAGAGGTTGGGGAAGGGGAAGCGGCGTCGGGCACATTCCGCTGCTGCAAGGGCCGTAGCCAATCCTTCGGAGGGTATTGGATGCCCCAGATGTTTTTCAGCTCAACCAGTTCGATTCCAACGTGGTCGGGGTCCGCCGCTGACATTCGATTCTGGAAGGAGATGACGCGGGCGCGTAACGAAATCTCCAGGAAACGATTTTCAATGATCAATTCACTGCCAATGTCCACGCGCCGGTGCAGGGCCAACAAGGCGCCCAGCTTGTTGATGTTGAGGGTATTCGTTTCTTCCTGGAAGGTTTCGCCTCCTGCGTCCTTGCCGCTGACGGTGACCGGAACGGCAATGGAAAGCCGCGTAGTCCTGCGCATTTCAGTGGCAGGAGAATTCGATTCCTGACCGGCCACTAACCCGGACGGATTGGCGTCGAGACGGTCCATCATTTTACGACTATCGGTCAACTAATCCTCTTTCTTGAACCATCGGCCCATAAGCCGGCCTCCCCGTGGTCCGGCGCAAGCACGGGCGCGGCGGACAAACCCAGAATACCCGTCGGGACCCTACCCATGGCGGACTTCCTCTTACGAATTTGCTTCAGGGGATCCATAGCAAAACTTGATTGCAGACCCTTCGCTCTTCGGCGCAACTCTCCTACTGGGGGATGACGTATGTTTATTAGTATATCAATAATTTAATATGAATCAACTGTTTTGGTAATTTCGGTGGTGTCGTCATTTGCCTGCTGTAGCGGCGGTCTCTGACCGCCGACTTTTATTTTTCAACAGCTTTCGGCGGTCAGAGACCGCCGCTACAGCAAACTGCGCCACTACCGTAATTTCGGTAGTGACTGAGTTTGGCGATTCCTTATCAGTTTGTTCCTTTAACGTCATTCCCGCGAAAGCGGGAATCCACTCCGCAAACCGGAACGGCATTTTGAACTCGTGCGGAAAAAGGCTGGTCTCCAGCATGGATCCCCGCCTTCGCGGGGATGACGGCCGCGAACAATGTCAGGCAACGTCAAACCGAATCACTACCGTAATTCCCGGCTTGACGAGAAAGGGGCCGTGCCCAGAGGGTGCTTGGGTGACATTTGAAGAAATAATCCGGATTAGCGGCTGGGTTTATCCGTTTTGACGATGCCGGATCCCTCGCGGATGGTCAGGATGTGGTTGGCGGGAATGTTGTGGAAGGTTTCGATCTTTTGGGTCGTAGGCCATTTGACTTGAATCATATCCACCACCTTCGCCTGGCCGATCCCAAAGTGCAAGCGCAAATCACTTTGGGACATCACGCTGGTGCCGCAGTGAACCTCGTCCATTTGGCGGTGCTTTCCGGTGGTCACATAGACGCGGGCGCCGATGGCGGTGCGGTTGCATTTTGTGCCGGTAAGCTTGAGCTTGATCCAGTTGTTCTTGTTACCGCCATCATTGCGGAGGAGCGACGGCGGATCGTTCATGTTGAGCACCAGCACGTCTATATCGCCGTCATTATCGTAGTCACCGAAGGCGCAGCCCCGGCTTGAGAATTTTTCCGTGACGCCGGGTCCAAGCTCTTTTGAGACATCCTTGAACTTACCGTTGCCGAGGTTGTGGTACATGACGCGCGGCATTTTGAAGGTTTGGTCCAGATGGAACGAGTCAATCTCAGGATAGACGTGGCCGTTCACCTGGAAAATGTCCGGCCAGCCATCGTTATCGTAGTCCATGAAGCCGCAGCCCCACGCCACAAACTGGGTATTCACGCCCACGCCGGAGACGAAGGTGACATCCGTGAAGGTGCCGTCACCATTGTTGTGGTAGAGGTCGCAGGTATCGTCGGAGAAATTTGTTTTGAATATGTCAAAATTGCCATCGCAATCGTAATCGCTCACGCCCACACCCATGCCGGCTTGCTCCTGTCCGTCCTCGTTGTAGGCGCATCCGGCCATCACCGCGACGTCCGTGAAAGTTCCATTTTTATTGTTGTGGAACAGGATACTCGGCTCGGAATCGACGGCCACGTAGATGTCCGGCCAGCCGTCATTGTCAAAATCATAGGCAACCGCAGTAATGGAATAGCGCGGTCCGGGTTTCAGGATGCCGGCTTTGGCGGAAACGTCGGTGAAGGTCCCGTCGCCGTTGTTGTGATACAGAATATTGCTGCCCCCGGGAAGGCCGCGCGGGCCGCACATCACCGGGATTCCTTTCCATTGGCAATATCCGTTTTCTCCAGGCGCCGGCACCTTCGAGATATCGAGATCGATGTAATTGGCCACGAAGAGGTCCAGGTGGCTGTCGCGGTCGTAATCGAGCCACGTGCAGCCCGAGCCCCAACGCACGCGGTCGTCATAGAGGCCGGCTTTCTTGGTGACGTCCATGAAAGTGCCGTCACCGTTGTTGTGCCACAGAACGTTGTGGCCCCAAGACGTGCAAAAAAGATCGTCCACGCCGTCATTATCGTAGTCACCCACGCAAACGCCCACGCCCCATCCGGTCCGCGCCAGGCCCGACTTGGCCGTGACATCGGTAAACGTGCCATCGCGGTTATTCTTGAGCAAATGGGAAGTGGGCGCCTGGCCGGGAGGCCACTTGGTGTCCAGGCGGGTGCCGTTGGTCAGATAAATATCGAGCCAGCCGTCCATGTCGTAGTCGAAGAAAGCCAGGCCGCTGCCCTTTGCCTCAATGATGTACTTCTTGTGCAGGACGCCGCCCCAAACATTTTCAACGGTCACACCGGCTTGCTTGGCAACGTCCACATAAGTCACGGGTGAAGCATTGGGGGGCGTGGGAAGCGTCGAAGCATTCAAAATGAGCGGGCCCGTCCACTTGCGGAGCGGAGTGGAGAGCGCTTCAAGCAATGGGGTTCCAAGCAGTACAGTTGATGATTTTAGAAAACTTCGGCGGAGTGATTTCATCTTGGAGGTTGAGGTTGCATCCTTGCGGCTACGGCGCGCAATCAGCAGCGCGCCGGGCTGTGGAATCGAAAGATTGATTATACAACAGAAACGTCGAACCGTGAACGCAGGCAGCACGAACCACAGGCAGAGCCTGACACCGGACGGCTGCGCATCGCCTTGGCGCCGGTTCGGAGCGCCAACCGGGTCCAGAAATCAGGCTCTGCGCAGGAATTTGGCAAAGAGGGCGATTGAAGGGGTTTTCAGCGAGCCTGCGGGTTGGGTAGACTCGGTGGTTTGAGAGACAACGACTGGACGAAGATTCTGGGGTGGCCGGGTTACCCGGTCTTCCGCGCGGAGATCGATGAGGGGGCCAAGGCGCTGAAGTTGTGGGTGCGACGCAAGCCGGGCAACCGGAGGGTCGTGTGCTCAGGCTGCGGGTGTCGGGTGAGCGAGATCTGTGTGGTGTATGAGCGCGAAATGCGGGACAGGGCCTGCTTTGAGTACTCAACTACAGTGGTGCTGGAACTGTATCGGGCGCGGTGTCCGAAGTGCGGGGTGAAGGCCGAGAAGGTCGAGCAACTGCCGAGCCAGGCGCCCTTTAGCAAGAGGTTCGTGGGTGGCGCCGACGCCGGCTTTTGTGTCGGCGACCCGGTGACATCTATGCAATCACCGCTGAAAGCGTTGGGTTGGCGGGCACGGCTTTGCCGCAGATTCGGGAGAAGCGCATCCATCAGAAGCGATGGATGCGCCACCCGAGAGGAAAAGCGGTTCACACTACTCCCTTACGTTCCACACGTACAGGAAGTTGGCATCGCTGGCGGTCGCAACATTGCGCTCGCCTTTCCGAGTTGCACGATTCAGAGCTGAACGTACCTTCTCTTTGCTTTCCACCAATTCTGCCAAGGGCACTTTGAGGGCAGAACCGTCCTTCAACTCGTCGAGATCCTTGAGGATTGTGGAAACAATCTGCTTGTGCTTCCCGTTTCGCCCTTGCGGGACGTCCACTTGCGCCATCGTCTTGAAATGGGCTGGAACTTTGTTGGTCCGAGGATTCATACCTACCTCCGCGACTCAAAAACGTTAAACATGCGTAGCGTAATCGTATCTTAACCTAACGAGAACTGCAAGTAAAAAACAGCACCGCTCAAGTGCCGGGCTGGAGCCCCGGCTAACGCCGCGGCATCGCTAAACGGATAGAACTATAAATACCGTTAATTCAGCAGCTTAGTCACGTTAATGGGCAAAAGCCGGTTTCCAAAAGATTTAACCCGTATCGGTTGCGGCCTGCTAGGATTCAGGTGAGAAGTAAGGAGGAAACGCAATGTCCAAATGGAAAAAACCGAAAACACACTTCGAGCAGGTTCCGCTGGAGATCGTCAAAAAGATTGCTAAGGAAGATATTCCGGACGACGAAGCGAACGGAAACGACGCGATCGTCGAAACTCCCGAAAAACCCTGAGCCGTATTCCAGAGTCTCGGGTCTGCCATGGTGAATGCCCTTCAACATCCATCCCGCGTATCGCTTGAGGGGAGCCTGAAAGTGGTCAAACGTCCAGAGAGATCGATGAAACTTGGCGAGCAAACAACGACGCCCTTTAGGGCGGCAGTGCCGGGCATAAAGCCCGGTGCTACAAGCTCGTTGCAGAAAGGTTTTTCTGGAGAAGAAGAGGAGGAGGTTGTTATGGCGCACGAGAAGAGCCAGCCTAAGATTGTCAGGACCAACGGGAATGGCCAGCCTGCAGTTTTACCGGCAAATAAGAAAAGCGTGCCTGTTGATTGGGAAATTCTCCTCGCTGGAATCTCCGGTGCGAACACCCGTAGTCTAGAGTACGGCGCTAACCGCAGCATCTTCCGGCAAGGAGATCCTGCGGATTCCGTGTTCTATCTCCGGCAAGGCAAAGTGAAAATTTCGGTGACTTCGCAGCACGGCAAAGAGGCGATCGTGGCCATTCTGAATTCGGGTGAGTTCTTTGGTGAAGGGTGCCTTGCAGGCCAACCGTTGCGCATTTCATCGGCCACGGCGATGACCGATTGCAGCCTCGCCAAGATTGAGAAACCGCTGATGGCACGCATGCTCCACGAACAGCACGACATCTCGGAATTGTTCGTCACGCACCTGCTTTCGCGCAACATCCGGTACGAAGAGGACCTGGTGGATCAGCTTTTCAACTCGAGCGAGAAGCGGCTGGCCCGGATTCTATTGCTACTCGCTCACTTTGGCAAGGAAAGTAGATCCGAGACGATCCTTCCCAGCATCAATCAGGAGAACCTGGCGCAAATGGTGGGCACCACCCGTTCGCGGGTCAGCCATTTCATGAATAAGTTCAAGAAGCTTGGCTTTGTCGACTACGACGGCGGCGCGTTGACGGTCAATAGCAGCCTCTTCAGCGTGCTCTTGCAGGAATAGCCTCCATGCCGAATCCTCGGTAATCTCTCCCGGTGCGCCCTGCCGTTCCTTCACACAAACTGGATGAGCAATTTTGACCAAGTGCGTGAGCAGCATTGAACTGACATCGAATTATCCCGAGTATACTTTCCACGGGCAGTGGCTCAATTTGCTGTAGCGGCGCTCTATGAGCGCGGGAAACCGTTGAGGATCCAAGTTGGGCGCTCATAGAGCGCCGCTACAGCGAACAAAGTGCGCCACTACCTGTCCACGAAATACCTGGACAACACGATCTCCGAAGCACCGGCATCCCTCCGCTGCGCTCAGGGCAGGCTCTGCCGGCAAATGCCGCTGTGACGGCGGCGCACCGTTGTCCACCGATGTTGAATGGTTCAAGGCGCGCCGGGCGACGGCTGCGTCAACGTCCTCCTGAGCCCCATGAATGCTAAGCGCAACCCACGCAGCTCGTGACACCGAAGGGATGAAGATGAAAATCAATTTAAAGGATTTCCGTGTGCGGTCTGGAGAAAAGGTCAAACTCAGAGAGTGGCCGACGATTGTGAAGCCCTTTTGCAAATCGAAGAAGGGGTATCAAAAACACCTGGGAGAACACGTTGCGGAGTTGAGCTCGCTGCAAAGCCTTCACTACGCGTCCAACCGCTATGCGTTGCTGCTGATTTTTCAGGGGATGGACGCTGCCGGCAAGGACGGCGCCATCCGGCACGTCATGTCCGGGGTCAATTCGCAAGGCTGCCAGGTGTTCAGTTTCAAACAGCCGAGCGCCGACGAGCTGGAACATGATTTTCTCTGGCGCACGACGCGCCGCCTTCCCGAACGCGGGCAGATCGGCATATTCAATCGTTCCTATTACGAGGAAGTGCTCATCGTTCGGGTGCATCCGGAGATTCTCCGCAGCCAGGGGCTTTCGGAAGAGTTGCGCGACGAGAAATCTATCTGGGAGGAGCGGTATCGCTCCATCGTGGACCTGGAGAGCCACCTTTATCGCAACGGAACGCGGACCATCAAAGTATTCCTCCACCTGTCGCGGGAAGAACAGCGAAAGCGATTTCTCGAGCGCATTGATGAGCCGGACAAGAACTGGAAATTCAGCCTCTCGGACCTTCACGAGAGGAAATACTGGAAGCATTACATGAAGGCTTATGAGGCTTGCCTGAACGCGACAAGCACCCATCAAGCGCCCTGGTACGTCGTTCCCGCCGATGATAAGGAGAATGCGCGGTTGATTGTTTCCCAAATTGTCCTTGATGCGCTCAATGAACTTAAGATGGCATATCCCAAGACCACGGCGAAACGTCGGCAGGAATTGAACTCTATCTGCAAGCTGCTCGCGAAGTAACGTTTGAATTATGGCCTCTTATTTGACGAGCGCTGCCAAGGAGGACTCGAAACGCCCGCACCCTATGGAGGATTATCCGATGACTCCGCAACCATCCGTTAAGGATGTCCCGCCCTCGACCGGCCTCACGAGCGATGAAGCCCGCCGCCGGCTCGACAAGTTCGGTCCAAACGCAATTCCCGACACGGCTCTCGGTCCATTGCGCAGGGCGCTGACCAAGTTTTGGGCGCCGGTTCCATGGATGCTCGAGGCTGCGATCGTGCTCGAGGTTGCCCTCGGCAAGTACGTCGAGGCTGCGATCATCGCGGTTCTCCTGGCCTTCAACGCTGCTCTCGGGTTCTTTCAGGAAGGGCGCGCTCAGGCGACCCTTGCCGCGCTGAAGTCGCGGCTCGCGCTGAATGCTTCGGTCCGTCGCGATAATGTTTGGGCGACCGTGCCCGCTGCCGGACTGGTGCCTGGCGATATTGTGAAGCTCTCGCTCGGCGCCGTGGTTGCCGCCGACGTGCGTCTGACCGAAGGCGAGATCCTGCTCGACCAGTCCATGCTCACCGGCGAATCAATACCCATCGAGGCTGGGCCAGGCCTCGAAACATATGCAGGAGCGCTGGTGCGGCGCGGTGAGGCGGTTGCGGAGGTCACGGCGACCGGAGCGCGCACCAAGTTTGGACGCACCGCGGAGCTGGTTCGCACCGCGCACGTCGAAAGTTCGCAGCAGAAGGCCGTTCTCCGCGTCGTACGCAATCTCGCCATGTTCAATGGCGTCATCATCGTGATGCTGGTAGGGTATGCCTACGCTCTCAAGATGCCGGGCGGCGAGATCATTCCCCTGGCGCTCACGGCGGTTCTGGCGTCGATCCCAGTAGCGCTGCCGGCTACCTTTACGCTTGCGGCGGCGATTGGCGCGCGGGCTCTGGCGCATCTGGGCGTCCTTCCAACGCGGCTCTCCGCCGTGGATGAAGCGGCAAGCATCGACGTCCTGTGCGCGGATAAGACGGGCACGTTGACGCGCAATGAGCTGAAGGTGACCGCCGTACGCCCTATGCCCAGCTTTGACGAATCACACGTTCTGGGAATGGCCGCCCTCGCCAGCTCGGATGGCGGGCAGGATCCCGTAGACGCGGCCATTCGCTCCGCCGCCTCGCAGGCCGTCGCCTCCGATCTACCGAAACTGAGTAAATTTGTGCCTTTCGATCCCGCCACGAAGATGTCCGAGGCCACGGCTGTGGATCCGAGCGGCGCCACGGTGCGTGCCGTGAAGGGAGCCTTTGCCGCAGTCATGGGCCTCACGCAACCATCGCCCGATGCGTCCACGACAGCGAACCAACTGGAGGCTCAGGGCTTCCGGGTGCTGGCTGTCGCGGTGGGTCCGCCGGAGGCGGTGAAGCTCGCGGGAATCATCGCTCTCAGCGACCCGCCTCGAACGGATTCGGCGGTACTCATTACGGAGTTGCACACGTTGGGCGTTCGCACCGTAATGGTGACGGGCGATGCACCGGCGACGGCAGCGATCGTGGCTCGCGCGGTAGGTCTTGATGGAGCTGTCTCTCCACCTGGACCGATCCACAACGGTGTACGCCCCGAGGATTTCGCTGTCTTCGCAGGCATCCTTCCTGAGGGAAAGTACAACCTCGTCAAGACGTTCCAGAAGAGCGGCCACACCGTTGGTATGTGCGGCGACGGCGCCAACGACGCGCCGGCGCTGCGCCAGGCGCAGATGGGAATCGCTGTATCAACGGCGACCGACGTTGCCAAGTCGGCGGCCGGCATCGTGCTGACCGAACCCGGACTCGCCGGTATTGTCGCTTCGGTAAAAGAAGGCCGCGTGACGTTCCAGCGTATCCTGACCTATACGCTGAACTCCGTGATCAAGAAGATTGTGCAGGTGCTCTTTCTGGCGGTCGGACTGATCATGACCGGACAGGCGATCCTGACCCCCATGCTAATGGTCATCCTGATGATCACCGGCGACTTTCTGGCTATGTCCTTGACGACGGACAATGTGCGACCGTCCCCGATGCCCAATGCCTGGCGAATCGGCAAATTGACGATCGCAGGCGTCGTTATGGGGAGCTGTCTTCTGGTTTTTTGCACCGCCGTGCTGGCTGTCGGCAAATTTCGGATGGGACTCGGAATCGAGGCGCTGAGAACCCTGGCCATGGTCGCGCTTGTGTTTGGCAGTGAGGCGACGCTCTACGCCATTCGCGAACGCCGGCGCCTGTGGAGTTCTCACCCAAGTCTCTGGGTCGTTGTGTCGACTGTCTGTGATATTTTGATCATTTCGACGTTGGTCACGCGCGGAATCGCCATGACTCCTCTGCCTATATTCGTTGTGGGAGGAACACTCGTGGCGGCAGCGGTCTTCGCATTCATCTTGGACTTTGCCAAAGTCCCCGTGTTCAATCGCCTCAGGATCGCATAGAGAATGGAGCTGCGCAAGAAACAGGTGAGCAAGAACCCGGACCCAATGCCGGGTATGCACGACCATCCACAGAAGTGAGCGCGGCTGAAATCACGCACAGGAAATTGGAAATGACAGGACATTCGTTTTGGAAGCTGCCGCTGCAAATGGCTTTCATGCTGGCTTTGCTTCCAGCGGGCCTCGCGGCGCAGTCTGTGCCGGAGGCGCAGATGGACCCTTATTTCACAGCCATTGACTACCCAATCCCCAAGGACACGATGATGGTCATGGTGCTGCCCGATTTCCAGTCTGCACGCACGGGCCCCAATTTCTTCGCGGGGATGGAAATGGCGTCGTACGGAATCACTTCACGGTGGTCGGCGGGGTTCATGGCAGAGGAGCAAAAAATCTCTGGTTTGCCAGCCACGTTCGGCGGTCTGCGATTCAACACCTACTTCCACCTTCTCCCACACGATCACCTGCTGAATTTCACCCTGTACGGCGAGTACGAGGACTTGAATCAAGCGGCGCTTTACAAGATGGAGGTCTCCGGATTCGGCGGGGAGGATTTAGTGGGTCCGCTCTCCGTGGCTCGGAACTTGCCGGCGCACACCTTCGAGCAACGCGCGATTGTGTATCACGATTGGCGACGGGTGAACATCACCTTCAACTTCATCAGCGAGACGGGGCTGGAGACCCACGAGAATGCTTTCGGCTACGCTTGGGGCATTTTCCGCGAGCCAGAATGGATGGGAATGACTACCGGTAAAAACACGATGGGAAAGCCGGTCATGGCTGGAATGTCGCCGCCGCCAGTACTTTCGCTGCGGCGATTGGGCTTTGGGCTCGAGATGATTGGGGCGCTGGGGAATAATCAACAATTCGGATTCTACTGGCACAGGCAACAGCAGTATCTCGGGCCGGTCTTCAGCTATGCGCCATTGCCCCACTGGACGATCCGCCTCGAACCAACTTTTGGACTCTCAGACGTGAGCGACCCATTTGTGCTGCGGATGGGGCTGGAGTATTCGATGGACCACTTCGTGCACCGGCTAGCCCGGGCTTTCTAAGGCAGCGGCCCAGCTCACAAACCCAAATCAAAGCCACCAGCAACAGCAAAACCACAGGCAAAAACCAAGATACAAGCGCCGACCTCAAAGTCGGCGTCCGGATTCGGCTGACCGACGAGCGCTGGGCGCACATCAGCGAAGAGCACGAGGAGCTGGCGGGCTTTGGTCACGAGGTATTAGAAACCATTGCTAACCCGGTCCGTATTTATGCCGGAGGAGCCGGTGAGCTCCTGGCAGCGCGGGAAATCGAAGCCGGCAAGGGGCGGGTTGCCGTTTATCGCGAATTGGGAGATGATGGGTTTGTGATTACGGCGTTTCTGACGCGTCGGATCGCGGTGCTCGAAAGGAGAAAGCGACTTTGGCCGGAGCAGATGTTTACCTGGCTGATGGGGATCTTCGAGGTCTGGGCAAGAGGGTTCTCGATGCGCTCTTTAAGCATATCGGATTTACGTCTTCGAGGCTGGCGGCAGGTTGAAACAACCTTTCCTCGGCGACCCGGCGAGGCACCAGAGTTCATCGGCGCATTTCGTTGGCGGCGGTCAGGTGTATGCTATCTGTCGGTCGGGAATCGAAAAAGGAAATTCCGGAACAACGAATTGCGCATCACGGTACCCAGCATAGCGAAAAACTTCTATGGCAAGGGAAGACTTTCAAATCGCGCAGTCCGGCGAACGGACCAATGCTGCCGGGAAGCCGGTAAGCAACAAGGTCCTTCTATCGATTCCCGACAGCGAATACCGCGCCATCCGTCCTCACCTGGAATTTCTCAGCATGCCTCACCATCTTAGCCTTTACGAACCGAACCATCCACTGGAGTTTGTGTATTTCCCGAATGCAGGTATGGTGTCTCTTGTAATTGCGATGGAAGATGGAAGGACTGTTGAAGTAGCTGAGGTGGGGAAGGAAGGGTTTGCAGGGATACCGGCGGCGGTTGGCATGAAATGGAGCCAGGTACGTGACGTCGTACAAATCGCCGGCAATGGGTTCAAGGTGAGAGTTGGCGCATTGCAAAGCGTCTTGCGGTCAACTCCACAGTTTCAACTGATTCTGACTCGCTACGCAGTAGTTCAGGGGATGCAAATCGCACAAACAGCCGC
>Ga0307373_10006575_pt1 | contig 18437 bp, 15 predicted proteins | sample OX2MG_FD_202534 | JGI IMG/M metagenome (GOLD analysis project Ga0307373, IMG submission 202534) | Soil microbial communities from Risofladan, Vaasa, Finland - OX-2 | ecosystem: Environmental > Terrestrial > Soil > Coastal area > Acid sulfate soil | place: Finland: Risofladan, Vaasa | collected...
TGTAATCATGGCTCGTGTTGGTGGCGACACGCAGCAGTATCGGGTTGTCGCAGCTCTGCGCATGCTGCAGCTGCGCGGCGAACTTGTACGAATGGCTCGGCACGACCCGGTCGTCATGGTCAGCCGTGGTCAGTATCGTCGGCGGATAGCAGGTGCCGGGCTTGACGTTCTGCACCGGCGAATACGCGTACAGCCACCTGAAGGCCTGCGCATCATCTGACGCGCCGTATTCCGGCGCCCACAGCGCGCCGCCTGAGAATTTCTGATACCGCAGCATGTCCATCACGCCCGCGCCGCCGTAGGCCGCGCCGAATAGTCCGGGATGTTCGGTGATGCTGGCGCCGACGAGCAGCCCGCCATTGGAATAGCCCTCGATGCCCAGATGCGGCGTCGAGGTGTACCGCTCCCGGATCAGGTATCTCGCGGCGTATGCGAAATCGTCGAATACAGTCTGCTTGTTACCGAGCATGCCGGCCTTGTGCCAGTCCTCCCCGTACTCGCCGCCGCCGCGGATATTGGCCACCGCGTACACTCCGCCCATCTGCAGCCACACCGGCAGGATCGGTGAGAAGCTCGGCGTCACATTGATGTCGAATCCGCCGTAGGCGTACAGCATGGTCGGGTTGCTGCCATCCAGCTGCACGTCCTTGCGCGCGGTGATGAACATCGGCACGCGCGTGCCGTCCTTGGAGTGATAGAAAACCTGGCGTGTGACGTAGTGCGACGGGTCGAACGCCACTTTCGGTTTGGCAAACACCGTGGTCCGGCCGTCCTTCAGGTCGTAGCGGAACACCGTCGTCGGATACAGGTACGAGGTGAAGCCGTAGAACAGCTCCGGCGTGTCATTGCGGGCACTGAGACTGGTGATCGAACCGATGCCGGGCAGCACCAGCTTTGCCTTCGCAGTGCCGTCGCTGGCGAACAGCCGCACCGCGCTCTTTGCGTCGACCAGATCGTTCACCGCCACCTCGCCGCCGGCCATGACCGCGCTCTCGATCACGTTGCGCCCCTGCGGCACGACCGTATGCCAGTGCGCCGGCGATGGATCGGCCAGCTTGAACGACACCACGCGGCCATTGGGCGCATCCAAGGTGGTCTGCACGAATACCGTATCCCGGATGTTGCCGATGGGCGTGTATCCGGCGTCGTTGGCCGTGAACAGCGGCCGGATCTTCGCGCTCACATCCGGATGCGCCGGATCCCCGAGCGCCGCATAGAACAGTTCGTTCTTCGGCGATGTGCCGTTGACCAGCATGATGAACAGATAGCGCCCGTCCTCGCTGACACTGGCATCGGCGACCCACTCAGGCAGATCGGGGCGCGCGAAAATCTTCCGATCCGCGCTCTGCGGTGTGCCGAGAAAGTGGTAATAGACGGCCTGATTCACAACCTTGTCGCTGATCGCCTCGCCCGGCGGCGGCGCCGGATAGCGCGAATAGAAAAAACCCTTGCTGTCGCGCGTCCAGGCAATGTTGGAGAACTTCACCCAGCGCACCTGGTCGCTCAGATCCTGGCCGCTGCGCAGGTCGCGGACGTGAATCGTCTCCCAGTCCGAGCCGCCCCGCGACAGCGCGTACGCCAGATCGTGTCCATCGTGCGAAGGCGCGTAATCCAGTAGCGCCACCGATCCGTCCGGCGACAGGGTATTGGGATCGATCAATACGCGCGGCTTCGCGCTAGCCGTGGCCTCCTCATAGATGACCGGCTGATTCTGCAACCCCGAGTTCTTGCCGAAGAACAGCTTGCCGGCCTCGCGCTGCGGCACACTGACCTTCTCGTAGTTCCACAGCCGGGTCAGGCGCGCTTTCATCCAGTTGCGTACCGGAATGCGCGCCAGGTAGGCGAATGTCAGGGCGTTCTCCTGCGCCACCCAGTGGGCCAGCTCCGGGCTGTTCAGATCCTCCATCCAGCGGTACGGAGCCGGGATCCGCGTTCCGAAATAATGATCGACCACGGTGTCGCGCCTGGCTTGCGGATACACCAGCCTCGCCGGCGGCGCCCCTGCCAGCGCGTCAGCTCCGAGCGCGCTCAGCAGCAAGCCGGCAGCCATCAGTACCGTGTGTTGCATGATCTACCCGCGCGCACCGCCGTGATCGTATCAGGGCAGCTCAGTCGCCGGGAGCACCTGGATGATAGGAATTGGCGTTGAGGGCCGACTGCGTCGCGAGCTTCTCGTAGAGCGCTGCCAGCAGCGCAAATTGGCGCTTTGCCGCCGTGGATGTCGCGTTGGCGGACAGCTCGAGCAGCCGGGCAGCTACCTCTCGGTAAGTGTCCGGGCCCGGCGGCGGCCACGGCCCGAGCACGGCAGCCGGTTCGGCCTTTTCTAACGTCATGAGCCCACACCGCCTCGGCAGATTGAAAGAGGCGGCACTGTAATGAGCTTCGAGCGAATTTCAGATCAGCGCATTCCTACAGGAGGCAAAAACTATCCGGTGCTGTGACGGGCCGCGCACTCATGCATTGCCGGCGCTCGCACCTGCGCTGCTCAGCTCAGGTCCTTTCGAAACAAGGTCCAGTCCGCGTTCGGGTGCGCACCGAAGCGGCGGTAGAAATCGATCGCGCCGCGATTCCAGTCCAGCACCGCCCACTCCAGGCGCCCGCAGCCCAGCTCGCGCGCACGCTGCTCCAGTGCCGCCAGCAGCGCACGGCCGATGCCACGGCCGCGGTAGTGCGCGCGCACGAACAGGTCCTCCAGATACAGGCCGGGGCGGCACAGGAAGGTGGAGTAATTGAAGAAGTACAACGCGAAACCGGCCACCGCATCGTCCCACTGCGCGATGAGCGCCGAGGCGAACCGGGGTTCGCCGAACAGGTGGCGTTGCAGATCGTCGGGGCTGCCGCTCATCTGGTGCCGCAATTGCTCGTAATCGGCCAGCTCGCCGATCAGCGCGAAGATCGCCGGAACATCGGTCGCTTGCGCGGCCCGCAGGCGCAGCATCACACGGCCCTCCAGTGAGATGCGTCACAGTATCGCACCGCCGCCTGGGTGAGCATCACAGTTCGTATTGTCCGCGCGCGCGCCGGGCATTATCCACACCGGCGCAGGGCTTACAGTCGGCCAGACACCCGCAAATCAAAACCCTGATCGAGCCATTGCTGCCATGAACCCGCGGCTGCTGATCGTGGACGCCGAGCGCGAGCTGCGTATCTGGCTGCGCCACCACATCGAGATCCTCTGGCCCGACGGCACCGTGCTCGACATGGAGCCGGGCGAGATCGAGCAGGCGCACGCTCGGCACAGCACCGCGCGCAACCTCGATCTGATCCTGCTGGGTGTACATTGTGGCGAGGCCAGCGAGCTGCCCAGCACGGGCCTGGCGCCGCTGCGGCGGCTGGTGCGGTTGGAGGAAGTGCCGCCGATCGTGCTGATCGCCTCCGGCGGCAACGAGCTCTCGGCCGTGCAGGCCATGCGCCTGGGCGCCGCCGATTATTTGCCGCGACGGCTGCTCAATGCCCAGCGCCTGGCGACTTCTCTGCGCCGCTCGCTGCGGGAGCGGCAGCGCTCGCAGCAGGCCGCGGCTGCCTCGCCACGACGCTCGCTCGATGCCCTGCAGCTCACGCTGCCGCAGTACTCGATCGTGCGCCGTCTGGGTGAATCCGCGCGTGCGGTGGTATACCTCGCACACAGCGCCGTGCTCGGCCGCTACGTCGCGCTCAAGGTCAGCAAGCCCACCGCCACCGGGGGTCCCGAGGACTGCCGTGAATTCGCGCGCGAGTACGCGGCCATCTGCGCAGTGCATGACCCCTCCGTGGTCGAGATCTACGACTACGGCTATCACGCCGGCCGAGAATTCATCGCAATGGAATACTTCCCATGCGGCGACCTGAAGACGCGGCTGCTGCAGCCGATCACCATCGCGGAGAGCCTGGAGTACGCCCGGCGCATCTGCGCGGCGCTGAGCGTGATCCACGGCGCCGGCCTGATCCATCGCGACCTCAAGCCCCCCAACGTCATGCTGCGCGAGGATGGCTCGATCGTGCTGATCGACTTCGGCCTGGCCAGGGGCATCGAGAGCGGCGGACGCGTGACCGCCGCCGGGGTGCTGCGCGGCTCGCCCTATTACATGAGCCCGGAGCAGGCGCAGGGGCTGACGCTCGATGGCCGCAGCGATCTGTACAGCCTCGGCGTGATCCTGTTCGAAATGCTCACCGGCGCCAAGCCCTATTCGGGCAACAGCGCAGTGGAGGTCATGCAGCAGCACGTGCGCGGCGAGCGCCCGCCGCTGCCGAACGAATGCCACGCGCTCGAACCGCTGCTCGACCGCCTGATGGCGCGCGAGCTACCGCAGCGCTTTACCGATGCCGCCACGGCACAACAGGCACTGGCCGACGCCTGCAGCGCCGCCGCGCTGTCGGCCGAGCCGGTGCAGCGGCCCATGGCACTGGCGCAGGTCGAGCAGCCGCAGCCGCTTGATGCCGCGGTGGGCCAGCAGTGAGGGTCGCCCCGACATGAACGAGGCCGTCGCACGCATGCTGCCGCCCGCAGTGCAGCTCGAACTGGACAACCTGCGTGACCAGCGTGATCTGTACCGCTCGCTGCTGTTGTCCGAGCCGGCGCAGCTGGCCACATTCATGGCACACGCGCTGCAGACCGTGGAGCGTATCCGCAGCTCGCTGCGCACGCCCACGCGCGAACCGGCCGCCTTCCGCGGCAAGATCGAACGCCTGGTCGATGAGCTCATCGGACTGGGCGAGGCGCTGATCGAGTTGCATCTGCCGACCGTGGGCGCACGCCAGGTCAGTGCGCTTGCGGCCCTGCGCGAAGTGGAATCGCGAGCGGCGGCCACCGGCAATGACCTGCTGCCGGCGATGGTGGTGCTCGAGGAACTGTGCAGTCACCTCACCGTGGCGGCCGACTGCATCGCCGTGCACGTGCCGCTCGGTGCGCACCAGCCGGTCTCCTTCGAGCTCGAATCGAGCGTGCGGCTCTCACAGGTGAAGCTGGCGACGGCGCTGGAGCAGCTGGCCGAACGGCTGGCCGCCGAGCACGGACGGCGGGTCGGACTGGTCACCATGGGCCTGGAGGACATCCCGTCCGAGTGGACCGGCCCGCTGTTCGATGTGCTCAGCCAGCTGGTACGCAATGCCATCGAGCACGGCATCGAGGAGGCCGGCGTGAGGGCCACACGGACCAAGCCGCCCATCGGCACGCTGGTGATCGAATTCATCGACTGCGGCGTTCAGGGTTATGAGCTCAACGTGCAGGACGATGGCGGTGGCCTCGACGCCGAGGGCATCACCGCGGCCGCCGTCAGGCAGGGCCTGATACCGGCCGGCGACACGCAGGCACTGGGCCCCACTCGCCTGGTGAGCCTGATCTTCCAGCCTGGATTGAGCACCGCGTCGGCGGCGCCCGGAGACAGCGCACAGCGCGGCCAGGGAATGGGCATCGTGCGCGATCACGTGCAACGCCTCGGTGGCAGGCTGCAGTTCTCCACCAAGCGCGGCCATTTCACCCGCTACCGCATCAACCTGCCGGCTCCGGCGGTAATGGAATGAATTCATCGTGATCCAGATCGGGCAGCTTCATGCGGCCGGCGCGCCAGTCGGCCTTCGCCTGCGCGATGCGCTCCCTGGATGACGACACGAAGTTCCACTCGATGAACCGCTCTCCAAGCGGCTCGCCTCCGAGCAGCATCACGATCGAGCGCTCCGAGGCCATGAGGCGCACCGTCTGCCCAGGCTCAAAAATGAGCATCCTGCCCACGCCGAAGCGGCGATGGTCGAGCTCGATCGATCCCGCCGCAACATAGGCCGCGCGCTGCGTATAGTCCGCCGGCAATGCCAGCGTCGCCCCCGCCGCCAGCACCGCATGCAGGTAAAACAGCGGCGAGTGCACCGCAACGCGAGCCGTGTGACCGTAGAGACTGCCCGCCACCAGTCTCATCCAAGCGCCCCCTTCCTCGAAGGTTGGCAGATCATCCGCGGCATGATGCGTGAACACCGGCGCGGTCTCCTCGAGCTCGCGCGGCAGCGCCACCCAGGTCTGGATGCCGTGCAGGCCTCCACCCTGCGCACGCGCCTGCTCGAAACGCTCCGAGTGCGTGATGCCGCGGCCGGCCGTCATCCAATTGACCTCGCCGGGGCGGATGGTTTGCTGCGAGCCGACGCTGTCGCGATGCACGACCTCGCCGTCGAACAGATAGGTCACGGTCGACAAGCCGATGTGTGGATGCGGCCGCACGTCCGCGCTACGCGGAATGCCGGGCGGCAGCTCCAGCGGTCCGAGATGATCGAAGAAGATGAATGGGCCGACCATGCGCCGTCCGCCGACCGGCAGCACCCGGCCGACCTCTATGCCGCCGCCCAGGCTGCGCCGGCGCTGATCGATGACGAGCTCGAGCATCTGGACCTCCCGTCATTGCATCTTACTGCGCCTGTCGCGGTCCGGGCCCGATCACGGCTCGCAGTCGAAGATCACCAACCCACCGCGCGCATCTCCGACCGCCAGTTGCGCGCCATTGCGCGAGAAGCGCAGCAGGCTGCACTCATCGGCCAGCAGATGAGCGTCCTGCGGTCGATCGTCGGCGCCAACGCGCCACAGCAGCAGCCGCCGATCGCGCGCAGCCGAGGCCAGCCACGTCCCGCCCGGCCTAAAGCCGATGGCCGTGATGCGCTCGGAGTGACCCGCGTACGTCAGCGGTCGCGATCCTTCCGGACCCGGGCCGCTGAAATCCCATACCGCCAGCGTACTGTCGGCCGCGGTCGCCAGGTACCGCCCGTTCGCGCTCCACTCGGTGGCGAACACCCGCGAGCCGTAACCGGCCATCTGTGACTGCGTACCCGTGGCCAGTTTCCACAGCAGTACCGCGCCCTCCTGCAATCCCGCGGCCAGCCATCTCCCGTCGGGATTGAACGCGGCGCTCAGACACGCACCGCGGATCGCCAGCTCGGGCGATGGCGGCTGCTGGGGCGGCGCCCGGTGAATGCGCACGCCACCGTTGCCAGCCGCGGCGATCGCGCCGGACTTCGGCCGCCACGCCAGGGCGGCGATCGCGCCCGTGTGTGGCGGATAACGATGGCACAGCTCGCCGTGTTGATCGAACAGGCTCAACGTGCGCCCGGTCGCCACCGCAAGCCAGCCGCCCTGGTCCGCGAAGGCGAGCCGTTCGCTCCATTGGGCCTCCCGCAGTACCGTCCGCGCGCTCAGCGTGCGCGCATCCCACAGCAGCACGGCTCCTTCCTGTCCCGATGTGGCCAGTGAGCGCCCCGCCTTCTGCCACGCCACCGCCAGCACCGCGCCGTCATGGGCAGCCAACCGCCGCAGCGGCGCAGCCGCAGCCCCGGCCTCACCGACGCTCAGCAGCGCCAGCGCCCCATCGGCCAGAGCGACCGCGAGCGTGCGCCCATCGGGCGACCAGGCCGCATCGGTCGGAAATTCCGGCAACTCGACCCGCGCGCGAGGCCGCAGCCGGCCGATGGCACCGCGGCCACTGCTCACGCAATGCAGCCCTCGAGCCCCGCCTCGAATTCGTGGCGATCCAGGTTGTGCCCGATGAACACCAGCCGGCTCGAGCGCTCAGCTTCCCGTGCCCACGGGCGTTCGAGCTGCCCATCGAAGCTCATATGCACGCCATGGAACACGTAGCGGCGCGGCTCACCCTTGAAATTGAGCACACCCTTCATCCGCAGGATGTCCTGCCCACGACTGCGCAGCACATACGACAGCCAGTCATTGACCTTGTCCGCCGCCAGTGCCCTCGCCTCGGTCAGCCCGATCGAGCCAATCCCCGGCTCGTGATGATGCGAGCCGAAGCTGCGCTGTGCTGCCTGCTCGATCGCCCCGGCGTCCACGCCACCGGTGCCGGCCAGCTGCAGCCCGAACTCCGCCGGAGCATGCTCGGTGAACAGTGCCCAGCACCCGCCCCGGCGCAGATCCAGCTCGAACACAGCAGGATGCGAGCGCCCCAGCAGTAGCCGGCAGCGGCGCTGTGGCACGAGCGCGCCGCCGGCGCTCACCGCGAGCGGCTCGGCCTCGAACAGCCGCCCAGCGCTCTGCAGCAGCGCTTCGATCGCCTCGGGCCCCTCATCCCGCGCGGGCAGCACCACGACATCGACCTGGTCGAGCCCGCCGTCCTGTTCGTGCTCATCCCCGTGCTCGTGCGCGGTGCCATGCGCCGGCTCCCCGGCGCTCACTCCGGTGCGCAGCGAGTACCGCCCCTGCGCGAGCCGGTACACGCCCGCCCATTCGAACGCGCGAATCGGCTGCAGAAATGCGCTGTCACGCGCCAGCGCGCGCGTCAGGTCGAATGCGCCAAGATTGAGCACCTGCTCGAGCGGTACATTGGCCGCCTGCGTCGCCATCAGTGCGGCCGTGCCATTGATTGCACGCAGGCGCTGCTCGACCCGCGAGCGCGCCGCTGCGCTGACGAGGTCGATCTTGTTGAGCACGATCACATCGGCGAATGCGATCTGGTCGACCGCGACCGGATGGGCGGCAAGCTGCTGCTCGACGTGGCGCGCGTCCGCCAGCGTCACGATTGCATCGAGCAGGTAGTGCTCCTTCAATTCCTCGTCGACGAAGAAGGTCTGCGCCACCGGGCCAGGATCGGCCAGTCCCGTCGTCTCGACCAGGATCGCGTCGAAGCGATCGCGGCGCCGGCGCAGCTGCGCGAGGATGCGGATCAAATCGCCACGCACCGTGCAGCACAGGCAGCCGTTGCTGGTCTCGAAGATCTCCTCGTCGGCCCCGATCACCAACGCCTGATCGACCCCGACCGCGCCGAACTCGTTCTCGATGACGGCGACACGCTTGCCGTGCTGTTCGGACAGGATGCGATTGACCAGCGTGGTCTTGCCGGCGCCCAGGAAGCCGGTCAGAACCGTCACGGGAACGCGCGTCGTCATCGCACTCATCCTCTCCATCGGGCCAGCAGGCACGCCGCGCCCGGCACGCGCAGCAGCCCCAGCAGCAACCACCAGCCCAGGCGTGTCGTGCGCGGCACGCGCGGCGGCGGCAGCGCACCGAAGAACGCACGCGTCGCATCACGATGTACTTGCATACCGTTGGATGCCGCGCCGCTCAAGCGGCATCCAGATCCCACAGCGTCAGCGGCGCGTTACGCTTGAGCCACACACCGCATCCCACCGCAGTGAACGCCTGCGCCAGCTCACGCCGGTACCAGCGGCCCGAGCGCAGCCCGGCGATGCGATCGGTGCGGCGCTGATCACAATTGTCGCGCCAGTCCTCGAGCGTGAGCGCCCCGAAATACAGCGCGCCACGGCACAGCCGCGCAAGATTACCGATCGCCCGGCGTGCGTGCGCCGCCGGCAGGTACTGCAGCACGTCGTAGCAGATCACCAGATCGAAGCGCTCGCGGCTGCGGAAGCTCTCGATTGAACCCTGCTGCCAGCCGTAGCGCCGGCATAGATACTCGCTGTACTCCAGGCCAACGTAGCGGGCGCGCCGCAATGCCCGCTGCAGCGGCGCACGCAGCAGACCGATGCCGCAGCCGGCGTCGAGAATCTTGCTCACCGGCAACCCGATGTAGTCGACGCAGCTGGCAATCAAGCGTGCCCGGGCATCCATCTCGGCCTTCGAGGTCACCGCGGTGCGTGGATTGAAATAGAAACGCTGGTAATAATCGTGGTCAAAAGTCATGCATCGATCTCATGTCCCGAAGGCTCCCTCACCGCACCCGCGCCTCAGTTACTATACCCGCCGATGATTGCAACGTCCCCGAAACCCACGCCCCGCCGCATCCCGGCTGCACGGCGCATCCCGGCCATCGGCTTCGTCAGCCTCGGCTGCCCCAAGGCACTGGTGGATTCCGAGCGGATCATCACCGAACTGAAAGCGCGCGGCTATGACATAGCCCCGGAGTACCAGCAGGCCGACTTGGTGATCGTCAACACCTGCGGCTTCATCGATGCTGCCATAGACGAGTCGCTCGAGGCCATCGGCGAGGCGCTGGAACACAACGGACGCGTACTGGTGACGGGCTGTCTGGGCGCCAACCCGCAGCGCATCCTCGATCGTCATCCCAAGGTACTCGGCGTCACCGGCCCGCATGCGTACGAGCAGGTGATCGCGGCCGTCGATCAGCACCTGCCGCGGCCGCACGATCCGTTCATCGAGCTGCTACCGCCGCAGGGCATCCGACTGACGCCGAGTCACTATGCCTATTTGAAGATCTCCGAGGGCTGCAACAATCGCTGCAGTTTCTGCATCATTCCGGCGCTGCGCGGAGCACTGCGCAGCCGCCCGCTCGACGCCGTCATGCACGAGGCCGAGACGCTCGCGCACAACGGTGTCAAGGAGCTGCTGGTGATCTCGCAAGACACCAGCGCCTACGGCAGCGATCTGCGCTATGCGGCCGCGCGGTGGCGGGACCATGAATACCAGTCGCGCTTCATCGACCTGGTGCGCGCGCTGGCCAGCCTGGGCGTGTGGGTGCGGCTGCATTATGTCTACCCCTACCCGCATGTCGATGAGGTGTTCGCATTGATGAGCGGTGCGGGAATGAGCGAGGCGGGCGTGCTGCCCTACCTCGACGTTCCGTTCCAGCACGCCAGTCCCACGGTGCTGCGCCGCATGCGGCGGCCGGCGCATGCCGAAAATACCCTGCGACGCATCGAGGCCTGGCGCCGCGAGCGCCCCGAGCTGGTCCTACGCAGCACCTTCATCGTCGGCTTCCCGGGCGAGAGCGATGCGGAATTCGAGCAGCTGCTGGCCTGGCTCGATGAGGCGCAGCTGGATCGAGTCGGGTGCTTCGCGTACTCACCGGTCGAAGGCGCGGCCGCCAACGCGCTCGCCGCCGCGGTGCCCGAGCCGCTCAAGCGGGAGCGCCACCGACGCTTCATGCAAAAAGCCGCGCAAATCAGCCGCGCGCGCCTCAAAGCGCGCATCGGGCAGCGCTGCCGCGTATTGGTCGATGCGATCGAAGACGGTGTGGGCCTCACGCGCAGTGCCGCCGAAGCGCCGCAGATCGACGGCATCGTGCGCGTTCGCGACGCCGCACAGCTGCGCGTCGGCGAATTCGCCGAGGTTCGCATCCGCGCCGCCGACGATTACGACCTGACCGCCGACCTGATCCGCTAGCGTCGCGCGCGGCATCGGTCTGTCCGCCGGCGCCGACTTAATTGGATTGCCGCGCGGCGCCGCTATAATCGAGCCGATGCGGACATTCACGGTCAATGGTCAATCGGTTTCCGTCGACGTTCCCGACGAGATGCCGCTGCTATGGGTACTGCGCGATGAGCTGGACCTGACCGGCACGAAGTACGCATGCGACAAAGCGCTCTGCGGTGCCTGCACCGTACAGGTGGATGGACGACCGGTGCGCGCCTGCGTCACGGCCGTGGCAGCGGTCGACGGCAAGACCGTGACCACCATCGAGGGCATCACCACCGATGCTGCCGGTCACGCCGTGCCGGCAGGCTCGGCGGTGCAGGAAGCCTGGCGCCGGCTCGACGTCGTGCAGTGCGGCTATTGTCAGTCCGGACAGATGGTTGCGGCCGTCTCGCTGCTGCAGACCAATCCCCATCCGAGCGATGCCGACATCGATGCCGCAATGAGCGCCACCCTGTGCCGCTGCGCCACGTACGTGCGCATTCGCGCGACCATTCACGACGCGGCCAAGGTATTGGCCGCTTGACGGACGGGGCTGCCCCGATGGACCGCCGGCATTTCCTGAAAGCGGCGGGCACGCTGACGCTCGGTGTGTGCCTGGGTACGCCCGGCACGGCCGTCGGCGCCGCCGACGCGGCCGCGAGCCCTGCGCCCACCGCAGATTCAACGGTATTCATACCCAATGCATTCGTCCGCATCGGCACTGACAACAGTGTGACCGTCATTTCCGAGCATGTGGAGATGGGCCAGGGCGTCTTCACCGGCCTGGCAACGCTGTTGGCCGAGGAGCTGGATGCGGACTGGAACGACGTGCATGTCGAAGGCGCGCCCGCTGACGTCACCCGCTACGCGGATCCAGCGATCGGGATGCAGGGCACCCTCGGCAGCACCTCGATCGTCAGCGCCTACCAGCCGATGCGCGAGGCCGGCGCGATGGCGCGCGCGCTGCTGGTCGCGGCCGCCGCGCAGCAGTGGCAGGTATCACCCGACGGCATCACAGTGATGAACGGTCTGATCTCGCATCCGCTGTCCGGGCGCCGGACCCGCTTCGGCGCGCTCACCGCCGCGGCCGCCAAGTTGCCGCTGCCCGCCAGCGTGTCATTGAAGGACCCGGCGCAGTTCAAGCTGATCGGCAATCCGTGGCTGCGGCGCGAGGACAGCCATGCCAAGACCAACGGCTCAGCGCTGTTCACGCAGGACCTGAAGCTGCCCGGCATGCTGGTGGCGCTCGCCGCCCATCCCAAGCGCTTTGGCGCAACGGTCAAGAGCTTTGATGCGACCGCGGCGCGGGCCATCGACGGCGTGGTGGATGTGGTCCCGTTCGCCGGCGGTGCGCATTATTTCAGTGGCGTGGCGGTGCTGGCCAAGAACACCTGGATCGCGCAGCGCGGCCGCGATGCGCTCACCATCGAGTGGGACGAGTCGCAGGCCTCGAGGCCCGACAGCGCACAGATCCTCGCGCGCTATCGGATGCTGGCTCTGTCACCGGGAAAGCTCGCGCGCAGCAGCGGCGAGGCCAGCGCAACCAGCGCGGCGAGCGCAACCAGCGCGGCGAGCGCGGCGAGCGCGGCTTCAATCGACGATACCACGCTGCTCGAGTCACAGTACGAGGTGCCGTACCTGGCGCACGCGGCGATGGAGCCGATGAACTGCCTGGTGCAGCTCACCAAGTCGGGCATGAGCATCTGGAACGGCGAGCAGCTGCAGACTGCGGACCAGGCCTCGGCCGCCGCGCTGATGGGAATCACGCCCGAGCAGGTGCAGATCACGCAGCTCTATGCCGGCGGCAGCTTCGGGCGCCGCGCCAACCCGCATTCCGATTACCTGCTCGAGGCCGTCTCGATCGCGCGTGCGGCGGCCGCACAGGGTCATCGCGTACCGATCAAGCTGGTGTGGACGCGCGCCGACGACATGCGCGGCGGCTACTATCGCCCGGCATTCGTGCATCGTATCCGCGCACTGCTCGCTCCCGACGGCAGCATCGCCTCCTGGCGGCAGCGCATCGTCGGCCAGTCGGTGATGACCGGCTCACCGCTCGAGGCCGCCGAGGTCAAGGATGGCATCGACCAAAGCTCGATCGAGGGGGCGGGCGGGCCCTATGAAATGCGCAGCCTGCGCATCGAGCTGACCACCCCGGAAGACGTGGCCGTGCCGGTGCAATGGTGGCGCTCGTGCGGCCACTCACACACCGCATTTGCGACCGAGTGCATGATCGATGAGCTCGCGGCGGCCGCCGACGTCGACCCCTATCAGTTTCGGCGCACGTTGCTCGCGCAGCATCCACGCCAGCGCGCGGTGCTCGACCTGGCCGCGGCCAAGGCCGGCTGGACCACGCCGCTCGCGCCCGGGACGGGCGGTGCGCGACGCGGCCGAGGATTGGCGCTGCACCAGTCGGTCGGCACCTGCGTCGCACTGGTCGCGGAGATCAGCGTCACCGCCGGCAGCAAATTGCAGGTCGACCGCGTGGTGTGCGCGGTGGACTGCGGCCTGCCGATCAATCCCAATGTCATCACCGCACAGATGCAGGGCGGCATCGGCTACGGACTGGACGCGTCGCTGTACGGCGCCATCACACTCACCGACGGTGTCGTCGATCAATCCGACTTCGATCAGTATGCGCCGCTGCGCATGCACGCCATGCCGGCGATCGACGTACACATCATGCCCTCGCGTGAGCCGCCCACCGGCGTCGGCGACCAGGGCACCCCGCCGATCGCCCCCGCACTCGTCAACGCGATCTTCCATGCCACCGGCCAGCGCATACGCACGCTGCCGATCGCCGCTCAACTAATGGCCTCTCTGGCGGCGGCCCCCGCGGGCCCCGCGGCCGATCCCGCCACCGTCAACCCGGGCGGGACTTAACGGCGGCTCATGGAAAAGAGCACTGATTGGGCCCGGACCGGCTTGCGCTGCTGAAGCCGCTGCCACGCGCGGCTTCACTTGGGGATGCGTTGCGGGATGAACGCGCCGAAGCGCGTTGACTCTCGCGGCAGCTGGCTGCGGCCACCGCCGCATGGCTGAGGACGGAAAGATCCGCGTCGGAGATCTCGATCCTGTCGGCGCGTCACGTGCTGGCGGCGCTGGATCTGTCGCGATTCGAGCCGGTGCTGATCGGCATCGACAAGGCCGGCCGCTGGCTCATCCAGGATGCGCAGCGCCTGCTGCGCGACGCCGGCATTCCGGTGGCCGATTTCCGCACCGTGCGGCGCGAGCGTTTCGACGCCGATCCGCAGCGCGTGGCCGAAGAGGTGCTGGCGCTCGGCCTGCCGCTGTTCACTAAGCCCGCCAACGCCGGCTCCTCGGTCGGCATCCGCAAAGTCAGCGATGCCGCGCAGCTCGAGGACGCGCTGCGATACGCGTTCCAATTCGACTCCAAGGTGCTCGCCGAAGCCGCGATCAGCGGCCGCGAGATCGAGCTGGCCGTGCTCGGCGGGAGCCCCGCGACGGTGTCCGTGGCCGGCGAAGTCATCGTCGAGCACGCCGACGGCTTTTATTCGTACGACGCCAAATACCTCGATGAGCATGGCGCGCGGCTCGAGCTGCCCGCGCAGATCACGGCCGACGACCTCGCCCGCGCCCAGACCGTGGCGCTGCGCAGCTTCGGTGTGCTCGAGTGCGAGGGCATGGCCCGCGTCGATCTGTTCCTGAAGCCGGATGGCAGCCTGCTGGTCAATGAGATCAACACGATTCCAGGATTCACCGCCATCTCGATGTACCCCAAGCTGTGGGCACTCTCGGGTGTTGCGCCGACCGAGCTGGTCAGCCGCCTGATCGACCTCGCGCTCGAGCGCGGCCGGCGGCGCGCGCCCATCGGAACAGCGTACGGGAGCGCCGACAGGACGACCCGCGCCGCCGCAGTGGGAGACGAAATTCTCGACATTCTCGTCTGTAACGCGTTACGATGTCACGCGTTACGATTGGGAGACGATCATGGTAGAAGCGGCGGAACGGATGAAAGCCATGCGCGAGCGGCGGCGCGCCCGCGGGCTGCGCGAGTTGCGCCTGGTGGTACCCGATGCGCGCTCCAAGCTCGTCCGGCGACGCGTCTCGAGACAAGTTGCCAGTCTGGATCGAACGCGCGAGATCGAGGCGCTCAGGTGGATTGAGGCGGTCTCGGAATTCGACGCCCGATGACACGCGGCGATGTGGTAACAGTTGCTGTGACTGGAGATTTTGGCAAACCAAGGCCTGCTGTCATCGTCCAGACGGATGCGCTTCCCGCCGAGCATGCCTCAGTGGTGGTGTGCCAGATGACCTCTGAGTTCAGCGACGCACCTGACTTTCGGGTGACGATCGATCCGAGCACGCAAAACGGGTTGCGGGTTCGATCACAGGTGATGGCCGATAAGCCTGTGACCATTCGTCGCGAGAGAGTCGGACGGAGGATCGGACACCTGGAAGACAGCGATATGGCGCGCCTGAATATCGCCTTGGCATTCGTCATGGGTTTGGCCGACTGAAGGCGCCAGCGTGATCCGGCCCCCGATGGACTTCGCCGCTGTGTACGCGTACAAACGGACGACAACGACGCAGCGGCGCAAATGACGAGCGGAGGCTGACAATGGACGTGCGTGCAGCGGTGGCGTGGGAGGCGGGCAAGCCCTTGAGCATCGAGACCGTGCAGCTCGACGGTCCCAAAGCCGGCGAGGTGCTGGTGCAGCTCGAGGCCACCGGCATCTGTCACACCGATCACTACACCCTGTCGGGTGCGGACCCGGAGGGGCTATTCCCGGCGATTCTAGGGCACGAGGGTGCCGGGATCGTCGTCGATGTGGGCGCGGGCGTGAAAAGCGTCCAGCGGGACGATCACGTGATCCCGCTGTACACGCCCGAGTGCCGCGAGTGCAAGAGTTGCACCTCGCGCAAGACCAACCTCTGCACCGCCATCCGCGCCACCCAGGGCAAGGGGCTGATGCCCGACGGCACCAGCCGCTTCTCGCTGCGCGGCAAGCCGGTGCTGCACTACATGGGCTGCTCGACCTTCGCCCATTACACGGTACTGCCCGAGATCGCCGTCGCCAAGATCCGTGAGGACGCCCCGTTTGATACGGTCTGCTATATCGGCTGCGGCGTGACCACCGGAATCGGCGCGGTGATCTTCACCGCCAAGGTCGAACCCGGCGCCAACGTGGTGATATTCGGCCTGGGCGGCATTGGTCTCAACGTCATCCAGGGGGCCCGGCTCGCCGGCGCGAATCAGATCATCGGCGTCGACCTCAATGAACGGCGCGAGCCGCTGGCGCGGCGGTTCGGCATGACGCACTTCGTCAACCCGAAAATGATCGAGGGCGATCTGGTCGCACACCTGGTCGAGCTCACGCACGGCGGTGCGGACTTCAGCTTCGAATGCATCGGCAACGTCCACACGATGCGCCAGGCGCTGGAATGCTGCCACCGCGGCTGGGGGCAGAGCATCATCATCGGCGTCGCGGCTGCCGGGAAGGAGATCAGTACCCGCCCGTTTCAGCTGGTCACCGGCCGCGTGTGGAGGGGGACCGCCTTCGGCGGCGCTCGCGGCCGCACCGACGTGCCGCGAATCGTGGACTGGTACATGGAAAAGAAGATCAACATCGACGAGCTGATCACGCACCGCCTGCCGCTCGAGCGCATCAACGACGGTTTCGCTCTGATGGAGCGCGGTGAATCGATCCGCACCGTCGTGCTGTACTGATGTCAGTGCAGCCCGGCTGCGTCCTCAGTCGCCCTTGTGCTTCGCCTCGTAGGCATGCAACTCGGTATTGAACCGGTCGGCTAGCTGCTGGTCCTTTGCCAGGACCTGGGTCTCCTTGGCGCCGCTTTCGCCCTCCTGCTCCAGGCACTGCGTGTATTGCCGTACCGCCGTATCGTAGGCCTTCACCGCCTTCTGCGCGGCCACCATCTGATCGCGCGTCGCGGACGTTCCATCCGGGACCTGCGCGGCGGCGTCTCCCGGAGGCGAGCCACAGTCCGCGAACGCCTGCGGGGCCGCAAGACCGACGATGACACAACCGGCCGCTGCGACAATAAGTCTCATCGATCTCATCGATCCACCTGTACTGCAAGTCTGTCCATCTCTTAGTTCGACTCGAGCGCGTGGATCTTGAAGCGCTCCATGTGACGGACTTCACAGGTGGCTCGATTGGGGCCGCGCCTCGCGCCCCGTGCAGAAGGCAGGCAACCCTCAGTAGCCGGCGGCGAGCCCCGCGGCGCGCCGATCATCATTGGCGCCTTCCAGCAGCCCGGTCTTGGGATTGCGCAGGATCGCCTCGTCCGCCCCCCACGAGGCGCGCATCCGGAAGTGATAGCCCATCTTCTCGAGCGCGGTGCGGCTTTGCGGTGTCAGGTAGTCCGGCTCGACCATGACGACGTCCGGCAGCCACTGGTCATGGACGCGCGGCGCGTTGACGGCCTGCTGCATGTTCATGCCGAAATCCACGACATTGAGAATGCTCTCCAGCGTCGTGGAGATGATGGTCGAGCCGCCGGGACTGCCGGTTACCATGAACAGCTTGCCGTGCTCGAGCACGATGGTCGGTGCCATCGAGCTGAGCGGGCGCTTACCCGGTGCAATCGCGTTGACCTTGCCCTGCACCAGGCCGAAGCTATTGGGCACACCGGGCTTTGACGTGAAATCGTCCATTTCGTCGTTCAGGAAGAAGCCGGTGTCGCCAGCGATCTGCCCGTTGCCGAAGAACAGATTGAGCGTGTAGGTGACCGCGACCGCGTTGCCGTGGGCATCGACCACCGAGTAGTGCGTCGTATGCTGGCCCTCGGCCGCGCCAAGGCTGCCCCGTATTTGCGCGGTCGGCGTGGCCGCATCGGACTTGATCTGGGCGCGGATCCTGGCCGCGTGCGCGCTCGACAGCAGTGCGGAAATCGGATTCTTCACGAACGCCGGATCGCCCAGGTAGGTATTGCGATCGGCAAAGGCACGGCGCTCGGCCTCCACGAGGTAGTGCGTCTCCTCGACCGACGCATATCCCCACTTGCCGAACGGATAGGGTTTGATGATCTGCAGGATTTCGCAGATCGTGGTGCCGCCGGAACTCGGCGGCGCCGCGGAGACGATCTGGTACCCATGGTAATTGCAGGTCACGGGCTTTGCCCAGTCAACGGTATAGTCGGCGAAGTCCTTCATCGACAGAAGTCCGCCATTCTGGTCGCTGGCAGCGACGACGGCGCGTGCGATGCTGCCGTGATAGAACGCGCGCGGACCGTCCCGTTCGATCATCCGCAGCGTGCGCGCGAGTTGCGGTTGTTTCAGCCGCTCGCCGCCCTGGTAGGGCTTGCCATCGTGCAGAAAGATGGCCGCGACATTCGGATACTGCGCGAAGCGCCGGCTGCTGAAGCCGAAAAATCTCGCATCCGCATCGGTGAGCACATAGCC
>Ga0307373_10006576_pt1 | contig 18436 bp, 21 predicted proteins | sample OX2MG_FD_202534 | JGI IMG/M metagenome (GOLD analysis project Ga0307373, IMG submission 202534) | Soil microbial communities from Risofladan, Vaasa, Finland - OX-2 | ecosystem: Environmental > Terrestrial > Soil > Coastal area > Acid sulfate soil | place: Finland: Risofladan, Vaasa | collected...
ACGCGGGTGATAGGATTGCTGTTATGGTCTATAACTCGCTCGAAGGAATCGAAATTGGGGCTGCTGCTTCAAAGATTAGTGCAATTCTGGTACCTGTCAACTATCGCTTGCGCGAGCGTGAAGTAACCTATGTACTGAATGACAGCGAAGCCAAAGTGGTATTCGTCGCTCCAGAACTGGTGGATGTGGTTGATAGAGCACGGGCTGAGATGCCGGGATCGCCAACATTTGTTGCTATTGGCGGAGAAGCGCCTGCGGGCTGGCTGCGATACGAAGAGGTAGTGCGAGACGCCGGTGAGGAGATGCCTCTGGGCAAAGGGTCACTCGGCAGCACGATGAGTTATACATCAGGGACGACGGGGAATCCCAAAGGCGCGTACCGTCCGAAAGGGATTTCTCTTGCGAATATTCTTGCAATCGTACAGGCATACGAGCTTGCTGAAAGTCCGGCTCCTGTGGCACAATTGCGCCAGGCCAGGAGATTCGCCTGCTCAACGAAGCAGGCGAACTGGTTCCCGATGGCATGCCGGGAGAGATCTGGGTGCGCAATGAAGCGCTGGCCCAGTATTTTAAGAAGCCCGAAGCCACGGCTAGAAGCATGCGGGACGGGTTTTTTTCGGTTGGCGATATCGCCTATCGCGATTCCGAAGGCTACTACTTTATCTGTGACCGCAAGATAGATATGATTATTTCGGGTGGCGCGAACATTTACCCGGCAGAAATCGAGGCCGTGCTGAGCGCGCACCCGGCTGTCCTTGACGTAGCCGTGATCGGCGTTCCCGATGCGCACTGGGGCGAGTCAGTGAAGGCGGTTGTCTCCCTCAGACCGGGGGCCAACGCCAGCGAGGAGGAACTGATAACCTATTGCACTGAACAGCTTGCCAGTTACAAGAAGCCCCGTTCGGTTGACTTCGTTGATGAACTCCCGCGCAATCCAGCCGGGAAACTGCTCAAGACACGCATTCGAGAGGCTTACTGGAAAGATCTGGATCACAGGATCTGAAGCTGGCCTCTACGGGGTAAGTGTTTCCAGCACCGGGCAATCGTTGCGCGGAAGGAGCGCGAAGGCGGCTTGTATGATGCGCGTCTGGAGATCAGCGTTATTGGGTTCGCCGAGCGGATAGCCCAACGGGTAAGGCACAAAGAGGGCACGTGGCGGGCGAGTTTTCTCGGTTATCTCGCGTAACAACGAAATGGAAACCGTTGTGATGCCGGTATATTCAATCTGGCGCTGTATCAATCCCACGGACTGATTGCACATGGGTCAAACAGGCGTCAGCAGCACAACATCGACGTTGTCAGCTTTGAGCCGCCGTGCTACTGCGGGGGCTGACTCTGTCATCAGTCTGGATGGTCCCACGATTGAACCCATGAAGCTATAGCTATGGGGGGAGAGCGCGCCAATTTCCCCTCGCTGCTGCATTTCTCGCAGGCGGTCGAGAGGAAAAGTAAGGTTGCGGTCGCGCAATATGCCTGTCTGGTCGAACGACCAGCTGCGCTGGTTCATTTCCAGGAGTTGTGGTGAGATGTCGGAAGGAATTTCGCGAAATGAGCTATCGCCATTTCTAATGGTGAGATCGAAAGGTGGTTGCTCCGGTAGGCTCAGCCCCGCTGTTGTTACCAGTGCGACGATGCATGCAGAGAGCGGTTTGCGTAGAGGAGTCACCGCGTTTGCTCTGGGGTCGCCTGGGCGCGGACTGTAGTGGCTAAATGGATATCCTTTTAGAAAGAGCCGCTCTTTGAACTCAACATCTTCCATACGCGCCATGCTCTTGCCACCACCTTCAGCGAAAATAGAGTGTAGGGTGCCTCGACATAGATATTATATCATGCCGGCGAAGGTTGCTTCCATGCCACGAGGATAGGCATAAGTGCCGTGGCGCTCATGGCACTTGTTGGTCGAACAGATGGAGTTTGTGCGGTTGAAGCCATATCGTGTAGCAATTGTGGGATCGTCACTAAGCTGTAACCACGTTGACGCAGAGCAGTGATAATTGTGGGTAGCGCGGCGACTGTCTGGGCGCGGTATCCACCGCCGTCGTGCAATAAAATGATGCCGCCATCACGCTATATCGAATGGGGGCTTCAGCATCCAGACAAGTTCAAGGTGCTACAACAAATCGGTGTTTCCTACGAACTTGATGACCGGGTCAAATCAGCAGGCAATGAACCCTTTGTCGAGGTTGAACGGATGACAAAGGAAAGTATTGAGAAGGGCGAAATTCGTAACTATCCGGTGGCGTATCTTGCTGCTTTCATGGACAATCACGCGGCGACGAAGAAGGAACAATCATGATGAGTCTGCACACGCGTGAGGGCTATATTCCAGTGGACGGATATCGTGTCTGGTATCGTATGGTTGGCGGCGGCGGAGCAGAAGAGAAAACGCCGCTTCTGATTCTGCATGGCGGGCCGGGCGCGCCTCATGATTACCTGGAGAACCTGGAAGCGTTGGCCAGCGATACGCGCCGTGTCATCTTCTACGATCAACTGGGTTGTGGCCGCTCGGATCAACCCGACGATCCCGCGCTCTGCTATGTGGCGCGTTTCGCCGACGAGTTGCAGACGGTGCGTGACGAACTTGGGCTTGAACGCGTGCATATCCTGGGACAGTCGTGGGGAGGTATGCTCGCGCAAGAGTACGCGCTGCGGCAACCTGCCGGTCTGGTAAGCCTGATCCTGGCGAATACCACGTCCAGTATACCGATGTGGGTAGCCGAGGCCAGCCGCCTGCGCGAGCAATTAACAGCGGAGGTGAATGCCGCGCTTATGCGCCACGAGGAAGCAGGCACAACCGACAGCGAAGAATACTTACAGGCTGTGCAGGTATTCTATGACAGGCATGTTTGCCGTGTGAAACCCTTACCAGAGTATGTACAACGCGCCTTCGACCAGATCGGTTATGTCTATAACTACATGAATGGTCCCAGCGAGTTCCACATTATCGGGGTGATTAAGGATTGGGATCGTACTGAACGGCTGCCTGAAATCCGCGTGCCTACCCTGATTATTTCCGGCCTGTACGACGAGTCCACTCCCGCCCTCAACGAAATCTTGCGCACGGGTATTGCTGGTTCAGAATGGGTGCTGCTGCAAAATAGCTCTCACCTGGCACACGTTGAAGAGTCTGAACGGTATATGCAGACGGTGCTTGATTTTTTGCAGCGCGTCGAGAATAGCCTGTAAGGCGACTGAAAAACCTCGGCTTCACCAATTGGGATACAACTCTCCCCTCTAAAAACAGTTCTGCTACTCGTCTAACTCGTGTTACAACAAAATTTACAGTGCTGGTTGCTGAATGAACCCTACATGTCAGGCTATCCAGGGCCAGGTTACCACCATTGAACTATGGCCTGCTCATGTCACAAGTATGAACGCTGAACAGCAAGAGGAGATGCCCGGTGCTGGTCGCTCTCAGTGCTGCCAATGAAAGCAAGGTGTCATATGCTCTTTTATCGAATTGCCATATGGGGGAGCGAGTCAGCCATGTGGCGTTGGAAGTCAAGCCCGCTCACCTCGTTTCACCAGGTGCTGGGCTTGTTGAATATGTATCGTTGTATGCCGAAGGAGAACGTCCGCGTGTTTTTAACCACCTCGCCAGAGCAGATGGAGGAGATGCTGTGTCGGGCCAACCAGGGTTTGCTTTCGACCGCCATCACTGTAGATCAACTCTACGACAAGCACTGTGTGAGTTTGATCGAAGTGAGACGGTTGGAGATAGAGCTTGGTGCAGGTAGCGATCATGACCAACCCTACACCTGGAGCTTGCCTCCTTCGGGATCGCACATGCTCGCCTGGGCGAAACTGTGGGCCTTGGGAGAGCACAGCGAGTTTGAGCCGTAGGCAGGTTCAAAACTCCTCTTTGTTTCTACGCCTGGGAGGAAAACCCAGGTACGGATCAGAGAGTAAAAGCAGACGTCTTCCGCAATTCGCTGAACTTCCGCAAGCAGATTCAACCGGATCGTGCATCTTTTTGATGGCATGCTGCGTCTAACTAGACGTGAAAGCTGAGAAACGAAACGTGGTTTCACGCGAGTGAGTGGGCGATGGATAGTATAGACATGAACGATGAGCATCATACTTCTACGCTTGAGAAAAGTGAGCTTGATGACCAGACGCTGGTAGACGGAGTGCTGGCAGGCAATACCTCGCTCTACACCATGCTGGTCACTCGTCATACCGACCGCATCTATGGTCTCGCGCTGCGCTTGCTTGGGAACAGCCAGGAGGCCGAGGATGCAGCGCAGGAGACATTTATTCGCGCATATGCTCACCTGAATACGTTTCGGAACGCAGCAAGCTTTGCCACATGGCTTTATCGTATCGCGCTCAACACCTGCCGGGACCAGTTGCGCCGCAGGCAGGTGCGCGAACGCACGGTCGAGTTCTCGCGCGTCAATCAGCTCTGGGCCGATGAACGCTACAGTGTGGATCCCGAACGTGTGGTACTGGCCCTCGAGAGCCGGCAGATCATCGAACAAGCATTACAGCGACTCCCGGCGAGCTATCGCGCCACGCTGCTGCTTCACGAGGTAGATGGACTGAAGTTGACCGAAGTGGCTACTTTGATGGATGCTCCTCTCGCGACGGTCAAGTCGCGCCTGCAACGAGCGCGCATGGCGCTCGTCACGCTGCTGGACGAGGCTGCCCAGGCAGAGCAGCTCTCACCAGGGGAGAAAGGGTCATCTCCAGGCCGGAGAAAGGAGAAGCAGGATGATGCGTGAACTCACCTGCCAGCAAGCGCGATCGATGGTGTCGGACTACATGAACGGCGACCTCGACCAGGAACGCATCCAGTCGCTCGAGGATCACCTCCAGCACTGCACGTCGTGTCCACCGCTGTATGCCAGCCTCGTGGAGGTGCAGCGGCACCTGCGACAGGAGCAGCGACCTGCCCTTTCGCGTGACGCGATCCTCGATCTGTCCAGGCGCATCAGTCAGGCGATCCTCGACCAGCAGGAGCAGAAGTAGCGAGAGCAGCAAACGTTTGATTCCCTGGTGGCAAAGCATAGGAAGAAACAGCGTATTCAACAGTAAGTGTCGATTTCAGAAATGAGCATCGCTGCCTGTAGAGGCAGAAGGAGAAACCAATGACATTCATTCGATTTATGGCGAGCGGCCCTGGCCGCGTTCTTCGTATTGTGGCTGGCCTGGCGATCATCGGGGCCGGTGTCTACTTGCTTACGGCAGGAAGCGCTGTCGTGGGAACCATCCTTGCGGTTGTGGGGCTTGTGCCATTCCTGGCCGGCGTGTTCGATCTCTGTGTCCTGGCCCCACTTTTCGGGTGCCCGATCCAAGGCGCAAAAGCGCGCATGTGCCAGCAAGCATAACCTGTTTAGTGAGAGAAATGATGAGCCAAATCAAGGATAGCGATCAACGAACGAGGATTAACCATCCCATCTTTTCCGCGCTTTACGAAGCGCTGTTTCGCGGTGTAGCCGAAAGCTACTTCATGGGGTCCTTGCGTCAAAAAACGGCGAGCAAGGCCGCGGGCGTCGTCCTGGAAGTCGGCGCTGGCAACGGTTTGAACTTCCCCTACTACGATCCAGCCAGGGTCGAGCGCGTCGAGGCGACCGAGCCGGATGCCGCCATGCTGCGTTATGCCAACAATCATCTCAGGCGAGCGCGCGTCCCCATTCATCTCACGCAAGCCTCCGCCGAAAGCTTGCCGTTCGCTGACGCTACCTTTGACAGCGTCGTCGTTACGCTGGTCTTCTGCTCCGTTGAGGATCCCCTGCGCGGCTTCCGCGAAGTTCTGCGCGTGCTGAAGCCTGCTGGCACGCTCTACCTGCTCGAACATGTGCGCTCGCGTAACGCTTTTCTGGCTGGAGTGCAGACGATCATGACGCCGATCTCGCGGGCGGTGAATGGCAACTGCCGTTGGAACCGCGATACCGCTCGCACGTTGTCGGCAGCCGGCTTCGAGATTACCAGCAGGCGGGATTTCAACGTCTTGCTCGTTCCGATGCTGTTAGTTGAGGCGACTCCACGCACATTCGCACCGATGTAGGCTTCTCCTTTACCCCTTTGGTTGGTCTCCTGGCAATTCAGCAGCCGATGCTCCACGATCTGGGTTGGCGTGGAGCGCGGTCTCGCTCGATTATGCTTCGCATCACGCTTTTTGCGCGCCTTCTTCTCAGGGTGAGGCAAACCAGCATCATTGTGGGAGTAGAACAATTGACCGAAATTGCTATTGACAGGAAGAATAGAACACTGTATGCTGAATACACGTGAATAGCCAGGTGAAAAGAGGGAATAGGAGTATGGCGCGGTCTGCCAAATTATCCACCACGATACAAGAAGATCAAGAGTTGCAAGGGCAACTTTCACTATTTAACACAAAAAAACCGAACGAAGATAATGCGTCGAAGGAAGCTGCGCCTGTAAGCGGGCCTAAGCCGGCGGCAAAAGCAAAGAAGCAGTCCACTACAAGTTACTCAGCTGCCGATATTCAAGTGCTCGAAGGTATCGCGGCTATTCGCCACAGGCCGGGTATGTATATCGGCTCGACTTCGGCGACGGGATTGTTGCACCTGATCTGGGAAGCGCTGGATAATGCCGTTGATGAAGCGGTTGCTGGTTACGGCAAGAACATCTGGGTGAGTGTTGACCGCGAAGGTTGGGTGACGGTGCGTGACGAGGCCAGAGGTATGCCTTTCGACGTGATGCTGTACCAGGGAGAATATTTGCCTGCCGCGACGGTTATTCTCACGGTTCCACACTCAGGCGGTAAATTTGAAGAGGGGGTCTATAAGACGGCTGGCGGACTGCATGGTGTGGGTTCAACCGTAATCAACGCGCTCTCGGAAAAGCTTGAATTGACGATCTGGAAAGACGGCCAGGAGTTCCGGCAGGTTTTCAGTCGCGGCACGGCTCTACCGCATGAAGTGTTGTTATGCGATCCAAAGTTACATGGTACGCGTCTGCGCTGGTTATATGATCGCGGCATTTTCGACGCTGATGCCTACTACTCGCTCGAAGCGATTGAGAGTCGCCTGAAGGCTGCCGCTTATCTTAATCGTGGTGTTACCTTTAACCTGGATGCCTGGGATGATGATACTGAACAGCAGATCAAGCGTATCTACTACTCGCGCGAGGGCCTTCCAGACTACGCGCGCGAACTGGCTACTGGTACGAACGCTCCTCTTTTCAAGCAGGTGATCGGCATTGCCAGAGAGAAAGACGGAGTGCAGGTGGAGGTCGCGCTGCAACCAACCACCGGCTATAAAATTACCATGTATAGCTACGCGAATGCGGTGCGCACGCGGGATGGCGGAGTACATGAGACGGGTTTCAAAGCCGCGCTCACCAAAGTTGTCAACGATTACGCGCTGAAGTGGGGCGTGATCAAGAGCCGCGAGAAAGATGGGTTTAAGCCGGAGGTCATCCAGCAGGGGCTGAACGTCGTGATCTCCGTGAAACTCGTCAATCCGCAGTTTCAGGGGCAGACTAAAGATCGTTTGAACAACGCGCCGGTCGAGGGTATTGTGCGTTCCGTGGCTGACGAGGGTCTGAAAGACTGGTTTGAGCGCAACACCTCCGCGGGTAAAGACTGGCTCAAACGCATCCTGCAAATGCAGAAAGCTCGCAACGAGGCGCAACTGGTGGAAGAACTGGCGCGAGCGGGCAACAAGAAAAATGGCGAATTGATCGATACCACGCTCTCGAAGAAGTTTTTGCGCTGCAATACCAACGACCCCTCGCGAGCCGAATTGTTCATAGTTGAAGGGGACTCCGCCGGCGGAAGTGCTGGTCAGGGACGTTTCTCCGACTTCCAGGCTGTCCTGAAGCTGAAAGGCAAGCCGCTCAACGTGGCCAAGGCCGATTTGAAACGTATCGTGGAAAACGAAGAGATACGCACCATCATTAACGTACTCGGAACCGGCACGCGTGACTCTTTTGATATCGGTCGTTTGAAGTTTCATCGTGTGATTATCGCGACGGATGCTGATGTAGATGGCCTGCATATCCAATGTCTATTGCTCACGCTTTTCTACCAGGAGTTCAGCGACCTTATCGAGCGCGGGCATGTCTTCATTGCTTGCCCACCATTGTACTCGGTGAAGTACAGGGGCAAGACGACGTGGTTGCTCGACGACGAGGCACGTTTGCAATTCCTGAAAACGCGGCAGGATGCGCAGGACCTTGAATTCAAACGCTTCAAAGGTCTGGGCGAAATGAACGCCAGGGAGTTGCGCGAGACCATGTTTGAACCGAGCCACCGCACTCTTAAGCGCGTCACGATGGAAGATGGCGTGCTGGCCGCGAAGCTGGTCGGTGAATTGATGGAAGATGAAAACGCTGAGGCGCGCCGCGTATTCCTGGCGGATCATGCGCGCAAGATCAGGGAATTGGATGTATAAGCATGGCTCGAAGTACAGAAAACACCGTGGAAGTTGGCACTATTCGCGAGGAAGAATTTTCTGTTGTCATATCCCAGGCATTTGCCACCTATGGCCTCTCGGTAGTTACTGATCGCGCCTTACCCGACGCGCGCGACGGCCTGAAACCCGTGCAGCGGCGCATTCTGAGTGGTATGCGAGATGCGCGTTTCCTCTCTAACCGTCCAACAGTGAAAAGCGCGGAAGTTGTTGGCCTTATTCTGGGAAACTATCATCCTCACGGTGACGCCTCGGTTTATGATGCTGCCGTGCGCCTGGCCCAGCCATTTACACTGCGCTATCCCTTGATCGAGGGCCAGGGCAATATGGGCAGTGAAGATGGTGACGCGCCCGCCGCTTATCGCTATACGGAAATGCGCCTCGCGCCCCTGGCCGAAGCATTGATGGCCGATATGGAACGCGAAACCGTCCCTCTACATCCGACCTATAAGCAGGACCCCAAAGTGCAGGAACCCGATTATCTGCCGGGTAGAATCCCGCCCGTCGTCAATCCTTCAAGCGGTATTGCCGTAGGCCTTTCCACCAATATCCCGCCGCATAACTTTACAGAAGTGATGCGCGCCTGTATCGCCCTGTTAGATCACCCGCAAATGAGCGTTGAACAACTAATGGCCTACGTGCAGGGGCCGGACTTTTGCCAGGGCGGGCGTGTCATGGGCATCGATGGCATCAAAGATTACCTGTCAACGGGCAAAGGGCGCATCATTGTGCGCGCCGAGGTGCGCCTGGAAGAAACGCCGCGCAATCGCTTGCTGGTGGTTACACAGATACCGCCCATTGGCCGCGATAAAGTCAAAGCCTCGATTGTCAAAGCCATCAACGCGCGCAAGCTGGAAGGATTGCTACCCGAATTGCGCGACGAAAGCGATACCGAAAAAGGCACGCGCATCGTACTTGAACTGCGCAAAGATGCCGACGCCGCGCAGGTGCTCTCCCTGCTATTCAGCGAAACTGACTTGCAGATCGCGCAATCGTTCCAGATGGTTTTCCTCTTCGGCGAATCCATGCAGGCAGCACGCCATCCCAAACAGGTCGGCATGCTCGAACTGCTCAACTACTGGAACGCTCACCAGGTAGATGTGCTCACGCGCCGGGCGCAGTTCGATCTGCGCAAAGCGCGCGAGCGCCTGCATGTCGTGGAGGGGCTGATAATCGGCGCTGCCAATGCCGAGCGCATCGTGAAGATTTTCCAGCAGGCCGAAGATCGTGCCGAGGCGCGCAAAAAGATCGAGACCATCTATAAGCTGACGCCCTTACAATCCGAGGTGATTGCTTCCATGACCCTGGCCCAGGTGACGCGCCTGGATGCGAGTAAATACGCGAAAGAAAAAGAGGAACTCCAGGCCAGAATCAGCGAACTGGAGTACCTGCTGGCCGACCGCGAAGCCTTGATCGCTCTGCTCAAAAAAGAGATGCAGCAACTTATCAAGCAGTTCGGCGATGAGCGACGCACCATCATCGAAACGGAGGGGCAGGCACACGCTCCCGTTACCGAAGTGGTCAGTCTGCACCAGCGCGAACCTCTCGTGATCGCCTATACGCGTGCTGGTGCTGTCAAGGCGCTGCCGGTGGATGCCTATGCGCCCAGGGGTAAAAATGGAGATGCGACGTATACAACCGTGCGCGGCGATGAACAACTGCGCCGGGTTGTCCTGTCTACATCGCAGGATTATGTGCTCTGCGTCTGCTCCACGGGGCGCGTTTTCCAGGTTGCCGCCCATCGCATACCGCAGGCGACCCGTCCGGCTAAGGGCGAACCTATTCGCAAGCTCTTGACACTGGCCCAGGGCGAAGAGGTCCTGGCATTGCTGCCGCTCGAATCGTTTGACGAAAACCGCTACCTTGTAACTTTCAGCAAGCTGGGCAAAGTCAAAAAGTCTCCTTTGAGCGATTATAAGACGGCGGATACTGATGGGCTGCTGGACATGAAACTGGCCGAGGGCGATGCAATCGTTGCCGCGCTCATTTCCCAGGGAAAAGGCGAATACTTCGTAACGACCGACAACGCGCAGACACTGCGATTCAGTGATGAGAACCTGCGCGCTCAGGGACGCGTTGGCCAGGGAGTTGCCTGCATTATACTTGCTCCAAACGCGAAAGTAGTCAGCGCGAGCTACCTTGATAGCGAGCAGCAAAATACGGCAAGCGACCCCTTGAGCCTGTTCGTCCTGACTGAAAGTGGTCTGGGCAAGAAAGTGCCACTCAGCCAGTATCCACAGAAGGGACGCGCAACTGCCGGTGTGATTACTACCGAACTGGTCGGCAAAGATAAAGTATTGGCGGCGACCATCGTCAACGAGCGCCAGCAATTCTTGATTATTACCAATGGCGAAAGCGGAGAACAGGCCAACGTAGTGAAGGCGTCCGAGATAAAGATGTTCCCGCGCGCCAGAAAAGGGATGCCGCTCGTTAATGGACGCATTATGGGCATTGTAGAATTGACCTCGTATCAAGTGTAATGGTGGAGGTGGCGCAGCATGCATATCGTCAGTCTGCACGATAAAAGCACAATTGAGCGCTATCTGCGCCAGAACGCGCTCATTCACCTGTACGAACTGGGCGACCTCGACGACTTCTTCTGGCAAAACACGACATGGTACGCCCTCGTGGAGACTAAACAAATACATGCGCTGGTTTTACTCTATAGCGCGATGGAGATGCCTGTGTTGCTGGCCATTAGCGAGAACCTGCCTGCTATGCGCGATCTACTGCAATCAAGCATGCTTTTACTCCCGTCGCGCTTTTACGCGCATCTCAGCGGGGACCTCTCAACACTGTTGGCAACCCATTACCGGGTGGATTCTCACGGTCTTCACTACAAAATGGCATTAGCCGATCCATCGCGTCTCGAAACGGTTAACACCTCTGAGGTAATCTCTCTGACTGTAGCCGATCTGGAAGAGTTACAGACCTTGTATCAAGTTAGCTATCCTGGTAATTCGTTTGACCCGCGCATGCTGGGAACCGGGCATTTCTACGGCATACGGCGTGATGGAAAGCTGGTCAGCGTGGCCGGTGTGCATGTTTATTCACCCCATTATAAGGTCGGCGTCGTTGGTAGTGTGACCACCCATCCCGCTTTTCGCGGGCAGAGGCTTGCAACTGCCGTCTGCGCCAGGCTCTGCCAGCAGTCGTTACAAACGGTTGTGCATATAGGACTGAACGTGAAGGCTGATAATGCCAGCGCGATTGCCAGCTATAGGCGGCTGGGGTTCGAGGTGGTTGGGGAATATGAGGAGGCTTTGCTTGTTCTGAAATAAAATAGTCTAAATAATAGGTCAATTTAGCAGTTGATAGGGCCAATTAGAAGGAACAAGACTCCGATTTGCAGAGAACGATTGATACCTGTTATAGTTATAGGATATGAAAGACGGAGGGAAATACATGAGCCGTCGAGACCTGATCCGCATGAACGACGAAGAAATACGCTCATTTCTTCAGGAGCAGCGCACACTTCAAGTAGCCACCATTAATCACGACGGATGGCCGCACCTGGTAGCGATGTGGTATGCATTGATAAATGACCAGGTGGTTTTTTGGACGTATGCTAAATCGCAAAAAGCTATCAACCTGCGGCGAGACGGCAGGCTTACCTGTCTGGTAGAGACTGGTGAGCGTTATGATGAACTGCGGGGCGTCCAGATTAAAGGACGGGCAATTATCAACGACGACCGCGAAACTGTCCAGCGCATCGGCGAGACCATCTATGAACGGTACACTGGTGGCCCCTTGAATGAAACGACACATCAGATGGTTGTAGCCCAGGCAGCGAAACGAGTGGTCATCTTTGTAGAACCCGTTGAGATAGTTTCGTGGGATCACCGGAAGTTAGGTGGCGGCTATTGAATGGCCTGCCGGTTGATTACATTCCGGCAGGCCGAACACTCGACGTAAACGAACGTACTTGATTACTTAATGGAACGATCCCGACAGGACGGAAACAGCAGCCATGATTGCCAGCAGCAGGATCAGCGCGATCACCATCAAACTGCCCCTCGCATAGCGCGCGCTCGCGTCTCCTGTGTTCATAAAGCCATAATAAATGGGACGCTCTACATGATGCTCGCTATGTAATTGCGACCGTTCTTCAGTAGCATGCATACGGTGCGTGAAGTGGCGAGTTCTTTCAGTATTCAGCAAGAACAGGTACAGGCTGACGCGCGTGCCGACGAAGACCAGCCCGATAACCATTAGCATGGTTATCATCCCAATCAGCATGGTTCCCATGTGTCTTTCCCTTTCGGGCTACCAGCCCGATCATTGCTTTTACGTCTTCCACTACATAAGACGTAACATGAGAAGCATTTCAAAATTGGGAAACCGCTCATTGGGAGCGCGCGCGACGTGTTTGCGATTCAGCCTAAAGGATCACCGTTACTTTGCGTTGTTTGCCCCCGCGCAAGAAACTTATGGCAATTTTTTCGCCGACGTGGTGACGGCGCACAATGCGCTGCAAGTCGCGCGGCTCAGTAACGACTTCGTTGGCGGCTGAAACAATGATATCCAGGTGTTTTAATTCCGCCCGTTCGGCTGGTCCACCTTGCCGGATTTCGAGCAGTTCCATGCCATATTGCTGTGTGAGGTTGAAACTGCGTCTCTGCGTGTCATCAAGTTTCGCGCGCATGCCTCCAACGCCAAGAGTGACACCTGCGGTCGGCGCTTCACGTTTCTGGTTGATGCGCGCGATGGCCGACTTAACGGTATCCAGAGGGATGGAAAAGCCAAGTCCCTGCGCCATTGGCATCATAGCAGTGGTAATGCCTATTACCCGCCCGTGACTATCAACAAGCGGTCCGCCTGAATTACCCGGGTTGATGGGGGTATCGGTCTGGATCAGGTTGTTCATCTTACGCATACCTGGCGCTTCCAGAGTGCGACCCAGCGCGCTGACTACGCCGGCGGTGACGGTCCAGTTCAAACCATAGGGGTTGCCAACAGCGATGACGAGCTGGCCCACTTTCAGGGGGAAGCGTCCCAGTTCGGCCACGGGTAGGCGACCCGCGCCGATACGCAACACCGCGACATCGACATCAGGTTCGCTCCCGATCAGTCCAGCATCGAAGGTGCGGCCATCCGCGAGCGTGACTCGAATACGCCGCGCATTGCTCACAACATGGGCATTGGTGAGAATCTGACCATCCGAAGCGAAGATGAAACCGGAGCCTAAGCCGCCGCCGAAGACTGATCGAGCAATGCGACCGCCCTCACGCTCTATATCAATACGCACAACCGCAGGCCCAACACGTTCCGCCGCGCCTGTTACAGCGTTCGAGTAGGCATCTAACGCCTGCGCGTCTTTATCCTCTATTGTCATAATTGACGTAGCACTTTCCTGTGGAACCCGCTCAGTGTATCGTGCGTGCGAGGCAACTACTCAATGAGATTGTTAGTAATTGTATCACCCTTCTACAAAATTTGCTACTTTGTACCTGGCTAGAAACTGTCTTTCTTTTCAAATTATCGATGAAAGTGTCCGTATTTAATGCCTTCGATGATTATATCAAGTGAAGGTAAAACGCAATCATTGTGTAGTGCCTGTATGTGTGATGGCGAAAGTCCAAATGGTGGCAGATGTTCGGTTGGTAGACGAATGAACAAATTCAGAAAAGACAGTAGATAAACATATGGTCAGGGACAGGTTGTGGAAAATAGGTGCGAACGGGAGAGAACATCCTATCGATAGCCTCTTACTCGCATTCATTCGCGGGGAATGTCCTGCGTATGAAAAGCATATCCAGGTGCATCTTATTGAATGTGAGCAGTGCAGTCTGACCTTTGCCAGCCTCTCACAAACGAGCAATACGCTCAGCCAGCTCAAGTACATGTCGCGCGAGTATCGCAACCCCCAGGTAAAACCGGAACAGGTGCTGGCGCATGCTCGGCGCGGCGTTCCTTTACGAAACGCCTGGACCGGACGGCGACGCCAGAGTAATCAGAAACGAGCTTTACGCCTGTTGAATATACCTGCTGCCGCAGGCCTGGTTCTGATTTTCATAGTAGTGCTGGCATATGCCTCTGTTACTTCACATTTTTCTCATTTGATGACGTCCAGGAACGTGCATCCCCCTAAATCAACAGGGACTGGAATGACGCCACAAGCGCTGTCGCCCACCCCGTCCATACAAGTAACTGTGAGTCCAACACCCTCAGCGAACGCGACTAAAACCGTTACATCGAATCAGTCGCAACCTGATATTTGGATCTGTGCGACCTCTGCTAATTCGAACCGGCACCTGACGTTATGTGGGAGCGGCTTCAAAAACGGTCACCGAGTCATGTTGGTAGTGACAGTCCATGGTAATCAACAGCATACAGTTCAATTACATATTAATGAAGGCGGGTTTCAAGTAAGTATAGCCAGGTTTATCTCTAGTTGTGGGAACCAGCAAATTTCAATGTTTGTTATAGATTTGACGAGCACTCCCCATGTGCGCTCTAATGTGTTGACAAATCATGACATACCAGGCTGCTCGGCTTCTACACCGACGCCGGGTCGCTTTTCGTCAAAGTCTGGCAAAAAGCGATAATACTACCAGTGAATAGAGCTATTTTAGCTACTCACTGGTGGTATTATGCAATAGCTTACGAGAATTTGCTGAAGTTACTGCGCTTGCAGGACGTTGGAGACGGCAGCCACCAGGGTTTGCATTTTGAATGGTTTGGTAACAAGGAGGGCATGAGGGGCGAGTCGCATCGCGTAATCTATCTCTCGTTCGGGAGCGGCTGTGCAGAAGATCAGTGGCAGGAAGCGTGTATGCGGGTGAGATTGGATAAGTTCGAGTATACGGAAGCCACCGATTTCGGGCAAATGGAGATCAAGGATCAGCAGTTCGACGGGTAGCGTAATGATTGTTTCGTGAGCGCGCGCGGACTTTACGACATTATGGGTACCCGTGAGTAATAGTGCATCCAGACAGTCCTGGGCATGTTCATAGACAGTGACCTGGTGTCCTACATAATGTAGCATGGTGGCTGAAAGTCTGGCTATAACCGTGTTATCTTCCAATAGGCCGACGCGAGCCATAAAAAATATTGCGCTCCTTGCTTGCTCTCTCTCACAAGTGTATTGACACAATTCTAAGTTGCGCATCTCTCTTTTGTCAAGCAAACGGCTTCGATTAGCCATGATATGTGAATTGTTGTTCATTTTAACTAGAGCATTCCTGCCAGCCAGACACGTTTGTGCCTGGATCGCTTCCCCACAGCTATCGACGATATGCCTCAAATGCTGTACAATCTAAAGCGACCGAAACTGGAAATTATGAAAGAACGTGTTGAGCTAATTGATGAGCGAAGAGCAAAGTGCTTATAAATCCCCTGTACGCGTTGTGCGCTTTGGCATTGGGAAAGAGTTACGACTCTACAGTGATGAACTTGTCGTGACGGGCGTTGAAGATGGGCAGGAAGTTCGCCTGCGTCTGGAGTGGATCAAACGCCTGATATTGACGCCCGGCGATCCCAATCCTTCCAAACTGATCCTGATGGCAGACCTGGACGACGATACAACGGTCATTCTGGCTGAAGGGATGTCGAATGCGCGTGACTTTCGCGCTATGCTGCCCAATATCCGTGAGTTTTGTCCTGATATGCAGTTCGATCCTCCTGACATGGAAGAGCAGTTACGCCAGGCGCTCAATACTCGCCGCGCCTGGACGCTGACCTGCTACGGAACGTTTCTTCTGGTGTGTGTCATACTATTCGCAATCTACCTGATCGTTGCCTTTATCGGCGCACATCATTAGCCTGGCTCGCGGAGAAAAACAGTGGTGACGAACGAACAACTTTTCCCTGTCCCCGGCATAAGTGGCGATGAGCGGGTACGCGTGTTTCGCCGCGTATTTGATGCAACCGGCGAATATGAGGGCATGGAAGTCGATGCCTACGTGGTGCTCACCGGGCGCTATGTAGTGGTGCTGGATACCATGCTCTGTCCCACCGATGTCGCCTATATGATGAATTTCGTCACGTCTGAACTGGAAGGACGCCCTGTATTGTGCGTCGATAGTCATGCCGACTGGGATCATGCCTGGGGCAATGCCTATTTTACCGGCGAGCATGCCGCACCCATCATTGCGCATCATCATTGCCTGGCGCGCCTGCAATCACAGGAGGCGGCAGATGAACTGGTGGAATTTCAACGGCAGTATGCCCTCTTTCGCGATGTGAAGCTGGTGCCTCCTACCATCACCTTTAATCAGAGCATGACTATTCACGGTGGTGATCTGACCATTGAATTGAAGTCTGCTCCTGGACATCATGCAGATCAAATCGCGGCCTGGATTCCAGAATTACGCCTGTTGCTGGCATTTGACGCCGTGGAGAAACCTGTACCGCTCATTGAGGGTACACATAGCGTGCCACACATGTTCAGCACGCTGGAACAATTGATAGCCTTAGAACCTGAGCGCGTGCTGTGTTCGCATGGAAAAACGACCAGTCCCGCACAGATCGCAGCCAACTTGCGCTATGTGCGCGAAATCGAACGGCGTGGCAGGCTCCTGCTGCAAACTGCCAGGCCAGGCGACGAAGAACTTACAAAAGGTTCCATGCTGATCGATTATAGCTTTGACGAAGTGATCGAAGGCATCAGCGGTGAGATCGATCGTACTTTTTACGCGCAGGCGCACGAAGATAATATTCGCTCAGTCCTGCGTTGGCTGATGACAAACTGAACGCTAAGCTCAGTTGTTGTTTTCATTATTGCTCGCCGGGCGTATCGGTGGTTCAGGCAAGGACGCTGGCTTCTCAACCGGGCTATCGGACTCAGTATCGCTTTCTGTTGCGAGCAGAGGACGAGATTTCCTGCGCGCGCGTGAACTCATGCGAAGCAGCAGGTAGAAAAAGGCTACAATCAACAGTAAAGGCAGCAGGCGAGCAGAATCGAATATACTGCCAGTGCCAGGATAGAGATAGACATTATTCATGGCGGCAAAGGTCTGGCTATAATTGGTTGTTCCCTGAACCAGCGCGTAAACTCGCTGGTGTTGTGGCAAGCCTGTTGCAACTCCCTGCCAGATTTGGCCGCTATTGCTGCTTTGCAATACCCCCGCAGTTCCGGTGGCGATATAGACGGTCGTGGGTGTGTGAATGTCGATGCGTATAGCATAGATACTGACGAGGATAAGCTGGGTCTGACTGGCCTGCCAGTGCGCTGCCGCATCTTGCGAGATGAAAAATCCTTCATTTGTCCCGGCGTAAACCAACCCCTGCGCGCCACCGGCGGTGGCTGCCGGTAAGACGGCATACGCGTCGATACCGGCGGGCAGCCCATTATTCAATGCCTGCCAGGTCCTACCCCCGTTTGACGAGCGATAAATGCCCATGCTGGTCGCTGCCCATAACTGGTGCGCGGAAGAGTCGAAAACCAGGTCGTTGATGGTAACACCCGCGGACAGCCCCTGGCTCGCGGTTGCCCAGGATGTTCCGCCGTTAAAGCTGACGAACACTCCATGTTGCGCGCTTGCCACATAGATGATTTGTGGAGTTTTCAGGTCAAAGGCGATAGCGGTATATTTGTCCACGGGGAGGCTACCGCTTCCGACCTGCGTCCAGCTTTTTGCGGCGTCGGCGCTGGCGTAGACTCCTGCATCGGTTGCCACGTAGAGCTTCTTACCAGGATCGTCAAAGGCCAGTGCATTGATAGCGATATTGGGAGGTAAACCGCTCTGTTGCTGCTTCCAGGTTGTGCCTCCGTCTGCGCTGACAAAAACACCATCTGACGCGTCCCCGGCGTAGATATTTTGCGGGTTGTTGGGATCGACTGCGAGGGAGCGGATATGTTCTTGCTGCAATGTTCCCGTTTGCCAGTTACCTGAAGCAAAAATGCCTGTGGAGGCTGTGCAGGCTGTCAGCACAAAAAAAAGCGGCAAGAGCAGCAGTAACAGGCGCATCAATTTCGATTGTCGGGCACTTCGTGTCATAACGTATCCTACACATCCTACGCTAACAGGTTGATCTCAGTGCCCAGACCTCGCTCGCGTGCCAGGCGATACACCAGACCGGCGGCGGCAACATCTTCAAGCGCGATGCCAAGC
>Ga0307373_10006577_pt1 | contig 18436 bp, 18 predicted proteins | sample OX2MG_FD_202534 | JGI IMG/M metagenome (GOLD analysis project Ga0307373, IMG submission 202534) | Soil microbial communities from Risofladan, Vaasa, Finland - OX-2 | ecosystem: Environmental > Terrestrial > Soil > Coastal area > Acid sulfate soil | place: Finland: Risofladan, Vaasa | collected...
GGCGAGTAGCCCATGAAATGGCGCGTTTGATCGACGCCCAGGCGGGCCACCGGGCTCTGGCGGGGGCGATGACCTACGTGGACTTCTCGGACACCGATCTCGAGCGTCTGGCGGCCGAACGAGCCGCTGAACGGGCCCGAGCCATTCGCCAGTAGAGTCAGACACTTGACTTTCGGCGGAAATACCGTCCGCCCGCGCAAAAAGGCTCTACACTGCCAGCGCTACAGAAGAGGAACACATGGCTGCAGATGCTGAAAATGATGAAGTATTCGACGAAGAGGAGCTGGCCGAAGGCTTCGACGAGGAAGTCGTCGGTGACGAACTCGACGACGAAATCGTTGATGACGTCGATACCGACGATGAGACCGACGATGAGACCGACGATGACGTCATTGCAGTCGACCCCGTTACCAAGATTGCCGATGATGACGATGAAGAGACCAAGGCCGAGGTCGTCGTCGTCGATGACGACGACGTCATTGATGACGCCGACGTCGAACTCGCCCTTGACGAAGTTCTCGCCGAGACGATCCTTCGTACCTCTATCACCGATGACGACGAGGATGGCCCGGTCGAAGTCGACCCGAGCCTTGAGAGCTCCGAGGCGATTTTGCCAAAGCAAGATGACGAATTTCGTTGCCTGTCGTGTCGACTGCTGAAGAAGACGAGTCAGCTCGCCAACAGACAGAAGATGCTCTGTCGAGACTGCGTGTAACGACAGTCATGAAGAACGCGTCGGATGCGATGACGACGTGATCGTAGAACGGGCCCTGGGCGCAAGCGACGAACTTCTTAAGTTATTCGAAGACGCCATAACGGGCGTCCATCGTCAGCGCGGTGGCGATGCCCTTCTCGAGTCACTGGGCGTCGACGAGACCACCTTGGACGTGCTGCTTAACGAAGGAAGCCTCTGGCTCGCGACGGGCGACAATCTTTGGGGATTTGGGGTCTGTTCGCGACGCGTCATCATGGGGATCTACGTTGAAGCGGCGCATCGGCGACAGGGGATCGGACGCGCCTTGGCGAACGAGATGATGAGAGAGTGTTTACCCGTTGACGCCTACGCACTGCCTGGTGACCGAGCGATGAAGTCGCTGTATGAGTCTTTTGGTTGGAAAGCCCGATTGCTTACGATGCGCGCCGAGTAGACGGGCGTCGCAGCCGCGTCGGCGGCGGGGGAGGGGGTACCTTCATCCCGAGCAACTTGGCCAGTTCAGGAATGGCACCGGCGTTGTGCACGGCGACGGCTCGACTCGATTCGTGGGCCGGAATGCCGGCCGGCTTAATGTTGCGTCGAATAGAAGTGTCGGCGGCCAACTCCACCAACGCGTTCCAGGTGGCGGGGTCTTGGTCGGCACTGAGCGTCTCAGACACCAGCGCGACCATTCGCGTGGCCACGTCAGCGCTGACCCGCGTTGACAAGTCTGGTGGCCGGGCCACGAGTTCGAGGGCCTCGCGCACCTTGTGGGCGCCAATGGCGGCCTCCAGTCGCTCGGCCCACTGCGTGCGCAAGTGTTCGAGTCGTGAGGTGAGCGCGGTTTGGAGCTCTTTGAGCTGCGTGCGGCCGTCCTCGTCGAGCGTCACCGTCTTGGCCGAAGTCACGACGGCTCGCAGATCGCGTAGTCGCAGCTCGCGCCCCGCGCTCACGGCGCCCGCCGCGCGGTCCTTCCACATCGCCAAATTGGTCCGGCCGAGCAAGTCTTCGGCGATACGGTCGATCGTCAGAGGATCAACGGTGGGGCGACCCTGAGCGGTCGCGTTCTTGTTCTGCAGTTCGACGGCCGCTCGAACAGCCGGCATGCCACCGCGCAAAAGTTGCTCAGCGACGGGCAACTGTTCGGGCGACAGGGTCGCGAGAAGCGCATTGCGGTGCGTCGTAGCGAGGGGTGGCGCTCCGTTGTAGGCGCCTCGAGCGGGCCGAGCGGTCCTCGAACCGTCGCGGGCGGGACGCGCACTGCGTTCGCCGTCGCGGGCGGGACGCGCACTGCGTTCGCCGTCGCGGGCGGGACGCGCACCGTTTTCGCCGTCGCGGCGCGGGGCGCGAGAGCGCGGCTCTTCGTTGGGCGATCCCTCGGAGCGCTCTTTGGAAGCGCGCGGCGCGCGCGAGTCTCGGCGTTCACCTGGGCGCTTTGAACCTTCGCGGTGCTCGCCGTCACGACGTGGTCCGCGCCCCTTGGGGGCGTAGGTCACGATGACGTCGGGCCCCTTGGCCTCGGTGGGCTTCAACTCCAGGCGTTCATTGCGTGGGTCAAGAGGCGAGGCGGCCTTCGGCGGAGCCACCGAGAGCACTTCAATGCCCTCCATGAACTGTTCCACGTCGGCACGGTAGACATTGCCCACCACGGGGCCACCGGGCACCAGCGCGGACTGGAGCACGCCCTTAGGAAGTTTCGCCCCGGCTGCCCGCCACGTAGCAAGGTCACCATTCAAACTTGTAATTTCGATGTCGATACGCCGAGACATAGGGTTCCCAATCTAGTCGGCGCGAACTAAGCAAACATTTCACTGCTATTTAGGCGGAATTTAGTTTGGTATGCCTAGCATGTGTGCGTGAACGAGACTCCCTTTGACGAGAACCCGTCCGAGTCGACACCAGACGACGCACCGCCGGCAATCACCCCGGCGGACGCGGCGACGCCGGGCTCACCAGGAGTCTTCAACGCCAGCAACGCGTCGCAACAACCCGAATCACCGTGGCAGGGAGCCGTCGATTCACCCGGTAGCGACTCTCACGCGAATTCCAGCGCTTCCCCCCAAACACCAGCCGCGAGCGCTGACGGCGCCGTTCCACTGTCCTCGCAAAGTCGATCCAGCAAGGGACTTTGGTCGACTCGACTCTCGCTTTTGCTCGTCGCCGCGCTCGTCGGCGGCCTCGCCGGACATTTCACGTCGGGCACGACGAATGGACCCGGTGGCGTCACCATCAACGAGGTCACCACCAAAGCCGGTGGCGCAGTTTTGCCTAACGGCAAGACCATTCCGGCACTCGTCGAGTCGGTGCTGCCTTCGGTGGTCAGCATCGACGTCATCGGCCAGGGTCAAGAGGACCAGGGGACCGGAATGATCATTTCCAAAGACGGGCTGGTCATTACGAATAACCACGTGATCGCCGCCGCGGTCAACGGCGGCACGATCAAGGTGACGCGTTCGGGTTCAACGAAAGCAATTCCCGCCACTCTCATTGGAACCAATCCCATCGACGACGTCGCGCTCATCAAAATTAACAACGCCTCGAACTTGCCGACCGTAACGTTTGGAAACTCCAACACGCTCGTCGCCGGTGACGCTGTCGTAGCGATTGGCAACGCGCTCGGGTTGGCCGCGGGAACGCCCACGGTAACTTCGGGGATCGTTTCGGCCCTCGGCCGCACGGTCACCGCGGGAACGTCGTCTTCCTCCGAGACACTCAACAACATGATTCAAACCGACGCCGCCATCAATCCGGGCAACTCCGGGGGGCCCTTGCTCGATGCCAACGGCGACGTGGTGGGTATGAACACGGCCGTCGCTGGGACCTTGCCCGACGGCGAGAGCGCGCAGAACATTGGTTTCGCGATCCCCATCGCGACCGTTCAGTCCCTACTCAAGCAGCTTCGCGCGGGCGAGAGTGTCGTCAATCACGGAGCCTTCATCGGCGTCGAAATCGAATCAATGACACCATCCCTGCAGGCGCAGTACGGCTTTAGCGTGTCCTACGGCGCGGTCGTGATGTCCGTGATCTCAGGAACGGGCGCGGCGACGGCCGGCGTGCGGCAAGGTGACGTCATCGTGGGGATTAATTCAACAACCACCCAGAGTGCCCAAGACGTCTCGAGCGTGATGTCGGCGCTGCACCCCGGTAACGTCATTCAACTTCACCTGGTGCGCGGTACTCAGCACCTCACGTTGAAGGTGACACTGGGCCGTCAGCCCGCCCACTAGGCCAGCGTGGCGATTCCTCCGTCGACGGGCAAAATGGCGCCCGTGATATAGCTCGCCGCCGGCGAAGCCAAAAAGATGGCGGCCCCCGCCATGTCCGAGGGTTGCCCGATTCTTTTCATTGGCGCGGCGTCGGCGATCGCCTCTCCGTGGGCCTCCAAGGTAGCGTGCATCATTTTCGATTCAAAGGGCCCTGGCGCGATGGCGTTGACCGTCACGTTGGGCGCGAGCACCTTGGCGAGGTGACGCGTCAACTGGTGCACGGCCGCCTTCGAAGCAGAGTAGGCAAAGGTCTCCATGAGCGGGACCTTGATGCCGTCAATCGAGCCAATGTTGATCACTCGCGAAGGACTCTCGGGTGAACCGCTGGCTTCGAGAAGCGTGCGAGCGAATTTCGTGACGTGAAAGACGCCCTTCACGTTCAGAGCCAACACTCGCTCAAAAGCGACTTCGTCGTATTCGCTCATGGGCGCCCCCCACGTCGCGCCCGCGTTATTCACCAAGACGTCGAGGTGGGTCTCACGATTTTTCAATTCATCGATGAGACGTGCGCACTCGGACTCTTTGGAAAGGTCCGCCGGCAGGGAAGTGCATGAGCCAATCTTGCTCAATTCGCTGGCCAGGGCCGCACCGACTTCCGCCTTGCGCGAAGTGATGTAGACGCTGGCACCCGCTTCAACGAATCCTCGCGCGATCATCTCGCCAATGCCCCTGGTACCGCCGGTAATAAGGACGACCTTGCCGCTGACATCAAAAAGTGAGTTCATGGGCGAAGTGTAGGCCAGTCAGCGTTGATGAGAAACGCTGTTCGCGGCATGGGCAAATCGCCACGTAGCTCGTGCGCCTCGTTGAGGGCTTCGTCGGCGTCGCTGGCCTCGACGACAATCTGGTCAAGACCGCGAAACGGGTCGCCCCATATGACGCGGAATCGGCGCCGCGAAAGGCTCAACTAGTTCGTGACGCGAAGACGAATGACGGCACTGGACGTGACGTCGGTCTTTGGAGCGGGTTGGTACTGGGCCTTGACGATCCACACACCCGGGTCCGGAAAGTTAAAGGCGCATTCCACTTGACTCTGCTGCACCGTCTGAAATCCACAAACCATGTTGGCGTCGTTCGTGCTGTCGGGCGCAATCGCGATCATTCTGACGAGACCAGACGTGTGCTCGGGCAAGACGTCCGCGATGATATTGAAGTTGCCGTTGCTCACGGTGGCCGGCGCGTCGTTGTCGCTAAAGTCGAACGAAAGCGAGATTTTATTGTCGCCGGGATTGTCGGCCACGGCAGGAAGCGCGAAGACTCCAATAGAAGTCGCTCCCAAAAGCACAGCCAAAAGCACCCGACGCATGCAACGAGTATAGCAACCATTCGTACCTCTACCGCCGATAATGTACGTTATGTAAAGTAAGAAAGAAACGGCCTGAAACGGACATCCGGGTTCCTGCGCTGGTCACTCGCCTTTTCACCGTCGTCCGGTAGGTTCGGTGTACTCATGGCGAATCTCACCCTCGCGCCACGCCAGTTCGTGAAGGCGCTGATCGCGGTCTTCATCGGCGGTGCCTTGGGAACTTTTTTGCGCGACGTCGCACTCAAGATCGATCCCGTGCCCAAAACCTCGAACGTCTGCCTGCGAATCGCCATTTTTACCACCGGCAGTGCGAAGTGTCCTGACGGACGCGCGCCGGTGTGGTGGTTCCGTGACGTTCCCTGGACGCTGTTGATCATCAACGCGCTCGGAGTTTTTCTCGTCACGCGCCTCTTGCGCACCATCTTGCGCGGGCACGACCCTAACGACCTGACGCGACTTTTCGTGGTCACGGGCTTCTTTGGCGGCTTCACCTCGTACTCAGCCCTAATTGGCGACCTGGCGCCTCTCTGGAGCCTTTCGAAGGTGGGCGCCACACTCGTCGCCGCCGCGGCCATTTTCTCGGGCGTGTTGGCCGCCTGGGTGGGGCTCGGACGCCGAAGGAGTCTCACGTGACGGCACTTCTCGTGGCGCTGGCGGGCGGCCTCGGAGGCCTCGTACGCTTCGCGTTGGAATACGCGGTCCGGCGACGCCATCCCACTGAGCGTCCCTGGGCGACCGTGGGCGCCAACGTACTCGGCTCGGCCATGGCCGGCTACGCGGCGTACCGCCTCGTTGGAATTGGCGACGCCCACCTTCGCTCTATCGTGCTCACGGGATTTTGCGGCGGCGTGACGACGTTTTCCTCGGCCTTCGCCATTCCCGCGATCATCGCTCGCGAGCACCATCCGCGCTATGCCGTTGCGCTGCTCACGATGACCCCCGTGCTCTGTGTGGGGGGATTCCTCCTGGGGATGACAGTCGCCCACTAGGTCCCAGATCGGTAGGGGAGACTCCCCCAGCCCTACACCTTCTGTGGCCCCTTGTCGACCTCGCTGAGGCCAGCGAAGTCGGCGTGCCCACTCGGCGCGCGATAGATCGCGGCCGACACCGCGAGGCCCACGATCAAGACGACCACCGCCGCGTAGGGCGCGTAGACCGTCGGCGAGGTCACCTTGTACACCGCTCCGTAAATTGCTCCAGCGGTCACCAAGATGCCCACGCCGGCCGCCAGATAAAGCTGCCAGCGCTTGTCGTCGTTTCGAAGGCCCCGAAGGGCTCCCACGGAGATCAAGAGGTAGATCACCGCGATCGCGAAACCACCGTAGGTCGACATAAATGAAAACATCGAGAAGTACTCCGGATACTGCGGCAGGGCAAAGGCGTGGCTCCACTGAACGAGCCCGATGACCACCGCGTAGACGAAAAGCACGAAGCCAAGCGCTCCGGAAGGTGTGCCGCGTGAGGAGATCTTGGTAAAGGGCGAGGGCATCCGCTCGTCGCGCGCCAACGCGAAGATTCCTCTCGACGCCGACACCGCACAGCCAATGAGCACCGCGATCATGTCCAAGACAACGACCAGTTCGACTAGACGTCGGATGCCTACACCCGCGAAGCCACCGGCGGACGATGGCCCCGCCAGGGTGAAGAGTGGGCCAGCATTCGCCGCGTTGCCCAGTGCCTTTAAGGAGAAATGAAATCCCGCGATTTGGGCAAAGGTACCGATCACGTAGAACCCGGCGATGGCCAGCACCGAAATCAGCACCGCTCGAGGGATGTTGCGCCCAGGGTTTTCCGTCTCCTCACCCAAGTTCGCCGAGGTCTCAAATCCGGTGAACAGCAACACGCCGTAGAGCACCCCGAAGAAGACACCCTTCCAGTGTTGGGGTGAACCCGACGGTGAGAGTCCCGTGGCGACGTGGTGTACTCCCCCGCTCTTGATGATGACGTAAATCGAGAAAACGAGCACCACCGAGATGGAGATCAGCGCCAGCGAGAGCTGCATGCGCGTCGACAGCGCCACGCCCAGGTAGATCACGCTTCCGACGATCGCAAAGAGGATGAGGTCCCACACGAGATACGGCAGCGGCTGCTTCCCGAACTCGCCCAGAATCGTGTCGTGAATCGTGCCACCAATCATCGGCAGTATTCCCGCGCCGAGAGCCAACATTCCCGTGTAGTACAGCCAGCCCGAGGCAGTCCCGACGCGACCACCGAGTCCATCGGTCACGTAGTCGTAGAGCGAACCGGCCGCCTGGATCTTTCGCGTGTACTCCGCCACGATCCATCCCAGACCCACGACCCCTACGGCCGCGATGACGACCGACAACGACGCCGCGGTTCCGGCTCCGTTACCCGAAGCATTAAGGCCCACCAACAAAGGCACCAAGAACGCGATCGAAAAGACCGGCCCCATGAGTCCCACTGACTGAGCGACCGCGTCAATCAGCGTGAGCTTTCGCTTGCCGCCCAGCGTCGACTTGCCTGACTGTTCTGTCATCACTGCCCCCCTCGGACCACCACCGAGTGTCGTCCAATCGTTAAACCGTAAGGGGTCAAACGAGTTGCGTCAAGCGCCTTTCGTGCCAGCACGATGATTCGCTGCTTCGCGGACAATCCACCTGAAGGTGGGGTCCGGTGCGGCGAGAAGCTCGGGGTGCCACTGCACCGCCAATATGAAGCCGTCGTCACTTTCGAGTCCTTCGATCACCCCGTCGGGAGCTACCGCACTGACGTTCAAGGACGGTGCCACGACGTCGACTACTTGATGATGCAACGAGTTAACCCCAATCTCGCCGCTAAAGAGATCGCCAGTCATCGACCCGGGGGTCACGATCACGGTGTGGGTTGCCTCTCGACCGCTCACGTCCCATTGCGGATGACCCACTCCCTGGTCGAGTTCAACGTGCTGGCAAAGCGTGCCGCCGAAAGCGACGTTGACCAGTTGCAGACCACGACAAATCGCCAATACGGGAAGGTCCACGTCTCGTGCAGCTCGAAGGAGCGCCAACTCCCAGTCGTCACGTTCGGGTTCGAGGGGTCCGAGCTGCTCGTCGGGCAGCGCGCCGTAGCGGGCCGGATCGACGTCCGCTCCCCCGGTGAGCACCAGCCCATCGAGACGGCGAACCAAGTCTTCGACGTCGGCGTCGCGCGTGAGCTCTACCGGCAGCCCTCCCGCCAACGCGATCGAACGCGGATAGTCGCTGAAGTGCAGGTCAAAGTGGACGTCGCTCATCGCCGGAGGAATCCGTTCGCCGAGCACCGCGGCGGGCCACCGGCGTCCCGAGATGCCAATAAGCGGTCGCTCCATTGAGCCATAGTACGAGTCGAAAGCAACTTATGCTGTAATGGCAAAGTCGTTTGGTAACAAACATATTTGGGAGCGCCATGAATCAGCCGTTGGCCGATATCACTGACCACGACACGTACGTCGCGGGCGTCCCGCACGAGACCTTCACGTACCTGCGCGAGCACGACCCCGTGCACTGGACCGAAGAACACGACGGCGGACGCGGATTTTGGAGTCTCACGAAGTACGACGACGTCTTGATGGCTTCACGCAATACCGAGGTCTTTTCAAGCCGCGAAGGGATACGTCTTGAGGACATGGACGCCGAGGAGACCGAAGCCCGACGAACGTTGATGGAGATGGACGCACCAGAACACACGCGCCTACGTCGACTCGTCAGTCGACCCTTCGCGCCAAAGTCAGTCCAGGGCTACGAAGACAGTGTGCGCGAGTTGGCCGTCGAGGTTCTCGACGGCCTAGAGGGAGCCAAAGAGTTCGACTTCGTCAAAACCGTCGCTCGCGAACTCCCTATGAAGATGCTCGGACGACTCCTCGGGCTGCCCCACGACGATCTCGAGTGGCTGGTACAGCGCGGAGACGCCCTTATTGGCAATTCGGATCCGGAGTTCACGGACTTCGTGGTCGACCAGGTCGACACGTCGGCCTATCGCCTCTTACCCTTTCGAAGTCCCGTTTCCCTTGAGCTCTTCGAGTACGCGGCAATGGCGCTCGAAGAGCGACGTCTTCGTCCCACCAACGACATTCTTTCTGCGCTCCTTGAGACCACGGCAGACGGCGAGTCGCTCGATGACATCGCACTCAAGAACTTCTTCACGTTGATGGTCGCGGCGGGAAATGACACCACGCGCTACTCGATGACGGGCGGACTTTTGGCGCTGATCGAACGACCCCACTTGTTGAACGCGATTCCCTCGATGAGCATCGAGCAGCGAAAAATGTTGGTCGACGAAATGCTGCGCTTCACCACGGTCACGATGCACTTTCGTCGCACCGTCATGCAAGACTTCACGCTGCGCGACAAGCACCTGCGTGCGGGTGACAAAGTCGTGCTGTGGTTCGCCTCCGCCAATTTCGACGAGGAGCACTTCACGATGCCCTTCGCCTTTAACGCCGAACGATCTCCCAATGACCACGTCTCCTTTGGACTGCGCAGCCCTCACCTTTGTCTCGGGGCGCACCTCGCGCGCCTCGAAATGCGCGTCTTGTTCGAAGAGATTGCTCGTCGTTGGTCCGGCGTAGAACTCGCGGGTGAGATTGAACGACTTCGCTCGAACTTCATCAGCGGCGTGAAGCGCTTGCCGGTCGAGGTGACCTGGTCCTAAAGGAACGGGAGATACTCGCGTAGCTCCCAGTCCGTCGTGGCGGCGCAATAGCGTTCCCACTCCGTTCGCTTCACCATGACGTGCTGGGCCACGAGGTCCGCTCCCACGGCCTGCACGAGTTCAGTATCGGCCTCAAGCTCACTTAGGGCCTCGGCGAGTGACGAAGGCACGCCGACGGTCGCCTCGATCGTGTCGAGGCCGTTTCCGCCTTCGGGAGGGCCGGGATCAATTCCGTTGTCAACACCGAGTCGCGCGGCCTGCAAGATCGCGGCGATCGAAGTGTGGATCACCGCCGCACCATCACTCAAGCGGTGTTCGAGGCGCGCCCCCATTTCGCGCTCCGCGGGGACGCGAATCGTCGCGCCCCGGTGATCGAAACCCCAGTTCGCCCAGTAACCCGACAACGAAGCCGGGCGCAGACGCTTGTACGCGTTGACCGTCGGGGCGCACAGTCCCGCGAGCGAACGATGATGGGCCAACAGACCGCCAATGGCGTGGTAGGCGGTCGAGGAGATCTGGTGGTCTCCCGCGTCGTCGTGGATGGCGTTTTCACCACTTCTCGTTCGAAAGGAGAAGTTGATGTGCAGTCCGGAACCGCCGCGGTCGCTCAGCGGTTTACCCATGAAAGTCAACAGCAAGCCCAAGCGGTGGGCGACTTCACGAGCGAGCACTTTGAAGAGAAACGCGTCATCGGCGGCGCGCATTGCGTCGCTGTAGCGAAGCGTGAACTCAAACTGTGGTGAGTCGTATTCGGAATTGACCGACTCAAGTGGAATTTCCGCCTCCTCACAGGCCAGCCAGATCGCGTCAACCAGGCCGTGAGGATCGACGGAGGGGCCTGTGCCGTAAACGAAGGCACCCGGAGTGTCGATCGGGCGCCAACCCCCCTGTCCGTCAGGTTCGAAGATGAAGGCCTCGAGCTCAAGGCCGACGTAGGGCTCGAGACTTCGCGCGCGCCAGTCCTCCACGGCCCTTCGCAGTGCGTTGCGCGGCGAGACAGAAAATGCTTCGCCCTTCCGCTTGAGGTCAGCGACGACGACGCGAGTGTTGGACTCCCAACTCGGACGTAGGTCGGACATGTCAAAGACGGCGTCGAAGTCGGGCAAACCCTCGTTCCAGTAACTGCCCACGGTCTCGGGGGTCATGCCACGGTCGTAACCCAGGGCCCACGTCCCGGTGCAATGCCGAGCGCCTTTGTCGGCCAGGCTCGACGGGAGATACTTGCCACGGGCGAGACCCAGGTGATCGGGCCAGAGCACCCGCACTCGGTCGAATGAACTGCTCATAGTCCTCCCTCGTACCGTTGGCGAACGTAGCACGAGAAAGTGGCCATGGTTTGTAGTGTGAAAGAATCATTTGCTAGCAAACGACTTTGGAGGCGCGGTGGAGTTTCGTCGAATTCTCCTCGACGGCAACGCGATGCAGGTACGTGTTGACGGTGAGTACCTCGTGAGCCCCGATGGACGCCGCGTCGACGCGTCGACCGCGACACACCTGCCACCGGTATCACCCACCAAGATCCTCTGCTGTCACCTCAATCACGTGTCGCGCGTCCGTGAGTTCCAGATAGCGCTGCCGCCCGCTCCGACCTGGTTTCAAAAACCCGTCTCGGCCCTCAACGCGCACGGCGCGAGCGTCGTTCGACCAGCCAACTGCCACTTCTTGAATTTCGAAGGAGAGGTCGCGATCATTATCGGCCAGACCGCGCGCAATATCGCCGTGGCCGACGCGCCTTCGGTCATCGCGGGATACACGATCGCGAATGACTTCGGACTCCACGACTTTCGCGACACCGACGCTGGCTCGATGCTTCGCGTCAAGGGCGCCGACACGCTGTGTCCCATCGGACCGGGCGTCGTGACTGATTGGGACTTTCGAAGCAAAGCCATTCGAACCTACGTCAACGGCGACGTCCGCCAGGACGGCTCCACCGACGAAATGGCTTGGGACATGCACTACCTCGTCGCGGACCTGGCACGTCTGATCACCCTGGTGCCCGGTGACGTCATCCTCTCGGGTACGCCGGCATTCTCTCGACCCGTCTTGCCCGGGGACGTGGTGACGGTCGAAGTCGAGGGCCTGGGCGCGCTCACGAATCACATCGTCGCCTCCCCTACGCCCGTGAGCGACGAAGTCGGCGCGCAACCCACCGCCACTGAAGAAGTCCTCTCGACCACCTTCGGTGGAGACTGGGAGTTTCGCGGTCAACGCCCGCCCCACTCGACGCAGCGAGACGAACTCCCCTATCCCCGGATTCGTCCACGGTTCGAGTCATGAACCGCGTCGACGTCGCGAGCGTCAGTGTCGCCACGGGACACTTCATCGACAACCAACGAGTGGATTCGCGTACGACGTTCGAGGACCGCTCGCCTTTGGACTGGTCTCTAAAACTCGCCGACGTCAGCGCGGGCGACGCCGACGTGGTCGATCAGGCCCTGCACGCCGCGGCCCGCGCCTTCCCAAAGTGGGCCGCACTTGCTCCAAAGGAGCGTGGCGCGTACCTTCACCGACTGGCCGACCTGATCGACGCCCACGTCGAAGAGATCGCGCGCGTCGAGTGCCTCGATATGGCGATGCTCGAAGAGAGCTTGCGTCTTCGCGTGATTCCTCGAGCGGCGCGTAACTTTCGCGCGTACGCCGACCTCGCCGCTTCCTACGAACCTCGTCGATGGGATTCCAACACCACGCACAACATGGTCCTTCGCATGCCCGCGGGCCCGACGGTCGTCATCACACCCTGGAACGCACCCTTCATGCTCTCAACGTGGAAGTGCGCACCGGCGCTCGCGGCTGGAAATACCGTGCTACTGAAGCCGGCTGAATGGTCGCCGCTGAGTTGTTCACTACTGATGGATCTCGTGCAAGAGGCCGACTTTCCCCCTGGCGTCTTCAATCTCGTCCAGGGAACGGGTGGGGTCACGGGGGCCGCCCTCGTCTCGCACCCACTGGTTCGACGAATCTCCTTCACCGGGTCCCCGCAGACGGGACGACTGATCGGCGTGGCCGCGGCGCAGAACCTCGTCCCCTTCACGGCTGAACTAGGTGGCAAGGGCCCCTTCGTCGTCTTTGCCGACGCCGATCTCGACCTCGCCGCCGAACGCGCCGCCGTCATGTACGACGACGCGGGACAGGTCTGCCTGGCCGGTACTCGTCTCATCATCGAGGACTCGGTGCGCGACGCCTTCTTCGAACGCTTTACGGCCGCCACCGCCCGACACGTGCTCGGCGACAGTCGTGACCCGGCCACGACGATCTCTCCCCTGATCCACCCCGAGCACCTCGCTCGCGTCGAGGGATTTGTCGAGCGCGCTCGGGTCAATGGCGACCGGATCGTCTTTGGTGGCAAACGATGGCGCGATGATGGTCTGTGGTACGAGCCGACGTTGATTGAACCGCGCGACAACGAGTCTGAGGTCGTGCAACGCGAAATCTTCGGTCCGGTGCTGACCCTGCAGAGTTTTCACGGCGAGCAAGAGGCTCACGACCTGGCCAATTCAACGGCCTACGGCCTGTCAGCCATGGTCTTTACGACCGATGAGGCGAAGGCGGAGCGCTTCGCTCAAGCGGTGCGCGCGGGAACGATCTGGACCAACTGCTTTTTGGTTCGCGACCTCAGCGCGCCCTTTGGCGGCTGTGGCATCAGCGGGATCGGCCGAGAAGGCGGCGACTACGCCCTCGATTTTTACAGTGACCTCAAGACATCTCAAGTAAAGGAGGGCACGACACATGGGTGAAATTATTGGCGCGGGCCTGCTCGCGCACGTGCCCACTATCGTCCTGCCCGACGAGGAACGTCGCGCGCTCAACCACGGTCGCGAGAGTTCGCTCTATACCGGGCTACGCCAACTGCGTCGCGACGTGTTCGACGTCCTCGCGCCCGATCTCGTGGTGGTCTTTGACAGTCATTGGTTTACGACCGTTGAGTTCGTCATCACCGCCGCCGAACGACGTCACGGCTACTTCACTTCCGAAGAACTGCCTCGTGGGATGTCGAGTGTTCCCTACGACATTCCCGGATCACCCCCGTTCGCTAAGGCCGTGGGCGAGATCGCACTGGGCACACCGGAGTGCTGGGTGACCCCGATTGACAATCCTCATCTTCCGATCACGTACGCGACGACCAACTTCCTTTCGTTCCTGCAGGGCGCCGAAGCCTGGGTTTCGGTGAGTACTTGTCAAACGGGTGAGCCCGCAGACTTCGCGACGGTCGGTCGAATCATCGCCGAGGCGGTTTCCCAGAGCGATCTGCGCGTCGTGTTGATCGCCTCGGGCGCCCTGAGCCACACGTTCCACTCCCTTCGCACACTTCGCCAGCACGAAGCGGCCGACGAGGAACACATCTTTTCCGAAGGAGCCCGCCGGGCCGACCATCGAGTCATCGAAGCACTCGAGCGCGGTGACCACGCCCAGGTGCTCGATGAACTGGGCACCTTCTCCACTTTCAAGCCGGAGGGCCGCTTCGCCCACTATCAGATGATGGCCGCAGCTCTCGGGGGCAGGAACTGCGTCGCACCGGCTCGGCGATACTCGGAGTACGAAAACGCTATCGGCACGGGGCAAGTTCACCTGTGGTTCGATCGCCCGACCAACGGTTGGACTAAGGAGAGCCCATGAGCGTCCAAGGCATTCCGTACCCGCGCACGCCAAGTGGCCGTGCCTCGCTCCTCCCACCACTTCCCTGGCACTACTCCGGCGATCTTTTGACCGTTGAGTACCGCACCGATCCTTCGGCAATCGCTGAGCTCTTGCCCGAGGGCATCAGCCTCGCCAACGACGACGAGGACCCGGGGGCCGTGGCCTTCATCTGGGCCGACTGGCAGAGCTGCGGACCCGACCACGCCGAAATCCTGGACCCCGTTCGTGCCCAGTACAAAGAGGCTTTCGTAGTCGTGCGCTGTCGATTCCAGGGTGCGCTCTATAGCCGGTGCGTCTTCATCTGGGTCGACAAGGACTTCGCTCTCGTTCGTGGTCTGCTCCAGGGCTACCCGAAGAAGCTCGGTTCCATTCACCAGACCCGACCCATTACCCACGGCCAGGCCGGACCCCGTCTTGGAGAAGGTGGCGCCTTCGGCATGACCCTCGCCGCCAGCGATCGACGCCTCGCTCAAGCCACGATCACCCTCGAGGGGCCCAGCGCCACGAACGGCTTCGTCAACGCTCACCCCATGGTGCACCACCGTTGGATCCCCATGATTGAGCTCGACGGACGCGACTCACTTTCTGACGTCGTCACGATGTCTGGCGTCAACGTCGACCTCGGTCCGGCGTACGCCGGGCGCGCCACGTTGGAACTCTTCGATTCGCCCAGCGAGGAGCTCGCCTCACTAGCGCCGCGTGAAATGATCGGTGGCTATTTTCGCACCGTCGGCACCACGTTCAACGGTGGCCGGACCCTAGAGTCTTAGCCGTGTCTCGACGTATCGCCAGTTCCCAAAGTGCGGTGGTCACCAAGGCCGAACAAGACATTCGCGACCAGCTGACGGGCCACGAGCTCGATTTCACCGCCATGAGCGCGGTCTCCAACATCTATCGGGCCGGCTCGGCGGTTCGCAACCATATGGAGCGCACCTTGCTCGCGGACTACGACTTGAGTTGGGTCGCCTTCACGGTGCTGTGGGTGCTGTGGATCTGGGGCGAACAAGAGACCGGTCACGTCGCCGAAGAGGCCGGAGTCACGAAGGGCACGCTCACCGGAGTGATGAAGACGCTCCATACCCGAAAGTTGATTCGCCGCAACCCCCACGGTGAAGACCGACGGCGCGTCTTGATTGCCTTGACCAAAGCCGGCGAACGTCTTATCGAGCGGCTCTTTCCGGAGTTCAATAAACACGAGACGCTCGTCGTGTCGGGGCTCAGCGCGACCGAGCAACTTGAGCTCGCTCGACTTCTACGCCTAGTGCTTCAACGCGTCAACGACGTCTAAGCGAGGCGAACTCCCGACGTGACGAAGCTTCGTGAAGACATCACCATCTCGCGTGAGGTCGCCCGGCGTTTCTTGAGCCTGCACCACCACCTCGCGCCACCGCGTTCCCTGCCGTCGTCGCCCGCGAGTGTTCTGTCCGTTGTCAAGCGACTGGGGTCATTGCAGTTCGACCCGCTTCAGGTCACCGGACGCAATCACGATCTCGTGCTACTGGCGCGGATCAAGGACTATCAACGCGAATGGACTGAGTCGCATCTGTACGAGACCCGCGAGCTCTTCGAGGCTTACAACAAGGGGCTCTCCATTTTGCCCACTTCTGAACTGCCGCTCTATCGAATCACCTGGGACCGCGCCCGAGCACGACACGACCATGGCTCTTTCAACGAGCACGCGCCTCTCGTGAATGAACTGCTGGAACGGGTTCGCGACCATGGCCCACTGACTTCGAGCGACGTCGCACGCCGCGAGGATATTGACTGGTACTGGGGTCCAACCAATCCCGTTCGCGCGATCCTCGAGGCGCTGGCCGAAGCCGGGGTGTTGGCTCTTGCGAAACGCGAAGGGAACCGACGAATCTACGATCTCACGGAGCGACTTTTTGACCCCGCGCTCCTCGAGCGCCGCCCTCACCCGCGTGACCAGTTTCGCCACAAACTCCTCTCGCGCTATCGCGCACACGGGCTTCTCGGAACCTCGGGTTCGGGCGAAGTCTGGCTCGGCACCTCACCACATCATCGCGACGCCTACGGCCTCGAGGGTGGGCTGAGTGGTGGCGCTCTGGGGCGCCGCGAGCTGTTGGCCGAACTCGTTGAATCCAAAGAACTTCATCCCGTGCGCGTCGAGGGCATCCGCAACCCTCGTTACGTCCTGCGTGAAGAACGTGACCTGTTGGCCAGGGCCGAGGCCGAGATTGCCTCGGACGGCAACGGCGACGCCGAGCGCGGCGTCGCCCTGCTCGCCCCGCTCGATCCACTCGTTTGGGATCGCGATTTCCTTCGCCAGTGCTACGACTTTGACTACGTGTGGGAGGTCTACGTGCCCGCCGAAAAACGACGCTGGGGCTACTACGTACTGCCAATCTTGTTCGGCGACCAGATCGTGGGCCGTGTGGAGCCACGCTTCGAGCGCGCGAGCGCCACACTGCGGATCTCGGGACTGTGGTGGGAGGAGTCCTTTGATCCTCTCGGCGATGAACGTTTTGTCCCGGCGCTCGCCGAGGCGCTCGACGCGCTTGGCCGTTTTGGCGGCGTAAAAAAAATCACCTGGCCGCGCACGAAGTCGATGGGTCCGATCTCCGCGGCGCTACGCGAACGACTCACCCAGCTGGGCTAAGCGCTGGCGTCGGCCGTCGGTCGCAGTCTCCGAGCCGCGAGTGCTTCGTCAACTCGCGAGACCGGCGTGGTCTTAGGAGCGTGACGAAGGGCCTCGGGGTCCGTCTTGGCGCGTTGCACGATTCGTTCGAGTGCCTCGGCGAGCGCCTCTAAGGTTTGGAGGCTCTCGGTCTCGGTGGGCTCGAACATCAGCGCCTCCTCGACGATCAAGGGAAAGTAGACCGTCGGCGAGTGGAAGCCCTCTTCGAGCAGCCCCTTGGCGACGTCCAAACCACGCACGCCGTAGGCCTGCTTGAGTGCCGCGGCGCTCAGCGTGCACTCGTGCATGTTGACCCGGTCGTACGCGGCCGGCAGCAGATCACGCAGTCGATGGCGAAGCCAGTTGGCGTTCAAGACCGCGTGCTGAGCGACGCGTGTGAGTCCGTCACCGCCGTGCACTTCTATGTAGGCCAGCGCTCGCGCGAGCACCAGCGCGTTCCCGTGCCAGCCATGCACGCGGCCAATGGAGTGTTCGGGCGTGACCCAGTCGAAATGTCCGTCCACGCGAGCCGCTTTCGGTCCGGGAAGGAACGCGGCCAGGTGCGCCGCGACCGCGACCGGGCCCGCGCCGGGACCTCCACCACCGTGGGGAGTCGCGAACGTCTTGTGAAGGTTCATGTGCACGATGTCAAAACCCATATCGCCGGGGCGCACGACGCCCACGATGGCGTTCAGGTTCGCTCCGTCGTAGTACAGGAGTCCCCCCACCTCGTGCACCGCCGCCGCGATCTCGGTGATTTCCTCTTCGAAGAGTCCCACCGTGTTCGGGTTGGTCAGCATGATGCCCGCCACGTCGGGTCCGAGGGCGGCCTTCAAGGCGGCTAGGTCGACCAGGCCGCGCTCATTGGACGGCACCGTCGTCACTTCGTATCCGCCAAGGGTCACCGACGCCGGGTTCGTGCCGTGGGCCGAGTCGGGGATCAAGACGCGACGACGAACATCGCCGCGCGACTCATGGTAGGCGCGCATCATCAAGAGTCCGGTCAACTCCCCGGCCGCTCCGGCGGAAGGCTGCAGCGTCGCCGCGCTCATGCCCGTGATCGCGCACAGGCGCTCTTCGAGGGTCACCAGTATTTCGAGCCAACCTTGAATCAGTGCCGCTGGCGCGCCGGGGTGCACGCCGTTGAGTCCGGGATCGCCCGCCACCGCGTCGCAGAACTTCGGGTTGTACTTCATGGTGCACGATCCCAGCGGATACATCCCCAGGTCCACCGAAAACTGGCGGTGCGAGAGCCTCGAGAAGTGAGC
>Ga0307373_10006581_pt1 | contig 18423 bp, 13 predicted proteins | sample OX2MG_FD_202534 | JGI IMG/M metagenome (GOLD analysis project Ga0307373, IMG submission 202534) | Soil microbial communities from Risofladan, Vaasa, Finland - OX-2 | ecosystem: Environmental > Terrestrial > Soil > Coastal area > Acid sulfate soil | place: Finland: Risofladan, Vaasa | collected...
GCTTGGCGAGAACTATAGTTTGAGGGTAGTGATCCAAAGCAGCGCAAACATAACCGTGCCGATCATCGTTCAACTATCTGTCCCCGTGGATGGGATATTCGCCCACCCCAGGGTCGTCCATGCGAATGTCCAGCCCATGGGCTCCACGGTCGCAAACTTTACCATCCTCCCATTTGGCCCCGTTCGCTCGGGCCCGTATAACGTGACCGCTCTCCTCTATGTGTTCTTCCCTCAGGCGATGAGCAGCCCGCTGCTCGTGGACAAAGCCACGGCAACGGTTTCGACCATAGGCCCTAACCCATTTCCTTACCTGCAGGTAGCGCTCATATCAGCGGGCGTGGTGACCCTAGTGCTAGTCGCCGTGTTCTATCCGCGTGTCTTTCGCAGGGGGTCTGGCTCCTCTCGTTGAGCCACCGTCCGGCCCGACGCTTGGCCAAGTTTCGCATGCGTCTTTGAACTTCGGGAACGGTGACGAAGGGCAGGCTGCGGCCGCTGGCGCGGCGCCCAGACTCCTCAACGACCCTTAAGGCAAGTATATCGAAGCGCGGCCCTTGACTACAGCCATTCCTTGGCGAGCACAAGTACCAGCGCAGACGTGAGCAGCGCGAAAGCGGTCAGCACCGCGAACGCGGTGATGACGGCGGATGAGGCGAGCGCTCCGTCGCTCCCAAACATCAACGTTCGCGAGATGTCAGCGCTGTAGGAGACTGGATTGTAGTTCGTGAAGGCAACCATCCACGATGGGAGTCGGCTAGACGGATAGAAGACCTTGCTGAACAGCATGATAGGGAAGTTGAGAGAAGATATGAGCTGCATGTCGGCCCACCTCTTGATTCTGAAGGTCAAGATCATGAAGAAAGCAGAGAACCCCCATGCGAGGAGAAACACGCCCGCCAACGATGCGACCACCGACACCACTGAGAGGTTCGAGACGTGGAGCCCGAAGGGGATGCCAAGGGCGAGCAGGATCACTGACTGCGAAAGGCCGAAGAGCACGGTGCCAAACACTTTTGTGAGCGCTATCGTTGCGCGGGAAACGGGTGCCACCAACAGCCGGTCCAGGTATCCGCCCGATCTGTCCTGGAACAAGGAGGCACCCGCTCTAGTCGCCAGGAGCATGGGCATCGCCGATAGCATCCCCACGCCTAGATAGCTGAAGTAGTCCGACGCGCCGCTCAGGGCGGCAGGCGAGGAGCCCGCAGAGAAGGCCGCGTTGAGGGCGCCACCGAACACGAAGACCCACAGGACGGGTCTGATCACGAACGAGAGGGCCAAAAAAGGCGACTTCACCCATCCCCTGATTTCCCTCTCGGACAGTATCCGGACCTTCGCAAGCATGGAAAGCGCGCCTCAGCCCTTCGACATTATATGTCTTTGAGCCGCCCTCGCATGCCCTCAACTCTGCTTTAGGTCCCGGGATGATGAGGGCGTGAATTATTAAGGGGTCGAGGCGAGCGAATCAAAGGTAGTGCGCGATACGATGTGGGCCGGTCGGCATGACAGGTTGTTGGAGATCTCGTTCCTCGGCGCACTTTTCGCAATATGCGTCGCTGTCAGAGGGGCGAGCCTCTCCACCTTGGTCGCGGCGCCCGACGAACTCACGTACGCCTCGAGGGCGATGTACATCGTTGGCAGCCACTGGAGTTGGCCGGCCTTCACAATGTGGGACCAGCCTCCGCTCTTCGAATACATGTTGGCCTTGGTCACCGTGATCGGCGGGGTCAGCCTCAACACTCTTAGGTGGGTCTCGGTCATCATGGGCTCGCTCGCGGTAGTGGCAGGCTACTATATGGCAAAGTCGTTCTACGGCAGAATCGCGGGCGTGGTCTCCGCCCTAGTGATTGCCGTGAACCCATTCCAGATCCTCTACAGCAAGCAAGCGTACATCGAAGCGACGGTGACAACGCTTATCCTGTTCGCCTTACTCTTGTTCTGGGAGGGCATATTCAAGAACAGGAACATGAAGGTGGCGGCGCTCGGGGGGGTCGTCTTCGGGCTAGCTTTGGATGCCAAGTACATCACCCTCGTGCTGACAGTCGCGATGTTCGTGTTTCTGTTTTTCTACAAAAGTCGCATCCCGGGTAAGTTCCCGCGGCGCGAGCTCCTGACATACTTTGGGATTGGCTTCCTCGTTTTCGTGCCCGTCGTGCTCGACCTCGCCCTTAACAACGTGAACCCGTTCTATTTCGACCTAGTCGGAAGGTTCCAGTTGCATCAGGCAGGTAGCTCCTCGATAGCCAAGGGGCTGAGCGCCGGTGGCGGGATAGCCTACATTGGATTCAGGAATTTCATACAGACGTTCTTCCGGTTCTCGTCGGGGAACATCTTCTCGACCTACCCGCCGTCCCTGTTGGACATCCCCGTCTGGGTCGCCGCGTCAATCTTCGTGTTCGCGTACTTCGTGGCATCGTTCCTCTTGAGGAGACAGCCCCGGGACGGGCTCTTGCTTATCGTGTTCGTCGCCTTCCTGGGTTTCGCGTTCTCCTACCCGGGAAAGAGGACATACTTCACGCTCTACCCGATGTTAATCTTCGTCGTAATGCTTGGAGGGTTGGTGGAGATGTGCGTCGAGAGGGTAAGGAGAGACGGGCGCCTCATCAAGTTTGACGGAAAGCTCAACGTGAAGACGCTCCTCGCAGCTTGCTTGATAGCCCTCACGGTCACTGGGACGGTCATCAACGCGTTCGGAATTCCCTCGACACAAAAGATCGGGTTCGGGGACTGGGACGACCTGACCCCAATCGTGGCGTACATCAACGCCAACCACGGACCGAACAGCTCAGTCGCGATCAGTCTGAACTTGGTCGGCTATTACATCGTGAAAGACAACGTAAACGTGTCCCTCGCGTGGATGTTGCAACAGCAATACTATTACTCTGAGTCGGCGCAGAACCAGTCGATGCAGAGCGTGCTCGAGGGGACTTATCCGTCTTACAAGGTCATCTCGCTGGCGATAGTCGAAAGAACCCACCCTCAGTTCGTCGTGATCCCTGCGGTGTACTACAATGTCGCGCCAGGACCCTTCCAACAATACATGACGGCGCACTACTATGAGCCTCTGGACACCAAGGAGATCTTCCTCTTTCAAGTCAGGCCGGGCCCGTGGGCGCCTTAGAACAGGACCAAGACAGCGCGATGCATAGTGCGTCGTGAATCCAGGACAGCTCCATCAGGCGGGGATGGACCCGCCTTCCCGGTGACCGCGCTGAGATCACTTCACGAGGCTCCGCCGCGCGGTCCAGCTGAGTTCTCAGCTCAGGTATCCTAGGTCTCGGAGCCGCTCCGAGATCATGGCCTCCTCGTCCGCCGTCATTGTAGCCGCCCGAGGAGCGGAGCGGATCACAGTCTTTTCAAAGACTAGAAGATCGTTCAGCAACGAGTCCACCAGGTTTCTCTGGCTCGAGGGGTCGATCCTCTCGCCGTTCAGGCTAAACTCCTCGACTTCCTTCGTGTTCCAATCGACGGCGAGCTTGTAACCCCCTTTGAAAACCGCTTTTCTCGGTCTGTCGACCTTCTGCCTGACCTCTTCGAACTTGGCCTTCAGGGCGGGGTCGCTCACGGCAGGTGGTTTGTGGACCACCCCAAACGATTCCGAGAAAGTCTCTTCAGTGGTCCTCATGACGATGGCGTCGTCGCCGTCGGCCGTCTTCATGACGAGGGAGCGAACGTCACACAGGTTCTGGCATCCGTCCTCGACTGCGGGTCTCCTCCCCCCGGGATACTTTACGATAAGAGGCACGTCTATTATTTCGTCGTGGAGGAAGGTGCCATGTGTGTAGAATCCATGTTCCTTGAATTCTTGCCCGTGGTCGGATGTGGCTATTATCAGAGAGTCGCGATATAGTCCGTCTTTCTTCAGCATCCCGATTAGGCGCCCAAAGTACTCATCAGCCTGAGAGACCGCCGCAGAATAGGCCTGCTTCAGGTCGCCCATCACTTGGACAGGGATCTTCCTGTACTCGTAGAGGTCGGCGTTGTGCACGCTGTTGAACGGCCCGAGGTTCGAGTGTTTCTGCTCGAAGGGCAGGTAGGGCTCGTGGGTCTCCATGAAGTTGACGAAAAGAAAGAAGGGAGGAGAGAGTTTGATTTCAGAGAGCGTCTCAAGCAGGAAGTTCCCCCCCTTGCTCTTCGGGAAGTTAGCGATCTTCCTCCCTTTTCTCATCCGGCGGTAGATCGAGTAGAGTCTCCGAAGCTCCGCGAACTGGCCTCGATAGAGAAGGTCGAGAACAGTCCCTGCCTTTCCTCTCCCTTTTTCAAAAGCCTGCTGCATGGTGGCCAATTCCTCCAGGGTCACCAGCCGCCTGTTGTACGCCTTGAACCAATCAAAACCCCTGTCGAAGCCCTTTCTCAGAGTGAGGGTCGAGTTCGCAGGCAAGCCCACCGTCTGATACCCCTTCTTCTTCAGTTCCTCCGCCAGGGTTAGCTCCTCGACGTTGTTCATCAGGCCCAGAGTCTCCGGCAGGCCCATTTCACGAGACTCGTGAACCCCGTGCTCGCTGGGAAACCTACCGGTGAAGATCGACGCGTGAGACGGGATCGTCCATGGGGCGGGAGCGACGCATCCCTTGTAGACGGAAGCCTCCGCGCAGAACGAATCCAGGTTCGGAGTACGCGACTTTCCACCGTACGCTGGAAGCACGTCTTTCCGCATTGCGTCGAAGACGACGACGACGACAGGCGGAGGCACCAAGTAGGCCCCGCGGGATTCGCGACATATATGAGGATATTCGCGCGAGAAGGGCGTCGGCCGTCGGCCCGCGCAAGCTTGCTGGAAGACCTTGTTCCCTGGTCTCGAGTGGAATGGAAAGAATTTCGCGCTTGAGGGCTCGACATGTTTATGAGGGCGCCGGAGCCCTCGCCCTGTTGCGCTTATTGGCAGTCAAGAATATACCGGCGTCAGGCCTCAGGGAAGTTCCCGGAGGATTCATGTTCAGAATCGGCAAGAATCCGTTCGACCTGTTGCGCAACGCGTGCAAGAAGTACGGGGACGTCTGTTACATCAGCGGCGGGTTAGGACGCCTCTACCTCGTGAACAACCCGGATTACATCCACGACATACTCGTGTCGGATCACAAGAATTTTGTCAAGAGGAGCCCTCTCAAGTTCCTTGGGAACGGGCTGATAACTAGCAACGGAGAATACCACCACAAGCAGAAGCGGCTCATCCAGCCCGCCTTCCATCAAGATAGAATCGCATCTTACGCGCCGATCGTCACCGACTTTACGCAGCGAATGTGCGCGGAGTGGACGGATGGTGAGGTGGTCGACATGCAGGTTCCGACGATGCGCCTCACCCTGCAGATAGTCGCGAAAGCCCTCTTCGGGACAGATGTGGAGGATGCCTGGAAGGACGTGGGCAGGTCAGCGACGGCGATCATTGACTACTTGGACAGGCTTACAGGCCCCACGGCCCCCATAGTGCGCCGCCTCCCAACGAGCAAGAAGTACCTCGAGGCCGTGCAAAAACTCGACGAGATTGTCTACGGAATCATCGCGGAGAGGAGAAGGAATCCGGGGTCAAACGGCTCGGACTTGCTTTCGATGCTCCTCAGCGCGAGGAGCGAGAACGGGGAGACGATGACCGACCGACAACTCCGAGACGAAACGATTACCCTCCTGTTCGCCGGGCACGAGACGACCTCGACTGCCCTAATCTGGACTTGGTATCTGCTCGCTAAGAGCCCCGCCGTCGTGGAGAAGTTGCACGCGGAGCTAGACCCGCTGATGCCAGACGGGAAGACTCTGACCGCTGGTGACCTGCCTAGGCTGCCCTACACGACCAAGGTGTTCAGCGAGGCCCTGAGGATGTACCCCTCTGTCCGACTGATTCCGAGGGTCGCCATCGACGATTACGAGGTGAACGGTCTTCGGATTCCGGGGGGTTCTCTGATCTTGATGAGCCAATATCTCATTCATCACGATTCCAGGTTCTACAAGGACCCGGAGGAATTCGATCCTGACCGATGGACGCCGGAGATGGAGGCGAAGCTTCCCGAGTACGCGTACTTCCCGTTCGGGGGCGGCCCTCGCCGCTGCGTCGGCGAGCCGTTCGCCTGGATGGAGGCGACCCTGATAATCGCCATGGTGGCCCGCGGCTGGAAGATGTCTCTGGTTCCCGGCGAGAAGTACGAACTCCGGCCTCGGATCGGCTCGCGCCCGAAGAACGGGATAAGGCTCAGGCTGAACAAGCTGTGAACAAATAGAGGACGAGCTGAATCTGGCGGCATCACGGAGACGAGCTTGGGTGCTGTCTTGCTCGTCCATTCAGTCTGCCAAGATGCCCGTTGGAATCTTGAGCGACGGGCTAGTGTCGGAGGCGACCTCTAGACCAGTCGCCACGGGAGGCGATTCTGCCTCACGAGTTAAAGCGTGCCACGTCTTCTGAAAAAGAAAAAGGCGACGGCGGCGAGCACGATTAGCACGATCAGCACGACTACTCCTAGGACCAGGGCCCGTCTGCCGTTCGCTGAGCTCGAGGTCGAGATGTGGCTGCTGTTGTTCGTGCTTGTCGAGGTGGCGCTTGTCGAGGTGGCGTTCGATGCGCCTGATATCGTTGACGACGATCCGCTGCTGCTGGACGAGGACACGCTGGACGAGGTGGCGACGCCCGCCAACAGGGTCTGAATCGCAGAGAATATCGGGGTCCTCTGCTGATAGAGGGAAATTATCTGCGCGGAATCTGTAGGAGAGCTGGCGGTCAGGCTGTAGGATGCGAGGTGGTCCGTGTAGAACGGAATGATGCACGTGGCGTGAATCGATATGGCGAACGTGAATAGGGAACCGATCCACTCAGCATCCTGAATCGGATTCCCATTGAGCGGATTACCGTTGGCCGTGGACCACGCCTCAGGTATCCACACGGGCTTTGTCGGGGGATTCGCCGAGAGGTAGTTCTGGGTGGCCGTCTGGTCGCTCGCGCTGTAGATGTCAAAGCCGATGAAGTCCATCCCGGGAATGGCTTGCGCCTGGTTGAGGTACTGGGTATAGAACGCGCCAGCGGCTTGCGTGAGGCTGTTGGCGGCTATCGCAACGCCAACTACGGAAGAGGGTGAGACGGCATGCACGGCGTCCGTGAGGTTCTGCGTCAGGCTCAGCCAGACACTGACGCTCTGGAACTGGGGGTTTGTGCCAGCGTCGCTCACCATCGGCACATACCATCCAGGCTCCTTGATCACCTCGTAGTAGTCCGGATGATAGAGGGCTGCGAGCGTCGAGACCCGCGGGACCCACGCGGCCAAGAACTGGCTCCAGGGGAGCTTTCCGCCGCCGCGATACGTCTCCGAAGCCGCATCGGCGATGATAAGACATCTTCCGGCCGCCCTGATCTGCTGCACCAAGCCGGTCATCTCGTCTATCGCCGTCTGGTCTTTTTGCAGCCAAGGGGCGTAACCTATGTCGATCCTTATGCATCGCACGTTGGTCGCCAACAGCATGTTGAGGTCGGCGTCCTCGACCGCGACTGTGTTGTAGCTCATTTCGGGGCCGCCATAGCTCGCCCGGGCAAAGAGCACCCCGAAGGTCACGGAGGCGCCTTGCGCCTGCGCCTGACCGAAGGTCTGCTTGACGGCGGCGCTAGGCAGGAAGTCCGCCGCCCCTCCAGCGAGCAACACTATGAGCACCGCCACCGCTAGCAGCGCCCGCAGACTGAGGGTGCGGTTTGGCCTAGGCGAATTCAACTCAAGCGACCTGCCTTCGGGGGGCGGTCGGCGAGGCCTATTTGGGCTTTCTCGCTAGCTAGGTGTGTCGAATAACTTGACGAGCGCCACCTCCCGCTCGTCGTCGTGCCTCGTCCTCTACGGGTTCATCCCCACGAACAGGTTGTAGACGGACGCCTTCAGGAGCAGCTCGTTCACCGTGTTGTCCCACTTCACCGAGCTTATGTGCTCCCCGAACGTCCTCTTGAACGACGATATCGCGGACTCCACCCTCGCCCGCTGGCCGTACCCGTGCCTCCTCTTCCACCTGTCGTAGTCTCTCAGCTGCTCCACGACGACCAGCTTCCTTGGCATGCACCCGAACGAGCGCGTCGAGGCGTCCTTCCTGACCTTGACCACGGGCTCTATCCCGTTCTTGTCCAGGTGGCTGAATATCTCCCTCGAGTCGTACGCCCCGTCCGCGATCGCACGCGTGACGTTGGCCCTCGACGACGCCTCCTCCACGAGGGGCACGGGCATCCTCCTGTCGTGCACGTCGTCCTTGGTCACCTCCATCGAGAGTATCTTCCCGGTCTTGACGTCCACTGCGAGGTGGACCTTGATGAAGCCTCTCTTGACCGCCCACATCTGCCGTATCCACTCTCCCCTGTTCGAGACCTTTATCCCGGTGGAGTCAACCGCGATGGTGACGTCTTGGTCTGGGTCTACGCTTGGGTCCAGCTCTACCTTCACCCTTGATATCCGCCACCATATCGTGGTGTAGTCCGGGACCTTCAGCCCCTCGACGTGCCCGGCGAACATCCTGAGGAACCCCTCCAGCTCCCTGTACGGGAGCAGGTATACGTGGATGGCTGCGAGCATACTCATTAACGAGCTTGGATAGCGATATCTTGCCCCTTCCTTCCCCTCGTTGAGACTCTTCAGTTCTCTGCCCCATCCAGATAAAAAATCGGTATCGAAGAGGAGCTCTCCCCTCCTCACGAGCGACTCGTTGTACTCCTTCCAGTTGCGCTTCTTCTTCTCGGGCATGAGAGAGTGAGATCTTCCCATTCCCATGAGGGAACGAACGAAAGAAGCTTGACAGAGGAGTTAGTTATTCGACACACCTCGCTAGCTCATCGATTGGCAGATTTCATGCGCTTGAGGTCATTTCTTCACAATCAGTCGACCCTGCATATAGAGGGCGTCGAGACCACCGACCGCGAAGCTCCTCAGCGCGTCCTGTGGCGTCTCCACCAGCGGCTCTCCAGCAAGATTGAAGCTGGTGTTGACGATCAAGGCCTCCCCGGTCATGTCTTCGAACGACCTTATGAGGTTGCGCCAGACCTGGTTGTCGACGTTGTCCACCGTCTGAGGCCTGGCGGTCCCGTCGACATGGCGGACGGCAGGGACTCTGTCTCCGGCCTCCTCGATGAACCTGTACATCAGCACCATGAATTCGTGCGGCCTGCCCTGGATAAAGTAACGCTTGGGGTCAATCAAGGACGGTGCGAGAGGCCGCCACCATTCCCTGCCCTTGATCTGGTTGACCGTTCCCCACATCTCCTTCTTTGTGGGATCCGCGACGATGCTGCGGTCCCCCAGCGCTCTCGGACCAAGTTCTGCCCTCCCTTGGAATATGCCGACTATCTTCCCTGAGGTCATGAGCTTGGCGACTTCCTCCATCCCGTCGCCCACGCTGACGGAGTTCCACTTTGAGTCCCTGACCACCTTCGCGACCTCGTCATCGGTATATTCAGGCCCCAGATAGACGTCGGTAAGGCGGCGGTTGACCATCTTCCCGCCGACCACTTTCTCGTACACATAGCAGGCGGCTCCGATGGGGCTGCCAGCGTCGTTGGCGCCCGGAAATATGAAGATGTCGTTGAATAACCCCGAATAGAAGATCTCCATGTTGATCTTCGCGTTGAGTGAGACCCCTCCCGCGAGCAGGAGGTTGGTTTCGGCCGTGTTGCGCTTGGCCCACCTCGCGGTGGCCATCACTGCCTCCTCCGCGACCTTCTGCGTCGCCCAGGCGATGTCCGCCGCGGTCTTGTCCATCTTGCCCCGGGGGTCCCATGAGGCTCGGTCAACCACAGCGGCGGCCGTACGGAGGTATGATTCCGCCCACGTATCTTGGGTGCCTCCTTTTTGGTGATGCGAGATGCGATAGGGGACGTCGCCGTTTCCGTCCTCGCTTATTCGCAAGAACCTGCCAAGTTTTTCAAACACGGGCGAGGTTCCCCCGTAGGGGGCGAGGCCCATCAGCTTTCCAGGCCCCTCGAGAGAGTCGTAGCCGACCCTGCTGCCCATCGCTTCGTAGAGGAGGCCTATGGACGAGTCGGTGGTGTCTAGCGCGAGGACCTTCTCGAATTCTCCGCCCTTGATCTTCCAGATCACGGTCGAGTTCCTTTCTCCGCTTCCATCTATCGTGAGCGCGACCCCAGAGTTCATTCCGGAGAAGTAATACGCCGAAGACGCGTGAGCCAGGTGATGCTCGACAGGGATTACTTTTGCCTTTTCCGGGGGATCCTCGCCCGCAAGGGAGTAGGCATGCCTTATCAGGTACTTCGAGAGGCCGAGGTAGTCTCCCCCATTGAACCAGCGGCGCGCCACGCTCATTCTTTGGCCGTTCGACCTGATTTCCGGCGCGACTTGCATCAAACCTTGGAAGAACAGAGAATTTTTGTATAGGATTGGAAATAACTTGGGAGACCAGTTCACGGCGAAAGCATCGACGTCAGCGGGGTCGACCCCAAGTTTCCTCACGTGACCGATGAGCTTGACTAGGGACTTGACCGGGGCTTCCCTGACAGCGTGCTTGTGCCTCGTGTGCCTTTCCTCCTCTGTCGCGAACACCAGTTTACCGTCCAGGATGGCCGCGGCCGAATTGTCATGGTCAACTGGCCAACTGAAGCCTATAACGAGTGTCATCCTGAGACCCCTTCGAAAAGCCTCGGTACACTTGAAATAGTGCGTATTTAGCGATAATGGCAAGATTAGACGCTCTGCGAAATCGAGCGCGTGCCGATCCCGAACCCAATCTTACCGCGACATCTGGTTCAGTTCTGATTGTCAGATCCCTCAATCGGCTGTCTTTGTTGAGGGCGAAAAAACTGAAACTTGGTGCTTTGGTCCTCGACGACCGGTGAACGCACGTGATTCGCCGTCGGAGGAGGTGCGCTAGATTGGATTCGTCCGTGCTCAAGGGGGTAGCCGCGCTGATGACCGTCCTCATCGCTTGGCTCCCGAAGAAGAGCTCGACTGTCCAGACGCTGACGGAAGCGGGATTGATCATCTTCCTCCTCGTGATGAGGGCTTCGACCTTAATGAAAGGTGTTCATCGCGCGGGCGTTGCTCTTGGAGACGTTCATGGGACGCACATTCGCGATCTTCTCGGGGTTGCAATCATCCTCATCTCGAATATCAGTAAAGAACAGGACGGTAGTTACGGGGGCACTGAGCTATCTTGTCCGCCCTTCTCGGCGCGTACGCCCTGACGATGGCTGGCGTCTTCGTCTGGCTCCTCTACAGCGACGCCATCCTCTCGGATCGCGAACGCGGCGACGATGGTCGGCCTCCTCCTTTGGGTCGTCGACGGCGACTCACCTCCTGGCAATTTCGCTAGCAGCAGAGACCGCGACCTACTTTGACGCCATGTTTACCGGCGCGGGCCTTAGCGAGACGTTCCATGGCCGAGTTAGTCAGGCGCAAGAGGCGCCATGACCCAACCTCACGCCCAACTTGCTGGATACCCTGCCCCGAGACCGGGTGGCCAGCCACGCCCCTTCAATCGGGCTCTAGACTTCCCAAGGGGGCGAGGGGGCTCATGGCGTTCCAGCGACCACGTTGTGGAACTCCGTGTAGACCGGGGTCCGACCCTGATAGAAGGCGGCGAGGGCGCTCGAGGTGGTAGGGATGGTGTAGCCGCTGAAGAGGTCGGTGTAGAAGGGTATCAGCATCCTCGCGTTTATGAGCTGAGCGAAGGAGTAGAACGACTTCATCCACTGTGCGTCGGATTGAGCTTGCGCCAGCGTGGTCGGGGTTGGGTTCGACCAAGCCTCGGCGATCCATATCGGCTTCGATGGCGGATTGTTGTAGAGATAGTGCTCCACAGTGACCTGGTCGCTAAGGGCGTAGATGTCGAAGCCGATGAAGGATATTCCGCTCACCTGCTGGACCTCATTGAGATACGAGCCGTAGAACGCGGGGTCAGTGGCTGTGTAACCTGCGGAGACGGCGACACCTATCTGGGTCGAGGACGAAGCCGCCTTGACGGCCTTCGTCAGGTTCTGGGTCAAGCCGAGCCAATCATTGACGCTCTGGTAAAGGGGGTTCGTAGCGGCGTCGCATATCATCGGGACGTACCAGCCCGGCTCCTTGATGACTATGTAGAATTTGGGATGGAAGAGGGCGGCCAAGGCGGAGACCCTCTGGACCCAGGCCACCTTGAACTGCGCCCAGTCGAGGCAGCCCCCGTTCCGGTAGCTCTCCGAGCCCGCGTCCGCGACTATCAAGCACCTCCCCTGGCTCCTTATGGAGTTCACGACCGCGGTCACGAGCTGCTCCTGCGACACGTTTCCTCCGGGCAGCCAGGGAGCATAGCCTATGTCGACTCTGACGCATTGGGCGCCCGTGGAGGTCAGCATCGAGAGGTCGGCCTGCTGGACTGCGGTGTTCTTGTATGAGGGTATGCCGTAGCTCGCGCTCGCGTCGACTACGCCGAAGGCCATCGACGCCGCTGATGAGCTTGAAGTCGAAGTCGAAGAGGTACTCGAACCGAAGGGTTGCGCTAGGAAGAAGGAGATTCCTAGTGCAAGCGAGATCGCTATAGCGACAATGATCCTCGTCCTCGTCCTGCTTCTCTCCCTTGTCCTATCGTTTCCACTCATGCCCTGAGATTGCGCGCGAAATCTTAAGTGACATCGCCAAGAATGGTATCTATTCGTGCTATCAACGCATGATATCTACCCGCAGTCAGTATTGTTGAAGCCGACTCATAATGGGCGATCAGGATTTCCGGATCAACCGTGCCCCGAAGGCAATTACCGCCCTGGCATTTCGAGCCCGTTAGAAGGCCAAGGGAAATATTTGCGCTCGCGCTTTGCCTCGCGCAACAGACAGGAAAGGCAGAGGTAGCCTGTGCCGCCGTCTACGGTCAAGAAAGGCTTCCCAGGCCTGCCGCATGCGCACTGAGCTGACTCAAGGGGCGCTATCGCGAGGTCATGGCTAAGATGGCTCAATTCTTTCTAACCTTATCGCCGGCGAAGCTGACTATAACCCCTGTGGACCTCAAATTCGGACCCGTACTCTGTACGCTCTTGCCACCTCCTTCGAGTGACTCTCCCTCTGTGAGAGGGAAATTACGGCCCGAGACCTTGGTGGCGCAGACAGCGGAGCCAGATTTGTCGGTCGGCTGACCCATCATCGCCTCCAATTCGTAGCAGACGTCATTTAGACTTCGGTGTAGATTTCCCTTGAACAATCCTCGGGTAATTCGCTAAAAAGCCAGAGGGTCGAAACCCGAATTCAACCTATTTCTTCTCGTCGCATTCGATTGCGTAAGAAGCAGTTACCCTTCAATTATATATAATTACAAGAGTACTAGCCGTCCTTTCCGGAAGGCGCGCTCCGCTGGGTCGATCATCCTGTCGACTTTTCATCGGCGACCAGGCCCCTGTAGACCTGGAACGTGTCGCCCGTCATCCTCTCCAAACTGAACTCTCTCCCGACAGTCGCCAGCCCCTCCTTGCCCATCGCCGCCCCTAGGGCGGGGTCTGAGAGGAGGGTCGCCATCGCGTCGCCCAGCTCCTGCGAGTTCGCGGGCTCCACGAGGAGGCCGGTCTCCCCCTGCTTGACTATCTCGGGTATCGCCCCCACCCTCGTCGCGACGCATGGTCTGCCCGCGGCCATCGACTCCAGAAGAGATATGCCGAAGCCCTCCATCAGCGAAGGCAGGACGACGAGCGCGCTGGCAGCGTACGCGTGGGGGAGAAGGTCTTGCGGGATCCTGCCGGTGAAGACCACCCTGTCAGAGACCCCCGCCGACCTGGCGGCGAGTCTGAGCTCTCTCAGATACTCCCCGCTTCCCTTCCCCACGATCGCCATAGTCGCCTCCGGGACGCGTGACAAGACGCGTGCGAAAGCTGGCACGAGGTAGTGCAGCCCTTTTGACCGCTCCAGCCTCCCGACGTAGAGGATCGTCTTGTCTCCAAGAACGGGGAACTTCTCACGGAATAACGCGGGGTCGCCGCCCTCGAACTCTCTCGCGTCGATCCCGTTTCTCACGATCCGGACGTCCTCCGGAGGGACTGAGAGAAGTCTCCGGACAGTCTCTGCTGTGAAGCCGCTGACCGCTATCACAGCTTTGCACTGCCTGACGAGCCTTCCCTCGAACGCCGTAAGGGTCGAGGCCCTAAGCATCTGCGCAATCTTCTGTGGCGCGCTCGACTCGTGCCGGAGCATCGAGAGAGCCTCTGCCAGGTGCAGGTGATGCACAGTGGCCACGCAGGGCACGCCGCGCCTTTTCAGGCGGAAGAAGAAGGTGGGGTAATCGAAGGTGACATGGACCACGTCGATCCTGCCATGGGCGGCCAAGTCTGAGATGATGCGCTCTGCTTGGGCGAGGAACTCCAACTCCCGGAGCAGCGCATTCCTTGGCACCGTCGGAATGATGCGGAAGGGGCCTCCCGCAGCTTCGCTCGTCGTCTGGGGAGTTATGACCAAGACCTCGTGTCCGAGCCTTCCCAGGCCGGTGGCAAGGCTAGAGACGTAGGACGCCTCTCCACCCCCGCTGGGCGGAAACTCATAGGAGACGAGACAGATGCGCAAGTTCCAGGCCCCTACCCTTCAGAGAGCCGAAGGTAGGCGGTCTTCAGCTTCGCGGCCAGGCTGCGATAGGAGTACTCCTCTCGCGCCTTCTTCTGCGCGGTCATGCCAATCTCGCGCCTCCTTGTCTCGTCCTTCAGCAGCGCGACGACCCCGCCAGCCAGCAGCTCGGGCTTGGCGCCGTCGACGAGCCAACCCGCCCCTCCTCTCAAGGCGTAGGCGAGCTCGCCCGTCCTAGGAGCCACTATCGGCTTTCCCATCGCCATGTACTCCGGCATGACCATCGGCGAGCTTGCCGCATGGAAGGGGTGGTCGCTTATCACGTGAAGAGCCACATCGGCCGAAGCGATCAGCGTAGGGACCCTTCTCCGCTCCACGAACCCCGTGGGTATCACGCTCTTCTCCAGCCCCCTCTCCGAAATCAACGATGAGACGGGGAGGTTGCCTCCTCCCACCATCAAGAGCCGGGCATCCGGAACCTGGCGCGTCACCTCCTTGAACGCGGAGAGGGCAATTTCGTGAAGCCCTCTCTCGAACTCGTGGAAGGTGCTCATGTAGATGACGACAGGGGAGTCCCCTAGGCCGTATTGCTCCCTTACCTCACCTCCTGACATCGAGGGAATGAAGAGCTCCTCGTCGTACCCGTTGGGGATGAGAAGTAGCTTCTCTCTGGACACGCCCAGCCGCGCCATCCTCGAGGTCAGGAGGTGGCTGACGGTGAGCACAAGATCCCCGAGCCTTGGGAATGCGTTCTCGTAGAGTGTGAGGGCGGCGCCCCGACCGCCGTACAGGCTTGCATAGCTGGAATAGCCCCCGAAACCGTCCCAGTCTTCCATGTCAACGACGAGCTTGTTGCCGCCCGACTTCCCCAGCGAGGCTATCGTCGCGGTGTATGGATTCGCGCGGTTGACATGGAGAACCGGGTTTTCGTGCGCTATTCTTCTGAACAGCCCAAGATTATCAAGAAATCTCGTTACGAGAGGCTCGTTCCAATAGCTAATCCTTTGGAAGCAGCGCCACTCCTCCATCATCTCCACCGTCTTGGCGCTGGCGTTCCCTCTGAGGCCAAGGAACTCCCCCTCGAAAGCCAGGCGGTCAAGATACTTCGCCAGACCTGCTTGCCTGAAGGACGACGCGCTGCCGAGCCGGAGATGGTTTACAAAGGCAACGCCCTTCATCAGGACACCTCGCGACGCGGCGCAAATATAGGTTCACCAGTGAAATGGGACCCCAACACCGGGAGGCCGTTGGTGTTCGGGGGCGCCTTGAACAAGAGAGTGCAATCGGGCTCGGCCGAACAGTCCTTGGACCGTCCGCGACGCAGAAAGGCCGCCTTGCGTTCGAATCGAGGCAAAACGGATTGCGGCAAGCGTCCAATCTGTCAAAACGGCGCCATAACCCCCCGGACGTCCTATAGAGCCTGCTTTTGCGGCTTCAACTGTGCGGCGCCTTCACGGAACAACCACCCGGAGAAGCCAATGGATTTCTGGTCTGAAGCATATATTCACAGGTCATTTATTAGCCGCGCCGGCTCTCGCACGTGATGCCTGCGACAAGCGAAATCTTCATTTTGGCGATCATCGTCATATCGTCCGCTAGCGCCGCTTCCATATATGTCGCGGCGGGACCCCTCGCCAAGCTCAAACCCCGGCAACGCGACTTCGCTCCAATCTGGTTCGAGCGTGCCTAGCCTTCACACAACGCAGACTGCTCACGCGCCACAGACCTCCGGTTCCTCACACCCCAGGCTTGCGAAGATAGCGAGCGCGCTGCACCAAGATGCCCATGGCGCAGTAAGCAGGCGAGCGGCGTCAGTAATACGCCACCATTCTGAGAAATAGCCTCAGCGCCTCCAGCGGCTGGTGCAGGCGGTGTCGGGGGGTCGTTGGCGTCGCTCTGAGATCTCTCAAATCCTCGAGCGCAGGCGGGTTTCAGGGCTGTTTGTCCGAAGCTAGCAAGCCCAGTAGAACGGGCTGTCTGTCACTGCGACTTGTCCATAGTATGTCGCTGTCACGGTAAAGTAGCCCTCCTGCATGTTTGTATTGGTGAAGCTGATCGCGGTCGAGTATGCGTCGTGCTTGACCTTTGCCTTTGTAAATGCGACTATCTGCCCGGTCTCGTCGTTCCTTACCGTGATCTTCACGTCTCTTCGGATGGGGTTGTTGCCCGTCGCGGCTCCGCTAATTCCAATCGGCGAGTTGCATGAGTAGCTCGACTGGTCCGTGGCCACCGTGATGGTGTGCGCGCTGTTCGCGAACACCGGAACCGCCGTGATTGATAAGGTCAAAACTCCTGCGAGGAGTGCTAGGGATGCGAGTTTCACGGCGCACCGGCGATTCACAGAATTTAAAAGCGTTTGCCGGTTCGTGGGCGCTGCACAGGACAGGCTCGTCAAGAATGGAAGGCACGTCAGTGAAATGTCGGCTTCCTATCGACGAAGGAACGGGCGGCCGACCACCATTCTAGGCGCGAACCGCGGATGCATTCCTATCCGATTATCGCAGATGGAAGAAGAAAATCGATGGTCATCATTCGTTCGTTGCTTTCAGTCGGAATGAAGGCGCTAACGCTTCGTCTTTTCTTGTCCGATAGGAGACTCTCCGTTCTTGACGACCAGCGGAGAAGCGTGTCACCGCCGCATTTTCGAGAGAACTTGGGGTTTTAGATGCACATTCGGCGTTAGAGTATCTGGCCGTGCAAGATGGGAGGGCCGCCCAGAAATTTCGCCACACTTGCAAAAAAACCTAGTTAAGTAAATCATAACGTTGTAATCCATAAATAAGCAGGAACGCCGGGCGTTCAAAAGTATTCCATGAAGATTCTGGAGATTTCTTCGGCGTTTCCACCGAGCAGAGGCGGGGTGGAAATGACGGTCTCGGAGATCTCGAATCGGCTGGCGGAATTGGGGCATGAGGTAACGGTAATCACCTCGACGAGGGGCGGAGAAGCCAAGTACAGCGACGAGTTCGTCGGAAAAGTCAGGGTAATCCGCTTGCCGGAGCGGCTCCACGTCTTTGAGGCCCCCATCCTTCCGCAGATCGCCTACAGAGCCTTGTTCTTCGACTTCGACATCCTTCACGTCCATGGGATGAGCCCCACGATTACCGACCTGGGGATATTCGTCGGGAAGCTCAGGAGAAAGCCAGTTGTCCTCACCTACCACAATGACGCAGAGTCGACGCTTGAGTGGGGTGTCGCAAAGGCCGCGGCGAGAGTGTACGCGAGACTGTGCGTCCCGATAGTTGGGCTTGCCGACTCGATAGTCTGTGCCACCAACTCCTACGGCACATCGAGCCCGGTCTTGAAGCACTTCAAAGGCAGCATGGAAGTGATTCCATTAGGAGTGGATGTGACCAGGTTCTCTAGCACTCGCTCAAGGCTGAGTTCCAACGGTAGGAAGGATGTGCTGTTCGTAGGGCAGCTAAAGGAATACAAGGGCGTCAACTTCCTGATTGAAGCGATTGCGAAGCTGAGGCGAAACGGGGCCAACGTCACCCTCAGCATCGCCGGGGATGGACCGTCCTATCCTCGATTGAAGGCGATGGTTGAGACCTTGGGCATCGGGGACTCTGTAAGATTCTTGGGGAACCTGAACAACTCGGATCTCGCGGACTCGTATGAGTCGTGCGACCTTGTTGTCCTCCCCAGCATCAGTAGGAGGGAGGCGTTCGGGCTCGTTCAGCTCGAGGCCTCGGCGGCGGGGAAAGCCGTGGTGGCGAGCGACATCCCAGGTGTGAGCGACGTGACAAAGAAGGTGGGGGGCTATCTAGCCAAGCCGAGCGACGCGGACTCCTTGGCGATACAGATTGCGCGCGCCCTGGGAGTCAGACAAGACCCCGAGAGGTTCAGGGAAGCGGCGGCGGCCATGAGCTGGGACAAGGTCACGCTAGAGTACGAAGAACTCTTCCTGACGCTTCTAAAGGACCAGGGGCCTCCCTCGCTCGAGCGCTCGAGCGACCGC
>Ga0307373_10006583_pt1 | contig 18420 bp, 20 predicted proteins | sample OX2MG_FD_202534 | JGI IMG/M metagenome (GOLD analysis project Ga0307373, IMG submission 202534) | Soil microbial communities from Risofladan, Vaasa, Finland - OX-2 | ecosystem: Environmental > Terrestrial > Soil > Coastal area > Acid sulfate soil | place: Finland: Risofladan, Vaasa | collected...
CAAACCCCCAGAGGAAAGAACAACACCAAGAGAATTCCCATTCATCTCTGCCTTCTTCTTTCTCGCCCTACTCTTCATTAATTAAGAGTACTAAACCTGTCTCAGAGATGTTGGCACGGAGGGGGAGCGAGAGGCCCTGTTTTCCTTCTTGATCTGTCCCGGTTTGGAAGCCACCAACTGGCGAGCCGAGCAGGCCATTCGTCCCATGGTGGTGACTCGCAAGGTTTGGGGTGGAAATCGCACCTCACGTGGAGCGCACACCCAAGGCATTCTGGTCAGTATTCTTCACACTTGCCGCCAACAATTCCGCCCTGCTTTGCCCATTCTTCAAAGGCTGATCTGTTCGCCACAGCCCAAAGCTTTGGATTTAACTGCTCCGACGCGCTAAACAAATACCTAAAGGAAAGCTTGGAACGGTTGTGGAGTTACCGCTATGAAGGAGCCATGCTGCGCTATCTGCAAAGTTGGATCGATCAACTGCGGTGGCAACGGTTGGTACCGTTTCAAAACCTCGGCTTCCTGTTGCTGGATCACTTAGACGGCATCCTGAACTACTGCCGCACCAAAGTACGCTTCGGAGTGGTGGAAGCCATCAACGGCAACATCAAAACCCTTTTTAGAAGAGGCCGCGGTTACAAGAATCTCAGCTATCTGCTGCTCAAGGCTCAGCGCATGGCGGTCACCAAGACCGAATTCATCGTTCTTCAGAAAGCAGCCTAAAATGCGGGTCTCTACGAATTCTTGTGCAGAACCGATCTTTCTTTGTACAAAAGATGACCGCTTGCTGGGCCGTCTCACGGCACAAGCGCGCATACTGGCCCTCCATGCGGTTTCTGAAGACCTCCCTCTGGGACCCGCGGGTCTTCCGGACGCCTTGGCCTGTTACGTGACCGAGTTCTTCCATCTTCCATTGAGAAATGTCTACGGCGAACTTCTTCTCCTCATACTCAACCATTTCACCGAGCCAGTAATGGAAGAAACGTGCGCCCAGGTGGTCCACCGCTACGATGCCGTAGGGCTTGTATTCACTTGCAAGCCAGAGTAATTGCGTTACCGATGGCTTTCCCCAGTGAAGCTCGTTTTGGATTTCCCGTTGCAGGGACACAATTTCCCAAACGCCAGGCCCCGCAACAATGACAAGGCTTCTCTCATGTGGCTGGTGTTGACGCAAGAACTCTTCGACGCGATCCAGTTGCTTCCGGAACAGCTCTTGCCCTGTAGGAGAAAGACTCTCGGCGATGGGCCGACTCTCGTCTTTCAGCCAAGCCAGGTATTCGGGTGCGGCACCGTGGAAAGATGCCTCACCGGAGACTATACGTACATACGCCGTTAGCAAAGGAGGGGGTAGTTGAGAGAGCGACTCCAATTGACTCATGGTGAGCATACTGTGTCTCCCGTTTGCGCACGTTTCGGGTACCGCCATACGCATATTCTTCTGTCCAGAGACTACTCTCATCGATGAACAATCGACGTGACCTGCATCACATCGAGCTAAGTCTGCGCCCAGCTGAGCTTACAACCTTCTCGCGAACTCGACTAACTGGACTTGACAGGAGCCATTCAGAATTGCTGCGCAGGAGGCCGAGCGCGCAGTCGCTCACAATGTGCTCCAAAGGCAGGGCGCATGTGGTGGGAGCCAGGTTACGTGAAGACGATTCTGCACGGCACGGAACGCCATCTGGTGCCGGTCCTTTACCGCATCCACGTCGCTTAGATTATCTTCCGAGATCAGAGCGTGCCAGCCATTACTTCCACGCCCAGCTTCCACACCAATTCGACGTCATTCTGCATTTCGATGAAACTCGGGCGGTTCAGCCTCTCGAGCGAAACGCAACTTGGGAGGCTGGCGAGGTTTTCCGAGACTTACCCTTCAATGCTGTAATCAAGACTAGGAAGCACGCGGAGCGGTGAGGTGACTGGCACGCGGCGCAGTCATCGGCTACCCCGTTTCGTCAGAGCCAGTCGGACAGGCCCACGCCAGGTCATTTTCACCAGCTTTTGACGCCCCGCCGAGCGGACAGCGCCTTCAGAATGGGGATTGTGAAGAAGCCAACGAGCCTCGCCGCAGGCGGGGGAATCACTCTGTTTGTGCGTTTAGCCACACCTTGCATTTGACCACGCCTTTAGGCCGGCGAAAGCAGCGGCACGAGAGTCGCTAGAATCTTGCCGGCATAGAGCAATTGCCGATACCGCTACGGTCGAGCGAACTCCACAGCTTGCCGCGCGACGGCGAGACGACTATTATGGGCCAGGAGAATTGTTTCATCGCGGGCCCTCCCAAGCACCCCTATTGCTGTGGGATATTTGAGTTTCAGTCTGATCGCAGTGCGCCGCGACGAACGCCTGTCCGAGGCTCAAACTACCGTCGCCTGTGGGAACCTCGGAATGAGTGAAAACTTCGAAGCCATAGGATTCCAGCTTGGGCACCAAGTGTTCAAACACAAGCAAGTTGTTGAACGTACCGCCGCTCAAGCAGATCTGATTGATCGAAGATTCCTGACGCAGCAAGCAGGCGAGGCTTACGAGGACTTCGACCAATCCATTGTGGAACCGGCGACTGATTGTTTCCGTGCACACACTCTGCCGAAGGTCCTCCACGATGGCATCAAATAATGGAGAAGGGTCGATCTGCCAGCAGCCGTCGCGGCGGCAAAAGCCGAGGGGATAGGCACCAGTATCACTCGACGACCGCGCCGCCATTTCCAGTTCAATGGCGGCTTGAGCTTCGTAGCTCACTTTTTGCCGAATTCCAATTAGGGAGGCGACGGCATCGAACAAACGCCCACAACTCGAAGTCAGGGGAGAATTGACCCGCTGGGCTATCATGCGCAGAATTAATTCCGCCTTCTCGCGTTCGAGTTCCCGTACAAAAGGGATATCGAGGTGAAGGAAATCCTCGCCAAAGGTTTGCGCTAAATAGCTCACCGCCATGCGCCAAGGTTCGCGAATTGCCGCGGCACCGCCGGGTAGCGACGCATATGCGAAATGTGCGGCGCGCTCGAAGCTTGCATAGTCCGCGAAGAGCGCTTCGCCGCCCCAAATGTGCCCATCTGTGCCATAACCGGTTCCATCCAGGGAAACTCCGATTACTCTCCCTTCGACCCGGTTCTCCGCCATGCACGCGGCGATGTGCGCATGGTGATGCTGCACACCGACGAGACGCACCCCTTTCTGCATCAAGGCCCATTTTGTCGAAAAATAATCTGGATGAAGATCGTGCGCGATGACCTCCGGTTCGATTTCGAGAATTTTTGAAAGATAAGCGACAGCATCGCAGAAGAAGTCGAAACTTTCTGTGTTTTCGAGGTCGCCGATGTGCTGGCTCAGGAATGCCAGGTTGCCACGCGTCAGGCAGATCGTATTTTTCAGTTCTCCGCCGACCGCAAGAATCCGCGGAAATTCCTTGTGCAAGCGGACCGGGGCCGGTACATAGCCTCGCGACCTGCGAATCTGTCGGATCCTCCCGACCGAAGAACGAGCGACGGAATCATCACATCGAAGAAGGATTTCCCGGTTGTGCACAAGAAAGAAGTCCGCAATACCGCCCAGCCGATTCACTGCCTCGCGATTCTCTATCGCGATCGGTTCCTCGCTCAGGTTTCCGCTAGTCATAACCAGAGCCGAAAATTTCTCTGCAGCGAAGAGCAAATGATGCAGGGGCGTATATGGTAGGAACACTCCCAAGTCGCTCTGCCGCGGAGCGACTGCATCGGCAATGGCCGCGCCATCTTTTTTCTTGGGTAGCAGCACGATGGGGCGTTGTCGGCTGAGCAGAGCGGTTCGGCCCAGGTCCTCAACTACGCAGAACCTTTCAACGGCATCGAGATTCGGGACCATAAGGGCAAAGGGTTTTTCGACGCGACGCTTGCGCTGACGAAGCCGCTCGACCGCGGCTTCGTTCGTGGCATCTACTGCGAGGTGAAATCCCCCGAGTCCCTTGACGGCGACGATCTGCCCCAGTCGCAGGCACTCCACGGCCGCCTCGACAGGATTAAGCGATTTCGTCGGGCGACCTTGGGCGTTCCAGAATTCGAGTTGAGGGCCACACTCCCAACAGGCATTCGGCTGTGCATGGAAGCGCCGATTTTGCGGATCCTCATATTCCGCGCGGCATTGCTCACACATGGGGAATGCCGACATCGAGGTACGCGGCCGGTCGTAGGGAACATCGCGGATGATCGTGAAGCGCGGCCCACAGTTCGTGCAATTAATGAAAGGATAGAGATGCCGGCGGTCCTGAGGGTCGAATAACTCGCGAAGGCAGTCCTCGCAGGTCGCTACATCCGGGGAGATCAGTGCACTGACATGCTCGCCGGTATGGCTGGAAAGAATTTCAAAGCGTTGGTCCTGCTGGCAAGGCAATTCGCGGACAGATACCTGCGTAATCTGTGCGAGCGCTGGGGCCTCCTCGGGAAGACAGGAGACGAAATCTTCGACCAGATCCGGCGGCCCCTGAATTTCGATGGTGACTCCCGCCGGGGTATTGCTAATGTTTCCGCCGAGGTTTCGATCCGTCGCAAGCCGATAAACGTAAGGCCGGAATCCTACGCCCTGCACGATTCCGGAAACTCGGATCTCCTTGCGGATTTGCATGGGACCTTCAAGACGCGGACGCAGCAGCGCGCGAACTCTCCCGCTTGCGATCCAGCCAGGCGAGCCATTCCGTGAGTCCTTGAAGCGTCTGGCAGGATACTCGAACAATCTCCATGTCACGGTGGACACGCCGCGCGTTCTCCTCGGCAGCGGCAATATCAAACGGCACATACGGAAGCAGGTCAATTTTGTTCAGTACCAGCAACTCCGACTTGAAAAAAATCGAAGGATATTTGAGCGGCTTGTCCTCTCCTTCCGTGGCGCTGAGAACGACCAGCTTCGCGGCCTCGCCCAAATCGTAGCTCGAGGGGCAGACGAGGTTCCCGACGTTCTCGACGAGCAATAGGTCGAGGTCCCCCAGGTGCCAATCCACAAGCGCTCGTTCGATCATCCGCGCATCCAGGTGGCATGTCCCGCCCGTGGTAATTTGCTTCACGGGGAATCCAAATCGCGCCAGCCGTCTTGCGTCGTTTTCCGTCTGAATGTCGCCCGTGAGAACAGCCACGCGTTCGCGCGGGCTGAAGCTTTCGAGGGTTCTCTCCAGGAGGGTGGTCTTCCCGGACCCAGGCGAGCTAATCAGATTCAGGCATAGAGTATTGTGTTCGGCAAAACGCGCACGCAGGCCGGCGGCAATGCGGTCATTCTCGCTCAAGACTTTACGTTCCAGCGGCACGCGCTCCATTTTCGACCTCCAGATAGGCAAGCTCCAGTTCGTCACCGCCCAAGAAATGTGAATCCGCCCTGCCGCACTCCGGACATGCCGAATCTTCTCGCGCTGCGGCGTACGAGTGTCCACAGGTCCTGCATTGGTAGCGGCGCGGACAGTACTCAATCGCGAGCGCAAGCGGCTCCAATTCTGTTCCGCGCACGAGAGCTTCAAAACAAAAACTCACGGCATCCGGGTCGACTCCTGCGAGTTCGCCAATTCGCACTCCCACTTTGTGGATGTGGCCATCCGGAAAGCGGCGTGTTTCCGCGCGAATCGCGTCGAGCACCGAATTGGCGATTCCCATCTCGTGCATTGGATCACCTTCAGCAGATTCGCGGCAATTGATCGCCCGAGAGCAGATCGACAATCCGCGAGGTTCCCAACCGCGTTCGCAGGGTCACCATCGCCGGATGGGCGTCTGTGACCGTTCCGATCATCCGTGCGTCGCGGCCCAGCGGATGCTGTTGCATGACCTCAAGAATTTTGCCGGCCGCCGTGGGCTCGACAATCGCGATCAGCTTGCCCTCGTTGGCCACGTAAAGCGGATCGAGTCCCAACATCTCGCACGCGCCCTGGACTTCTTCTCGGATCGGAATCGCGTTTTCCTCGAGCTCAATCCCTACGCAGGATCGGGCCGCGATCTCGTTCAACGAACTCGACAGGCCACCGCGCGTCGGGTCGCGGAGACAACGGATCTCAGAACTCGCGCGAAGCATGTCGGCAACTAGGGTGTGCAGCGCCGCCGTGTCGCTCGCGATCGGGCTCTCAAATTCAAGGCCTTCCCGCTGGGACAGTATCGTGATGCCATGGTCTCCAATGGTTCCGCTCAACAGGACGCGATCTCCCGGACGCGCTTGATCGGCAGAAAGCCGCACGCCGGAGGAGACAAGTCCGATCCCCGACGTGTTCACAAACAATCCATCGCCGCTTCCTTTTTCCACAACTTTCGTGTCTCCCGTGACAACAAGCACGCGCGCAAGGCCGGCCGCAACGCGAATGGACTCCACAACGCGGCGGAGTGTCTCGAGCGGAAGCCCTTCTTCGAGGATGAGTGCAAGACTCAGAAACAGCGGCTGCGCCCCGCCCATCGCCAGGTCGTTGACGGTGCCGTTGACCGCCAGCGTCCCGATGTCGCCGCCGGAAAAAAACAGCGGCTTCACGACGAAAGAGTCCGTGGTAAACGCAATTCGAGACCCGCCAACCTCCACGATGGCTTGGTCATCCAGCCGATCGAGGATTGGATTTTGCAGGGCCGGAAGGAGGATTTCACGAAGCAGGTTTCCGCTCATGCGGCCTCCGCTTCCGTGGCCCAGCAGGATGGATTCCCCGGCAACAATCGGGGCCAGACAATTCAAAGCCACCTCGAGTTTCGTTTCGCGCGACATCAATGAGTTCCCTTCGCCGTCATCGCATGCCGGCGATATTGGTAATACGCGGCGCAGGCTCCTTCGGAAGAAACCATCGGCGCACCCAGTGGATTCTCCGGCGTGCACCGCGTTCCGAACACGGAGCAATCGGTCGGCTTCTTCAGTCCCTGGAGAACCTCTGCACTGATGCATTCCGCAGGTTCGTCTGCGGTCATTCCTACCGTGCCAAAAATGCGATCCGCATCAAATTCCGCGTATTCCTCACGAAGGCTGAAACCGCTCTCGGGAATGCCGCCGATCCCGCGCCATTTCCGATCGCATACCTCGAATACTTCCGCCAGCACTTTCTGAGCAGGCAGGTTGCCCTGGTACGTTACAGAGCGAACATACTGATTTTCGACTTCCGCGCGCCCTTCCTCGAGCTGCGTCACCAGCATCAGGATGGCTTCCAGCAGATCGAGCGGCTCGAATCCACCGACAACAATCGGCACATGGAACTCGCGAATAAGGTCCTCATATTCGCGATAGCCCATGACCGTACAAACGTGACCCGGGCCTATGAAGCCTTGCACTCTATTACGCGGCGAACCTAAGAGCGCTCGAATCGCGGGGGGCACAAGGACGTGGGAGGCAAGCATCGAGAAATTCTTCAGCCCTTCCCGCTTGGCCTGCCAAACGGCCATCGCGTTTGCCGGAGCCGTGGTTTCAAAACCGACAGCAAAGAAGACCACTTGGCGGCTGGGATTGGCACGGGCGAATTTCAGCGCTTCGGTGGGAGAATAAACCACCCGCACGTCTCCGCCGTTGGCCTTCACATGGAAGAGATCGGTATGCGAACCCGGTACACGCAGCATGTCGCCGTAGGAAATCAAGGTCACATCAGGACGTGAAGCGATCTCGATGGCCTTGTCGATCATTTCGAGTGAAGTCACGCACACGGGACACCCGGGCCCGTGTACCAGCTCGATGCCGGCGGGCAGCATCTCGTCGATGCCGTAACGCACGAGTGTGTGCGTTTGCCCGCCGCAAATTTCCATCAACACCCAGGGCCGTGTGACACACCGGGCCAACTCGGCCATGATTCCGCGGGCAATCTTCTCATTTCGGTATTCATCCAGGTACTTCATCCGCTTCCTTGGAACGCTGCCAACATCGCGTCGCCATGCTAATTCACTTACGTATCTTCCAAATCCGACTGCAGTTCGGCCTTGAGCAATCCCATGGATTCGAGCACCGCGTAACTACGCTCCGCTTCTTCAGGGTCCACACGACTGATAGCGAATCCCACGTGCACGATCACGTAATCTCCGACCACCGCTTCGGGAACAAAGTCCAGGCAGGTCTCCCGCGTGATTCCGCCGAACTGAACCCGCCCCACGCGAATTCCGTTCTGTTCTTCGCTGGTGAGAATTTTCCCAGGGATTGCCAGGCACATCTAAGCCCTCCAAAATCGTAAACCCAATGCCGAAAGCTCACCGACTTGTATCAGCGCATCCCGCGAGATTCTTCGCAGTCTCAAGCGACCAGAGCAGCAACTGCTCGACTGCCGCATCCACCAGCGTGCCGAGCGAAGCTTCCACCAAAGGCGACAACTGTATCCCCCAATCGGTCGAAGCCGGTTGTAGTCCCAAGAGAACAATTTCTCTCGGCGTGTCGGAGACCAACGGCAAGGTTGCCAGCAGGTCAGCCACTCCGAGTTGGTGGACGCTCGCGCCACAAGGAAGGCCCCGCAGGTCGTCTCCGGCCAATCGGACCATGGTCCCAGCTGGCTTCCCAACGTCCACGGCGTCAAGCAGGAGCAACCGCGCGGAGTCGCACAAATAGGCTACCAGCTCGATCCCGAACGTACCTCCGTCAATGAGCGTAATATCGTTCGGCACACGCGGGTCAGCTTGGAGCCTCTGGATCGCATGCACGCCAAGCCCATCATCGGTGCGCACGAGGTTACCGGTCCCTACCACCACGGTGCGGGATGTCGGGCCAAAGTTCACGTTTCCCCTTTAATTGGGAGGTTCCGTCTTAACTCCCGGCAGCGGTGAAGCTGATGCAGCTTTTCCCTGGCCAATCCTCTTCCCGGTTCGTAGTAAATGCGACGGCCCGGAAGGTACCGCGGGAATCTTCTCTTCATGCGGGCGACGCGCGGGGTCGCTGGCAACAAACGCAGCGGGAAAAAACTTGTAGCCAGAAAATATTCCGCCCATGAGCCCGCTTCGCTCTTCGATGCCGATCAGCACGGCGCTATAAACGTGGTGAATGACGAAAGCCCCGAAGGCAAACATGATCAGGAAATGGATCTCGCGCAGATAGTGGACACTAATGAACGACGGAAGCCAGCCAATGAAAAAGCCCAGCACTTTGCTGCCGAGTATATGATTGTAGAGGGCTAGTCCGGTGAGGATTTCGACCACCATGAGAGCGAAAATGATCAGATACGTAGCAGCCGCCAATGGGTTATGTCCGACCTCACTGTCCGGGTGAGGGTCCAAGAAAACGTAATATTTGAGCTGCTTCCGAAGCCCCCGACGCCACCATTTTTCCAGAGGCAGAAAGCTGCGCCAGTGCGCCCAGCGATTACCCTTGAAAAACCAGTAGATTCGAAGCAGGACGGCGGCGATGAAGACGAACCCGGTGACTTCATGAATGAAGCGCATCCTCGCCATCAAGAACGCGCCGTTGCCTCGGGAGATGATGAAAGGATCGTAGAGGTAGTAGCCGGTGAAACTGAGCACGACGATGGATAAGAAGATCAACCAATGGGAGATGCGCACAGGCATTTGCCAAACGTATACGCGTACGATATTTTCTTCGCGAGCGAGGGGATGGGTCGCTCCGATTGCCGAATGAGCTGCCGCGTCCATTGCGGGTTCCTTCCTTTCAGATCTCTCTGCGAGCATACGTCCGCCCGCGAGCATCGACAACGTGAACCGCGCAGGCTAAACATGGATCAAAAGAGTGCACTGTGCGCAGGATTTCCAGGGGACGCTCTGGATCCGCAATCGGCGTCTTGAGCAGCGCTGTCTCGTAGGGGCCGCGCTGGCCCTTGGCGTCCCGTGGCCCGGCATTCCATGTGGTCGGCACAACACACTGATAATTCTTGACCACCTGGCCTTCGATCTCGACCCAGTGGCCGAGCGAGCCGCGGGGCGCTTCGAACAAGCCGAAACCGCGGACCGAGCGCGGCCACGTGCTCGGATCCCACTTATCTCCATTGTGTATTCGAAGATCCCCGCTGTTCATATTTTCTCGCAGCTCCTCGATCCAGCCCACAATGTGATTCGACAATAGCTGAGTTTCAAGAGCGCGAGCGGCGATGCGGCCGAGCGTCGAAAACAGCGCCGTTGGCGGAGCCTTGAATTTTGCCAGCACCCCGTCCACCATCGCTTTCACTTCCTGCTGCCCGGAAGCGTAGGCCACTAGCATCCGCGCAAGCGGCCCAACCTCCATTACATGCTCGTCATAGCGCGGCGCTTTCAGCCAGGAGTACTTCTTGTCGACATCCAGAAACTCGTAAGGTGGCTTAGGCCCGCTGTATTTCGGATTCGTCTCCCCTTCTGCCGGTGGCTTCGCCACTTGGTCCCCTTCGGCATACTCATACCAGGAGTGAGTAACGTATTCGGCGACCTTACTGGGATCAACTGGATACACCTTGGAGAGATCATTGTTGAGAATAAAGCCCCGCGGCAGGAAATAGCGGGCTGTGTCGTTGATGCCTCCCTGTGGGAACCCGCCATAGCTCAAGTAGTTCCCGGGCCCCTCACCCAAAGAGAACCAGTCCTTATAGAAGCCGGCCACTGCCAGCACGTCAGGAATCAGCACTTGATCCACGAAAGTCTTGGCGGTCTGGGCCACTTGAACCAGAAAGTCGATCCGTTCCGGGTTGAGTGGCGCTTGCGGCTCGTTCGGATCGAGTGATGTCGTCATACCGCCGACCAAGAAGCTCTGCAGATGGGGATTCTTGCCGCCGAGCACCGCATGGATGCGAATGAACTCCCGTTGAAATTCGAGCGCTTCGAGATAGTGGGCTACAGCCATCAAGTCGGCCTCGGGAGGCAATCGATAGGCTGGATGTCCCCAATATCCACTCGTAAAGAGACTGAGCTGACGGCTTTCAGCCAGCGCTTTCACACGGCCCTGCACACCCTTGAAGTATGTTGCGCTCGACTTCGGCCATTCCGACAGGGATTGAGCGAGTTGAGCGGTCTTTGCCGGATCCGCCTTCAGTGCTCCGGTAATGTCTACCCAGTCGAGCGCATGTAAGTGGTAGAAGTGCACCACGTGGTCTTGGATATATTGAGCGGCAGAAATGATATTGCGAACCAGGCGAGCATTGTTTGGGACTTCGATTTCGAGCGCGTTCTCAACCGCGCGAACCGAAGCAAGGGCGTGTACCATCGTACAAACCGCGCAGATCCGTTGCGTCCAGAGCCAGACTTCTCGGGGATCGCGATTACGGACAATCAGTTCGATGCCGCGAAACATCGTCCCTGAACTCCATGCATCGGAAACCTTGCCGCCGTCCACCTGTGCTTCGATACGAAGGTGCCCCTCGATCCGGGTGACGGGATCCACTACGACGCGAGCCATCGGAGCCTCCTATTTTTGCGGCGAAACTGGTTTTGCTTCTTCCTCTTGAGCGTCTCCGGCGTTGTTCTTAGAGCGAATCACACTACCCACGGCATGAGCTGCGGTGAGCGCGGCTACCCCTCCAACAACACTCCAGCCGATTTCTTCTGCGGTGACATCGACGCCGAAGCCGGGCACCTTCGGAAGCGGCTTATAGAACGGCGACATGGTGTCCCAGAAACGAGGAGAAGCGCAGGCGATGCAACCGTGCCCGGATTTCACCGGCCAACTCGTCCCGCCATTCCACCGGACCGTCGGGCAGTTGTAGGTCGCGTCCGGGCCTTTGCAACCCATCTTGTATAGGCACCAGCCCTTGCGACTTCCTTCATCGCCCCACTCCTCGACGAACTCGCCCGCGTCGTAGTGCGCTCGTCGCTCGCATTGATCGTGGATCAGCCGGCCGTAGGCGAACAGCGGGCGGTTATACTGATCGAGCGCGGGCATCTCGTGGAAGGTCAGATAGTGCACTAGCACAGCCGTCGTATTAGCCACATTATGCGGACAACCACCGAGATTCACGACCTTGATTCCGGGAACGGCTTCCTGCAACCCGACTGCGCCTGTGGGGTTCGGATTTGATCGGACGAGTCCACCGTCCCATGCACAAGCGCCGACCGCAATGCATGCAGCCGCATGCGTGCAGACTTCGGTCGCGATGTCCAGCGCCGTACGGCCCCCAATCGCGCAGTAAACGCCATCGTCGGCCGTGGGGATCGCACCCTCGACGACCGCGATGTACTTTCCCGCTTCCTGCTGGACGACTCTTTGAAGCACAGCTTCGGCCTGCTTGCCTGCGCCAGCCATGATCGTTTCGTGATATTCCCAGTCGAGCAAATCCAGAACAAAGTCGGCCACCGGTGGGTCGCTTGATCGCAGCATCGACTCCGTATTCCCGGCGCAGTCTTGAAACTCGAGCCACACGAGAACAGGGCGTGTCGTCTGACTGAGAGCTTTTTCGACAGCAGATAAATACCGCGACGGGAGCGCCAGTGTGGCGACCATCAAACTGCAGAACTTCACAAATTCGCGACGTGACACGCCGCGAGCCCTTAAAGCTTGAGGCAGCGGCCCGCGCAATGCTCCCATATTCGCACCTCCTGACGGACGGAACTTATGTCCTCGTCTCCTCCCATGCGCGCATTCTTGCCGATCTTCTTGGCTAGCGATTTCCCCAAAACGGACACAACGCTACTCCTCGGAATTGTAATATGCTGTGACGCAGGTCACATGCTGCATACTCAGGCGTACACTCGTTGGTTTACTGTATGGCAAAGTAGCGACAGGAGAAAACTCTTGCAGAAACGCTCCAGCAAGTCGGTCACCCGCATACCAGAAGGCAACCGGCTGAAACCTGTCATGGTTGTCCAGACTCATTCATCGGACATGTCATCCCTAATTCCGGGAGGGCGGCGTGACCCGACGTCTGCTCTTCATCAAAGAATCGGCGAGATCGGCAGCAAGACGTCGTACAAGAAAGGAGCGACTCTTTTCGCGCAGGGAGAAAATCCGCGGGGCATATTTCTTATAACGGAAGGAGCCGCTAAACTGTCGACGGCATCTGCAGACGGAAGATCACTCATCCTTGGATTCTTGGGCCCCGGAAAAATCCTCGGGCTTGCTGCAGCCATCCTGGGAAGATCTTTCGAAACAACTGCGGAGACCTCAGAGCCAACGACCGCAATCTTTTTGCCGCGCGATGTTTTTCTCCGACTCACACAGGAGAGCACAAGAATGGCTTTCGATGTCGCTCAGCAGCTCAGCGAACGGCGTTTCAAGCTTCTTGATGAATTGAGAATCATCGGCCTGTCGGAATCCGCGCAACAAAAGCTGGGAGTGTTCCTCTTGGGCCTCTGCCCAGACCGGGGACGAAGAGGAAGCGGGACGCGCATCCATCTACCAGGTGCCAAGCAGGACGACCTCGCGCAAATGCTCGGTGTTTCCCGTGAAACCACAAATCGCCTTCTTTCCTTTCTAGGAAAGAGCAACATACTGGCATGGAAACGCGGAACTCTCGTCATTCGAAATTGGAGTGCCCTGAAAAAGCTGGCGGGATTCCGAGAAGTAGGGGCGAAATAGGAATACCTTTGCAGAAATCAAAGGAAGATCTCGTCACACTGGAAACCCGATTTCTTAGTACCTGTATACATAAATGCTTGCTTTTTCTGGCAAGAAATTCCTGGTGAGGTGGTTTTCGACCAATGTTTATGCAGGTGCGAGAGCATTTTTGGGAAAGTCCAACTTCCTGTTTGGTTCCGGCTACGCCGGGTTAGGGATAAGGAAATGTGATCATGGTCACAGTCAAAATGCAGGAATTGTTATACGAAGCTTCTGGATCTCGTTCTTTCTTTCGCAGTTGGGAAGCGAGGCGCCTTTTGGTGCGGATCGGTTGCGCACTATTTGCTTGCCGTCGCAGCGCTCACGTGTCTCTCAGTGTCATCGGCGGGAGCGCAGGGTAATGCTGCGAGTCTCTATAACGGAGGTGCGCGGTCTGCCATGCTGCGGATGGGACGGGGAACACGACGGCAGGCAAGAAGCTGGGCGCGCGCGATTTTGCTTCGCCCGAGGTTCAGAAGGAAACTGACCAAGGACTCATCGAGATCACCGCGAAGGGCAAGAACAAGATGCCCGCATATGGAAACTGACTTAAGGACTCACAGATTAAGGGCCTCGTCGCGTATATTCGTGAACTCGGAAAGAAGAAATAGAGCAACCCCGTTGGAGAGGAGGGCTCGGTGATTGAAATCCTCAAAGATCTCCCTGGTGGGATCGATGGCGTCAGGGCTATTGGAAGGATATCCAAAGAGGACTACGAGCAAGTTCTCGTACCGCTTTTCGACGAGATACGGCGAGAGGGGCGTCGGATTCGGTTTCTCTATCAGGTTGGACCGGAGTTCGAGGGGTTTACGCCGGGTGCAGCGTGGGAAGATGCAAAAATCGGCCTGCATTCCATGCGGCTTTTCGACGGCTGCGCCGTCGTGACTGATCTGGGCTGGATTCGAGAATCGACCCGGCTGGCGGGTTTTCTTATGCCATGTCCCGTCCGGCTATTCAGCAACAAGGAATTCGACGAGGCCATTGACTGGCTACACTCGCTTCCGGAAGGGCCCGCCGTTTCTCACCGGCTTCTCCCTGAATCTGGCGTGATTGTGGTCGAAGTCAAGCAAGCCCTGCGCGCGCAGGATTTCGACGCCCTGGCGCTTAGCGCAGATGCTTGGATAGAAGCGCATGGCAACCTGCAAGGCCTCGTGATCCATGCCCGCGAATTTCCGGGCTGGGAGAATTTGGGGAGCTTATTTCGCCACGTGCGATTCGTTCGCGATCATCATCGGAAAGTAAAGAGGATTGCGTTTGCAGCGAATAGCAAGCTGGCGAGCGTCGCTCCCCGGATCGCCGAGCATTTCATTCAAGCCGAGGTGAAAAGCTTTAGATACGACGACCTCGACGCCGCAATCGCATGGGCAGCGGGTCTCGCCACACGAAGCGCCGGTTCGCCGCGAGCCACGTCGAACTAATGAAAAATTCCATTGCTTAGCACCGAGAAATCATTTCCAGGCAGGCGGATGATAGCGTCTAGCCAAAACGAATCAGCCTTGCCAATGGTGCAAGCCGTGCTCGATCGTCTGAATGAAATTTCGCGATCAATTGCCCCCCGATCCTGCCCGGAAACCCGCAATGCACGAATAATCAGTTGCGGACTTCCTTGCTGGTTTCGCAAACCCAGACCCGGCTGCGCCGGATCGGCCCGACAAAATGGGCGGCCACTTTATACAGAGCTTTTACGAGGTGAAGTAAATCCAGGGGGGTCTAACCTTCCAGAGGAGGTTTCTATGAACGCGCCATTGATTGGAATGTCGTTTGCGTCGTTCGTGGTGGTGACGATTGTCAGTGGAATTGCGGGTGCGATCATTCACTGGGGCTTCCGCTATCGCTTGTTCCAGGGGATTGACGGGTGCCTAGGCCAATGGATCGTGGCGTGGTTGGGCGCGTGGCTGGGGCCTGCGGTGCTCGGGCATTGGTTCGGTTCCGCGATGGTGAGTGGCATTTATGTTGTTCCAGCGTTCATCGGAGCGCTTGCTGGCGCGTTCGGCGGCACGGTAAACGCGAAAGTGCTGGCCGGAATAACGTCACAAAGAGGATCGTAGCCGTAAGCGGAAGCCGGTTCGTAGTTGTGAGCGACATGCGCCGCGGGGTCGACTGGCGATGGTTGAGGAGCCGGATGCTCAAGGTGCGCCGTGAACTTGTCGGGCTACGCGCGATAATTCCGATTGGCCGTGCGGACTCGACCGGTCTGCGCGAACGTTTCGACAAGTGAGAGCGGGGAGTCGGGGGAGAGTGGAATGATCACCGGCCGGAAGGTCGAAATGCGTGTGCCAGAACCGTCGCTGGCGACAGCGCGGGTGAAGAAGCATGGAGCAGGACGGTATCGGCCGGTAAGTTGGCTGTTCGCGCGCAAAGGGGTGAGCGAGGCGGTCGCGACGCGGGTTCACTTCGACGCCAGCCCGGAAGCGGTCTGGAATCGCATCATGTTCTATGAGGAAGTTCCTGGGCGCACGCCATTCCTTCTTCGCGCGCTGTTGCCGCGCCCAATCCGAACGGAAGGCGACAAGACGCGGATTGGAACAAAAGTGCGCTGTGTATATAAGGGAGGGGATTTGGTCAAGCGCATCACGAGCGTTGAGGCGCCACATTTCCTGGAATTCGAGGTAGTTGATCAGCGATTGGGGATCGAGGATTGCATCCGCACGTCGGGAGGCTCGTACCAAATCTATAGCTGTGGCGACGCAACTGACGTGGTGCTGATCACGAATTATGAGGCGTACTTGCGTCCGCGCTCGCTGTGGAGTCCTCTGGAAACGCTCCTGGTGAGCCAACTCCACAGGCACATTCTGCGCGGCGTCAGCGCCGCGGTTTTTCATCGAGATCCAGCCGCGCGCCCGGCCGTCGCGGAATTGCTCAAAACCCAGTGCGTCCCTCCGGGAGGTCTTGCGTGCACAGTTTTGCAATCGAGTTCCCGCCGTTAGCCGTCATACGCGCCAGCGTAGCAGCTGTTTGGCTATACGAGGGGCTCTGGTGCAAGATCCTTGGCCGCGTGCAATCACAAGTGGAAGTGGTGACGGCAGTGCCGCGGCTGGGGCCGCGGTTTGGAGCGCCTTTTCTCAAAGCGCTCGGAGTGGTGGAGGTTGCGCTCGCCGCGTGGGTGATGGCCGGAATTGCGCCGGGCGTGTGCGCGATCACGCAGACGGCGTTGCTCGTTGTGCTGAATGCGAACGGGCTGCTGTGGGCACGGCGCTTCATCCACGAGCCTGCGGGGATGATCGTGAAGAACATCGCGTTCCTCGTGCTGGTGTGGGTGTGCGGGGCGATTCCCGGAAGCGGGCTGTGAAACCGGAAACGGCGTGGCAGACGGGGCGCCTCGGTTCGTCGAGCGGCCCGCACCGGCTGCTCTTTGGGCGCATGTACGAAGACGCGGAGATTGAGCGCGCGGCGTTCCGAGGCAGCGGGCGCGTATTTTGCATCGCGTCGGCCGGCGACACGGCGCTGCGGCTCGCCGAGGAGCACGAAGTGGTGGCTTGCGACATCAATCCCGTGCAGCTTGCGTATGCTGAGCGGCGAGCGAGCGGCGGGCCACAGGAAACAGGCGACGCCGAGCGAGCGATGAATTTCGCGCGTGCTTTCATGCCGCTTGTAGGCTGGCGGGCAAAAGTTGTGCGCGCATTCCTTGCTCTCTCTGATGTCTCCGAACAGATGGCATTCTGGAGGAATCATCTCGACACGCGGCGCTTTCGCGCCGGCTTTGACACGCTGATGTCTGCGCCGATTTTGCGCGTGATGTACGCGCGGCAATTTCTTTCTTTTTTGCCGTCAAGATTCGGAGCTGTGCTTCGGAAACGGCTGGAGCGGGGATTCGTCCGGCATCCGAACGCCGCGAACCCGTACGCGCGCGCGCTCTTCCTCGGCGAAACGAGCGAGAATTCCAGGCGTGGAGTGCCCAATATTCGATTCGTACTGGGAGATGCGGCACCCTGGCTGGAATCATGTCCTGCCCGGTTCTTCGACGGCTTCACGCTTTCGAACATTTTGGACGGGGCGGAGCCGGCTTACCGTGCGCGGCTGATGCGAGCCATCCGACGCGCGGCCACGGAGGAGGCCATCATCGTCTCGCGAAGCTTTGCAGAGCCGCCGCAGGAGTTTGACAGCAACCTTGCCGAATGCGATCGCTCGATGCTGTGGGGAGTCGTGGACGTCCGCAGTGCGCATGCGTGCTGATTGAAGAGTCGGTGCCAATTCCGACGCTCGAGATGGCTCGTTCATCTCAGATCGTTGGAAATCGCTCTGCGCGGATGGATTTTCCCGGCCGAGACAGAGCTCGGCGATAACCGCTGTCGGAGTTTAGCGAACACTCGAAACTTCTTGCCGAATACAGTGCGGCATCGTACAAAACCACGACGCATCATCACAAACCGGCTATCATCCTGCAAAATGCGTCGCGGCTATCGCTTAAAATATCTTCCTCCGTCAGGAAACCTTTGGCCAACTTCTTGCGTCTTGGAATCAGACGAGGTGAGTTTCTGAACTCATGCGCACCTAAAAATCCGCCTCTCAGCTCCACCGAGCCAATTATGACCCAGGCAAGGACACGCAATCGTGAGCCAGGACGACATGCGCTCACGCCTTCACTGGGCTGAGGCGTTCGGCACCCGAGTACTCAAAATTGAGAGCCGGTACCCGCGCAGACTCCCTACATAGCGGGGTGTAATGCCACGAACGAGCGTTACGCCCTGACTTTGGTACAGGAGCGACAAACGCGTGTCCCGAGCTTATCGGCCTGCCGACTTTGAGGCGTTCCTTCCAAAACATTCCGGTACTTCCCCGTCTCGCCAATCTGAGCACGCCCACCGCGAACAGATAGCTCACAATGCGCGCGGAAGCTCGCCTATCGAGCGTCCGAATCGTGAAGCGGGCCGCTCACGGCGAGACAATTCTGATCGTTTCCGCTCCTCTTACACCTGAGTAATGCACTGCGGCAGGCGTCGATTCGGGCAGTAATTTGAAATAACCATTTGGGGACCCCAAAAACATGGGGTAAAAACGAGTTCGCGAAACCTGACCGTTTGCGAACTCAACCTC
>Ga0307373_10006584_pt1 | contig 18420 bp, 28 predicted proteins | sample OX2MG_FD_202534 | JGI IMG/M metagenome (GOLD analysis project Ga0307373, IMG submission 202534) | Soil microbial communities from Risofladan, Vaasa, Finland - OX-2 | ecosystem: Environmental > Terrestrial > Soil > Coastal area > Acid sulfate soil | place: Finland: Risofladan, Vaasa | collected...
GGAGTAATCGATGCAAAGCTATTTAGTAATATTATTCGAGCAACTTGACTGTTTTCTGAATGCTATCTTCGGTGGTGAATACAACCAAACAATTTCTCTTCGTCTTGCAGAAGCAGAACAAAGAAAGAAGTTTGTTGGTTGTGTGCTTTGCAAATGGCTGCATTGGTCTCTACGGCAGAACCATTGCAAGAGAGTACTAGATGAGGAGCCTATAAGTGGTTGGGCGGCAGTTATGGCTGCGGTTCAATTGTCTATCATATTCATCCTCATCTTCTATGGGCCGCTCTGGCTTTTCTGTGGATATAACTAAGGAGTAATGGCAATGAATCTAGCACAAATCGCTGGCGCGGTTGGTCTTGAGCTGATCAATAGGCTCTTCAATGGCGCAACATTGACATTGTATTCAGGCACGCAGCCTGCTACACCAGAGACGGCATTGAGTGCAAATACTGCACTCGTGTCGTTTGCATTCTCAAACCCACCGTTTGGCGAGCCAACATATGGCTCGAGCAAGATGACTGCAACAGCAACATTTGTTGCTGCTTCGGTCAATCCATCGAATAGTGGCACAACTACGTTCGGACGGGTGACACTTGCGGCGAGTGCTTGGGTGAGCACCCATGCTTATACCTATGGTACTATTGTTAGTAATAGTGGAAACTTCTATCTCTGTGTTGGTACTGGTACAAGTGCAGCTAGTGGTGGACCTACTGCTACTACTGAAGCTATTGTCGACAATACTGTGACGTGGAATTATATCGGTGCTACTACAGGGCAAGGTAATGTTCTTGGGGACTATACTTGCGGCACAAGTGGAACGGATATTATTCTCGGAACGACAACTATTACTATTGGGACAAACTGTGATATTACAAGCTTTACACAGAGCATACCTGTAGTATAGTATCGTTAGGATTGTGGCTACGAAAATCGTGTCTATTGTATACTGGCGTAACCTAAAATAGGAGACCTGACTATGCCCCCCATCTCAATTACTGTGGACTCTCCAACTGTTGCTGAGATCGCAGCTCTTGTTGCTGCGGCTAATGGTCTGGCCGGAATATCGACTGGCAGTGGTGGCGGAGGCGGAGGCGGTTCTACTAACACCTATCCACTCTCAATGCCATCCGGTATTGCTAGCGGTGCACCAGTTACTCTGGGAACCGGCTCTGACTCTATTGTAATTTATGCTTCAAACAATCCCGGCAGTAATATCAACAACCAATTTGTCGTGGTGGCGAATTTTGGTGCCACCCAGATCGCGATTGCTGGTCCTTTGACATGCACCGGAGAAGGTGGTCAAAGCCTCTCAGGCACGCAGGTCTTTACTCTCAAGGGCAACTTCGCTGGTCTAACCGGGATTGGTATTGACGCCAGCGGAACTGGTATCAACGGTCTATGGATTGACCAGCTTACCGTTAATCTCGTTCCCTGGTGGGTGAATAGTGATGCGGCAGATAGTCGAGGCACAGGTAGCCCTTATTACACTACCCAAGCGTTCAATAGTAATGGCACTAATGAGCTTTGGCTGCCCCAGAGTGCTATTCCGGCTCAGCCTATACCACCACCTGCTACCACGCCGACCAATATTAGCGGGGCTACTGTTAATGGAGCTGTGCAGGCTGCGGCTCCTATTCAGACCCTCTTGACTGCAACACCCACGAGTGGGACTTTGGAGCTTCCGGCTGGTTCGTTCTTTGGGAGCGCTGATATTCCGAATGCCTGTACGATATCCGGCGCTGGTATGGGTTCGACGATTTTGGATGGCACCGGTATCGAACCCTTCCAAGACAAGGCGCTTCTGGTCCCGACTGTCGGTGGCACGACCATTAGCAACCTGACGATCCAGAATGCCTCTATCTCTGCTGCCCTTGGACAGAATGCTGCCGGTGTTCGTGAAGCCCAGGCCGGTATTAGCTACACCTTGAACGCAGTGGAGATCACTGGGTGTCAGGATGGCATTCTGACGTTTGCCTCCAATGTTACGCTGACTGGTGGGCATACTCATGACAATGGGGCAAGCGATGGTCTCTCTCATGAGATGTATCTCAATGGTGATACTACCAATACCATGACGGTGACTAATTGGATTTCGACTTGTGGAACGAAATCTACGCACGCCTTGAAGACTCGCGCCGGCACTACGAATTTGAGTGGTGGAACTTTTACCGGTAGCGCCGACCCGACCGGGGCTGTCGGCGGCAGTGTCGTCGATGTCCCCGATGCTGGTATTTTCACCGCATCCGGCACCACCTTCATCACCGCGGCCGGAGCAGGCAATCACCAGTTCATCACCTATGGCTCCGAAAGTGCAACCAATGCCGGTATTGGACTGACTGTGACACTCACCAACTGCGTATTTACTGACAATACCGGCTCTGGTGGCATTCTGCAAAATGGCACTGCCAATCCTACTGCAACTTTGGTCCTGACTGGCTGCACCTATACAGGAGCTACTGCACCAACGATTACGGGATTTGGCACAGTTACAGGCACAATCACGAAGGCAGCATAATAGTAATTATCTAGGAGTACTAAGGTATGCCTATCTCAATCACTATCGATGCTCCAACTACAGCGGATATTGCTGCATTGCAGGCAGTGGTAAATGGCCTTGCAGGAAGCGGTGGAGGAAGTGGTGGTGGTGGTGGTGGTGTTCCAACACCAGTAGCACCGACACTGATTGCCCATGGGATAATCCCTGGTTCCTCGACCGGCGGGACTAGTGGAAATTTCAATACCGTAGGGTCGGAACTTCTTATTCTCGGGGTATCTTGCAGCCTGAACTCTACTGTAACAGTATCGGACTCTCTCAATAATACCTGGATTCCTCTGGCACCATACGGGTATACTGGTGGGTATAATCAAATCCAGCTTTTCTATGTATTGAAGCCGGTGGTAGGTATTAGCCATACGATTACGATTGCCGGCCCCGCATTGTCCTATGCCACTGGCGATCTGATGGCTTTTGACGCGGGAACCGGAGCCGCCGCGGTATTTGATAAGCAGACTGGTATCAGTGGCACAACCGTTCCAATCCAGCCAGGTTCTGTAACTCCTACTGCACCAAACAGCCTGATTGTCTCCTGTCTGTCCTGGTATAACACTCCGAATGCCAGTGTGGCGAGTATCGATAGCGGCTTCACTGTGGCAGACCAAGTGCCGCCATATGATAGTAATTACTATGGCTGCGCTGGAGCGTATTTGGTCCAGGGCACAACGCCGGCTGCGGTTAATCCAACTTGGTTAGTAACAGGCAGCGGGTTTGAGTATATTGCTGTTACTTTGGCTGTGTTCAAATTTAGTATGTAAATAATATCAAGTAGGAGTTAGCTTCATACTAATTCTTACTTTCTACTTTACATATACTTAGAACTGGTAATGTGTCATGGCAAATGGATTTGGTTTTGCGGCATTGCAATCAATAGTCGCACTCTCGGGACTTGGCACGATTGCAAATAATGCAACAGGGATTTCGGCGGCATTTACTGTACCACTTGTGGCAAATTCGGCGGCTGGGATTTGCTATATTGGTGACTTCCAGGCGAATATAACTTCAGCTACTAGTGGTAGTGGCACACCGGTTATTCAGGCTGTTTTTATCACTAAAACTGACGGAACAAATTTCGATCCTTATGGGACGAATAATAATCAACTCTTTCCATTTGATTACTCTTTCTTTCGTATTCCTCTTATTCCTTCTACAGCTTATACAATCTTGAAAGCAAAAGGAATTGTTATTCCTGCGGTGCCGAGTGGAAGTAATAATATAGAAATTGTACTGTACAATCTCAGCGGGGTATCTATTACGGTCAACTCTGCTGGTCTTTATCCAACTGGTGTCTCGTCGTAAGTCATGTCTAATAGGCTTTTGTTTGGTCGCGGCCTTGGCGATCCGAGGCTAGTGCCAACAGGTCCAGTGCGTCTTATTCGAGGCCACAGACTTGCGCCGAAAGAACTGTGGGTGCCAGGCTCAATAAAAGGACTTGCCCCATTTGTCGGTAATGGGCCGCCATTAGTAGCAGGCTCGGCAGTTAGTATTGCTGATGCCGGAGGCGGTCCTGGATTATGGTCAAATACTTTACCCTCAGCAGGAACTGGAGCTATTCAGTGTCCTTACCAGCCTGGGTTTGGAATTACTAATACAAATCAAGGTACACTCTTGTGGAAAGGAAGTTTCTTCGGGACACTTCCTTCTTCGACTGGTGGCTTCTTTATTATCGGAGTAGAATACTCAGAGCCCCTAACATCGCCGTATTCTACTTTGGATATATACTTTCAGTCTACAAACGAACTTGTAGCCGGAGTGGGATGGTCTGGCGGGGCATTTGCAACTGGAACTTTTGTTCCATCCACACAAGGGTTTGCTAATTTCACTCTTGGTATGACAGCAGATTTGAGCGGAAATATTTTACTTTATTACAATGGTACGCTATTAGTTTCTAATTCTGCTACTCCTGCAGCTATAGAAGCTAGTCCCACTGCGACATTCTATTTAGGTAATGATGTAAGTTTTTCATCAACGAGTTATCTATGTAGCCAGATAGGTCTTATTGATGATAGGCCTTGGACTGCGGAGGAAATTGCAGAATGGCATGATGCACCATTCTCTATGCTTGAAAGTGATGTTCCACAAACTTTCCTGTTTCCTATTGCTACCTCTGGTCTAAACGATATCTCGGTTGCCTCTAATATTGGCGCGATTTCTCCAACTGCAACTATAGTTCAAACTGATACAATAACGGCATCTGCATCTATTGGTGTCTTAACAACGAATTCCAACATAAGGCAGACCCTAATGCCCGTAAGATATGCAGATAGAGTTTTGGAGCAAGTAGTCGCCCCGATTAGCGGAGCTGCATTTGCCATATCAGCAACAGCACAGTGGCAAACCTCTCCAGCAGCAGTGTCTAGTTATCAGACTTTTGCAAATATCCAAGGGATTGCGGCGAATGATACTATTACTTATTTTGCCACTGACGGGACAGGAGCAGAAGGAGGGATAGGAACTTGGTCTTCGGGCTCATTGGCAAGAACGGTTATTCTGTTTAGTAGTAATGGTGGTTTGGCAGTTTCCTTCACAGGGACAGTAACGGTCTTTTGCACACAACTTGCTGAAGCAGTAGGTGGAACGATTTATTTGGTCTCGGCATCGGGAAGTGCTCAGACACTGACAGCAATCCGTGGTGGGACAATTGGATATGATATTACACTTACTGCGAATTGTGCTTTAACATTGGCCGGTGGCGCGGTAGGGTTGAAACAAACAATTTATGCTTGGCTTCGCACAGGAGCAGGTGGGTTTACACTGACTTTACCAAGTGGAGTCTTGTGGCCAAATGGCACTCCACCAACGCCTTCAACTATTGCCGGGCAAGTTAACGTCTTTACCTTTACAACTATTGATGGTGGCACGACCTGGGTAGGGGGGTATTTCTAATGACTATTTATTATACCTCCAATGATGCCACGATTGGCTTTGATGTATCAACAACTGGGGCAGTGCCGACAGATTGGGTGACACATACTGGAACATGGGCAATCGGCACGGTAAGGCCGACAAGTGGGCATTCACAAACTTTTGGTTCCACGACTGAGAACGATGGTGACATTGCACTTCTGACAGGAATTACTGCTGAAGCAAATATGGCAGTTACATCTTCGCAGATTATTAATACGACTAGCTCAAGTGTAGCATTTTCAAGTACTGGTTTAATCGCCCGTGCGGATTCGGGATATGCTAATGGTTATGTATGTCTGATTGCTAATAGTCCTGCACAACTTGTACTCTATAAACTAGTCTCCGGGACGTATACGGTATTAGGTAGTTCAGCCACGTTGTCGTTTACCGATGGTGATCTACTGAACCTTTCGCTTTCTGCCATTGGCACGACAATTACAGCAACTGCTACAACAACGACTTCACCAACAGGTGCCACAGTTACGGTCACAGATGGCTCCGTCAGTGTCGCAGGCTATGCCGGTCTTTGGTCTGCTTTAGGTTATGCTGGTCTTACTCCGGAAGCAACTGCCGTTGATAATTTCGTTGTTACAGATGGTAGTTCAACAGCTGCAATTACAGTAACAACACCTGGCTCTGAGATTGCCGGTAATACGATGACAGTGTATGGGACGTATACAGGAACCGCGCCAACAAGTCTTAATTATGAGTTTGATTCTGCAGGTTATACTGCTGCTCCGAGTCCTAGTATTTTTGGAGGAACTTATAGTTTCTCTGTAACAGCTCCCTCGGCCGGTTCGCATACTGTCAGTGTGCAAGAGTCCAATGCTACCTCAGTCACAGCAACATCTGGTAGCTTCTCAACAACTGGCGCAATTATTACTATCAATACACCGGGCACTCAATCTGCTGGTAGCCCGATGACAATTAGCGGAACCTATACGGGAACTGCGCCAACTGGATTGAATTATGAGTTTGATTCTGCAGGATACACTGCGGCGCCAAGCCCAACTATCTCTGGTGGAAACTGGAGCTTTACGGCTACAGCGCCTGCAGCTGGAACTCATACGGTTAGTGTTCAGGAGGCAAATGCCACTTCTATTACAGCAACATCTGGGAACTTTACTACAATTTCAGGCACATCAATAGCGACGAATAATGCTGCGATTTTATATTCTCCATATAATTGGAATGTAGGCTCTTCAGAGGCTATTACAGTCAATCCTGGAGCATACTTTTTCCTTATGTTTACTGGTAATACATGCGTGCTGAATTTTGATATTTCAGTAATGGGTTCACCGGCAGCACAGATTTGGTATTGGATTGACGAAGGACCTATAGTGCAGGCGACTGTGGTAGCATCCATCACATGCACTATTCCGGCATTGACAAATGGGAATGTGAATTTTAGCTATCATCTATTAAAGGTCTGGGTAAAATCTACGAGTTATACATATAATCGTTGGCTACCCGGAACTTCTCCTTGGGGCGCGATAAGATTGACTTCAATTCTTCTTGGTGCAAGTGCTTCTGTTCTCCTTCCAGTTTCATATTCAAAAAATATACTGTTCTATGGAGACAGTATCACAGAGGGGATTTTAACCTTAGGCACTGCTGGAACATATGACACAGATCAAGATGATGCTACTGTAGGCTGGGCATATGAGGCCGGGCGGAGATTAAGTGCGGAGGTTGGTATTGTTGCTTTTGGTGGAACAGGAATAACAGTTGGAGGCAATGGCAACGTGCCGGAGTTGCCAACGAGTTATAATTTGCTATACTCCGGAGTTTCTCGCACGTTCTCTCCTTTGCCAGATTTGATTGTCTTTAATGAAGGGACGAACGATGGTGCTAACAACACTGTTGCAAATATGATTACAGTATTGAATGGTCTCTTGGCTGCTTGTCCCGGTGTGCCTATGGCTGTAATGCGCCCATTTAATGGTTATCAGGCCGCAAACTTACAGGCTGCCATTGCAGGTTGCAATAATCCCTCATTGTGCCATTATATTGACACGACTGGGTTTCTCAATACAGCGTATGGAATTGATAGTCAGAATATCCATCCAACAAGTGCAAACAATCTTGGTCAAGTTGCATCGAAGGTAGAAGCAGCTTTGGCTCCGTTTGTGGGTATAAATAAATGGTGGGTTCACTTCTAATTGAGCGAGAAGTCTAATGTTTGCATTATGGCCTATCGCTGGTGCACCAATTGCAGGATCGCCTAAGAGCGCAAGTGTGTCGAATAATATAATTGCAACAGGGAATATTGGTAGTCTTAGTGCTAGTGGGAATATTGTTCAGACAAATGTAGTAACAGCAGCAGCTAGTATTGGAGCACTTACCTTACAAGGAAGTATCACTCAGACAGATATTATAACAGGAACAGCCGCTATTGGTGCTATTACTGCGCATGGCACCATTACAGAGATAAACAACGTAGTAAGTGTTTCATCGAATATTGGAGTACTGAGTGCACACGGAACAATTGTATCTTCCAATCTGATTACTGCCTCACCACTAATTGGCACACTTAGTGCTTATATAGTTGTGGCACTAACTGATTCGATTACTGCCTCTGCGGCAATCGGGGCAGTTACGACACAGGGGCTTATTAGTAATACTAGCTCGAACATTATTAGAGTTGCAGGTGTAATTGGTGCGCTGAGTGCTACGGGGGCAATAACTTCGACAAATTCACTTAGTGGTGCATTAGGAATTGCTGCACTATTAAGCACGGCAACTATCCAACAAACCAACTCCGGCACAGGTCATGCAACATTCGGGGTATTGAGTGCAACTAGTAATGTTGTACTTACAAACGCTGCCAGTGGGACGGTGTCGTTTGGATCAATTACAGCTCATGGCACAATATCTCCGATTAATAATATAGTTGTGCAGGTTACTTTCGGAGCATTAAGTGCGACGAGTAATATTACAAATAACAACACTATCCAAGCCTCGTCGACTATTGGAGCATTAACTGCACAGGGTGTTATTAGTGATAGTGTTAATCGTGTTACTGCAAATGTAACGATTGGTAGTATAACGGCATATGCTTCAATTAGTGACATATTGGTGTTTCAGTCTGACAGAGTTGGTTATCTTCCAGTTGACATTCGCTCTGGTGTCTTACCGCTTAATAGTTAGAGGTCGCAAATGTCTGGTGTTCTTCCACTTGATCTCGGCGGTTATGCTCCAATACCATATTCACCCTTGTATCAAGCAGGGGAGATAGATAAGGCGGGACTGCTAGACTGTACTGATAATATGAAAGCAAGACTTGTTACAATCGTAAGTGTCGGAATGCCGTTGATAGTTAGAAAAGACGGGGCAACATACACAAGTGCGGATTTAACTATCACCAATGCAACAGTGCAAGGTGGTGGATATTTAGTAACTTGGACCTTTAACACCAATGGCAATAGTGCAATTTACTATGTAGGTTTTCCGCTTAATTTGTCCGATGGTAGCAAAATCACCAGATGGATTGTCATTGCAACACTTCCGGAGGTAGGGTGATGAGTTGGAAACAGGACATGCAAGTCTTCGCTACACGATTGCGTCAAAGAAGACTTGAAGTAGGAATGTCACAAAAAGACCTTGCGGAAAAACTGGGCTTTGCAAATTCAACAGCAGCAAATACAATAGGTGCCTGGGAAAATGCTCGCGCCTATCCACGTCCTATGCATCTGATTAATATTTGTCGACTGTTGTCTTGCAGCGCAGATTGGCTTTTGGGGGTTAAAAATGATCAGTGATGAAGAAATGCAAGAGTTCCTAACAGGGACTAAAGGTGTGCCAGGGCTTGATCTTGCAAGAGAAGTTGTGGCATTGCGTGAACGTTGCGCTTCGCTCGAAACACAATGTCAAGCTGCGCTTGAAGCCTGCGCCCGGCATCAAGATCTTGCGGAATGTAAGATGCAAGAACATGCTGAGGCAAAGGATAGACTTAGTAGTATTTGTGAGTCTCTCGCAACTATGTGTGGGGGCTTGCGGGAGTTCTTGGGTAATGCCGAGCAAAAGCATTAAGCAAGTAAAACTAATGCGAGCGAAGGAAGTAGGCTATGGCACCAATCACGGGTGAGCATACTCGCTTGACTATTCTAGAACTTCAAATGAAAGAAGTCATCGGGAAAGTAGATAAACTAACTACCTCAGTGGAGGAATTGAAAACTATTATTAACTCCGCGAAGGGGGTTATTGGTTTTTTAGTTACTCTTGCAGGAGTGTTAACTAGCGTGTCAACAATTATGCTTGCTTGGTGGGAATTTATCTGGAAGCCGTCCGGGCATTGAGCCCACGTTTACCTAGGTAACAATGGGACACCCTTGCATCCCATGTAAAACCGGAGCATAACACTGCTATGTTGTTTGAACCAGTAGGTATCCTCGCTCGCACTATTTATGGTGAAGCGCGAGGCCAAGGTGTAGCAGGCATGTCCGCTATTGCCTCAGTTGTGATGAATAGAGTGAATAATCCAGGCTGGTGGGGAACGAATGTAATATTCGTTTGCCTAGATGACTGGCAGTTTTCTTGCTGGAACAACGGTGATCCGAATAGGAAGTTCATTGTGGCAGCATTGGAAACAGATTTGATTTTTGCTTCAGCAATTAGTATTGCAACAAAAGCAGTCAATGGAACATTGGCAGATAGCACCAATGGAGCAGACTCTTATTATGCCGAGTCGCTTGCTATTCCTCCTATCTGGGCCAATGGATTAGTGCCGACTGCTGTTATAGGTGGCCAGCGGTTTTATCAAACAAAGTCACCTCTCTCACAGAAGGTTAGCTAAAATGTCTGATGCACCGAACGGAGGTAATGCGAGTAACAACATGCCAGCATTGCCAACTCATAGCGATGCAGTCTCGGCAATTCGCACGAGGTTGACCAATCTTCAAACCTATGTGCGAGCAGAGGTTGATGGTTGCCTGACACAACTTGATGCTCTTGAGCCTGCGGTCAAGAATGATTTCTTGCAAGGGGTTAAGAGTTTTCTCGGGATCGGATAGGAGAAGAACTATGGCAACACCACTTGTTACCGGCGCGGTAGGGGTTAGCACTGTCGGCGTAGCAGGAGCACTGAGTTGGCTTGTGCTTCAAACTTTTCACGTCACAATGCCTTCGGAAGTCGCTGGTGTGTTTGCCTCGGGGCTGTTGTATGTAATTCATGCTCTCGTGGTGAAGTTTAAACTCAATGGAAATGGAGGTTGATATGAAGATTAGTCGTCGGTCTGCAATGCAGCTCGGTGCCTTTGCAGGTATGCTCAGTCTGACTGCTTGCCCTGGCACAACCGTTCCAACTGTGCAGAATGATGTTGCATTGGTTACTACCAATTTGCAGGGAGTTCTAACTGCGTTGAGAGCTTTGCCAAGTGGTGTAGTTAGTGCAGCAACACTAGCATCCATTACGTCAGAGGTCGCGGCAATTTCTGCCGACGGAGCGAATATTGCCTCGGCCTTGGCGCCAACTCCAACAGTGATGCAGACCTTTAGCAATGCTGTTGCTGCTCTTGTGCCACTCGTGACACCGTTTTTCCCGATGGCACCGATTGTTGCTGTTGTTATTCAGGCTGTTACCACATTGGTGGCTTCGATGGTGACTGCAGTTAATGGAGCACCTGCGGCTGCGGTATTGTTTGGCACTCATATGACCATGCCAGTGCCGACTGCACGAGATATTCTCAACCAGCATTTGTTGGGTGCGTAATGTCTGAGCAAATACCTCCGGAGGAGCCTAAAACCTCCGGAGGGTTTCGACCTTTAGGCTGGTTGTTTAACCTAGTCTATCGGTTGGTCTATCGTAAGGAATACGGGAGAGATCCGTGACACTTATGCTGGGACGAAAGCCCTGTGACCTGATTGCTAATGCTAAGACAGCGCAACTATCTAGGCAGAAGCTCGGCCTGATGCTACCGTCACCAGTGCTTGATAGGAGTAAGCTTTCGTTCCAGCCAAAGATGTTTTATAATGATACGCTGCCGTGTTGCACAGCAACGAATTTGGCCAATGCCTTGTTAGCTATAGGAGCTATTGTTGGATATGAAGTCAACATCCATGATGACTTGGTTCCGGCATTCTATGCGAATACTATCAATATGCCTGGAGCGACGTTGGATCAGCTTGCCGCCACTGACGGCGCGGTAGAATTGGATGTTCTGACTTATCAGCAAAACATTGGCTTTGGTGTTGGTGAGCAAGTGCCAATGGTTGGGCGGTTTGGTGGCTGTGCACTGGATAAGACTAGCATTGCCAATACCGCCGAACATATGGGTTATGCTTATTTGGGAGTTAATTTGTATGAAAAAGACATGGATTGCTTTACAAACAAGACACCATTGGTTATTGATGGCTCTGACCCAGGTAAGCTTGTTGGTAGGCATTCTCTTGGTTTGTTTGACTGGCAAGGATTAAGTGGTGACTCTTTTGTTCGCTTGCCTACCTATGGAGATTTCTATCAAGCCTCTTGGGATTGGGTTATGAATAGAACGGAAGAAGCTTGGGGAATTTTCTGGCGCGAACTTATGACTGGTTCGCAGCTATTTCAGGGTGTTGATCCTGATACCTTGGTGGCAGATTTAATCGCCAATCAATAGCATAATGGCCTCTTTGGGCCAGCATAAAACCATTCCAACTTCTCCTATTCTACCTTCTAGTATATTACCAGTACCAACAGAACCACGACCGATAAGCTTTTGCAGAAGGTCTATCGTGACTAATGCTGTAGGTATGCCAGGATTTTGCGTTATTTCGATTATGACTTCTTGAGCATTAACAAAACCTCTATGGGCTGATTTCCATAGATAGCCTGTCAGGTCTGTCCTGCCCATTTCGCGATTGTTTTCGTTCATGAGCAGGACAATCATGACCTATGACCCGATACTTTTGTTAGTGATGATTTCGTATAGACTTTCCAATTCTGGTAAGTAACCTTTATTTGTAATTAAAATCTTTTCTATTACTCGAATTAGAGGCTCTTGTTGAGCCAGAAGCCTTTTCCCGATTGGGTCGATGGCGGAAAAGTCTTCCTCGCGCAATGCTGCCGCTGCGCGTTCAAGTGCTAGGGCGACGTTACCACGCTTGGCGTGGTTATCATCACGCGCGCCCTGCTGCAGCACAATCCCCAAATCCATCAAGGCACCACCGAGAGTCTCGACGGCAAGGTTAAGCCATTTGTCCGGCGGGGCGGCAGTCATAGTGGTGATGCCAGGGTTATTGGTGTTGTAGTTTGCATAACAACACGTATGGCTGTCTTTTCGTAGTATGTGATGTAGATTACGTCTCCTGGGTGTAGCATATTGGCATCGTTAAAGTAACCAGGTTCGAGAGTGGCTTCGAGTGGTTGCGTTGCAGTATAGTGCCAAACAGTGAAGCCTTGGACATAGCTACATACTGCAAGATTGCGAATGTTCATTGGGAGGTTTCCTTTTGGGGGAGAAGGCCGAGGGTGGCGAGAAGTTGGAGGTTTTGTTGCTTTCTAATTTTGTATGCTGTGCGATTAGGTGTTATCTTAGACATATTCCCCCTCCCCTGCCTTCACATTAATTGTCCCCCGAATACCATCATTAGCAAGCCCTTCAACCTTCTCAAGCGGAATGCCGAGTTTCTCAGCAATACGCTTGCACGGCCAACCAATATCCATCAGTTCCCTGACAGCAATTTCTGCATCACTTCGTTTATGCTGACAAGACAGCACATGCACTTGTCTCTCATGAGTCTCACGATAAATCGTAAGCATCATACCGTGACAATCATGCACACTTCGATGCATAATCTTAGCAATCTCATATCTATTCTTACCTTCGGCAAGGTAAAGCCTCCGGCATTCTTCTTTATCCTCCGGAGTCCACGGATGTTTCTTGCTCATTTGCTTCACTCCTGGCTGGGTCCATTGGTCTAGGCAGCCATCCGCCGCCAATGGCATGACTTAACATTCCACTCTTCTCGGCTATTTCTATGATCTTACTAATACGTTCCGACGGAACACGAGTTCTAAGAAATTCATAAACAACTTCTTCTCGCACTGGATTACGCTCATCCGGTGTTTCTGATCGCCAGATACGCCAGATATGAACGTGAAGATCGTTCAATAGATCAGTGTCAGATTTAGTATGCATAGCAGCGAAGATGTTTTCCATTTCAAGTTCAACATCGAGAAGCCACTTCTGCGCACGCTTGTAATCTTCTAAAGTAATAATCATATCATCAGATCGAGAGACTGATGAAATCATGCAGAGTTTAATCATATGAACAAGGCGACGATTGTTGTAGTGGAGAAGTTTATTATGCTTTAATTGCGGTTGTAAATCTGCCTGATGCCAAGCATCCATTTCATCTGCTGCTTCTTGGGACCATTTAAATTTCCCTCGAAGAATAAGAAGCCGCTCAATATGAGCAATGAGTTTAATTCTAATTTCTGACTTATCAATACGTTTGCTAAAAAGTGGAACCTTCACAGGTTCACCAGCATATACCATAATAATTCTCGACATGAAACCTTGTCCCCACGCGGTTTCGGGGAGTATGGTTGCGAGAAAATCTGGTGTGGCGGCACTGAGAAAAACTAGTTGAGGTTTGCTTATATCAGCCTGTCTACCTTCCATCGTTCGGCGATCTTCACGATAGGAAATAGGGTTGTCGTAGATATGAGTTATTAGAGAGAGAAATTCCAAATCATTCCGGTAGATGAAGACGCCGAGTTCACTCGATGCAACAAGTAATGAATGATAAGTCGGAGGAGTGCCAGTAAGGGAAATTTTTCCAATGGTTAGTTTCCCATCTCCGTCAGGCCGTTCTGCTTTGCCTAGATTATCTACGAGAGAAGCCTTCGTTACGTTATCTGGTGCAACATGTAGAGCTTGCACCTTTGCATCTTTATTACGTTGGTCAAACTCTCGCCATAGTTCTGTGCAACGATTTAGAGCCTTTGATTTACCAACTGCTGGATTTGCAACAAACATAACATATAGATTAGGATAGACTTCTTCCTGTGCTGTCTCTACACATACTCTACGTTCAAGCACACCACTTAGACAGGCAATCCCAGACCAGAGACGATAAATCTCTGGACTAGGAATACCATCTGTGTATTCCATATACATATCAATCCAGTTCTTCATCGATGTATTAGAGCGGACGATTGAGTAGTGTTGTGCGTGTGCGAGTGTCTGAGCCTTTATACTTCATCAAACCATCGGGATTATTTTCAGCAATAGAAGCCCAATTCCAGCCGACTTTGGCTTCACCTGGAACAGTAAAAATGCGGTTGTTCTTGATGATTTGTTTTAACTCAATAAGCCTCAATGCCTCCTTGATAATAGTATCTTCATCATCGTCCTCACGATATTGGAAATAAACTGCGTCGTAGAGTTGCAACAACAATTGCACCCGGCCTCGGAAATGCTGCCAGATTTTCAACAGACCAATGTTCAACCTGTCCCCTGTGCAAGACTGAGGATCATAGGCGATTGCCTCGCGTAAAGTTTCATCATCACCAGGGCGAGCAAAGAAACTCCGCTGTCTGCCAAACATGGTAGTGATTTGTTGTGTGGTTTGAAGTTGCTCCGCAACCCATCTGTGCCACTTAGGAATGCAAGGAAAAGCCTCGAAGTATTTTTCCTGAAAGTCCACCATGAGTTTAGGCGGGACTTTCAAGTGCTTCGCCATAGTCCAGGGTGTGCCGTAGTAGTTCGATCCATGCCCACCTCGTTTCGACATATCTCGGTAAGAGAAGTGACGATAGAATAATTGATCTGCGATCTTACGATCAGCCTTAAGATCCCCCGTCCAAGGCAAATTCGGCCAAATGAGGCAGGCGGTTAGAGTGTGAAGATCACCAGACTCACACGCATCAAGATAGCTGCTATCGTTAAATTGCTCATAACAAATCCGCCCAACCTCACGACTTTCGGCTTGTTCAAGATCAATAGCACACAGCTTCCACCCTGAATCCGCAATGAACATTCTGCGTAGTTCTGGAGTAATATTGAAGAGGTTCGTTCCGGAGCCTGTAGATGAAACGCTGGAACTAAGCCGTCCGGTTTCAGTCCCGCCGAGGTTGATGCTAGTCCGAATGCGACCATCACTATCGACTTCGGCTTCGAGAACATCGAGTTTCTTCGCGAGTTCTCTAATACCCAAAATACATGCAACAATCGGTCTGGCGTGGATATAGAGTTCAATCTTTTCCAAAACTTCTCGATCCATTGAGAGTTTGGCAATGCCCTTCTTGCGAGTCCAGATTTCAGGCAAGTGCATTGATTGATAGAAAAACTCCAATAGTTGTTTTTGTGACCGAGGATTTAGAGGTTTGTCCCAGATCACTTGTGCCATACGATCGAGACGCTTTTGTAAGATGTCTTGCTGTTCGTGGAGGAGTTTAATCCCCTTCTGACGTTCATACTGATCGATTTTAAAGCCACGAACCATCATCTCCAAGCATGGCCCTTGGAGTGATAGTTGAAATTTGTATATAGATGGCGGAGTGTTAAATAGAGTCTGAAGGTTTTGCCATATCTCTACCGTTAGGGCGGTATCGAGCCCGTTGTAGATTTGTTGCTTTTCGTTTGAGTTTAGCGTTTCTGGATTAGTCGTTGCTGTGTCGATTACTGGCATTAGAGGTCTCCAGTATTATTTGGTGATTGCGACATGTTTGAACTTGTGTATTAGTTTAAGTCTTTCTTCTCGATTTTGCTTATAATGCCAAGTTCCTGAACATGATTTAGAACAAAATTTCTGCTTCTTGCTACGTGTTGGTGAGAATTGTTTTAAACGCTTTCCACAATTAAGACAGTCCTTAAGCTGTGTTGTTTGTATTCTCTTGTTGTAAACTTTCTCTTCCTTTTTCTTGTAAGATTTTACGCTGTTCGTAATTCCAGGACTGTTGGCATTTCGTGCAGCAAAACTCTTTCCGAATATACCTAGTTCCGAACGTATTTTTACAATTTCTACAGCGCTTTGATTGAAGTTGTTTCGCCATGTAAGCCTCTCCTCGATCCACTGTTTTCTGGCAAGAGCAGAAAGTAAACTTGTCTTAAGACCTGGCCCTAACTCATCTATCTCTTGCTGCTCCCAACGTGGGAGTGCGAGTAGATGCTTATACTTAATTCTAATCTTGACTTGGATAAAGCGTCTTTTCTTTGCAACTGTATTAAAGATTGCTGCTCCTGCTAAGCTATTGCATTCACTACAGCACGGAACAAGAAATAATCCTTGTATGTCATCAATAACTTCCTTTAGAATATTAACAACTGAAATTGGCACGAAATGATCTTTAGTATTAGCTCTAACCCCGCAATAAATACAAACTCCACCGTTATCTATCAGTTTGTATAATGCATGGTAGCGACGCATAGCGTGAATACGGGGCGGCATTTGGGTTGCCTTACATTGTCAACGAAAGACAGGAGGCAGGACCGGGTATCGTTGACAACGGTTCCCTTGGGCCGGATTTCAAGGAAAATGCCCATGTCGCGGCATGATAGGTCCTGTATTGGACCACGACATGGGCATCCAAAAATATAGAATAAACGTTCATTATTTTAGATTAAATCCAATTTCACAACGCCATCACCCGCATAATCACCCGTGCCTCTTCCAGTGACGCCGCCTTCATTACTGCCGGGTGATATTGCCAAGTGCCATAAGAATAATTCTCCCCAACAACTACAATCTTTTTACAGAGAGCAATTCCCATACCTGCTTCAACAAGTGCCCCACGAAGCGTATCATTAGGTTCGGAATAGACCAAGACAATATCGCAAAAGGTCACATCTTCCAGATCATGTTCCCAGAAGAGCTTGGCATAGACTGTGCTATCAGGCACTTTGCCAACGTGACAACGAGGCCAGCGGGAAGTCCAATGAAACTCAGTCCAAGTAGACATCAAGTTGTTGCCGACAGGCGCATGAGCAATACAAGAAGCAAAGTAAACACCCAGACGACGATTACAGGTGATACTCTTTGCATTATACTCAAGATACATCTGTCTCTCCGGCTGCACCTGTGATGCGGTCGGGGTTGAGTTTGTTGGCTGTTTCGTGACTCTCATGTGCTTTTCCCGGAAAGTTTGCTATTGTGAAGGGAAAGAGTTTTTCCAAGGCTGGTTCAAGTGTCTCGGACAGCTCACACTCATTAGCCCATAGACGCAGCAAAGAACAGATAAGTTTGCGTTTGACCTCCGGGAAAGTATTTCCCATTTCAAGCACAGGATAACCCGGCGCGCGGCCGAACCATGTGCCATCGGCAGACTCATCGAGAAGGAGTTTACTCATTTCAGAACTGCTTACCCCCCGCTGCACGCACTGCGAGATCATGATCTGTGCGGCCAATGTTAAATTTTGACTTCGCGATAAAGGCTTCACCAAGGCGTAGCTTGGCAGCCGAGGCAAAGTCAAAAATCCTAACCAAGGTATCGGCTAGTTCTTCCTCGACCATACTGAAACCAGGAATATGATCTGAGGGAAGATCTTTCCGTGCACCTTCGAGAGCTTCGCTCAATTCAGAATGCATGAGTGCAAGCATCTCTCCGACGTTACGATGTTCCTTCCACCAGCCGCGATGAACAGAGATAGCATGGCTGATATCCATTGCGGCAGTTAGACAATCCTCAATGGAAGCAAGATCGAAATAAAGACCATCCTTATGGATATGATCTAGGGTTTCAAGTTGTGCAACAATATCCTTGGCAACTTCTTCACTTATGGCGGGGCTTACGAAACGCATGGATTACTCCTATTGTTAGAACTGACAGGGTTGAAAAAGTCGTAGCCATAGCTAAGGCTAGACCAGCATTCCTTATCGGCTCAATGGTAAAATGATGTCCGACACTGTAGAGCATCATTGCGACAAACCACAGAGGAATAAGGTATAGGATTGTTTTAGTCATATTATGTCTCTTCTCGTTTTAGCGACTTTCTACCTCGACGTTTACCTAATTCTTTCCAGGCACTTTCATTCGC
>Ga0307373_10006586_pt1 | contig 18418 bp, 16 predicted proteins | sample OX2MG_FD_202534 | JGI IMG/M metagenome (GOLD analysis project Ga0307373, IMG submission 202534) | Soil microbial communities from Risofladan, Vaasa, Finland - OX-2 | ecosystem: Environmental > Terrestrial > Soil > Coastal area > Acid sulfate soil | place: Finland: Risofladan, Vaasa | collected...
TGTAGTAATTCAGGCGGCCTCGGTGGATGAAACCGGCCCGGAATCGTCCCTTGAGATCGCGAAACGAACTCAAACCCTCGAAATCGGTCTCGGTGGACGAGACCGCTCAGATTTCGGGACCGTGAGGACGAGGGTTCAAATCCCTCGCCCCCGACCATTTTTGTATTCGAAATCGGCGATTTCTGTGGTCCGCTGGAGTCAGCGGAACACAGCTGGATCACAATTTCCCACGGAGCCACGGAAAGCGTCGCCGGACAGGGTCTTTCGTCTATGAGGTGAACTCACTCAGCTGCAGTCGGACCCCGGGGCAAAGCCTTCATGCCCGGGTTGCACAGGGCAGGACCGTGAGGCCCCAGTCGGGATTTATTCACAACGTAACCGCTCTACCCAATTGAGCTGCGCCCGCATCCCGCCCCGCGGGCTAGCTCAAGGCTTGGTTTGACGGTCTGACCCGGCCGTGCCGAGCGCGTCATCCCAGCCTGACCAGCGCCAAACCGGCGCAAGCTGCCAGGAATTGGAGCGGAAGCATGGCAGCACCCAGAACCGAAAACATACCGGAGTCAAAACGGACGCCGTGGTCGAGAGCAGTACGGCGACAGATGATGCTGGCCACCGACCCGGTCACCAGCAGGTTCGGGCCCATCGCCATCGACCAGATTGCCGCCCATGGCACGCCGTTGACGGCGGTCTGTACGGCTGCTGCGGCAGGCAGGTTGTTGGCTCCGGCGGCCAGGAGGCTCCCGACAGCCACTTGCGCTACGAATCCGCCGTGGAGTGTCAAGCCGCCGCTGAGGAGAGCCCGGATCGCCGAGGCGATCACGAACATCAGCACAAGGTCGAGGATGGTTGGGACTATCGGCCGAGCCGTCGCCAGTCGCGGGGCCGGTGCTGCAGGGCCGTGTGTGGACCTTTGGTTCAGAAGCGCCAAGCACCCGACGGTCAAGAGGGTCACCAGCAGCCAGGCAACCCAGCCCTCGCGAACGTACTCGAGGGCAGGAATCGACAATCGATTCAACACGAGGAGATTGGTCAGGTTCGAGGTAGGCAGCAGGAAGGAGGTCGCATTCGCCGTAAGGGCGACGGCGACGACCAGCCGCGCAGCGTTAAGTCCTTTTCGTGCTGCGACGCGAATGGCGAGGGGAGGCGCTACCACCGCCGCCACGTCGAGGTTGACTGCACCGCTGACCACGGCGGTGAAGGTAAGCACGCTAGCCGAGGCCAAGAGGCTGGGCACTTTGTCCGACAGGACCCCTCTCGCCAGCAATCGGAAGAGCCCCAAGCGGTCGGCGATGGCGCCGCCGCCGATCACCACTGCCAAAGTAAGGAACGGCCCAGCCGTTCTCTCCGCCGCGGTCGCCAAGCTGTGTAGATCCACCCACCCGGCGAAGGCGACGAGGATAAGGCCTGCGCTCGCCAAAACCGGTCGAAGCCAGTCGTTGCGTGACGCGATCTTGTCGCGTTCGGTGTCGGTCTCAGGGCGCGCTGGGCAATGTGAGGCCATGCGGTTCGGGTTTCAATCTCCTCGAAGTCAGGACAGGAGTCCCAGCTTCCTTTACGATCTTACGTAATCATGGCAGATTTGCCTACTGACGGGCCACCACTCGAGGCGGCCGATGACGAACTCGTCGCCATCCCACGCCTGGCGGAGCAGGTAGGCGTCACCGCGCGCGTGCTCCGGTACTGGGAGGAGCAGGGTCTGATCAGTCCTACGCGTGAGCACGGCAAGCTGCGGTATTCGCCTCGAGACCTGGCGATCGCCCGGCTGACGAAAAGCCTCCTCGATGCTGGGGCGTCTGTGGACGGGCTACGGATGTTGAAAGACGTGTCCGAACGCGACATACGCAGGGCCGCCGAAATCGCCGACCCAGCCATGCTCTCGGAGGTCGCGCTGCGGGTCCTTTACCAACGCAAGGCCTTCAGAGAAGCGACCGGGATGAAAGAGGAGCACTACCCTCACGGGGATCCCAAGCCGCCCGGTCATGGACCGGGCGCGCACCACGGTCCCGGCCCGAAGAAGCACCGTCCGAAGCCGCCTGGGCCTCCACGCCCGTAGACCCATATCTATTCCGACCCCTCCAAAAACGTTTCGAGGTGACGCACGAGGCGCCCATGTCCGGTGCGGCCGCGTAACAGCAAGCCGCCGATGGTACATTGCTCTCGCAAGGCGATGGGGCTCGCCGCGGGAATAGCAATCCCTGGAATCGCTCGCAGTTGAGCTAATAGCCCCTGACCACCAGATCTGGAGGTTAGGGTGCAGAGCGAAACAACCGAGAAACCGCGTAGGACCCAAAGCGCGAGCCTGGCCAAGTCCGCCGTAGCCTTCGTTGTCCTCATAGGCATCGTCAGCCTCTTCTCCGACATGACCTATGAGGCGGCGCGCGGGATCAACGGTGCGTTTCTGGCCTACCTCGGCGCCTCTGCCGTGGTCGTCGGAGTCAGTTCCGGCCTGGCGGAGCTGCTCGGCTACATCGTCCGGCTCGGTTCTGGCTACGTCGCCGGACGGACAGGTCGTTACTGGCTGTGGACTGGAATCGGGTATGTCGTCAACCTCTTCGCCGCACCGGCAATGGCCTTGGCCGGGAACTGGCAGGTGGCGGTTCTGCTCATCATTGCCGAGCGTATCGGGAAAGGAATCCGTAACCCGCCCCGCGACGCAATGCTCTCGAATGCCGGAAGCGTGATCGGCCAGGGTTGGGCTTTCGCTCTCAGAGAGGGCCTCGATCAAACCGGTGCGCTGATTGGTCCACTCGCGGTCGGAGCGATCCTCTTCATCCGCAGCGGCGCCTTCCGCCTGGCGTATGTATGGCTGATCGTGCCGGCCGTGCTGTCACTGATCGTTCTCGCCATCAGCCGGTCGCGGTTTCCCAATCCCAGGCTGATGGAGGCGCCGGCACCAGCTGGTCCCGCGCCAAGTTCGCTACCGAGGGCTTTCTGGCTCTACCTCGCGGCGATGGCGCTGATGGCCATCGGCTACGCCGACTTCAACCTCATCTCCTTTCATCTGCAGCGCTCAGGAGAGCCAACCGCGGCGATCCCGCTCCTCTACGCGCTTGCGATGGGCGCGGCAGCGATTTCGGCGCTCATCTTCGGCCGGTGGTTCGACCGCTGGGGGATGCCGTCCTTGATGCTCGCTGCCATCCTCTCAGCCGGATTCGCGCCCTTCGCCTTTCTCGGCAATCTCGGTCTTGCTGCGATCGGTGTCGCGCTGTGGGGCGTCGGAATGGGGATACAGGATTCGATCATGAGTGCGCCGATCTCGGCCATGGTCCATTCGGACCGGCGAGCGTATGCATTCGGGATCTTCAACGCGCTTTACGGAGTGGCCTGGTTCGTCGGCAGCGCAGCCATGGGGATCATCTATAGCTATTCCATCCCGGCGCTCGTGATTTTCTCCGTGGTTGCGCAGCTGGGTACCGTCGTAGTCCTGTTCTCAACTCGCAAACGCGTCGTGGCTGCCCGGAGGTAGGCATGACCCACGAACCCGCTCGCTTCAGCATCCTTTTTGACCCCATAGACGCAGGCCTGGAGCTCGACGATCGCGAGGAACCGGCCTTCTTCGCTGACCTGAACCTCGACCAGGTCTTCGACGCCGTCACGGGCTCGCGGCGCGAGTACAACCTGGCGGCCTTCTTCCGCTCCGCGCTGCCCACGGCGGCATCTGTCGTCTACCGTCAGGACGTCTTTCGCGACATCGAGTCGGGGCTGGCGGAGCATGTAGCGGCATTCGCCGAGCAGATGCGCCGGGCGCGGAGCCATCTAAAAGCTGCGGGACAACGCCAAGCTCGCTACAGCGCGGCCGCATGGGTCCTCGACGCGGGCGAGATCTACTGCGCGGCCGTGATCGCCCTAGAAAGGGCTCTCTCGGACTTTCGACCTTCCTCACTCGGCTTCCAACGCTGCTCTGCTTACCTTGCCGCCTATGTGAAATCGCAAGCGTTCCAGCAATTGGCGAACGAGACTATGCGAATCAAGCGCGGGCTGGGACAGTCAGGGTATTGCGTGCGCGTTCGCGGAAGTCGAGTCGTGGTGAGCGACTATCGAAGAGAACCTGACTACAGCGTCGAGGTGCTGGCTACCTTCAACAAGTTCCAGCAGCGGGACGCCGACAGCCACCTGGTGAAGTTCACCACCGACTTCAACAACCATATCCAGGAGCGGATCGTGGAGCTTGTCGCTCGTCTATATCCGGAGCTGTTCCGCTCACTGCTGAGCTACTGCGAGACACATCGCGCCTTTCTTGATCCTGTCGTGGCGCGGTTTGACCGAGAGGTGGAATTCTATCTGGCTTACCTCGCCTATATCGAACCGCTGAAGTCAGCCGGGCTCAGCTTTTGCTATCCCGATGTTTCGACCAGCTCGAAAGAAGTCGACGCTGAGGAGACGTTCGATATCGCTCTGGCCAGCAAGCTGACACGCGAGAACCGGCACGTCGTCTGCAACGACTTCCGGCTGAGCCAAGGGGAGCGCATCTTCGTCGTGTCGGGTCCGAACCAGGGAGGAAAGACGACGTTCGCCCGCAGCTTCGGACAACTCCACTACCTTGCCTCGCTCGGCTGCCCAGTGCCGGGCAGACGTGCGCAACTGTTGCTCTGCGACCGCATCTTCGCGCACTTCGAGAAACACGAGGTTATCGAGGACCTGCAGGGGAAGCTGCAGGAGGAACTGTTGAGAGTGCGCGAGATCCTGCGCGACGCAACAGACAGCAGCATCGTGATCATGAACGAGAGCCTGGCGTCGACCACTGCTGAGGATTCGCTCTTCCTGGGGCGAGAAGTCATCGGTCGGCTTATGGAGCTCGGCGCGCTCGGCGTCTATGTCACCTTCATCGACGAACTATCGCGGCTTGGCGCGAGCGTGGTCAGCATGGTCAGCACGGTTGTTCCCGACAATCCGGCTGAACGTACATTCAAGATCGAGCGCATGCTGGCGGATGGTCGTGCCTACGCACTCGCAATCGCGAAGAGGCATGGCCTGACGCATGGGTCGATCAAGGCGCGAATCGGGCGATGAAGGTACTGCTCATGCATTGCGACCGCAATTTCGACTGGCAACAAGAGCTGCCGGCGCAGGCTCCGAACCTCATCCAGGACCTCGGCCTTGAGATTCTCTTCAACCACATGTCCGGAGGCGACGAGTTCCTGTTGCAGGTGGCACAGCGCGGCGTGCTCTGCAGCCTCGCCGAGCCCGAGGCGATCATCTACAGACAGCAGGCCCTCAGCGACTGCCTCGCGCATCCGGAGATCGTGAGGGCGATCTACAACCTGACCGTCGAGACGCTGGTCGAGAAGAAGAAGATCTTTGGCTGGTTCAGCCAGACGCCGGAGCAGAACCTCCGCTACGCCGTCCAGGTCATGGAGGTGTTGGTTCGCATGCTTAAGCGGTTGCGACAGGTCGCGTTGGAAAGCGGCACGCTCTTCCATTCGCCGGCATTCAAGCGCTTCTTCGCGATGCTCCTCGAGGAGCTGGGCGATGAGTATTTCGCGATCATCAACGAGCATCTTCGTCGGCTGCAGTTCCGACGAGGTGTGCTGATAAGCGCCGGCCTCGGCAAGGGGAACTCCGCCATCGACATCGTGCTCAGGTCTCCGCTGACCGAGAAGCCGCGATGGTCCGAGCTGATCTGGGGGCCGCGGGGCCGTCTCTGGTTCGACGTGCATCCGCGCGACGATGCTGGTCACCAGGCGCTCTCCGAGCTCCAGGCGCGGGGAGTCAATCTCGTCGCCAATGCACTGACGCAGTCCACCGAGCACGTGCTCGGCTTCTTCATCCAGTTGCGCGCCGAGCTTGCCTTCTATCTGGGCTGCCTGAACCTGCGAACGGGCCTCAACGGAAGGGGTTTCGAGACCTCTCTTCCCGAGCCAAAGCCGGCCTCCGAGCCGTCATTGTCCGCGCTCGGCCTCTATGACCCGGCTCTCGCACTCGTTACCGGTGGCGGTGTCGTCGCAAACGATCTTGCAGTAGCCGGTAAGGAACTGGTCGTCATCACTGGAGCCAACCAGGGCGGCAAGTCAACCTTCTTACGCAGCATTGGGCTCGCCCAATTGCTGATGCAGGCCGGCATGTTTGTCCCTGCGACCGAGTTCTCGGCCAACGTAGCCACCGGTGTCTTCACGCACTTCAAACGTGAGGAGGACAAGACGATGACACGCGGCAAGCTTGACGAGGAGTTGAACCGCATGAGTCAGATCGTCGACCAAATCCGGCCCGGTGGCATCCTGCTGTGCAACGAGTCCTTCGCCTCCACGAATGAGCGCGAGGGCTCCGAGATCGGCCATCAGGTTATCGGTGCTCTGAATGAGGTGGGAGTAAAGGTGCTACTCGTAACCCACCTGTTTGACCTGTCGCAACGCTTCCGGCGTGAGGCTCCCGACGGCGTGCTTTTTCTCCGCGCCGAGCGGCTGGCGGACGGTTCGCGAACCTTTAAGATCCGAGAGGGCGAGGCACTACCGACGAGCCACGGCATGGACCTTTACGACGAGATCTTCAGGGACGGCTTACCGGCGCCAACCGCCGGCGACTGAACGGAGATACTCTTGACCGCGCAGACTTACACCGCACAGGCCGCGTCGCATCGGGCCACGGTGATACATTCCTTCCCGCAGGCGATGGGGCTCGCCTCGGTTTAAGTCCGGAATCGCTCCTTCTGGAGCTGATAGCCCCTAACCATCCAGTCATGGAGGTTAGGGTGCCCACCGGTAGATCCGAGGAAGTACGTCGGTGCTAGAGTCCGCGATCGCGCAGGGCGTCGCGATCCTGACCGTGCTATCAATGGCGCCTCTTCTAAAAGGGGTCATCGACAATCTCAAAGCCAAGGTGCAGTCGCGCCGTGGCCCTTCAATCCTTCAGCCCTACTACGACCTCTCGAAGCTCTTCCGAAAGCAGCGCACCATCACGCCGAACGCTTCCGTCATCTTCCGGGCGGCACCATACGTTGCTTTTGCCGCGCCTATCGCCTTCGCGATACTCATCCCAGTCCTCACTGCATTTCCGCTCAGCTGGGCGTTCATGGCCGACATGGTGGGCAGCGGCTTCGTGATCGGAATCGGTGGTTACATGGTCAATCTGGCCGCAATGGATAGCGGCAGTCCCTACGGAGGGCTTGGCGCCAGTCGTTCGCGATTGGTCTCTTCCTTGGCCGAGCCCACTTTCATTGTCGTTTTCTTCGCGGTCGCTTACGTCAGCGGCGCAACGATCCCATTCATCGTCAACAAGGCTCTTTTCACCTTGACTCCAATCGTGGCGCCTAGTCACGCCTTAGTCGCGGCAGCGTTCTTCATGGTCATCCTTGCCGAGGCCGGGCGCATCCCGGTCGACAACCCGGCCACTCAACAGGAGCTCTCGATGATCGAAGGCTCCCGCCTCTTCGAGTTCTCCGGACCAGACCAAGCCTTGCTCGAGTGGGGAGGCTGGATGAAACTCTTCGTGATCCTGATCGTCTGGCTCAACGTGCTCGTCTCTCCGCCCGGCCTGGCTACGGCCATCGCGCCCATCCCCATCCTGATCGCAATCGTTTCGCTCGCAGCCAAGATGCTCGGGGCTGCGGTGATCATCGTTTTCATTGAGTCCGCGCTCGCCAAGATCCGGATCCTGCGCGTGCCGGAGTTTCTAGGCGCCAGCTTCGTCCTTTCGGTTCTGGCCCTGGTCCTGTTCAGTCTCGGTCAGTGATGGAGACGTTCGAGTACTCGCTGGCAGGCCTGGTTCTACTTATTACCTATTGGCTCCTGATCGCGCGCCGGATCCGGGGGGCGATCAATGGCTACGCCTTCCAGTCGGTCGTGATCGGAGTCATCGTCCTTGCCACCTACGTTCAATCCTTGCGTTTGCACCTCCTCGTGCTTGCGCTATCCACTTTTCTGATCAAGGGAATCCTCATTCCTGTCGTCCTGCGAAGGCAGGTCCAGGCGACGGTCTACGACAAGCGCGAGACCCACTACTACGTCGGCTTTCCGACCGCATTGCTGATCGGAATGGGGCTGTCTATCGCCGGCTTTGTTGCGGCGAACCGACTCGAGATCGTCAAAGACCTGGTCGGTCAGCCTGTGCTGGGCGTTGCCGTTGCCGTCATCCTGATCGGCTTTTTCATCACCATGGCGCGCCAGGACGCCGTGATGCAGCTGACGGGCTTGCTGGTCGCTGAGAACGGCCTCCTCCTTCTCGGGCTGGTCATGAGCGCGGGCTTGGGGCTGCTGGTCGACTTCGCGCTCCTGATGGACGTGCTCGTCGGCGCCGTGGTTATGGGCTTTTTGATCGCGCGGATGAACGCCACCATCATGAGTACGGATACGAGCGAACTCACGAGGCTTCGCGGGTGACCGGGCAGATCCTTCTCGTTGTGCTGCTGGCGATTCCACTCGCAGGCGCGGGGGCGACATGGTTGGTGCGACCGGTCGCCGCGCTGCATGGAATCACTGCAGTAACTCATTCCGCGGTACTCGTCGTTTCTATTGCCCTGCTCGGAATGCTCTTGAACGGAAGTCCTCCGCATGCCTTCGAGAATCTGCTGTTGGTTGATCCCCTCGGCGGTGTGGTGCTGCTGATCGTTGGAAGCGTGGGATTCACGTCGGCCATCTACTCGATCGGCTATCTCCACCACGAGCTGAGGGCGGGAGCGGTTCGCCCGCGCGAGCTCCGCCGCTATTACGCCTTGCTCCACGTTTTCGTGTTCACAATGCTGCTCTCGGCCGTCTCCGGCAACCTGGGCGTGCTCTGGACCGCGATCGCCGCCACAACGATCGCCTCAGCGCCGCTGGTCGACTTTTACGGATCACGGGACCCACTCGAAGCGGCCTGGAAATACATCGTCCTGACCACCGCCGGCAGCATGGTTGCCCTCTTCGGATTCCTAGTGCTGTATCAGGACGGCGTCCACGTACTTGGCCAAACCTATGACTTCTCGTTCCCGGTTGTGGCCGGAATCGCGTCCAGGCTTCCCGCTGCGGGTGCGCTCACGGCGTTTCTTTTGGTATTGGTTGGATTCGGCACCAAAGCGGGCCTGGCGCCCATGCACAGCTGGCTGCCGGATGCGCACAGCCAGGCCCCTTCTCCGATCTGCGCGCTGCTTTCCGGCGTCGAGCTCAACTGCGCGATGCTCGGCATCCTTCGGGTCTTCGCCCTGACGGCACCGGCGGCCGGCGTCAGCCACCTGCGTCTGGTGCTGGTTCTGTTCGGTCTGTTCTCGCTCCTGGTGGCAGTCGTCTTTCTCATCTCGCAGCGCGACTTCAAGCGCTTGCTGGCCTACTCGTCGATCGAGCACATGGGACTCATTGCTTTGGGCGTGGGGATAGGCGCTCCGCTGGCCGTGTTCGGCGCCATGCTGCAGATGGTCAACCACGCGCTCGCTAAGTCGCTGATGTTCTTCGCCACCGGCAATCTGCTGCTGCGCTTTCGCACCCGAGCGATGGCAGATGTAGGTGGATTGGTTCGCACCATGCCTGCTACCGCGGTGCTCGCGATACTCGGCGGGCTGGCGATCGCTGGTGCGCCGCCGTTCAGCCTCTTCGTGTCCGAGTTCTCGATCATCGCCGGCGCCGTGCGCAGCAATCAGATCATCGCCGCTGCGATTGCCGCGCTGCTGTTGGTGATCGCCTTCATCGCCATCGTCGCGCCCTTCAACCGGATGTCGTTCAGCGCACCAAAAGCAGTCGATGGCGTGGCCGCCGAAATCAACCCTGTGGTGTTGGTGCCCGGTTATTTGTCTCTGGCTGCGGTCATCGTGTTCGGGGTTTGGATTCCCGGTCCCCTCCACGATCTGCTGGCTGGCGCAGCGCATTTGGTGGCCCCATGAGCGGAATGGCTGAGCTGGCGCAGGTCGTCGGCCTCAACCTTCGATCGGGCGCGGAGGGTGAGCTTTGGGCGGAATGTGACGAGGCTCAATTCAACAGCGCCACCAAGGAGCTAGCGAAGCGAGCGCGTCTAGCGGACCTGTTCGCCTCAATCAGTGCGGGTGTGCCGTCGCTGACGGCCGTCTTCTCCACCGCCGGGCACAGCTCATGGCTGCTGCTGCGGACGAAACTTGCTGATGACCACTTTCACTCGCTTACGCCTGCTGTTCACGCTGCAAGCTGGTACGAGCGCGAGATCGCCGAGATGTTTGGTATCCACCCGGATGGTCACCCCGCCGCTCAGGCACTTCGGCTTCACGACTGGCCGCATGCATACCGCCCGATGCGGGATCCGCTGGCTGAGATGAAGTCTCTGCCCCCCGGGCATGGCGATCGTGTGCCTAAAGTCCGCGGTCAGGGAGTCTTTCAGCTTCCCCTCGGTCCCGTGCGCAGCGGACCTCAGGAGTCCGCCGAGTTTCTGTTCAATTCAGGTGGCGAAGACCTTGTAATGGTGGCGCCGCGCTTCGGCTACAAGATGCGCCTGGTCGAGCGCCTGGCCGAAGGCCAGTCGGTGGAAGACGCGCTGCTGCTGGCCGAGCGCCTGGCGGGAATTTCGACATTTGCCAACGCGCTCGCATTTGTCCAGGCGGCCGAGCGAGCCGCCGGGATGGAAGTGGGGGAGGAAGCGCGCCGAGCGCGATCACTACTCAATGAGCTGGAGCGAATCCATCACCACTTCGGCCATCTCGGCCGGGTGGCGGACTCGACCGGAATGGCGGTTCCGGCGGCACAGTACGCCGCTCTCAAGGAGGAAGTCCTGCGGATCGGCGCTGACTTGGTTGGCCACCGCTATCTGCGCGGCGCTCTGGCTCCTGGCGGGCTGGCGCTGCAGCTTGCGGAAGTCGGGCGGACGCATCTTGCTGCGGCGATACCGCGTTGGGAGAAGAACACAAAACGGCTCGAGAGCCTGCTCGAGGACACCGCAACCTTCATCGACCGCCTCGACTCGACCGCGGTTCTGGCGGTCGACTATGCAGCGCAGCACAACCTCGTCGGTCCGATTGGGCGCTCGACCGGAGCGGATCGTGACTGCCGGCGCGACCACCCTTACGCCGGATACAAGGACCTGCAGGTCGATGTCCTGGTCAAGTCGCAGGGCGACGCTCTGGCCCGGGTTCGCATCGTGTTCTTCGAAATCCGACAGTCCTTGCGATTGGTCGAGCAGCTTATCGAGCATTGGCCCCAAACCGAGCCGTCGACCCAGCTGGTGACCAGTAAAGGCAGCGCCCTGGGCTGGGCCGAGGCTCCGGGTGGTGAGGCGCTGCATTTCGTCGAGCTGGATTCGAACGGTCGCGTCAGGCAATGGCGAGCTCGACCGCCGGCAGTGGTCAATTGGCATCCGTACGCGCATGCCTGCGCGAGCGGCAACAACCTGACCGACTATCCGGTGATCGAGGCCAGCTTCGGTCTTTCACATGCGGAGTTCGACCGCTGATGTCACGTTGGATCGCGCTCGGGTTGCGGAGCGGAATCAAGACCACGTCATTTCCGAAGGCAGGCGATGCCGAGGCAAGCAACGTGCCGACTGCCATCGAGCTGAACCCCGACCGCCTGACTCCTGAACTGGCTTTGGCAGCGGCCTCGGTGTGTCCGACCGACGCCATCGTCGCCGACGGGGACCCTACTGCCGGCGCCCTGGCTTTCGACATGGGGCAATGCATCCTCTGTGGCCGCTGCGTCCGTAAGGCGCCCGAAGCCTTCGCGTATCGGCGCGATCCGCGCGTCGGCGTCGTCAACCGAGGCAAGCTGCAAACGCGGGTCATCTGGAAGGAGGGGCGAATCGCCGCGGTCGAGCGCGGCGACGGCAAGCCGGACCCAGCAGCTGAAGCCAAAGAACTGCAGCGACGCGCTCATCGTATGTTCGGCCACTCACTCCATATCCGCCACGTCGACGCCGGATCTTGCAACGGCTGCGAATCCGAGCTGCAGCTCCTGACGTCGCCCTATTACGATCTGGCGCGCCTCGGCATCTTCTTCACCCCCACGCCGCGTCATGCGGACGCGCTCCTCGTCACCGGCGTGGTGACAAGGCAGATGCATTCGGCGCTCACCGAGACCTATGCCGCGATGCCGGAACCAAAGCTGGTGGTGGCCGCGGGCGTTTGTGCAATCGGCGGAGGCTGCTTCGCCAGTGGTCCCACCAACCACGGACCGCTTGACAATGTGCTGGCGGTCGACGTCTATGTCCCGGGCTGCCCTCCATCGCCCTCAGCGCTGATTCACGGGCTGCTGCTGGCGATTTCGCGAGCCGAGGAGCGCTACCGAGCGGGAGAACCCAACGATGGCTCTTGAGTTGATCTTCGTGGCGATCGGCTGTTACCTCGCCGGCGCGGTGATCGCACTGGGGATCTTTGGCACGGTGGCGGCGCGATACCTGGCCGCGGCCGCGGGAACCGTCGGTTCGCTCGTGCTTGTGGTTGCCGCCGTAATCGCATTGACTTCGATCGAACTCACATTGACGCTGCCCGCCAGCACGCCGTTGGGGGGCTTCGAGGTTCGCACCAACGCCCTGGCCGGAATGTTCTTGCTTTTGACCGGCGTGCTTGGGACGGCCATCTCGATCTATTCGTCGGACTACACAGCCCACGTCGGTGGACCACCGCGGCAGTCAGCCCTGTTAGTACTGCTCAACCTCTGCTTGGCTTCCCTGGTCCTGCTGCTTACCGCCGGCAACGCTCTGACCTTCCTGCTCGCGTGGGAGCTGATGTCGATCCTGACCTACCTCCTCGTGACGATCGAGTACGACCAAGAGGGCACTCCACAGGCCGCCTTCCTGATGCTGGCTCTGAGCGAAATCGGCTTTGTCGCGATGGCGTTCGGCTTCGCCTTGATCGGAGCTTTCGACACTGGTCGTGACTTCGCGTCGCTGGCCTCCACGAGCGTGCCAGCCGGAACAGCGAACGCTGCCTTTGTCCTTTTCCTGTTCGGATTCGGCGCCAAGGCGGGGTTGTTGCCTCTGCAGGGCTGGCTGCCGGAGGCGCACCCGGCGGCGCCGTCCAACATCTCGGCTCTTCTCTCCGCAGTCGTGGTCAAGATGGCGATCTACGGACTCGTGCTGACCACCATCGTCATGCTCGGACCACCTCCGATCTGGTGGGGCTACCTCGCCCTTGGGCTCGGCGTTGTCACCGCTGCGTACGGAATCCTGTTCTCGCTCCTCGCACACGATCTCAAGCGGGCACTGGCGTTCAGCACGGTCGAGAACCTGGGTTTCATCGTCGCGATGGTGGGGGCCGCCCTGATCTTCAAGTCACTGCGAATGCCCGTTCTCGAGGCGCTTGCCCTGGTCGCCCTAACACTGCACGCGCTGAACCACGCGATCTTGAAGGGCGGACTGTTCCTCGGCGCCGGCAGCGTTCAGATGGCGACCGGGAGCCGGGACATGGACCGCATGGGCGGTCTTTGGCGGCGGATGCGCTGGACCGCGCCGGCATTTTTCGTCGTGGCGACCGGGCTCGCCGGCGTGCCGCCATTGAACGGCTTCCAGAGTGAATGGCTCGGGCTGATGGTCTTGCTGCAGAGCCACCTGCTGCACGACCCCGCGGTTCGATTGGCCATGGCCGCAGCCGCGGCCCTTCTCGCGCTCACCTTCGCGCTGGCGGTCACCGCATACATTCGAATCGTTGGCGGAGTCTTCCTGGGCGCCGGTCGCAGTCGGGAAGCACAGCACGCGCTCGAGGTTCCTCTCACAATGCGCGTGGCAACTGGCTTGCTGGCCGTTAGTGCGATCGCATTGGGTCTGCTGCCGCCGCTCGGGATCGGCGCCGCGGCCGCGGCAGCTCAGCAGGTCAGCGGCTCGCCGGGTGTGCTCGACTCAGTGCTTCCACCGGTTTTCCTCCACCCGGAGCGCTTCGCACTGCCGGTGAAGCTGGGCGGAACGTTCCTCAGCCAGGTGATTCCCGCCAACGGGCTGATCGTCGTGCCGACTTCGCCGGATTTCTCGAGCATCGCGCCAACCTACATCTTCATCAGCATGGCGGTGGTGATCGCGGTCGTGGCTTGGCTTTTGCGCCTCGGCGGTCCTAGACCTCGACAAACACGCCAGGTGTGGGCGGGCGCAATCCCCCACTGGGAGCCCTCGATGCAGTACACGGCCACGGGGTTCACCAACCCGCTGCGCTTCATCTTCGGCACGGTCTACCGTTCCACGCGCCACATTGAGGGCGACTACCAGCAGGCACCGTTCTTCGCAAGGACGGTTCGCTATCGGCATACCTTCATCGAGCCGGTCGAGGAGTACCTGTACGGCCCTGTTGTAAGAGCTGCCCAGAAGGTCTCGCAGCGGCTGGGGATCTTTCAGTCAGGGAACGTAAGTCTCTACCTTCTGTATCTCTTTGCCGTCTTCATCATCGCCCTCTTCCTCCGCTAAGATCCCAACTCCTCAAGGGTCTTAGATTCTGAAGATGCCACCCCAGATGGCCTCGGACGCTTTCGTCGGCTTGACGATCAACACCGACGCCCTGGATTGGGCATTGACCTTCTGTGCGGTGGTCCCGATCACAAGAGCCAACCGACTATGCCCCTTGTAACCGAGGACAACCAGGTCTGCATCCACCTCGACGATGAATCGGACGATTTGGAGCGCGGCGTCTCCAATCCGGATTTCGTGCCATAGCTTCGCTCCATGTTCGCCCGCAATGCGTTTGGCTTCGATTGCTACCCCGGCGAAGTACTGGTCCTTCTTTCGTTTGAACTCATCGACCTCGTCCATGAGGGTCGGGACCTTGGGCATGCCCTCCTCGACGGACAGCGCTATCAGGTCGGCGCTGAAGCGTTTTGCAAGCTCAGCGGCCTCGGCGACTGCCGCGTAGCCACCAGCCGAGCCGTCAACTCCGACGACGATGACCTTATGCATGTCCGCCGGGGCGGCGATCGAGAGCTTCGCCAGTGATAGGCGTGATGGCGTTATCGAGCGGCCAGATATCGGGCCCGCGCCCCGGACAGGTCAATGCGAGTGGCTTGATCTCAGACCGTCTCTCTGGACAGAACAAGGGTCCTTCCATACGCACGACTCCTACTACAAGATTCCGTCGCAGTAGAAGCCGTCATCCGAGAGCTTGCGCTGCCGGCTTAGGCGGGCCTCATCGCCGTCAAAAGAATTCTACGGTTAAGTTTGCCAAAGGCCGGCGCCTCCAGGCTGGTTCGGTGCAAGCTCAGGTATTGCCGCCGCCGGTCTCAGACGAATTCCTGTCTGAGGCGAGTTCTAAGGCGATTCTCGGCGCGAGCCGCGGATAGATGGAACTGGATGGCCTGCCGTGCCTCAAGAAGCGACCATGCCCAAGGCCTGACCACGAAACGCGAAGTCGCCCTTCCAGCGGATCTCATTTCGAGTAATGCAACAAGGCATCCGCCACCTGGCGGCGGCGCGTCTCTGGATCGGGATCGTTGGCCGGACCCTGGGGTTCGGCTGGAAGAGTCTTCAGACCTGCTCTGACGGCTTCCGCCAGCGAAGACTTCGAAGTCGCCTCCGCTGTCCCCGAGCAGATGGACCAGCCCCGTCGGCAGCGTGACATCAATTCGCCGAACGCCGGGCGACGGCGTCCTCCGATCCAGTTCGCTGTCTGACACTCAGCCTGACGCTCCTATCCGAGATAGAAGCCATCATCTGGCCGAGCCAGCTCAAGCGGGCCTCATCGCCTGCCTCTAGTCTACGGAGCGAACTTCGGCCTCGCCTGCGTTGCCAGCTCCTCCGGCGAGGTGTCCACCATCGCCTGCCAGTGGAGGCGTTCGAAATAGGTAACGTCCGAGCGGTAGAGAGACTGCAGGTTGGACCGGCACACCATCCGCAGGTTGAGCATGTACTCGCGATTCGTGGGCGGTACGCCGTACAGGGCCATGTTGAAGCTCTGGAAACCTAGTTCGCCGTAAAGGTTGAGAATCGCGGCGATACCCTTGCCAAGCTCATCGATGCGATCCTCGGCCAACTCGCCTGGTGAGCAGACACCTGGAATCAACGCGCGAACCTCGTTGAAACCCATGGGGGCGAAACTGGCCAGCCATTCGATGCTGCCCGTGCTTCCAATGTAGCGCTCACCTATCTTCTGTTCGCCGTCCAGATAGGCGCGAAAACGATCGCCGGGAACCGCAGCCAGCATTTCCTGGAAGGTCGAAGGCAGTGGATCGATGCTGGATTGTAGGTGCGGATGGAACAGGGAGCTGCCTGACGGAAGCATGTGGTTGGCATTGATCGAGCCCCACACTGCGTTGCCATCGGCCCTCATGACCGCTTTGATGTATTCGACGTGGGCGGCCAGGTTGTCGCCGACCAACTGCGGAGTCATGGCGTGCAGCGGCAGGTAGTGCAGGTCGGGTGAGTAAACGGCCACGGCGCTGTACTGCGTGTAGGTCAGCAGATTTGGAAAGAGCAACGCCCGTCCGCGGCTGATTCGGCCATTGACGGAGATGTCGGCCGGCAGCTTTGGCGTCGCGCTCTCGATCCGCTCGCCACAGAAAGGACAACTGGTCTGAGTGTCTCTAGCGAACGCCTCGAGGTCGAAGGTCGGCGGCGCTAGAAGAGGGGTGCTGCCCTTGACCAGCCGGGCGGCGTATCCAGTCAGGGGATCCCATCGGACCTCGACCGGCGTTTCGACCGCCTCGAAATCCCGGGCAGGATGGAGGATTCTGCTGGTGAGTCTCTGGCTCCGGAACTCCAATAACCCGGCTCGACCTATCCGATCCGCGAACAGTCGGCCGGAGTCCTGGCCTCTGACTCTGCCAACCGCGCCCGCGGCTTGCGCAGCTGGCAAGAAGCGTGCCATGACTGTGGCGTCATCACCATGACTTATCGTGACCACTAGCGGGCTCCGGTTGCCACCGTAAGAGTGAAACGTCGGCAACCACCTTAAGGTGCTGTCGCATAGCTTCGCCTGCCCGCTTTGCGCTACCCGCCTCGATACCGATGAGTATGCGGCGGTGGACTTCTAAGGAGCGCAGCGGGCGGCCTGGTTCGCTTAGCGATTCGACGCGACTCTCCCGAATGGGGTCAGCCATCGCGTCGATCAGCCGAAGGAGGATCTCGTTGCGAGCCGCCAACGCAATCGCGTGGTGGAACTCGGCATCGCCCTCCGTACCCAAATCGCCGGCCCGGATCTCTTTCTCCATCCTGCCGAGCGCCGCCTTAATGGCGTCGAGATCGTCATCGCTACGACGAATCGCAGCCAGCTCGGCCAGCTTTATCTCCAGCGCTTCGCGCGCCTCGAGCACATCAGGCAGCCGCCGCCGACGCTCGAGCAGCTTGGTCAAAGACTCCCCGAATCCACGCGCTCGGCGGAGGAACATGCCTTCACCGTGGCGAACTTCGACAAAGCCGAGAGCCTGGAGGACGACGAACGATTGGCGGACCGAAGTGCGGCTGACGCATAGGCTGCGCGCAAGCTCGCGCTCGGTTGGGAATCGGTCACCGGGAGCCATCTCGGATTCGCGTACAAATGCGCCGAGCCTCTCCCCGACGTCTTCGTAGAGACGTGTGCGCTCGAGCGGGCGGAGCGCGGTGATCGGGCTGTGCTGGGTCTCTCTTCTCGCTCTCGACACGTTCCGCCTCCCTGTGGGATTAGGAACCATCAGCCCTTGCGGACGATGCCGGCGAAAGCCGCGGTGGGATCCATCACCGAGCGGCTCGTAGCCGCCACGCTCATCCTAAGAGCAGACTGAATGCGGATGGAAAATGGTCGTATGAGCCCTGCTACCTTCAGCTCATGACCGTGCACGTTCGCCGGCCGCGAACTCTTCTCCAACAGGCCCGTCTGGCCCAGTGGACGACCGTCGGTTGGATGGTGATAGAAGGTGTCGTCGCCATCGGAGCCGGCATCGCCGCACGTTCGGTGGCTCTGACTGCCTTCGAGGTGGACAGCGGCATCGAGCTTGCGGAACCAGGAGGACACAGAAGGACACGGGAGGACCTGACCAGTGTGGTGTTCCTGGAGCCATTCCGTCGTCGTCGAAAGGTGCGGCTGGTCCCGCGGCGCCGTCGGCTGGCGACGCAAGTGACCCTCGGGCGTCGGCGTCGAAATCGGTGCTTACCTGGCGACATGACAAGCGAGGTTATCCGCCGTCTTTCGGGAGTCGACGCTCACATCCTGAAATCGCCGGCGTCGTAAGAGACCGCGCCGGGGCACAGACGGGGCACAGAATCGCGGAACGACGCGGACCTTAAAGGACACCAGAAGAGACGACAACTCCGGCGATTGAATTCAGGGGGACCCTGAAGGATCCCCCGGGACACTAGGGGACACGACATCGTGACGGTTCGGGACCGTGCGTCGTTAATCGCGTGAAGTCCAGACACGACTCCGGCGGTACGCCTTGTAAGCCAGCGTTCCCTAGGGAACAATTAGGGAACAGTCGCCCTTGATCGGGCCGTGTCGTTGGATGTCGTTTCGTATTCGCAGCGGAAGACTGAATTCGCTCTGATAGAACCCGGCTTACAGTCCGCCCTCGGTCCACCAAAGCCCAAGGCCGCGACACGGCGGCTCTCAGCACGCCACAGTCGCCAACAGAGTTGCCGGCCACTGAGAATGGCTTCGATGAAAACCATAAGA
>Ga0307373_10006588_pt1 | contig 18415 bp, 16 predicted proteins | sample OX2MG_FD_202534 | JGI IMG/M metagenome (GOLD analysis project Ga0307373, IMG submission 202534) | Soil microbial communities from Risofladan, Vaasa, Finland - OX-2 | ecosystem: Environmental > Terrestrial > Soil > Coastal area > Acid sulfate soil | place: Finland: Risofladan, Vaasa | collected...
CGCGGGCGGGGAACCAGCGATAGCCCCCGCCCGCGGCCTCATGGTCACCGGATCGTGATCGTTATGCGCTTGAGCAGGCGAGCGTGCTCATGCGCTGGGAGCGCGATGAGTCTGACGGTGTATTTACCGGCCCGCAGGCGGGCGAGGTGGATTACCAGCCGCCGGCCGCGAACTCGGCCGCGCCCGATGATCCGCGTCCGACCAGCGACCCTGGCCTTAGCCTCGACCAGCGTGCCACTCTTGATCGCCGCTGCCGTGCTCGATGGCAGCTCGTAGGTGATCGTCGCCCCACCGGTGTTGTTCCCGGCGATGTTGATCAGGGTCACCGTGCACGTGGTGGTATTGACGCACGTGACGGTCGTCCCCGAGCCACCACCACTGCCGCTCCCGCCTCCGGAAGACCCAGAGCTGGAGCTTGGCGACAGCTCCACCACCCGGTTGTTGCCGAGGTCGGCTACAAACACATCGCCCGCCTGATCGGCCGCCACACCGTATGGGCGATCCAACCCGGTGAACGGAAGCACCTGCGGGGTGCTGCTGTCGGCGGGTAATTCCACGACCTGGCCTGCGAAGGGAGCCGTCATCTTGTAGCTCGTGACAAACACGTCGCCGGACGGATCGACCGCGATGCCTGCCTGGAACGAGCCCGGCGCCTTCACGATCCCGCGTATCTCAATCGTGTTGGTTCCGGCTGTCAGTTCCTCCACCTCTGCACCGACAGCGCCATCGAGGTCCTCGAGCGCATAGACGTCGCCCGACGCATCGACTGCCACGGCGATCAGAATGCCCGCGCTGGGGAACGTGATCGTCTGCGGGGTGGTGCTGTCCGCCGGCAGTTCCAGGACCGTGCTACCGGTGCTGACGACGAACACGTCACCGGCCGGATCGACCGCGACATTGTTCCCTCCCAGCGTACTCAACGGTGTCAAAGGCACCGTCTGCTGAGCGGTACTGCCGGCCGGCAACTCGACGACCTTCGGCCCCAATGAGGCGAAGACGTCACCAGCCGGATCGGCCGCGACGCCGCTCGCGAATCCAGCGCTGGTGAACGGCAGTATCTCCGGGATGCTGCTGCCCGCCGGGAGCTCCATCACACCTTCTTGTGCAGGAGAAGCCGTGGTGGCGTTGACTCGGCCGGTCGCGAACACGTTGCCGGCCGGATCGACCGCGACACCAACCGGAGAGGTCAGACCTATGAATGGGAGCGTTCGCTCGGTGTACGTCACAGCGAGCGCGGACGAGGGCGCCGCGAGCGCCGTACCAATGACGAGCGCTCCGGCCAGCGTCACCCACGATCGAACGCCGATCGGTGTGGTGCGGTTTCGCACCTCGTTCAGACGAGCCGATTTCAGCGAGATGGAACGTACCCTGCGGGCGACAAGGAACACGCGCCACGTTGGCGCACCCGCCGCCGACAACCCAAGCCTGCGCCACACAGCAGCGATCATTTAGATCCTCCATTCTGTGTTTCGGCGCCCCCAAAGGCGTCAATAACGCGTGAAAGCTATTTGACACCGCGTGCGCTGACAATTAGGTCATCGTTAGGGGTCGCGTCGACCGGTTCGTTAGGCTGGACACCATGAGCTTGATCCACACGTGTTACCGGATCACCGACGTCGACCGATCGGTCGCGTTCTACGAGGCGCTCGGCTTCAGGGAGGTCAGGCGCATGCCGATCCGCGACGAGGCGATCAACGTCTTCATGAACTTGCCCGAGGACGGCGACGAGCCGCGCTTGGAGCTGACCTACAACTTCGGCGTGGACAGCTACGAGCTAGGCAGCGGCTACGGTCACATCGCGATCACTGCGCCCGACCTCGACGCCACGCTTGCACGGCTCGCGGAGCAGGGCATCGCGCCCGAGCGCCCGCCCTATTCACTCCGCGACGGCGGCAGCCGCATTTGTTTCGTTAGGGACCCCGACTCCTACCGGATCGAGATCATCGAGCGCGTCTGAGCGCTCAAGCGATCGCATCGAGCCTGCCGATGATCTCATCGGCGTAGCGGACATAGGTTGAGAGGTCGAAGATCGCGTCCAGGTCGAGATCCTGACCGGCAGGATCGGCGTCCAGCAGCTCGCGCAGCTGGACGCGCGTGTCGAGCGCCTGCTGCGCCAGGCGCTGCACAATCCGGTAGGCGTCGTCGCGGCTCGACCCGCGCGCGACGAGCGCGAGCAGCAGCCGCTGCGAGAACAGCGCGCCATAGGTGAGGTCGAGATTCTCTCGCATGCGCGGCGCGTCGACCACGAGCCCGCGGATCACGCCCAGCATGCGGCGCTGCATGTGGTCGAGCAGGATCGTCGCGTCCGGCAGCACGATGCGCTCGACGCTCGAGTGCGAGATGTCGCGCTCGTGCCAGAGCGCGACGTCCTCCACCGCTGCGGATGCGTAACCGCGCAACAGCCGCGCGAGGCCGGTGATCTGCTCGGTCTTGATCGGGTTGCGCTTGTGTGGCATGGAGCTCGAACCCTTCTGGCTGGCGTCGAACGGCTCCCGCGCCTCGCTCAACTCGGTACGCGCCAGATGCCGGATCTCCGTCGCCAGGCGTTCCAGTCCGGCGCCGGTCAGGGCGATCGCCTGCACGAGCTCCGCGTGGCGATCGCGCGGGATCACCTGCGTCGAGACCGATTCGGCGTACAGCTTCAGCCGCGCGAGCACCCGCGCCTCGAACTCGGGCGAGGTCGCAGAGTAGGTTCCCACCGCACCTGACAACCCGCCCACAGCCGCGTGCGTGAACGCTCGTTCCAGACGTTCGAGGTTCCGCTGCGCCTCGAACGCGAAACCGGCCAGCTTGATCCCGAAGGTCGTCGGCTCCGCGTGGATGCCGTGTGTCCGTCCAACCGTGAGCGTGTGCACGTGCTCGCGCGCCTTCGAAGCCAGTTCGGACACGAGTGCCCGTGAGTCGGGCAGGATCAGTTCCGCGGCCGCCTTGATCTGCAGCGCCAGGCCCGTGTCGACGACGTCAGAAGACGTAAGCCCATAGTGGATCCAGCGCCCTGCCGGACCGGCCGAGGCTGCGAGCACGTCGACGAACGCCGCCGTGTCGTGATCGGTGACCAGCTCGCGCTCGTTGACCGCCTCGACGGTGAAGGTCGCGGCCCGGATCGCACTGAGCTCTTCGGGCGTGGGTCCGTCCAGCATCTCTGCAGGCATCTCCTCGCAGGCCGCGACCTCAACCTTGCGCATCGCCTCGAAGCGGGCGTGGTCAGACCACAGCTCGCCGAGCTCGCTGCGGGTGTAACGCTCGATCACGCGTCGAGGATACGCGCGGCAAGCACGGCCGCGTTGCGGGCGTTGTCGACGCCTACGGTCGCGACTGGCACCCCGGGCGGCATCTGCGCGATCGAGAGCAGCGCGTCGAGGCCGCCGGCGATCGAGGTGCTCGAGGTCAGCGGCACGCCGATTACGGGCAGGTCGGTGTGGGCGGCGACGACGCCGGGGAGCGCGGCCGATAGGCCGGCACCCGCGATGATCACTCTCAGACCCCGCATACGCGCGTTTCTGGCGTAGTCGGCGACCTTTTCCGGATCGCGGTGGGCTGACATGACGCGCACCTCGCAGCGGATCCCGCGCTCCGTCAGCTCCTTCTCGGCCTTCTCCATCGCCGGGAGGTCGCTCTTGGAGCCCATCACGATCCCGACGCGCGGGGCATCCACGTCGAGGTCGGCAAATGCGGCCGCCGGCTCCTCAATCGCCTCGTGTGCGAGCTCAGGCTCAGGCGTGCTCATTCGCTCACCACTTTCTCGGCTATGTCGCGGCGCAGCTGCCGGCCGTCGAAGTCGATCATCTCGATCGCAGAATAGGCAGTCGCGCGGGCGCTCGCGGTATCGGCCCCGAGCGCCGTCACGCTGAGCACGCGGCCGCCGTCGGTGACGACCTGGCCGGCGTCCCCAAAGGCCGTGCCCGCGTGCGTCACAAACACATCGGCGGGCATTCCATCGAGGCCTGTGATCACATCGCCGCTGGAGGAGCCGGCCGGGTAGCCCGCGCTTGCCAGCACGACGGTCACGGCGGCGCGCGTCTCCCAGTCGAGGTTCACGCCATCGAGGCCACCCGATGTGCTCCCAACGGCCCCCCCACCGGCGGCGGCCGTCAGCAGCTCCAGCAGGTCGGTCTTCAAGCGCGGCAGGATCGCCTGCGTCTCGGGGTCGCCGAAGCGCGCGTTGAACTCGAGCACCTTGGGTCCGCCTTCAGTCAGCATCAGGCCCGCGTAGAGCACGCCACGGAACTCGACTCCACGGCGGCCGAGCTCGTCAAGCACCGGCTGGTGCACGATCGCCGCGAGCGCCTGAGCCTGCCCCTCGCCGATCGCTGGGACGGGCGAATAGGAGCCCATGCCGCCGGTGTTCGGGCCGGCGTCGCCATCGAAGATGCGCTTGTAGTCCTGGGCCGAGGCCAGCGGCACGGCGCGGACGCCGTCACAGATCGCCAGTAGCGAGACCTCCGCGCCGACGAGCAGCTCCTCGACCAGCACGCGGTCGGTGTCGAAGCGGTGCTCGACCAGCAGCTGAGTGAGCGCCGCGCGCGCCTGTGCCTCGTCGGCGGCGATGATCACGCCCTTGCCGGCCGCGAGACCATCGGCCTTGATCACCGCCGGATAGCGGTCGGCCTCAGCGGGCCGGAGCTCGCTGATCGCGGCCATCCCCTGCTCGACGCTGGTCACCACCCGGTAGGCGGCGGTCGGCACGCCCGCGGCCTCCATCACCTCTTTGCAGAAGGCTTTCGAGCCCTCGAGTCGCGCGGCGGCGGCCGACGGGCCGAAACAGGTGACGCCCGCGCGCGCGAGCTGATCGGCGAGTCCCGAGACGAGTGGCCCCTCAGGCCCGACGACGACCAGGTCTACCTGCTCGGCGACGGCGGCCGCGACCAGTGCGCGACTATCGTCAACGCCGATCGCCAGCAGTCGCGCGACGGTCGCGATCCCCGCGTTCCCTGGCGCGCACAGCAGCTCGGGCGCTTGCGGCGAGCGCGCAAGCGCATGCAGGATCGCGTGCTCGCGCGCGCCGGAGCCGACGACCAGGACCTTGGGGTTAGCCACGCGCGGCAGGTTAACGGGCCGTCTGGCTGTCCACCGAAACGGCTCCGGACCTCAGCCGCCTGGCCGCACGCCTTCGAACACGATCTCGCCGTCTGAAGCGTCGACCGTAACCGTGTCGCCGTCGAGAAAGCGGCCCTCGAGGATCGCCAACGCGAGCGGGTCCACGAGCCGCTTCTGGATCACGCGCTTGAGCGGCCGCGCGCCATAGGTCGGGTCGTAGCCTAGGTTGCCGAGCAGCGTGCGCGCATCGTCTGAGAGCGCGAGCTCGATCCCGCGCTCGGCCACGCGACTGATGACACGCCTCACCTGCAGGTCGACGATCTCACCGAGCTGCTCCCGGCTGAGCGGCTGGAACTCGACGATGTCGTCGAGCCGGTTGATGAACTCGGGCTTGAAGTGCGCCTCGGCGCCCGCGCGCCCGCCGGCGATGTTGGAGGTCATGATCAGCACCACGTTCTTGAAGCTGACCGTGCGGCCCTGACCGTCGGTCAGGCGGCCGTCGTCCATCACCTGCAGCAGCGTGTTGAAGACGTCGGGGTGCGCCTTCTCGATCTCGTCGAGCAGCACGACCGCGTAGGGGCGGCGTCGCACCGCCTCGGTGAGCTGACCACCCTCGTCGTAGCCGACGTAGCCCGGAGGCGCGCCGACCAGGCGACTGACCGAGTGACGCTCCATGTACTCGGACATGTCGATCCGGACCATCGCCTCCGGCGAGTCGAACATGAACTCGGCCAGTGCTCGCGCCAGCTCGGTCTTGCCGACGCCCGTCGGCCCCAGGAACAGGAAGGTGCCGATCGGGCGATCAGGGTCCTGCAGGCCCGCCCGCGCACGCCGCAGCGCGCTCGACACGGCGCTGACCGCCTCGTGCTGGCCGATCACGCGCTCGTGCAGCCGCTCCTCCATGTTGACGAGCTTCTCGATCTCGCCCTCGAGCAGCCGCGTAACCGGCACGCGTGTCCATGCCGAGACGACCTCCGCAATGTCCTCGGCGTCTACCTCCTCCTTGAGGTAGTGATGCTCCCCGTCACCAGGGCGGGCGGGACCATTTCCGGTGATGTCGTCCTCGGCCTTCTCCGCCTCCGCGAGCCGCTTGGTCAGGTCCGGGATCGTCCCGTATTGCAGCTCGGCGGCACGCTCGAGGTCACCGGCGCGCCGCGCCTGCTCGAGCTCCATGTTGGCCTGCTCAAGCTGCTCCTGCAGCTCGGTGACCGCGCCGAGTGCCTGCTTCTCCTGCTGCCACTCCGCGTGCATCCCCGCCGAGCGCTCGCGCTCCTCGGCCAGCGCCTGCTCGAGCTGCTCGCGGCGTGCCGCGGTGCCGGCGTCATCGGAGCCGGCGGCGCCCAGCGACTGGAGCTCGATCTCGAGCTGGAGGATGTGACGGTCGACCTCGTCGATCTCGGTCGGCTTGGAGTCGATCTCCATGCGGATCCGTGACGCCGCCTCATCGACCAGGTCGATCGCCTTGTCGGGCAGGAAGCGGTCGGCGATGTAACGGTCCGACAGCGTCGCCGCGGCCACGAGCGCCGAGTCGGTGATCCGCACCTTGTGGTGGACCTCGTACTTGCCCTTGAGGCCGCGGAGGATCGCGATCGTGTCCTCGACGCTCGGCTCCTCGACGAACACCGGCTGGAAGCGGCGCTCGAGCGCGGCGTCCTTCTCGATGTACTTGCGGTACTCGTCGAGCGTCGTCGCGCCGACGGCGCGCAGCTCGCCACGAGCGAGCATCGGCTTCAGCAGATTGGCCGCGTCGACCGCCCCCTCGGAGGCGCCCGCGCCGACGATCGTGTGCAGCTCGTCGATGAACAGCACGACGTTGCCGCCGGCGTCCTGGACCTCCTTGAGCACCGCCTTGAGACGGTCCTCGAACTCACCGCGGTACTTGGCGCCGGCAATCAGCGCGCCGATGTCGAGCGCGACCACGCGGCGGTCCTTGAGGCCGTCGGGCACGTCGCCGGAGACGATGCGCTGGGCGAGGCCCTCGGCGATCGCGGTCTTGCCGACGCCCGGCTCGCCGATCAGCACCGGGTTGTTCTTGGTGCGGCGGCTGAGCACCTGGATCACGCGGCGAATCTCGTCGTCACGCCCGATCACCGGGTCGAGCTTGCCGTCGGCGGCGGCCCTTGTCAGATCACGGCCGTACTTCTCGAGCGCCTGGAACTTGTCCTCCGGGGTCTGATCGGTGACGTGCTGGCCGCCGCGGACTTCGCTTACGGCCTTCAGCAGCGCGTCGTAGCCGGCGCCGACCGAGCGCAGCACATCGCCGGCGGCGGTGGGTGAGGTCGATTTCGCGAGCGCGAGCACGAGGTGCTCGGTCGAGACGTACTGATCCCCCAACGCGCGCATCTCCGCCTCGGCGGCGCGCAGCACGTCGAGCAGCTCGTTGGAGCCGCCGGTCGGCTCGCTGCCCGCGCTCGCGAGTCGTGGCAGCGCTTCAAGCGCGGGGTTGAGCGCCTGGCGCACGGCCGCGGGGTCGACGCCCAGCTTGCGCAGCACAGGCACGACCACGCCGCCGTCCTGCTCGAGCAGCACGGCGAGAAGGTGCTCCGGGCGTGTCTGCGGATTACGACGCTCAGCGGCCAGCCGCTGCGCAGCTTCAAGCGCCTCCTGGGACTTGATGGTGAAGCGGTCAGGTTGCATGTTCTCGATGCCTTCGGGTCGCGTCGCGGCTACGACAGTTTGGTAGCGCGAACCAGGGCGCCGCCGCGCACGTACGGGACGATCTCCGCGCGCAATTCGCGGCGCAGTGCCTCCAGACGCTCGACCTCGTCCTTGAGTTCGGTCGCGCGGCGCTCGAGCGCGTGGACCTTGCGGGCCATTCCGTCGAGCAGATTCTCGAGCTCGAAGACCCGCTCGACGCCCGCCAGGTTCAGGCCCAGATCGGCGGTCATCTCCTGGATCCGCTTGAGCCGCTCGACGTCCGCGTGCGAGTACAGGCGCGTGCCCTTGGGCGAGCGCTTGGGCTCGATCAGGCCACGCGACTCGTACATGCGCAGCGTCTGCGGGTGCATGCCGGCGAGGTCGGCGGCGACAGAGATCATGAACACGCCCTTGTCCGAGGCGACCTCGATCCTGGCGGTCGCGCGTATGCGTTGTGGCTGGGCCATCAGTGCTCGGCCGCCTTTGCCGTCGCGTCGCCATCCGGGAAGAGCTTCGTGCGCGGGTTGCCGTTCATCACCCTGGAGAGCTGGTCGACGGCGGCGTCCTGCTCGGTGGAGAGGCTCGCCGGCACGTCGATCACGAATCGGTAGCGCAGGTCGCCTTTGCCCTTGCCCCCCAGTCGCGACGGACCCTCGCCACGCAGACGCTGGACGGTGCCGTGCTTGGTACCCGGCGGGACGCGCAGGCGCTTCGAGCCGCTCAGCGTCGGCACCTCGATCACCGCCCCGCGGATCGCTTCGGGGATCGTCAGCGGCACCTCGACCTCGAGGTTGTCGCCACTGCGTTTGAAGATCGGGGAATCGGACACGCGCGTGATCACGTATAGATCTCCGGGGGGAACGCCCCGGACACCGGGGTCGCCCTTGCCCGCGAGCTTGATGCGACTGCCGTCGCGTACGCCGGCAGGGATATTTACCCGCAGCCTCCGGACGCTGCGCTGCGCGCCGGTGCCCTCGCAGGTCGGGCACGGGTGCTCGATCACGGTGCCGGAGCCCTTGCAGTTCGAGCAGGGCTGACTGATCGAGAAGATCCCCTCGTTCTGGGCCTCGACGCCACGCCCGTTGCAGACCGGGCAGACCTTTGGAGACGTGCCCGGCCGTGCGCCGGATCCATGGCACGTCGGGCAGGGCTTCGAAGTCGGCACCGACAGCGGCAGCTGTGTGCCGTGGACCGCCTGGTCGAAGGTCAGCGATACCTCGGTCTCGAGGTCTGCTCCACGTGCCTGCGCTGGCCGCTGGCCTGCGCCGGCACGCGCGCGTCCCGAGCCGGATGCGCCGGCTCCCCCTCCGCCTCCGAACAGGTTCGAGAGGATGTCGCCGAAGCCGCCGCCGCTGAATCCGCCGGTGAACGCCGACGGGTCGAAGCCGCCGCCCGGGCCGAAGTTGGCAAAGACGCCGCCGCGGTCGTACTCCTTGCGCTTGTCCGGGTCCGACAGCACGTCGTTCGCCTGCGACACCTGCTTGAAGCGCTCCTCAGCCGGCTTGTCGCCGGGGTTACGGTCAGGGTGATACTTCCGCGCCAGCTTGCGGTACGCCTTCTTGATCTCCTCGTCTGTGGCGTTCTTGCCGACGCCGAGGATCTTGTAGTAGTCGGGCCGCTCTGCCATCGCGCTGCCTCTCTGCGGTCAGGCCGCCACGAGCACGCGGGCCGGCCGCAGCACGGTGTCACCAAGGCGGTAACCCTGCTGGAAGACCTCGGCAACGGTCCCGGACTCGGCGCCCTCGATCGGCTGCTGAGCGACGGCCTCGTGCAGTTGCGGGTCGAACGGCTCGCCCTCGGGCGAGAACGGTTCGACGCCGACGCGTTGCAACGCGGACAACAGGTCAGTGTGGACGAGCTTGATGCCCTCGGTGAGCGGCGACTGCTCCTCACTGGCCGCCTTGAGCGCGCGGTCGAGGTTGTCGATCGCCGGCAGCAGCTCCTTCGCGAGCTTGGCAATGCCGCGCTCCTGCGCAAGCGCGGCCTCGCGCGCCGCGCGCTTGCGGTAGTTCTCAAAGTCGGCCTGAGTCCGCTGCGCGAGCAGCAGGTACTCGTCGGCCTTCTCGGCCTTCGCGGCCAACTCCTCGAGGTCATTCATCAGCTGCTGCTCAGCGTCCTCGGGTTCGCAGCTCGGCTCGGACGGCGCCTGTTCGGCGCCGTCCTCGACCGGGACCTCGACCGGCGCCTCCTCAGGCGCCTCCTGCTCCACCTCGGGCTCTGACTCCGCGAGGGCGTCGCGATGGCGCTCTGCCGCCATCGTCACTTCTCCTCGTCGACGACTTCAGCGTCGACCACGTCCTCGTCCTCGGCGGCAGAGGCACCGTTGTCGGAGGCCTCCTCACCGTCGAAGCTCGGCCCGGCGGTCTCCTGGGCACGCTGATACATCGCCTCGGAGACCTTGTGGAAGGAGGCGTTCAGCGCATCCTTGCGGTTCGTGATCTCGGCTGGATCCTCACCGGTGAGCGCCTCGCGCACCGCCTTGATCGCCGCTTCGATCTCAGTGCGTGAGTCCTCGTCGACCTGCTCGCCAAGCTCCTTAAGCTGGCGCTCAGCCTGATAGGCGGCGTGCTCGCCCTCGTTGCGCGCCTCGGCAAGCTCGCGCAGACGCTTGTCATCGTCGGCGTGCGTCTCGGCGTCGTTGACCATCTTCTTGATCTCGTCGTCGGACAGGCCCGAGCCGGAGCGGATCTCGATCTTCTGCTCCTTGCCGGTGCCGAGGTCCTTGGCGGAGACGTTGAGGATGCCGTTGGCATCGATGTCGAACGCGACTTCGATCTGCGGCACGCCGCGCGGCGCCGGCGGGATGCCGGTCAGCTGGAACTTGCCGAGCGACTTGTTGTAGCTCGCCATCTCCCGCTCACCCTGCAGCACGTGGATCTCCACGCTCGGCTGGTTGTCCTCAGCTGTAGAGAACACCTCGGACTTGCGGGTCGGGATCGTGGTATTGCGCTCGATCAGCTTGGTCATGACGCCGCCCTTGGTCTCGATGCCGAGCGTCAGCGGAGTCACGTCGAGCAGCAGCACGTCCTTGACGTCGCCGGCCAGCACGCCCGCCTGGATCGCGGCGCCGACGGCAACGACCTCGTCCGGGTTGACGCCGCGGTGCGGCTCCTTGCCGGTCAGCTCCTTGACCTTCTCCTGCACGGCGGGCATGCGGGTCATGCCTCCGACCATCACCACGTGATCGATCTCGCGGGCGCCCTTCTCCTTGGCGTCCGCCAGTGCCTGGCGGACGGGCGCGACGGTGCGATCGATCAGCGCTGCGGTCAGCTCGCCGAGCTTGGCGCGCGTGAGGCGCATGTCGAGGTGCTTGGGGCCGCTGGCGTCTGCGGTGATGAAGGGCAGGTTGATCTGCGACTCCTGTGTGGTCGAGAGCTCGATCTTGGCCCGCTCTGCCGCTTCGTAGAGACGCTGAAGCGCCATCGGATCGGCGGCCAGGTCGATGCCCTGCGACTTCTTGAACTCTGCCACGAGCCAGTCGACGATCGCCTTGTCGAAGTTGTCGCCGCCGAGGTGGTTGTCACCTGCGGTCGACTTGACCTCGAAGACGCCGTCGCCGATCTCCAGCACCGACACGTCAAACGTGCCGCCGCCGAGGTCGAAGACGAGGATCGTCTGGTCGGCCTCCTTGTCGAGGCCGTAGGCCAACGACGCGGCCGTCGGTTCGTTGATGATGCGCTTGACCTCGAGGCCGGCGATCGTGCCGGCGTCCTTGGTCGCCTGGCGCTGGTCGTCATTGAAGTACGCCGGGACGGTGATCACGGCGCTGTCGACGGTCTCGCCGAGATATGCCTCGGCGTCAGACTTCAGCTTGCCGAGGATCATCGCGCTGATCTCCGGTGGCGAGTACTGCTTGCCCTCAACCTCGATTCGCACGTCACCGCCGGGGCCGGAGACGACCTTATAGGGGACGATCTGCTCCTCGTCGTGTACCTCGGCCTCCTTGCGGCCCATGAAGCGCTTGATCGAGAAGATCGTGTTCTGCGGGTTCGTCACGCCCTGACGCTTGGCGACCGTCCCCACGAGACGCTCGCCACCCTGCGTGAAAGCGACCACGGACGGGGTGGTGCGGCCGCCCTCGGCGTTTTCGATCACCGTCGGGTCGCCGCCCTCCAGCACAGCCATGCAGCTGTTGGTCGTACCGAGGTCAATACCGATTGTCTTGCCCATCGTGTTCGTTCTGCTCCTTTAGAAGGGTAAAAATCTAAGCCTCAACATAGCAGATTTGTGCGGGAGCGCCGGGCCGAGCGACGGTCCCCAGACCCGCCGCAGATCAGAGCGTATCGGCGCTCGGGCACATCCGCCGCAGGGCGCAGACCCCGCACGCCGGGCGCTGCGCGAAGCACGTGCGCCGGCCGTGGCGCAGCAGGTTGAGGTGCAGCTCCCACTCCTGACCCCGCGGGGTCAGCGCGAGCATCGTGTCGTGCAGCTCCACGAAACCCGCCCCCGCCCGGAACAACCCGAGCCGCGTACCCACCCGCGAGACGTGCGTGTCGACCGGCACATCGCGCATGCCGTAGGCGAACAGCAGCACACACGCCGCGGTCTTGCGTCCCACGCCGGGCAGCGAGCAGAGATAGACCTGCGCCTCCGGGACCGGCACGCCGCGCACCCAATCGATCGAGAGCACGCCAGGCTCCGGACCTGTAGCCGTCACCGTCACGAGGATCGCCTTGATCCGCGCCGACTTCACCTTCGAGATCCCCCCGTGCCGGATCGCCTCCTCCACCGCATCGACCGGTGCGTCGCGCACCTCGTCCCAGCTTGGGAAACGCTCGCGCAGCCCGAAGTACGCGACATCGCGGTTGCGGTCGTTGGTCGACTGTGACAGGACCGTGAGGATCAGCTCGGCCAGCCCGTCTCCGTGCGGCCGCAGGACGGGGATCCCGTAGACCAGTCGCAGCCGGTCGCGGACCGCGTAGACGCGGCGACGGCCGGGCGGCTTCCAGGGGCGGGACACTAGTCGCAGGCACCCCAGCGCTCGCACGCACGCGCGGCTACGACCATCGCCTCCTTCAGCGCCGCGGCGATCGCCGGCTCGTAGAAGCCCGTGATCTGCAGCCGCGCGATAAGCGCCGCCATCAGCGCGTCGCCGGCGCCGATCGTCGATACCACGCGCGCCGGCACGCCCGCGACGTCGAGCTTGATCTTGCCGCGCAGGATCGCGCCGCCGGCGCCGTCGGTGATCACGACATTGCGGGCGCCCGCCTTGCGGATCGCGAGCGCAGCACGCTCGATGTCGTCCTCACCGGTCATAAGCTGCGCCTCGGCGGCGTTCGCGCGCACGAGCAGCGCGCCGGGTACGCAGGCGTTGGCGGTGGCAGCCGCGTCGGCTTTGGAATGCCAGCGCTGCAGCCGGAGGTTCGGGTCGAAGATCACCGGGCACCCGAGCCCCAGCGCGTGCTCGCGCGCCCTCATCGTGACCGTGCGCCCGGCAACGCCTGAGAGCGTGTCGGCGCTGATGAACAGCCCACCGCTGGCATCGACGGCCGCCTCGACGCTGTCGCCAAGCGCGCTCACGACGGGCGCGATCGCCTCACCGTAGATCCGGAAGGTCGGCTCGCCGGCGAGGTCGACGGTGGTCAGCGCCAGCGGCGTGGGCATATCCTCGATCAGCTTGAAGTGGTCCAGATCGACACCGGCCCGCTCGAGCCGGCCGCGCAGCCACCGCCCCCAATCGTCGTCGCCGACGCCGCCGGCCAACGCCGTGCGCGCGCCCGACCTGGCTGCCATCAGCGCGACGTTCGCCGCCGCGCCGCCGGAGTGCGGCGCAAACATGTCGGCCTCCTCGAGCGCCGAGACCGGCCGCTCGCAGATCAAGTCGACGAGCGCCTCGCCGAGGCAGAGGACGTTGCGCGACGCTGTTGGCAGCTCGACGCTCACCAATGCGGACGTTATCCGCAAAATGCGACGCGCCGCACCAACCGTGCTGGCTGCGGCGCTCGCGATCGCCTATCTGATCGTCGCGCCAACCGGCGCCGACCTGCCCGCGCAGCTGCTGCGCGTCAAGTTGTTCGGCGCCGAGGGCTTCGGAATCTGGAACAACTGGTGGTACGGCGGCCACGACATCACCGCCTACAGCGTGCTGTTTCCGCCGCTCGCCTGGCTGCCGACCCCGCAGCTGCTGGCGGCGCTCGCGAGTGTGGGCACCGCCGCCGCGTTCGAGGCGCTCACCCACGACGTCTACGGCGACGACGCCTGGATCGGCGCGACCTGGTTCGGCGCCGCGACCGTGACCGAACTTCTGAGCGGGCGCCTGGCTTTTGCGTTCGGCCTCTGCGGCACCGCACTCGTAGCGCTCTTGCTTGAGCGGCGGCGGCCCCGCTGGGCCTCCGCCCTTGCTCTACTCACCACGCTCGCGAGTCCCGTGGCGGCCCTGTTCGCGGCGCTGGCCGGCGCGACTTTCGCGTTGGGAGGTCTCCAGAGGCGATTTTGGCCCGATATCGCCGGGGGTATCGTCGCGATGTCCGCCGCGATCCTGCCTTTAGGGGCACTGGCGATCGCATTTCCGCAGAGCGGCTACCAGCCGTTCGCATTCGGGACCCTGTGGCCGCTGCTCGTGATCGGCGTGGCTCTGGTAGTGGCCGCTCAGCGGAGCGGCCACACCACGCTCGTCGGCGCGGTCGTTCTGTACGTGCTGGGCTGTGTGGCCGCCTACGCGGTGCATACCGCGGTCGGGAGCAACGCCGCCCGTCTGGGCGAGCTCACGGCCGGACCGCTGGCGGCGCTGTTGCTGGCGCCACGGCGGGCGTGGCTGCTGCTCGCGCTCGCAGCCGTCCCGCTCACCTACATCCAGGTCCACGATGCGATCACGGACCTCGAGCAAGGCGAGGCGGCGAACACGGCGGCGTACTACCGGCCGCTGATCCGCTTCCTCGAGGCGCAACCGGGCGCGGCGGAGCACACGTGGCGCGTCGAGGTGCCGTTCACCGCCGGGCATTGGGAGGCCTACCGGTTGGCCCCCGAGATACCGCTCGCCCGAGGCTGGGAGCGCCAGCTCGACATCGCCGACGACGGACTGTTCTACGGCGGCGCGCTGAACGCGGGCAGCTACGACGCGTGGCTGCATCGGCTCGCCGTGCGCTACGTCGCCGTCGCCGACGCGCCCGGCGACTATTCGGCGCGCGGCGAGCTCGAGCTGATCCGGCGCGGGCTTCCCTACCTGCGACTGGTCGCGCATTTGCGGCAGTGGCGCGTGTACGCGGTCGCGAAGCCGAGCCCGATCGCCACCGGTGCAGGGCGGCTGCTGTCGATGGGTCCGAACTCGCTGACGCTGGCGATCGCGCATCCGGGCCGCGTAAACGTGCGCGTGCGCTGGTCGCCCTACTGGCAGCTCACGGGCGTGCGCGGGTGCGTGGCGCCGTCGGGTGAGTTCACGCTGATCGAGGCGCGCGGCAGCGGCCGCGCGCGGTTGGGAATGGCGTTCTCGTTCGCGCGCGTCGACTCCAGGGCGCCGCGCTGCGATTAGCCTACGACGATGCGACGGGGTCTCGCGAGAGCCGGCGCGGAGTACCTGCCGCACGGCTGGCTTGACGCCCTGCGCCAGCTGCTGATGTTCGTCGTGGCATACGTGGGCTACGAGATCGTGCGCGGGCTCGTCGGCCTAACGGGCTACAAGCCGTTCCGCGACGCGGCCCGGATCATCGACTTCGAGCGCACACTGCATGTCTTCGTCGAGCCGAGCATCCAGCGTTGGGTGATGAACCACGCACACTGGCTGCTGGACGTCTGCGACTGGACCTATCTGAACGCGCACTTCGCGCTCACGGTCGGCGCGCTCGCGTTCATCTACCTGCGGCGCAACGACTCCTTCTACTTCGTGCGCAACATGTTCATGATCGCGATGCTGATCGCGCTGGTCGGGTACTCGGTGTTTCCGACCGCGCCGCCGTGGCTGATGCCCCATTGGGGCTTCACCGACTCGATCCAGCAGTTCACGGGCGTGGCGATCGGGCACGGCGCGAGCGGTGCGCTGCTCAACGTGTACGCCGCCGTGCCGTCGATGCACATGTGCTTCGCGCTGATGGTCGGACTGCCGATGTCACGCCTGGTGCGGCACCGCATCGTGCGTGTGCTCTGGCGCTTCTACCCGGCGTTCATCGTTTTCGTCGTGATCGCGACCGGCAACCACTACTTCACCGATGTCGTCCTCGGAGCGCTCACCGCGGGTGTCTCTGCGCTGCTGGCCAAGCAGCTGCTGGCCCGAGCGCGCCCGGACGTCTGGGCGTTCGCGGGGGTAACGGCCTGAGTCGCAGGCGTAATGGCGCGACGGTGCACTAGTCTCTGCGCCGGCTTCCGATGCCCGAGACACGACAAGCAGATACCAGGCCGCGCCCGCGCAGGCGCGGCGGTGAGGGCAGCGAGCGCTTGACGACCCCGCAGATCTTCAGAAACCGGCTGGTCGAGTCGCGCCTGACGCCGAACACGATCTCGCTGACCGGGTTCACGCTCAACCTCGCGGCCGCCGGACTGATCGTGGGCCGCCTGTTCTTCCTCGCCGGCGTCGCCTTCATCGTCGGCTCGATCATGGACACGCTCGACGGCCGCTACAGCCGCATGTCCGGCAAGGGCACGCAGTTCGGCGCGTTCCTGGACTCGACGCTCGATCGGCTCGAGGAGGGGATCGTGCTGACGGCGGTCGGCGCCTACTTCGCTTCACGCGGTGACCAGGCAGCTGTCGCCGCGGTGGTGGCCGCCGTGCTGTTCTCGCTGATGGTCTCCTACACGCGCGCTCGCGCCGAGGCGCTCGGAGTCCAGTGCAAGGTCGGGCTGGCGACCCGACCGGTGCGGGTCGTGATCCTCGCAATTGGTCTCGTGTTCGCGCGCGGCGCGTCGCTCGGGCACTTCACGCTGCTCGCTCCGGCCGTGTACGTGCTCGCCGCGCTCAGCTTGGTGACGGTCGGTCAGCGCATCTGGCACGTACGCCGGGAACTGAGCGCACCGGCCGGCGGAACGTTTTAGGGTCTGTAGGGGAATTAGTTGTGGGAATTGACGCGTGGCTGGGCGTGACCGGGAAGACCGTCTCGCAGGGCAGGTACTGGTGGTACCTGCCGCGAGACGGGCGCAGCCAGGTGCGTCCAGACGCCGTCAAAACCGCAGATAATTCCCCTACAGACCCTTAGGCGGCAACGATGGCGCCGGCGGGGCACCGAGCCTCACTCGGACGCGGAGCACGAGAGCGCATCCTTGCGGCAGCGGCGCAGCTGTTCGCACGCCAGGGCTTCAACGCGACCGGCATCAACGAGCTGCACAGGACCGCTCGCGTATCGAAGCGCACGCTGTATCAGCACTTCGACTCAAAGGACGATCTGATCATCGCGTACGTCGCCGAGTATGGGCGCACCGGCCCCACCGCCGCTGTGCTCGGCCGTGCGGACCTGACTCCGCGGACGCGGTTACTGGAGCTGTTCACCGCACTCGCCGACCCGGGAACCGTCGTCCCTGATGCGATCCTCGCTGCCGCCGCCGAGTTTCCCGATCGGGAGCACCGAGTGCACGTTGCGGTAAGCGCACGTGCCCAGCTGTTCAGCGACCGTCTCGCCGACCTGGCTCGAGCGGCGGCCGCTCGGGACCCGGAACGGACGGCGCGGCGACTGGTGACGCTCTACGAGGGAGCCTGCTGCCGGTTGCTGATGGAGGATGTCGCGATGGTCGTGGCCGACGTGTATCTGATGGCGACGGCGATCCTGCGCGACGCGATCGATTGAGGGGCGCGCGCCTATGGAACCGATCGGTGTACTTCTCGGGCAGTGGCCATCTTGTATTCACGATTTGGGTACCGATCGGTGTAACCGAGGGCGCGCTCTCGCGTACTATCGATATCCGCCGGGCGACCGCGCCGGCCAAACCTCCAGAAGGGACATCGATCAGTGACCAGCGAACCGGCCTCAACGAACGGCTCCTCCGTCGGCCCCGCGCGCTACCAGCACGAGAAGGTGCGCGTTGCGATCATCGGCGTCGGCAACTGCGCCAGCTCATTCGTTCAGGGCGTCGAGTACTACAAGGACGCGAATCCCAACGAGCGCGTTCCAGGCCTCATGCACGTCGACCTCGGTGGCTACCACGTGCGTGACATCGAGTTCTCGGCCGCCTTCGACATCGATGTCGAGAAGGTCGGCAAAGACCTCAGCGAGGCCATCTTCTGCGGCCAGAACAACACGCTGAAGTTCGCCGAGGACGTCCCGAAACTGAGCGTCACGGTGAATCGTGGCATGACGCACGACGGCCTCGGCAAGTACCTGAAGGAGAAGATCACCAAGGCTCCCGGCCCGACGGCCGACATCGTCGGAATCCTCAAGGACTCAAGGACCGACGTCGTCGTCTCCTACCTACCAGTCGGCTCGGAGCTGGCGACCAAGTGGTACGTCGAGCAGATCCTCGAGGCCGGCTGCGGTTTCGTGAACTGCATCCCCGTGTTCATCGCCGGCGAGGAGTACTGGAACGACCGCTTCATCGCGGCCGGGCTGCCGATCGTCGGCGACGACATCAAGTCGCAGGTCGGCGCGACGATCGTGCACCGCATGCTCGCCCGCCTGTTCCACGACCGCGGCGTCAAGCTGCTGCGTACCAGCCAGCTCAACGTCGGCGGCAACATGGACTTCTACAACATGCTCGAGCGTGAGCGCCTGGAGTCCAAGAAGGTCTCGAAGACCCAGGCCGTGACCTCGATCATGGGTCATGTGCTGCCCAAGGACGACGTCTACATCGGCCCGTCGGACTACGTGCCGTGGCTGACCGACCG
>Ga0307373_10006590_pt1 | contig 18414 bp, 13 predicted proteins | sample OX2MG_FD_202534 | JGI IMG/M metagenome (GOLD analysis project Ga0307373, IMG submission 202534) | Soil microbial communities from Risofladan, Vaasa, Finland - OX-2 | ecosystem: Environmental > Terrestrial > Soil > Coastal area > Acid sulfate soil | place: Finland: Risofladan, Vaasa | collected...
CCCGCACAACCCGCGGGATTCACACTTTCCCACAGCCACGACGGCGGCGCGCCTCCCCTTTCGGTTACATCTCAAATGGCGCGACAACCCCGCCTACGGTTACATTCTTGAATGGCTTGACGCGGCGTAGCACGTCGATCTTCGGCGGCAATTTCGCGTAGTCGCGCTGCTTGGCGATTTCGCCACGGAAAATGATGCCACGCGCCGCGCGAAGATGTGCCGCCCCGGGGAAACCGGCCTGGGAAAAACTGAGGATACCTGGCAACTCGTTGAAAGCCTGACTGGGAGGAACTTCAGGAACGGAAGCCCCGCTGATTTCGCGGGCTTCGCATCGCGGCTAAAATCTGCTTGCGCAAACAGGCCGCGAACTACAAAACTTTCGGCCTTTTTGAAGCTCTTAGAGTCGGCAACGCCGGCCAGCTCCGCCAATCCATGCGAGACATCGCCATACCTCGGCACGGCGCTCGATCGGCGCGCTGCGGCCAAACTGAAACCTCAGGCTAAAGCCGTTGAACGCAATCGAACGCGGCAGGTATGGTTCATTTGGTCTCGGTGGGTGATAGTCCAAAAGCCCATCCGAGCCTGTCGGGCCGAGTATCACGTTCTGCATGTTCAGCGTGCCCGCGATCTCGCTTATTTGGATTCGCCCGCCCCAAAATTGACCGACCAGCACGCGCGACTGCGTGGAAAAGAGAGTTTTGCTCTCCTGCATTGGCGAACGAAGGTCGAGACGTTCCTCCGGCCGGTCCCGTTTCCGCCGGCGGCGGCTAGTGTAGATCCATGCTTCGCCCCGGTTCGCGGACCGGCCTTCGGGTGGAATCGGCCGCATCACGTACATAAGATGTTCATTGCCGAACGTCGTTGGTCTCTGCAGCGTGGCTTCGCCGGTCGCGTTACGAACCGGGTCCGTGCCCCTAAAATCTATTTTTGTGGAGTCGCCCCGGTGTAGGTTATTCACGGGGCGCGTCGTGCTGCTGAGCGCGTCGCCACGGAGCGCGGGCGTCCGGACGCTTGGCTGCACAGCGGTTTCGGTTTGAACCTGCGCCTGCGACTGGGCGCACGCGCCAAGGGCCAGCAGGAATGCCACCAGCACCTTGGAGATTCTCACGCTGATTATCCTTTATCGCAACGGCGATCGAACTACAGCACCCTCAGTGTGCGGCTTTATCCCTGGGAATACTGTCCTCTAGGAGACGCTTGGCGGGAACAATCAAGGACGGAACAACTAGCGAAGCCGATGCGTGTGTGCCGGGGATGCCTCCGGCCCGTCAAATCCGGCGCATCCGGCGACAACGGAAGGAAGAAGGGCCGGCGCATGTAGTGCCGGCCCTTGGTGACTCTACGCTGTGTCCCCTTATTGTTCGACGACAGTAATTTCGGCCGGTGCGCCGCTACTCTCGTCGATAAAGAAGACTTTTGTGCCGTTGGTGATGGCCACGGTGTTGGTGCCGACATTTCCGGTGCCGTTCGCGTTTATGGTGATTGTCCCGCTCACGATCTTGCCCGTCTGCAAGAAGGGCGACGTGGGTTGGCTGCTATCCTGCGTGCCGCTAACCGCGCCAGTGCTCCCGGTAACAGCGACGCTGCCGACATCGAGCTTAGCGGTGTTGTCGCTGGCATCCTCGGTTCCGAAGAAGTAGTTCCCGGAAACGGCATTCGTGTAATTGGCGGCGGGCTGAAATTCGGCGACACCGAACGTGGCCGAATTGTCCGTGCCGACAAGGAAAGCGGAAATGCCGTCGGTCGCGGTTGTCAGGTACAGAACCGGCGCATGGTTCCCGGCGCCACTCAGGGTTACGCGCCCGGAGGTGCTATTTACGGAATAGCCTCCGTTGCTGACAGTGTTGGTCTGGGCATTGGGTGTATTGCCGAGGCTATAGTCCCACAGCGTACCGTTCACCGTGCCCCCTGTGAGAGCCAGCAGGCCGATTGTGGAGTCGGCGACACCACCCTGGCTGCCGTTGACATGGATGATGTAGTTGCCGTTCAGCGAAGCACTGCTGAACGAACTGGCCGTGACAATGGCGCGGCCGCTGGTGATCGGCGTGCCTGCACCCTGGGTGTCCGTGGAGACGATGAAGATTTCGTTCTTGTTGACGACGTAGCATGCCCAATTGAATGTGGCTCCGGCGCCGCCGTTGAAAGAGCATGTGGCACGGCCGGACGTGGCGGAAATGGCGCCGATGCTCCCGGTTGCGCCAGTTATGCCGCTGGTCAAGACTCCGCCGTCGTCGATGTCGGCTAGGCCACTGCTGATTGCTCCTGTCGATGAATTCACGTTGAACGCTCCCGCGATGCCCACGTGAGCGGCATTCAAATCGGTTCCATCGAGCCCAAATGCGTATCGGGAATTGAGCTTGCTAAGCGCGAAATCGGTGCTGGTCTGCAGACGCAGAATGCCCGAGTCGCGCGTTCCTGTACCGGTGGTGTCATCAAACTCGATGAGCCGGCCCTTGGAAGCAACGCCAGAGCTGATTCCACCCACGGCGAAGTGCAAGGTCACCGAATTCGAGGACCCAAATGAAATCGTGGCGCATCCTCGATTATCGGAGCCAATCGTGTAAGAGCTGCCTGTGGAACTGATCGTCAGATGGTTGGGGCCATTTGCCTGATTGATGTCCACCTCACCCGCAGTGATATTGCCACTCCCGTCGGCGGTGAAACTGCCGGCGCCGGCAAATCCACTGAGAGAGCCGGTGCCCACGAAGCCCTGGGTCAGGAAGGCATACTGGCCGTGCAGCACCGAGTCATTGCCCGACCCGTAGCCTGCGCAGGGGTCGGCATTGACGGTGATGCTGAGGGCTGCCGCGGCGGTGTTGGGCGTCGGAGCGGCGGAGTCCGTCACCTGCGCCGTGAAATTAAATGTTCCGGACGCTGTCGGCGTGCCGCTGATCTGCCCGCCGGTGCTGAGTGACAATCCCGTCGGCAACGCTCCCGCGCTGACCGTCCACGTGTACGGTTGAATGCCGCCCGTCGCGCTGAGGTCCGTCGCGGGATAGGCGGTATTCAGGCTGCCCGCAGGCAGCGAGCTGGACGTTGTCGTAACGCTGAGCGTCGCCGCCGTATTGATCAGGATGCCCAGATTCGCGGTGGCCGTTCCGCCAGCGGCGTCGGTCACCTGCACCGTGAAGCTGAATGTTCCGGATGTTGTCGGCTGGCCGGAAATCTGACCGCCGCTGGTCAATGTCAAGCCGCCGGGCAGCGCGCCCGCCGTAACGCTCCACGAGTATGGCGTTACGCCGCCCGAGGCCGCGAGGTTCGTCGACGGGTATGGCGTGCCTACCGTGCCGTTGGGCAAGGACGAAGTCGTGACGGCGAGGATCGTGTTGACGGTGATGCTGAAGTTCCCGGTCGCGGTCGTGTTTACGGAATCCTTCACCTGCGCGGTGAAGTTGAACGTGCCGGAAATAGTGGGCGTGCCGGAGATCTGGCCGCCGCTGCTCAGCGTCAAACCGCCGGGCAGCGCGCCTGCCGTGATACTCCATGTATAAGGCGCAACCCCACCCGTTGCGGTAAGGTTCGTCGCCGGATAGGCGTCATTCACGGCGCCTTGCGGCAGCGTCGCTGCCGTCACGACGAGCGGCCCCGCGCTCACGGAGATACTCAACGCTTGAGTGGCTGTCTGCTGTGGCGCGCCCGAATCCGCAGCCTGGGCGGTAAAGTTAAACGTGCCTGCCACGGTGGGCGTTCCGATGATGGCGCCGGTGCTGGCGTTCAAGCTCAGCCCGGTTGGCAGCGCGCCGGTGGTGATGCTCCAAGTAATGGGCGCAATGCCTCCGCCATTCGTTTGCAGCGTCTGGTTGTAGGCCGTGCCGGTCGTGCCCGTGGGCATCGGCGAAGTGGTGGTGATAGCGAGTGCCGGATTGATGGTAATGCTGAGCGCCTTGGTCACTGTCTGCTGCGGCGTACCGGAGTCCGACGCCTGAACGGTGAAGTTCGAGGTCCCCGCCGCTGCCGGTGTGCCGGTAATCGCTCCTGTCGCGGCATTCAGAGTTAAGCCCGCCGGCAGCGCACCAACGGTGACCGACCACGTGACCGCGGGAGTTCCGCCACTCGACTGGAGCGTGGCCGCGTAGCTCGAAGTGACAGCGCCAGCCGGCAGCGAACTGGTCGTAATCACCAACTGCTGCGCGATGGTAATGCTCAGTGCCTTCGTCACTTTCTGCTGCGGGTTGCCCGAGTCGGCGGCCTGCACGGTGAAACTCGATGTGCCTGCGGTTGTAGGCGTGCCGGAAATCGCGCCCGTGGTGGCGTTTAATGTGAGCCCGACAGGCAGCGTGCCGACAGTCACCGACCACGTTACCGGCGTCACGCCTCCGCTCGAAGCGAGCGTCGCGCTGTAGGCCGTGTTGGTGATGCCATTCGAAAGCGAAGACGTGGTGATGGAAAGCACGGGAATAATCGTGATGTTGAGGTTCGCCGTCGCGGTGGTGTTCAGGGAATCCTTGACCTGTACGGTGAAACTGCTCGTGCCTGGGGTTGTCGGCGTGCCAGTGATTTGTCCCGCACTGCTGAGCGCCAATCCCGCAGGCAGAGTGCCCACAGTTACGCTCCAAGTGTACGGCGTGGCCCCGCCGGTGGCCGTCAGGTTCGTCGCCGGGTAGACGCTTCCCGCCACCGCGCTCGGCAGAGTTGCCGTGGTTACCGCGAGTGGCGCCGGATTGATCTTGATGCTGAGATTCGCGCTGCCCGTGAAATTCTTTGAGTCCTTCACCTGAACCGTGAAATTGGACGTTCCGTAGGTTGTGGGCGTGCCGGAAATCGCGCCCGCGCTGCTGACCGCCAATCCCGCTGGCAAAGCACCGGCAGTCACGCTCCAGGTATAGGGCGAGACGCCTCCTGTTGCTGCCAATGTTGTCGTCGCATAAGCGGTAGATACGGTGCCGGAAGACAGGGCTGCGGTAGTGACTGAGGGTGGCGGAACGAGATTAATGGTTAGCGTGGAGGTCTTCGTGCCGTCAGATACCGATGTCGCCGTCACCGTTGCCGTGGAAGCCGCGCCAATGCTCACCGGCGCCGTATAGGTGACCGCTGATGCCGTCTGCCCGCTCAGGGATCCCGCGCCAGTAAGGCTCCATGTGACACCCATGCTCGCAGGGTCATTCGAGACGGCGGCGGTGATCGCGGCCGTTTGAGACTGCTCAAGCGTTTGCGCCGTGTTGGGTGTTAAGGCGATGGAGACGGCCTGCAAATTGATCGTTAATGTCTGGGTCTTCGTTGCGTCGGAAGCGGACGTTGCCGTAATCGAGGCGGTGCTGTTCGCAGGAATCGGTGATGGTGCGGTATACGTTACCGAGGTCGCGGTCTGCGCGCTCAACGTACCCGCGCCCGAAAGGTTCCACGTGACGCCCTTGTTCAAACTGTCGTTCGAAACCGTCGCGCTGACATTCACCGTCTGTCCGGCAGAAACCGCTTGCGCGCTGCTCGGAGACAGAGCAATGGAAATGACGGGGGCGGGGCTTCCGCATCCGGCAATCGCAATGGCAACCAGCGTCGCCAACACCGCAAATACTTTCGTCCTGGCATTCATGAGCGCACCCGCCTTTGTTAATCGGAATAGCAACACGCGCTCACGATAGGGGAAAGGAAACTTGCAGGCATCTCCCAGATGGGAGATATTGAGATGCGTGTTTCCAGATCCGCTGCAGTACTAAAGTTTTGGAAATCTCAATTCAGAGGTTAGGGTCCACATGCTGCAGCGTGAGAAGTCTGTCCTGGGTCTGGTCGGAGCGTTGTATGAAGGCGCCGCGGAGCCGGAACGATGGGAAGATTTTCTAAAGCTTGCCGCGCAGGAGATGAATTGCAAGACCGCCGTTCTCACCCTGCATGACGAACGCCTGAAAAATTGGAACTTGCATTGGAATTTCGGCCTTCCTTCTGAAGCAATCAAGGAATACAACGCCCACTACGGAGCTATAAATCCGGCCATTCAGCCGCTATTCAAGACCGCGCGCAAAAACGGTTCCTGGCATGGCTTGGCGAGAACGCTGACGGGCGAGAGCGAGTATAAAAACAGCGAGTATTACAACGATTTTGGGCGGAAGTACGGCACCTATTGGGGCGTCATGGGCGCAATCGTCCAGTCCCCTGAAACGATGATCACTGTGTCCGTGGTGCGCCCGGAGCAAGAACCGCCTCTCGGCCAGGAAGCGATCGAACTGATGGGAGTGCTCATGCCACATTTCGCCTCCGTCATTCGAATCTACCGCTCGATGGAAACACTCCGGTCGATGACCCGCGCTGCGGTTACGGCGGCGGATGCCTTCGAGGCGGCCATGATCGCGGTCGACGGCGAGGGCCGTGTGGTGCTGACAAACGCGGGCGCGGAAAAAGTTCTTCGCGAAGACGATGGCCTCCTCGTATCGCGGCACCAACTCTCCGCCACGAGCCCCAAGGAGGCGCGGATGCTTCAGCTTCTGATTCATTCCGCTGCGGCTACCGGCGCGGGTAGAGCGCTGCATCCGGGCGGCTCGATGCTGATCCGTCGGGAAAGCCTCCGCCCCTTGCAGATTTCTGTCGTGCCATTTCATGCGAATCACATGCTGGCGGGCTCTTCTCCTTGCGCCCTCGTTTTTATCAGCGATCCGGACGCGCAATCGGCCTCGCGCGCTTCAGTCCTTTCCACATTGTATAAGCTGACGCCTTCCGAGTGCCGTTTGGCGGATCTTCTGTTGCAGGGTCTGGACTTGACTGCGGCAGCGAAATCCCTCCGAATCACTCCGGGTTCGGCGCGATTCGTTCTCAAGAGCATCTTCCGCAAAACCGCAACGCATCGCCAGTCCGAACTGATCCGCTTTCTGGCTGGCTTGCCAAATCTAGAAGCGGATCAATAGCTGCCTTTTACTCCGGGCCGCGCACGATATCAGAATCTCTCACGCTCTAACAGTTGTAGCGCGCAACCTCAATCCCTATACTCGGCTTCTACCCTGATATCGGCGCCAACAACGCGCTGACGCGGGTGCGAATCGATGCAAAACAGAGACGCTGCGCGCTATGCCCGCTGGTCCGCTGGCGTTGCCATCACCATCGTGTTGGTGGTGGCCGCCGTGTTCGTGCATGGCCGCCTGGCCAAACGCGCCGCGCGCAAAAATCTGCCGCCGGTGCCCGCGAGCGTCGCGCAGCAATCCGCCGGCTTCACATACTCAAAGGACGTTGGACGCCACACGCTCTTTACCATTCGCGCTTCGCAGGCGACCGAGTACAAGGACAAAAATCGCAGCCTGCTCGAAAATGTCTCCATCACGATTTATGGCCTCGAAGGAAAACGCGACGATTCCGTGCGCGCCGGCGAATGCAGCTACGAACCCGCGACGGGAAGCATACGCTGCCAGGGCGTGGTGCGGATCGATTTGCGGAACGCAGCGAACAACGGCGCGCGCAATGCTGGCGCCGCGGAAATGCATTTCGAAACCAGCGACATTGTTTTTGCCCGCGACACCGGCAAAGTCTCCACGAGAAATGGCGTCACGTTGCGATTCCCCGGAGGCGAAGGCCGCGCAACGGGAGTTGTGTACGATCCGCAGACCGAAGACGTAACACTCGAGCACAACGTGCAATTAAACATGACGCCGCCGGCAAATTCCCGGAGCGCGCTATTGAGCGTAACCGGCAGCGCGCTCGAATTCCGCCGGAGCGATGGGACGCTGCGTCTTTCCGGTCCTGTTCGCGCCGAACAGGGCCAGCGCGTTCTCGCGGCGGGCGCGCTAGAGATCGATTTGGATTCTCAGTTGCATCCGCGCGCCGCGCGCGCGAGCGGCCAGCCTCGGATGACAGCCCGGAATACTCGCGGTACAGCCACGCTGGCGGCGAACGATATGGAAGCGGTGTTCAGCCGCGCGTCTCAAGCGGGCGCTGCGCTCGAGAAAATTCTCGCTGACGGAAATGTCCGCGGCGATTCTCGTTCAGGCGAAGATGTAAATCATATTTCCGCCGACCATGTGGAATTGATGATGGCCGCAAACGATGGCGGCCGCGAGGTTCGCGAAATGCTGGCCACCGGAAATGTGCAAGCCGCCATGCGGCACGGCGCAGTGCGGCGGAATTTGCGGACGCCGGCGCTGCGGCTCGATTTCGCTCCGGAAGGGCGGCGGCGCGGCGTACGCGTCGCGAGGGCGGAAACGCTCGCGCCGGGAGAAGTCGTGAACATCCAGCCGGGACAATCCGATACGATCCGCGCCGGAAAACTGACGGCGGTGTTTGATGCGGCGAGCCGATTGACCGAGCTTCACGGCGCATCAGGCGTGAAGGTGGTTCATCAGCAAGGCGCGAAGCCGCGGCAAATCACCACGGCGCAAAATCTGACGGCGCATTTCGGCGCGGACGGACAGTGGAACACAGCCGAGGAAACCGGCACAGTGAAATTCGAGCAAGCGGGGCGCACGGGACAAGCGCAACAGGCGCGCATTTCACGCGCGGGAGATAAAATCACGCTTGCCGGTTCCGCGTCCGTCGCGGATTCCGCCTCGCGCCTTTCGGCCGCGCGGATCGAGCTCAGCCAGAGAACAGGCGAGATCCTTGCGAACGGAAATGCGGTGGCGAGCTATTTTGGACGCACGAACAGCGCCAAAAATCCGCAGGCAGGCGCGGCGAATATCTCGGCGGATCAGATGAGCGGTTCGAGCGCCACGGGCCACGCTGTTTTTTCGGGACACGCGCGGCTCTGGCAAGGCGACGATGTCCTGCAAGCGCGGACGATCGAATTCTGGCGCAACCAGAAGCGCGCCGAAGCTCGCGGAGACGTGATCGGCGCATTTCCCGAGCCCGCGGGGAACCCCGCGAAAAAGGGCGCGAAGGCGAATGCGCCGGTGGTGTGGCAGGTTCGCGCGCCGAAGGTAAATTATTCGAGCGACGCAGGTACCGTGGAATTGACCGGCGGCGTCACCGCGCAATCCAATCAAGGTTCGATTTCCAGCCGGACGCTTACGCTGTACCTGGCGTCCGCAAGCGGCCAGCCGCAAAAATTGGAGCGCGCCGTCGCCGAAGGCGGCGTCCACATCGAACAGAATGGATGGACCGGCACGGCGGAACGGGGCGAGTATTTCCCGAAGGACGGAAAATTCGTGCTTTCCGGCGGCCATCCGGCGCTTTCGAACGGTTCTGGAAACACCACGACGGGCCGTGAATTGACCTTCTTTTTAGCGAGTGATACGATTCTCGTGGATTCGCAGAACGGCCCGCGAACCATCACCAAGCGCCGGGTTGAGAAATGAACTGTCATGTTGAAACTCCAAGCCGCCGAGTTGAGCAAGAGCTATCGAGGGCGGAAAGTTGTCGATAATGTCAGTTTGGAAATTCAGCGGGGCGAAGTGGTGGGGCTGCTCGGGCCCAACGGCGCAGGCAAGACCACGACGTTTTACATTCTGGTCGGGCTGGCGCGCCCGGACGCCGGGCGAGTTCTTCTGGACGGCGAGGACATCAGCGATCTTCCCATGTACCTGCGCGCGCGCAGCGGCATCAGCTACCTTCCCCAGGAACCCTCTGTCTTTCGCAAACTGACCGTCGAGGAAAATCTGCTGGCGGTGCTTGAGACGCTGCCGATCACGGCGGAGCAGCGCCGCGAGCGCGTGGAGGAATTGCTGGCGCAGTTAGGACTCGAGGGCGTACGGCACAGCAAAGGTTACGTGCTCTCGGGCGGCGAACGCCGCAGGCTGGAAATTGCGCGTTCACTGGCGATGCAGCCTTCGTTTGTGCTGCTTGACGAGCCCTTTTCCGGAATCGATCCGCTGACGGTGGTGGACCTGCAAAAAATCATCACCGACTTGAGCGCCGCGGGCATCGGAGCGCTGGTGACCGATCACAACGTGCGCGAAACGCTGGCGGTGACGAACCGCGCATACATCATCCACGGCGGAAAAATACTCAGCGCGGGAACGCCGGAAGAATTGAGCCAGGATACCGAAGTGCGGCGATTGTATCTGGGAGAAGCATTCCGTTTGAATTGACGCCATGAACTCGCTCCAGCCCAAATTGAATCTCCGGCTCGCGCAAAAGCAAATCCTCACGCCGGGACTCGTGCAGATGGTGAGCGTGCTCGCGCTCAACCGTCTCGAGCTGCGCGAGATGATCAATCAGGAAATCACCGAGAACCCGATGCTCGAAGTGCTCGGGGACGATGGCGTGGTGACCGAGAGCTACACCGACGAAACGTTCGTGAAGGAAGAAACGGAGAAGCTGCCGGAAACGAAAGAGTCCAATCCGTTCGACGAGTTCGATATCGGCTCATTTTTTACGAAGTATCTGGATACCGGCGCGGCCAGCGGCGCAGGCAGCGAGCGCGAAGAAACGGAACGGCCGGGCTTCGATAAATTTTTGTCTTCGCCGCAAAACCTGGCGGATCATCTGCTGTGGCAACTGAGCGTGAGCATCTGCAGCGAGCAGGTTCAGAAGGCCGCGGAAGTGATCATCGGCAATTTGGATGAAAATGGATATTTGATGGCCACGCTCGAAGAGATCGCGCAGTCGGGCGGATATTCGGCGGAAGACGTGGAAGAAGCGCTGGCCGTGGTTCAGGAATTCGATCCGCCGGGGGTGGGGGCGCGGGATTTGTCGGAGTGCCTGCTGCTGCAAGTAAAAGTGATCGATCCGCAAAACACGCTGGCGCAGCAGATCATCTCCGATCATCTGAAAATGCTGCAGAACAACCAGCTCAAGGAAATCGCGCGCGCGCTGAACCGTCCGATCGAAGCGGTGAAGCGCGCCGTCGACGCGGTAAAGCGCCTCGATCCCAAGCCAGGGCTGCGCTACAACAAAATCGAGCCACGGCTGGTCGAGCCGGATGTGCAGTTTCGCAAAGTGGACGGCGAGTGGCAGGCGTTTTTGAACGATGATGATTTGCCGCAGTTGCGCTTGAGCCCCGTGTACCGGCGGCTGCTGGCGCGCGACGCCGCGGATCGCGAAGTGCGCAACTACGTGAAGGAGCGGTTCACGGCGGCGGTGCAGTTGATGAAAAATATCGAGCAGCGCAAACATACGATCGTTCGCGTCTGCCAGTCGATTCTGCGCCGCCAGAAGGATTTCCTGGAATACGGGATCGATCATCTGAAACCGATGATGATCAAGGAAGTGGCCGAGGAGGTGGGCGTGCATCCCTCGACGGTGAGCCGCGCGGTGGCGAATAAGTACGCGCACACGCCCCAGGGCGTCTTCGAGCTGCGCTACTTTTTCTCCGAATCGGTGAACGGGCCGCAAGGCGGCGACATGTCTCTGCTGTCGCTGAAGCGCGTGGTCAAGAAAATGATCGAGGGAGAAGACGCAACGCATCCGCTCACCGATGAGCAGATTGCGAAGCGGCTGGATGAAGAGGGCATCCACGTCACGCGCCGCACCGTGGCGAAATACCGGGAAGACCTGCGCATTCCCAGCACGCATCAGCGCCGGCAAAAGAGCTGACGAGCCGCATCCGTGGCCCCGCGCCATACTCAACACAATCGCCAGTTGGTGATTCTCACCGGCCTTTCCGGCTCAGGGAAAGGGTCCGTCCTGCGGACCTTCGAGGATTTGGGATTTTACTGCGTCGATAATTTGCCCGTATCGTTCATTCCGCATTTCGCCGAGCTGTACATGGAAGGAGGAGGCGATTTCGAACGCGCCGTTTTGCTGGTGGACGCGCGCGAAGGCGAACAGCTGAAGCGCCTGCCGGAAGTTTACCGCCGCTTGCGCCGCGAATATCCGGCGACGCTGGTTTTTATCGAAGCGAGCGATGAAGCGCTGGCGCGGCGGTTCAGCGAAACGCGGCGACCGCATCCCATGGGCGGCGAGTTTTCGATCCTCGAGGGAATTCGCCTCGAGCGGCGGCAGATGGCGGGAATCCGCGCGCTGGCGGATGTGGTGATCGAGACGACGAAGTTCACCGTGCATGATCTGCACCACTTCATCACCGAGCGTTTTCAGAAGGCCGGCCGCAAGCCGCTGCTCGTCTCGCTGGTCAGCTTCGGTTACCGCTTCGGCCTGCCGGCGGACGCCGATCTGGTCTTCGACGTGCGCTTTTTGCCGAACCCGCATTTCATTCCCAAGCTGCGTCCCTTCAGCGGCAAAAATGCGCGTGTGGCAAAATACATCCGGTCGTTCAAGCAGACGGAGAGATTTCTGCGGCGCATCGAAGGGCTGCTCGAGTATTTGATCCCGCATTACATTCGCGAAGGCAAAAGCTATTTGACGATTGCCTTCGGATGCACCGGCGGACGCCACCGCTCGGTGATGATGGCGGAAGAAATCGCGAAGGCGCTCGGGAAGCGCGGCTACACGACCAAGCTCGAGCACAGGGATCTCGAACGGTCCGTCTCATGACTTTTGCGCGCCGTCGCAATCGCGCGCTGAATTTGCGTCCTGTACTGTGGAAACTATAAGGGTGTGCGGCGAGTGAAAGTTCCTTCCGAGGTTCAGGGCCTGCTTCGCTTCGTGCGGCCGTACCGGCTGCGCCTGATCGCGGGCGTGGTGTTGCTGGCGGTGGTCGGACTCTGCGAGGGCTTGGTCGCGCTGATGATCATCCCCGCGGTCGACGTGATACTGAACCCGCACAGCGCGGCGACAAAAGTAAAATTGGTCACGCTGCCCCACTGGGCCGTTCGCGCGTTCCAGGTGCCGGAAAATCACAGAGTCATCTACCTGAATTCCTTTCTGCCGTCGAACATTCACTGGGTTTGGACGGTATTTGCGATTTGTCTGGTGATTTTATTTCTTGCCAAGGCCGTCGCCGAATTTCTCGGCAACACGATGATTCAGTACGCGGGACACGCCGCCGTCACGGATCTGCGGAATCAGGTCTACGAAAAGCTGGTGCGCCAGCCGATCGGATTCTTCCAGCACAATCCCACCGGCCGCGTGATGTCCGCGGCGATCAGCGACGTGGATCAGGTGCGCAGCGCTCTCTCCGAACATCTCGCGGATTTCTTTCAGCAGCTTTTCGCGCTGGCCGCGTTCGTTGGCGTGCTGCTTTGGCTGAATTGGAAACTGGCGCTGGGCTCGGCCGTGATTATTCCGCTGGTTATCTATCCCGTGGGCCGGTTGGGACGCCGCATCCGGCGCGCCGTGCAGAGCAGCCGTTCGCGCGTGGCGGACCTCAGCCAGATTTTGCAGGAGACGGTGAGCGGGAATCGTGTGGTGAAGGCGTTCGGCATGGAGAATTTCGAGACGCGGAAATTCCGCGACACGGCGCGTCGCCTGCTGCGCGAAAACATGCGCTGGGTCAAGGCCTACGTGCTGACGTCGCCGTTGATGGATTTGCTGGGCGCGGTGGTGTTCGCGGTGCTGCTGCTTTATGCGCGCACGGAAATCCGCCGGAGCCTTATGACCGAAGGGATGGTCATTAGTTTTATTTATTCGCTCTTCCGCGCGTATACGCCCATCAAACGGCTGGGCAGCCTGTATCATCAGTTCCAGCTCGCCGTGGGCGCGTCCACGCAGGTGCTGGGATTCCTCGCGCTCCAGGAAGAAATCGCCGAGATGCCCGGAACGGTGATCCTGCCGCGCTTCTCGAACGAAGTGGATTTTCAGGATGTGGCATTCGCGTATGAGACCGGGCCCATGATCCTGCGGGACATCAATCTGAAGGTTCCGGCGGGGTCGGTGGTGGCGATCGTGGGTTCGAGCGGCGCGGGAAAAACGACGCTCGTGAATTTGCTGCCGCGATTTCACAATCCCACGCTGGGAGCGCTGCGCGTCGACGGAAACGATGTTTGCGGCGTGAATTTGCGTTCGCTCCGCGAACAGATGGCCATCGTCACGCAGGAGACGATTCTCTTCAACGACACGGTGTGGAACAATCTGTGTTACGGGCGTCCCGATTTGCCCGAAGCGCGCGTGGAGGCCGCCGCGAAAGCCGCGCTGGCGCACGAATTCATCACGCAATTGCCGCAGGGCTATCAAACGCAGATCGGAGATCGCGGCCAGCGGCTCTCCGGCGGCCAGCGGCAGCGAATTGCCATTGCTCGAGCGCTGCTGAAGGATGCGCCGATTTTGATTCTCGACGAAGCCACGTCGGAACTCGATTCCGAGTCGGAAATGCTGGTGCAGCGCGCGCTGAACAATTTGATGGAGAATCGCACGGTGTTCGTGATCGCGCACCGGCTTTCCACCGTGCGCCGCGCCGATATGATCGTGGTGCTCGAAGACGGCACGATCAAGGAGCGCGGCACGCACGAGGAGCTGCTGGCGCGCGCGGGAGCCTACGCGCGGCTGTATCATCTTCAGTTCCAGGAAATCGAGCCGCCGTTGCCGGCCGGACCCGTGTAAAATGTCTGACCCTGTGCTCAAATCGATGACGGGATATGCGCAGGCGCGCGCCGAACAGGATGGCTGGGCCGTGCAGTTGAGCCTGCGCAGCGTGAATCACCGCTTTCTGGATCTGCGCATACGCATGCCGCAGGGATGGGACGCGCTGGAAGCGGAAATCCGCCAGACGGCGCGCGAGCGGGTTCGCCGGGGGCATTTGGACGTGACGCTGCAAGTGGAGGCCGCGAAGGGCAATGCGATTACGATCCATCGCGAAGTCGCCGCGGAATATCTGAAAGCGGCGAAATCGCTGGGCGAGCAGTTCGGAGTGAAATCGGATCCTGACGTGGCGGCGATTTTGCGGCTGCCCGGCGTGGCGTCGGCGGGCGCGCCGGCCGAAGACGACATCGAGAAATTAACGGGGCTTGTTCGCTCGGCTCTGGCACAGGCCATCGAGCGGTTGGACCAAATGAAACAGGCCGAGGGACGGGCGCTGCGCCAGGAATTGTCGCAAAGGCTGGCCACGGTTGCGGCGCACGCCAAGCAGATTGAGGTTCTTGCCGAGCGGGCGCGTCCCGCATACGCGAAGCGGCTCGATGCGCGGATGAAGGAACTGCTCGGCAATTACGCGCTGGACCCCGCGCGCCTGGCGCAGGAAGCGGCCTTTGCCGCCGAGCACAGCGACACGACCGAAGAGCTGACGCGCCTGCGGAGCCACGAGCTGCAATTTCGAGGATTGCTCGACGCGGGCGGGGAAATCGGCAAGAAGCTCGATTTTCTGCTGCAGGAAATGCAGCGGGAAGCGAATACATTGCTTTCAAAGGCGAGTGGAATCGATACGGACGGGCTTCAGATCACGCAACTGGGTCTCGAATTGAAGTCCGAGATCGAAAAACTTCGCGAACAAACGCAGAACATCGAATGACGATGGCCGAATCCCATGAACCGCTGGTTTTGATTATTTCGGGACCCTCCGGGTCGGGCAAATCGACGCTGGTGAAAAAGCTCCTCGAGCTGCCCGGTACGATGCTGTCGATTTCGGCTACCACGCGGCCGCCGCGTGCGGGAGAAAACGACGGGCAGTGGTATCATTTCGTAGCGGAAGAGGAATTCCAGAGGATGGTGGAGCGCGGGGAGTTTCTCGAGCACGCGCGTGTTTTCGGGAAACATAGTTACGGCACCCCGAAGAAGTGGCTGGATGAGGCGCGCGCCCGGAAAAAAGATTTAGTGCTCGAAATCGACGTGCAGGGCGCGGAACAAGTGCGAAAGAAAGTGCCCGAATGCGTGGCCATTTTCATTGTGCCGCCTTCGCGCCGGGAGCTGGAACAGCGCATCCGCGCGCGCGGCCAGGATAATGAGGACGAAATTGGCCGCCGCCTGGAACGGGCCCGCTTGGAAATGGAACGCTGCGTGGATTACGATTACGTGGTTATCAACGAGGACGTCGGCCGGGCCGGCGACGCCGTGCGCGCGATTGCCCAGGGCGCGCGCTGCCGAACCGCTCAGAACCGCAACCGTGTGCAAGAGATTTTGAAATCCTTTGGAGGATAATGTACTCATGGCGGTCTCCACGCAGCCACCAGACAGCAGGTTTTCCTACGTCGTGCTCATCGCGCGCCGCGCCCGGCAGCTTATGGCCGGAGGCCGGCCGTTGATCGATAATCCGAAAAATCACAAATTCACCCGCGTCGCCGAAGAGGAATTGCAGAAGGGGATGCTGGAGTACGAACTGCCGGAATCGGCGGACGGCACGGAAGACAAGGACGCAAAGAAAAAGAAGCCGTAAGTTTTGCCGCGAGGATCGATGCGCATCGCGCTGGGAGTTTCGGGAGGGGTTGCCGCCTACAAGGCCGCGGAGCTCGTGCGCCGCTTGCAGCAGGAGAAGCTCGACGTGCAGGTGGTGATGACGCGCGGAGCTCGGGAGTTCGTCACGCCGCTGACTTTCGCCGCGCTGACCGGGAACAAAGTGATTACCGGGCTTTTTGCCGAGAACGAAGCGCCGGCGAATGTGGAAAGCGCCATTGAGCACATCGCCGTGGCGCAGCGAATCGACATGCTGCTGGTAGCTCCGGCAACGGCGGATATTCTGGCGAAGCTCGCCGGTGGAATCGCGGATGATTTTTTGACCACGCTGTATCTGGCGACGAAGGCGCCCGTGATCGTCGCGCCCGCGATGAACGTCAACATGTGGGAGCATCCCGCAACGCGGAAAAATATCGACGTGCTGCGCGCGCGCGGCGTGCGCGTAGTCGAGCCGGATGAAGGCTACCTCGCGTGTGGAATGGTTGGGCCGGGGCGGCTGGCGGGAATCGAGGCGATTGCCCGCGCCGTGTGCGAGACGCTTGGCCTGCGGCACGACCTCGAGGGAATGACGGTCGTCATTACGGCAGGGCCGACAGTGGAAGATGTGGACCCCGTGCGGATGCTGACGAATCGCTCGTCGGGGAAAATGGGCTACGCCCTGGCGGATGCGGCGGCGCGGCGCTGCGCGCATGTGATTCTGATCAGCGGGCCGACTGAGCTGCGCGCCCCCGGCGAAGTGGAGTGGGCGCCCGTGCGGTCGACCGAAGAGATGCATCGCGCGATTCGCGAACGCGCCGGCGCGGCCGACGCTGTGATCATGGCCGCGGCCGTCGCGGATTACCGTCCCGCCTCGCCGGAGACGAAAAAAATCAAGCGCGGCGCAGGCCGCATGATGCTCGAACTCGAGCCCACGCCGGATATTTTGGCGGAGCTGGGGCGCGCGAAGGGCGCGAGGATATTGGTTGGTTTCGCGGCGGAGACCGACCATCTGGCGGAAAACGCGCGGCACAAACTCGCGGCGAAGGGCGCGGACATCATCGTCGCGAATGACGTAACGCAAGAAGGCGCCGGATTCGACACGGACACGAATATCGTGACCCTGTTTCTGCGCGACGGACGCGAGATTGCCCTGCCGAAGATGCCGAAATTCGACGTGGCCAACCGCATCCTCGACCATGTCGCCGAATTGCGCAGGGCCGTGAAGTGACGCGCCTTCGGCGGGACGGCGATGAAGCCTGAGGCCCGTGCTCGCACGGAAGCGTGGCTTGAATATTTCGACGCTTTGGGAATTTCGCCGTTCTGCATCGATCCCGCTGCTCCCTCAACGGCATCTTCTGAACCCATTGCCACGGTTGCCGAAGGAATCGCGCACCCGGTCTGGGCGGCGCGGGCGGCGACTTCAAATTCCGCGCCAGTCGCTCAGCCTGTTCCCGTGCTGCCTGTGATCAAAAGCGCGTCTCTGTTTGCCGCGAACGACCGCGTCGAAGGCGACACGCTCGAACGCATCCGCGATGATGTTGGCGACGACTGCAGGCGCTGCAAGCTGTGCGAGCAGCGAAATAAAATTGTCTTCGGCGCGGGAAGCGCGAAAGCCGATCTGGTTTTCGTCGGCGAAGGCCCGGGCCACGACGAAGATGTGCAAGGGCTGCCGTTCGTCGGCCGCGCGGGAAAATTATTGACGCAAATGATCGAAGCGATGGGCTTGCGCCGCGACGATGTTTACATCGCCAATGTGGTGAAGTGCCGGCCGCCGCAGAATCGCGCGCCGGAGCCTGATGAAATCGCTACGTGCTCGCCATTTCTCTACCGGCAAATCGCCGTGATCCGGCCGAAGGCGGTGGTCTGCCTCGGCGCGATTGCCTTCCAGTCGCTCACCGGGACCAAGCAATCGATTTCGCGCCTGCGCGGCCAATGGCTCGATTTTCGCGGCACGCCCTTGATGCTGACGTATCATCCCGCGTACCTGCTCCGCAATCCAAACGCCAAGGGCGACGTCTGGGAAGATTTGAAGAAAGTGATGGCGCACCTCGGTTTGAAACTTCCCGCGAAACGCTGAAGTGTTTGTTCCTCGTCTCCTCGCTGTTTCCGCTTGCCGGTGAAATCAAAGCTCCTGTTACACTATGGCGCCCGCGATGGAATCGCGCTCGCAGCTTGTCCTTCAGCGGCTTGTTCAAAAATTCCATCGCTTTGTGGGTCGGGGCTTTAGCCCCGGCATACAAACGTTGGTTTTGTTCAGGGCTTTAGCCCCTGAGGTACGGTTTCAGCTTTTTTTCAACATCTCTAACGAGGTCGGCCTGTGTCAAGAGTTTTTTTGATCTTGTCCTCGTTTCGATCGCGTCCCCTAGCGTTCCTCACGACACACCTCTAGCTTTGCGAGCCGGGAGCGGCGTCAAGGGCGGGCCG
>Ga0307373_10006593_pt1 | contig 18406 bp, 19 predicted proteins | sample OX2MG_FD_202534 | JGI IMG/M metagenome (GOLD analysis project Ga0307373, IMG submission 202534) | Soil microbial communities from Risofladan, Vaasa, Finland - OX-2 | ecosystem: Environmental > Terrestrial > Soil > Coastal area > Acid sulfate soil | place: Finland: Risofladan, Vaasa | collected...
CGAGGCCGCAGTCGCCGCGCTCGCCGGCGATGAACTGCTCATCATCCACGCCGACCTCCCGCTGTTGACGCCAGCGGCGATCAGCTTCCTGGTCGAACTTAAGGCACCCGTGCCCTCGATTGTCATCTCGCCCAGTGGCGATGGCGGGACCAACGCCATGCTCCTCCGCCCACCGGGACGCTTCCCGCTCGCCTATGGTGCCGCCAGCGCGCAGAAACACCGGGACGCTGCCCACGCGGCTGGCATCACCGTCGTCGAGGCGCCACACCCGGCGATCACCCTCGACCTCGATACCCCCGACGACATCGCTCGCCTGCTCGCCCTCCCCGGGGGCCGCGAAACCCCCGCCGGCCGCCTGCTCACCAGGTTCGGTCGCTAACCCCGCCTCAGTTCGACCCGTCCGACGCCACTGCCGCACTCGCCCCGTGATACACCAGGTGAGTCGACATGTTGAGGTCGACGCGCTCGCTCCCCTGCTGGAAGAGCGGCTGCTGCGCGGCTACCAGCCCACTCTGCGGGAGATAGAGCGTGACCGGTTGGTTGGGGCGGCCGCAACCCGGCCTGTCACCTGCTCCCGAGCCATCGGCCAGGACGTCGATCACATACACCGTGTGCCCGACGTCGCTCGCTGGCGTTCCATCGGCTGCCGTCGCCACCTGCGTTTGCGCGATCCCGCAGGCCCTGCCATTGACGAACGCGATCAGCGGCTGGACCTGTGGCGAAACGTCCGCTCCGTTGACCTGGATCAGCCCATATGGCCAGAAAAAGTCGGGCACAGGCGGGCTATCCGCCGTCGCGATCCCCGAAACGGCCACCGCGCCGATCGCCGAAACGAGCAGCGCCGCCACGGCGCGCCGGCTACGAAATCTCATCTCCGGCCTCCTGCGGGCTGCTCGTCAGCGTTTCAATCCGTCCGCTGTCGCGCGGCAGTGTTCCTAGTAGACGCCGTCGGTCGCCAGGTTCGGCGCCTGCGACCGCACCGTCAGCGTCGCGCCGAGGCCGGTCAGTGGCTTGTTTGTGGCGCCCGGGCCGTTCCAGGTCGTGGTATCAGTCGCCATCTGGCCCCCGTGGCCACCGAAAGGCGTGAAGTAGAACTGCACCGTCGCACCGGTCACCCCGCAGCCCGCGATCTGCTGCGCCGAAACAACGTCCACCACATAGGAAGGCGCGCCGCCGTTGTCGGTATCAGCGAGCACCGTGCCGGAGCCGCAGACTGTCGTCTGGCTGCCGTTGATCACGACGGCGACGACGCCCTGGCCGACCTGGATGCCGGCCGGCACCACGCCATAGAAGGTCGCCGGTGGCCCCGGCGGGAAGCCGCTATCAGCCATGGCGATGGCCGGCAGGATGGCGGCGACGACGGCCACTGCGCCCATGCACAAAAGTATCGCTCGCTTCATGGTGCCTCACTCTATGAGGAGCTCGAGGCTCCTGTGCTTGAAGGGTAGGAGCGCCGCGTTATGCAGGCAACCTGCAGTTTCGCCCCGGAGCCCGCTTGTCGAAACTGTTTACGGACAGTTTACAGCGCAGTGTACCCTTTGTTGGAGATGCACGGCCCCGGAGCCTCGCTGGCTCCGGCAAACTATTGCCGCCCTGCCGCCAGCGTGCGCCCACCCGGAACCGAACCAAAAGCGAGGATAGCCCGTGGCGAAACCCGCCCCCACCAGCGTCTCCAACCTTGCAACACTGCGTTCGAACCTCGCCCCCGCCCTCCGCCCGCTGCGCGCCCGCCTCGAAATACTCGGTCGCTGGCGCCGCCGCCTGCGCTACTTTCGCGATGGCATCGAAGGTATCGCCATGGAACTGCGCTGCGCCATCGATTGTGTCCCCATCCTCCGCGAATATGGCGCATCCGTCGGCGAAGGCTGCACCATCACCGGCCCTCTCCACATCATGAACGCGGACCGCGACTTCTCCCGCCTGCACATCGGCGACCGCGTCTACATCGGCACCGACTTCCTCATCGACCTCGCCGACACCGTCAGCATCGGCGACGATTGCTCGCTCGGCATGCGCTCCAGCCTCATCACCAGCTTCGACGTTGGGGAGGGCCCCCTCAAAGCGCGCCGCCCCCGCCGCCAGGGTCCGATTCGCATCGAAGCGGGGACCTACATAGGCACCGCTGCCACCGTGCTCCACGGCGTCACCATCGGTGCCGAAGCAACGATCGGTGCCCACTGTCTCGTCAATCGCGATGTTCCCGCCGGGGCGACCTACGTCAGCCCCCTGGCGAAGCCCTTCGAACGCGCATGAGTGCCGGCCCACCGGATAGCGGCCACCCGCCCGGGCGATTCGTTACCTGGCACGGCCAAACCGAGCAGCGCGGGAGCGTCCTCATCCTCGGGCTCCCGTACTTCGGCAGGATGCTTGCCGGACGGCTATCCGAACTTGGCTGGCACGCGGAGTATCTGCCGCACCCCGGCTCCTCCGCCCGCGGCTGGGCCCGGCTCGCCCCGAAAGTGGCGCGCGCAGGCATCCTCTATCTCATCAGTAGCCGCATCGATCGGGGTTCCCCGCAGGACCTCATGATGCGCTTCCGCCGCAAACCCGTGGTCATCCACTGGGTTGGCAGCGATGCACTCGAAGCCGTGCGGGCCGCTGCCCGTGGCCCCCTTTCGGCAGCTCTGGTGCAGCGCGCCACGCACTGGGTCGATGCCACCTGGCTCGCCGACGAGCTCGCCCCCATTGGCATGCGTGCAGACTACGTGGCCCTGCCCATCCCGGTGCTCGAGTCCGCACCACCTCCGTTCCCATCCGAGTTCCACGTCCTTATGTACCTGCTCGCGGACCCTCACGACCGCGAAGTGTTCGACTCAGAGACGACGCTGCGTCTCCCCGCAGCCTTTCCGGGAGTGCGTTTCACACTCATCCCGCCATCGCCGGAAACGCTGCCAGCGCCGCTGCCGCCGAACCTGGCCACTCCCGGACACGTCCACGACATGGACGCGCTCTACCGCGATACGACCGTCATGATCCGTCTCACCACCCACGACGGCATGTCCTTCATGGCTCACGAAGCACTCTCCCGCGGCCGCTACGTGATCTGGACTTTCCCGCTTCCCGGGGCCATCCAGGCCTCCGGCTTCGAAGCGGTCTCGACGGCCCTGCACACTCTCCTCGAGCGGCATCGCGCGGGCAAGCTTGGCCTCAACATGGAGGGCCGCGCCGCAACTCTCGCCGCGTTCGACCCGGCCCGCGTCCTCGCAGAACTCGACCGCCGTTTGCTCGCGCTCCAGCACGGATAGCCGCGCCCACAGCTCCTACCAGGCTGCCGCGCTGACCGACAGGATCGGTGGAAGCGTCCCGGGCAGGCGCTGCCAGTGCTCGCCCACGTCGTTGCTCGCATAGACCTCGCCATTGGTCGTCCCCACATACACGCCCTCGGATTCGAGGCCATCGGTGTCCATCGCTTCACGATAGGCACTCTGGTAGTCATTGGGGCCGGGAAGGCCGCTGGTCAGACGCTCCCAGCTCTTGCCGCTATCGCTCGATCGCCACACAGCGAACTGGCCGTTGACCACGCGGAAGTTGTCGTTGCCATACTCGATCGGGACCACGAAGACCGCGTCCGGATGCCGCTTCGTGATGGCGAGCGGGAAGCCGTGGAACGAAGGCAGCCCCTCCGTCACGTCGTCCCATCGTCCGCCCCGGTCCTCCGATCGGAACACTCCCACGTGCGATTGCCCCCACAGCCGGTCGGGGTTCTTGGGATCGATTCTGAACTTGTGGAACTCATCCATCGCGGCCGGGTCGACATCCGGCGGCAGCTCCGGCTGCGGGAACGACTCGGCGAACTCCGCCAGCAACGCCTTCGCTGCTGGCGTCGTCACGACGATCCCGTGTGAGCAGAGCTCCCAGCTCTCCCCCGCGTTCTCCGTGAAGTAGGTACCACCGGAACTGATCGCGGCATAGACACGCCGCGCGTCCCGCGGGTCAACCTGGATCGAATGCAGGCAGGAATCTCCAGCCCCCCCGGCCTGCCCCCAGAAGGGGCGGAAACGGTGCCGGTTCAGCGCTTCAACCGGCGCCCAGGATTCGCCCCAGTCTTCGCTCCGGAAAAGCCCGCCTGGCTGCGTGCCCGCATAGACGACGCCCGGCTCGCTCGCGTGCCCCGGCTCCACGTGCCAGACGCTCGTCACGGAGAGGCCCATGTCCTGCGGGAACGCTAGCCCCGGCGTGCGCTTCTCCCACGTCTTGCCACCGTCGTCACTGCGGGCGACCGAGGGGCCCCACGCCCAATGGTTAGCCGCCGCGTAGAGCCGTGGGGGGTCGCGGCGCAGGTCAGCGGAGATGTGCTGGATCGTCCAGCCGGGCATGATTGGCGCCGTGACATCCCAGCGCTCCCGCTTCTCGTCCGAAGAATAGATCCACGCTCCCTTCCGACTGCCAACCAATACGTGTGTCCGCATCGAGGTCCTCCTCAGCTGTGTTTGGGCCAGCGCTCGATTCGCGCCGGCAGGCGTGTTAACCCTTGATCATCCCGACTGCGTTTCCGTCGGGGTCGGAGAACATTGCCATCGTCACCGCGCCGGGGATCTCGGTGACGGGCATCAGCAGCGTCCCGCCCCGGGCAATCGCCTCGTCCAGGTATTTCTGCAGGTCATCCACCTGCACGTAGACCGTCACGCGTGGCTTCCCGTCCGGCTCCTGGCCGATGCCGCCGGGGATCCCTTCGCCGCCACCTGTGTCGACGAGGCCGTAGTTCATAGGGTTGTCTGCGTCGATCTTCCAGCCGAAGAGGCCGGAATAAAAATTGGCCAGCTTCGTCGAATCCTTGCCCATGATTTCGAAGTGGACGACGGGGTTGCTCATCACCAGTACTCCTTAGGTGGCTGGCCAGGCCGCGCTGCCTCTCGCAGGCCGGCCTGCATGCGCTGCGGGCGGCGATTAGGGCGCGCACCCGCCACTGGCAACACGCTTGTGGGCGGCCTCTGCGGGTTGACCAACCACGGCTGCCTCGTTGAAGAGGAAAAGTATACTACGTGTAGTTTCGTGTCAACATGCTCCGAGCCACGCTTCCCGCGCTATATCCAGCTCGCCACGACTCCGCGATGCTCCGGTCCATTTTTGCTACCTTCTCGGCTCATACCGCATCGCCACTGCCCCCGAGCCGAACTCCACGCGGCTCACGAGCTTCAAATCGATAAGCTTCGATAGACCCGCGAACAGCGTCGGCCCATGGCCCGCTAGCCTGGGATGCACTACGAACTCGTACTCATCGATCAATCCTAGCTCCGCCAACGCCAGCGGGAGCTTCACGCCGCCCGTGAGCAGCGCCTTGCCCGGCTTATGCTTGATCTGCTCGACGGCCTTCCCCAGATCCCCGCGCACCAGCTCCGCGTTCCAATCAACACTCTCCAGGGTGCTCGACACGACATATTTCTTTGTCGCGTCAATCGTCCGGGCGAAGAGTAGCCCCCAGGGCTCCATCCAATCAGGCCTCACTCCCGTGCGCGCCGGCTCCCGCCAGGCGGCTTCCATCATTTCGTAGGTCACCCGCCCGAAGAGCAGGGCATCGGCCTGCGCGATGTTCTCGGCCGCGTGACGATGCAAGTCTTCGTCCACGATCCCAACACGGTGATCGCAGCACCCGTCCAATGTGACGTTGATGGAATACCGAAGGGGTCGCACTACTTAAGAGTTCCGATTGCCATGGGTTCGTGTTCCGTCATAACGTTTTCTCCTTTTGAGCTCCGGGGCAAGGCCCTCTGTGAAGGTGCTCAACGGACGCCAGCAGTCAGCGCTCGACGGTGTGACAGGGCGTGGGAGGCCGGACCGTTCATTGGTTGCCTCGGTGGAGAGGGAAAGTATACTACGTGTAGTTTCATATCAACTCCCGCAACGCCATGATGTCTCCTTAGTGTCTAACAGCCATCGGGCGGCAGCCCGGGAGCAAGTAGCATAAAAGGAGTTCACACACACTCCTGACTGCTGGCGTCTCGCGATCGGCATCAGCGGTGGCGCAAAACTCCGTCCGCTGCACGCGATTGTTAGGCAAGGCACGTCGGCACGCGCCGCCGGTTTTGTCTGCTACGCGTCATCGTACGCCGATTCCAGTGTCGCCACCTCGAACTTAACCATCTTCATCATCGCTTCCATCACAGCCTGTACCTTCTTTGGGTTCTCGTCACTGATGAGCTCCATGAAACGCCTCGGGACGATCTGCCAAGTGACGCCGAACTGATCAGTGATCCAGCCGCACTGCGATGGCTTTGCGCCGGCGCTGACAAGCTTGTTCCAGTACTCATCAACTTCCGCCTGGTCTTTGCAGTCTACAAAGAGCGAAAAACCTTCGGAGAATGCAAAGTAAGGGCCGCCATTGTAGCCCATAAAGGGCTGACCACCGATGGTGAATTCGGCGGAAACAATTGGACCGTCCTTGCCAGTGCGGGCGACGTTCTTGATCTCAGAGTCCGGAAATGTGGTGATGTAGAACGCTATGGCGGCTTCGAGTTGATCGTTGAACATCAGGAACGGCGTCACTTTTGTCATTTGTGTGTCTCCATCGGTTGTCGGATTCTGCCTAACGGAAGGCCAAGGTTCAGGCGCGAATAGCGACCGTCCGGCTTGAGCGCAATACGAGAAGTTATGCTCATTTGACCATAGCGGTGAACCTGCGCTGTATCTCCCGGGGCAAGGCCCTCTGTGAAGGTGCTCAATGGAAGCAAGCAGTCAGCGTTCACCGGTGTGACCGGGCGTGGGACGCCGGACCGTCCACTGGTTGCCTCGATGGAGAGGGAAAGTATACTACGTGTAGTTTCATGTCAACACCCTCCGAGCAACGCCTCCTCCGCTGTATCCAGCTCTTCCACCACCGCTGGTCTGTCCCCGTCGTCGCCAACCTCCATACCCGTGGGCACTGCCGCTTCGCCGAACTCCGGAATATCCTCGGCGCCAGCCGCGATACCCTGGGCGACACCATTGCCAGGCTCGTCACCAGCGGGCTCGTCGTCCGCCCGACCGTCGCCAGGACCCCCGCAAGCGTGGAATACGCGTTGTCCCCCGCCGGCGAACTCGTGGGGGATGCCTGCGTCGCAGCCGTCGCCGTCGTCAGGATGAGGGGCCTCGTTGACGTCGCGCTCAAGAAGTGGCCCATGCTGGTCGTCATCGCCATCGGTCGTGGCGCTGCCCGCTACGGCGAAATGCACGCTCTCCTGCCGGGCATCACCTCGCGTGCCCTCGCCATGGCGCTCAAGGATCTCGAAGCCGCCAACCTTGTCGAAAGGCGCATCGGCCGCGGCTACCCGCCCACCGTCACCTACCACCTCACACCGCTCGGCCACGAGATCCTGCCCGCCATGGACGCGCTGGCGGTGGCCTGCGAGCAAGTGCCACCCCCCTGCGATTCCCCGCAGGCCTAAACCTTGGCCGCGACTCCTTTAGGGCTGGACGAACTATTTCCGTGGGCCTTAGGCTTATTCCTACGCTGCCCGCAACGCCATTTCGCACCCGGTGAACCATGATTTCACGGCTCCCCTATAAGTACCTCGTCGCCATCGTCTTCATGTTCGGCCTTTTCATGGACATGGTTGATACGACTGTCGTTAACATCGCCGTCCCCCAGCTTAGCAAGGACTTTCACGCCAGCACCTCCGCCGTCGAATGGACCATCACCGGCTACCTCCTCAGCCTTGCCGTCTTCATCCCCGCCGCTGGCTTCCTCTCCGATCGCTTCGGCACAAAGCGCTCATTCCTCACCGCGATGGCGATCTTCGTGACAGCGTCGGCCCTCTGCGGGCAGGCACACTCGCTCCAGGAACTGATCTTCTTCCGCTTCTTGCAGGGCATGGGTGGCGGCATGATGACCCCCGTCGGCACCGCCATGCTCTCGCGTGAATTCCCCGGTGCCGAGCGCGCCAAGGCCTCCGCGATCATCTCCATCCCCGTGGTCTTCGGACCGACCCTGGGCCCTGTCCTTGGCGGCTACCTCATCGAATACGTGAGCTGGCGCTGGATCTTTTATATCAACCTGCCGATCGGCGTCATCGGCTTCTTTTTCGGCCTCAAATACCTCGAGGAACACAGGGAGTCCTATGCCAGCAAGGGATTCGATGCCCTTGGCATGCTCACCGGCGGGCTTGGCGCAGCGGCGCTGCTGTACGCGCTCTCCGAAGCGGCAACCAGCGGCTGGGGCTCCGTGCGTGTCATCGGCGTTGGCGCGGTAGGCCTTGTTCTCGGGCTGGTCTTCGTCTTCCAGGAGCTGCGCGCGCACCCACCGATGATCGATCTCACGCTCTTCAAGCGCCCGCTCTTCACACTGGGCAACCTCATGATCATGCCCGCATTCGGGGTCTTCTCCGGGTTCATCTTTATCCTCACGCTCTATCTCCAGGAGCTGCAAGGGCGCTCGCCGCTGCATGCCGGCCTCATCCAGGCACCTGCCTCGCTCGGCACCGCCATCTCCCTCCCGATCGCTTCCCGCATGTATGGCCGCCTCGGCCCGCGCCGCATGATGCTAATCGGCTTCTCGTTTGGTGTGCTCACGCTCGCCCCGTTCGCATTCCTCAATGCGGCCTCGCCTGCATGGATCATTGTCATCCTGCTCACGCTCCGCGGGCTGCCGTTCGCCTTCGCCATGGTTGCTGCCCAGACGATCATCTTTGGCCCCATCGAGAGCGAGAAGCAGGGGCCGTGCTCCTCGGCCTATAACACCCTCCGCCAGGTTGCCGCTTCGTTCGGAGTTGCCCTCATCGCTACCATCGCCATCTCCCGCCAGCACGCCTATGCAGCGGCCGGCGCCCTGCCCCAACACGCCCTCGAACTGGGCTACCGCGATGCCTACATAGCTTGCGTCGCGCTCATGATTATCCCTCTCCTGCTCGTTTGGTTCGTCAACGACCGCCAGGCGCAGGAGACGCTCCAGCAGCGCATGGCCATGGAAGTGCCCGGCGCTCCCCAGGCGAGCCTCAGCCACTGATGCCTGCCGACAGTAGTCGCACGCCCCCTCTACTATTCGAGGCCAATCGGTGAACACACGCATGGTCGCCGTCTCCCGCCAGATCGGCACAGGCGGCGAGCGCATCGCCCGCTGCGTCGCGCAAACCCTCAACTTCCAATATTTCGACGAGGAGGTCATCGGGCGGGCTGCGGAAGAGGCCGGAGTCACCATCGAGGCCATGAACGAGGCCGACCGCGCCCCGACGCTCCGCCAGCGCATGCTCGATGCCCTCACCGCCAGCCGCGCCGTCACTGCCATCGGCTGGTTCGACCCGACTCCTATCCTCGTCAACCCGCTCTACACGTCCACGCACTTTCGCGACCTCATCCACGAAGTCTTGCGCGAACTCGCAAACGAGGGCGACGCCGTCGTCCTTGGCCATGGCGCGCAGGTTGTCCTCAAGGATCGCTGGGACACAGTCAAAGTGCTCATCAGTGGCTCCGTCTCCGTCCGCGCTATCCGCCTGCGCGAATCGGGTGCGGCCGCCGATGAACCAGCCGCCCACCGCCTCATCGCGGACTCGGACCGCGAACGTGCCGACTACTTCGAACGTTTTCACGCCGTTGCCTGGTTGCACCCCGCGAACTACGACATCTGCCTCAACACCGACCACCTCTCCGTGCAACAGGCCGTCGATCTGATTTGCGAGGCTGCCCGCCAGCGATAGTCACTTCGACCCTTCCATTTGGCCGGGTGAGACATAGTTGCCGCCAATCATGAACTTCGGCCGACCGCTCACCCACATGATCAGTTCTTCATGCGACAATGGCCGTCCCGGTGCTGCCGCAACCGGAGATCACGAATCGTGAACCAGCCATGGCCATCCAGGTAACCCTTCTCTCACACTCGCCCGACCCCATGCGCTCGCTCTACATGGCCTATCGCACATGTTATAGCCAGCTCACACCGCAGCAGGTCGCAGCCCGCATCGATGACGACCGCATCACCCAGGCCCAGATGCGTCAGTTCATCGACGAGCGCCTCAAGACGGGCCACGCCAGCCCCCTCGAACAGGTCGCCTTCGAATTCGGCATCAGCGGCGTGTCGCGCGCCTTCAGCCATCAGTTCGTGCGCCACCGCGTGGGCATTTCCTTCGAACAGCAGAGCCAGCGCTACGTCACCTATAAAGACGGCGAGTTCCCCTACACCGTCCCCGAGACTGTGAAGAAGGCCGGCATGGCAGCGAAGATGGAGGCCCTCTTCGGCCAGGTCGGCAGCCTCTATGAGGAGATGGTCGCCGCGGGTGTGCCCGCCGAAGACGCCCGCTTCCTCCTTCCCAACGCCACAAACACGAACTTCAAGATCACGGTCAACTTCGTCAGCCTCCTGCATATCTGCGACTTGCGCCTCTGCACGCGCGCCCAGTGGGAGTTTCGCAAGGTCGCCGCTCTCATGCGCTCCGAAGTGATGAAGGTCGTCCCCGAGCTCGGCCGCTTCCTCCAGCCCAAGTGCGGCGAGTTGCGGATGGGCTATTGCGACGAATCGGAGAAGGACTGGGAGGCCTGCCCCATCGGCCGCATCCGCCCCCACAAAGACGTCCTCTTCCGCATCTACGACTCCTATCGCAAGGGCGAACTCCAGCCCCTCCGCCCGCAAGACTGGGACACCATCGAGGAGACGGAAAGCCGGGGCGCGCCAGCGCCGGGCTGAGAGTTCGTGGCTGGAGGCGCCATTTGGGCCGCGCGTCTTCGTCCTGCGGTGGCACCCACGGCGCCCGCCCCGTCTGGGCCGCGGTGGTTCGCGCTTTCCATCGCCGCGCAAATTGGTAAACGACTTCAACGCCCCTCACCTGCGTGACGCGCCGGTGAAAAACCCGGCCGCCCCCTGACCGAAGGCATCGCCACAGCCGTCACTCAATCTGGGGCTGTTGCTGCCCCCGGGATGTCTGCCGTGCCTGCTTCTGTCGCCCTCCCCGACCCCGCCGCCTGGCCCGCCGAGGGTGCCGTTGCCGAATGGTTTGTCGCCGATGGCGGCATGGTCCACGCCGGAGACCCGGTGTGCCGCTTCGAAACGGACTTCGTCTCCTTCGAACTCGAGGCCGAAGGTGATGGCGTCCTCCGCTACCTTAGCGGCGCTGGCGATTGCCGTCCCACGGACGGCATCCTCGCGGTAATCCTCGCGCCCGGCGAGCCACTGGCGGTGCTAGACACTCCGCCCGCAGCACCGCTCGATTCGCTCACTCCAACTCCCGCGGCATCGCCGCCGGACGCCGCCGAACACAGCACGCCCTTCCAGGAGCGGCGTCCCGCAGCTCCGCCGCTGGCGTTCGTCCCCCGCGAGATCCTCGCCGGGTCATCGCCGGCCAGCGACGCCACCGTGCTCCGCTTCCCGGAACCACCCGCCCACGAACTCGCGGACGGCCCCGCGTGGGTCCCGGTCCCAGGCGACGGGGTGGATTTCGCCACGGCCCTCACAGATGCTCTCACAACTGCTCCCCATCCCGCCGTCGCCGGATCGGTCGAGCCCGGATCCGGGCACGCGACCTCGGAGACCGCCGAAACCGTGCGCCTTCCCGCACCGTCCGCAGTCAGACCGTCAGCCCCCGGCACAGCGTCCGCAAGCGTGCTTTTCATCCGAGTCACTGCTGACCTCTCCGAGTGCCACAAGATGTGCGATCAGTTGGCGAAGGAGTGGGGCGTTGCGGGCATCGTGCCCCGGATCGAGGACATTGTCGTCCGTGCCCTCGCCCGGGCACTGCGAGAACTGCCGGCATTCGATTGCGCCGGCACCATCGCCGTGCGGTCGTTAACGCCCGAAGCGGAAGCCTTTCGTGTGCTGCACAACGCGGGCAGCCGCCCCTTCCGCGACGCTGTGGCCGCTCTCGCCGGGCATTCCGCGGAGGACGCCGCGTCTGACTACGACTGTGTGGTGACCTCGTTCACAGCACTCGGCATCGAAGATGCCACCCCACGGCTGGACCGCGGCCGCCCCTTCGCCCTCGCTATTGGCGCGACGCGTAAAGTCGTCACCCTCGTGGGCGATAGGCCGCTGCAACGCCGCGTTGCCAGCCTGGTCGTCGCCTATGACGCCGCTATCATCGAGGACTGCACCGCTGCCAGGCTCGTCGCCCGCGTCCGTGAGCTCGTCGAATCGCCCTACGCGCTACTCGCCGAATAGACCGGCCGGGATTGCTAAAGTAGTCAGGAAGAGGATCTTTATGCCGCAGAATGAACGGTCGATCAGCGTCTATCAACTCGGCTCCACCCGCTATGCCGATGTCCATCGCCTTCAACGCCGCCTCCAGGCCCAGCGCCGCCAGGGCTCAGGTTCCGACGCACTCCTGCTGACCGAGCATTACCCCGTCCTCACCCTCGGCCGCAGCCACACCGAGCCGAACCTGCGCGTCTCTCCCGAACAGGTCGCCCACTACGGCATCGATATCGTCCAGACCGAGCGCGGTGGAGACATCACCTACCACGGCCCGGGGCAGCTCGTCGCGTACGGCATCATCGACCTCAAAGGCTGGGAGCTCGGCATTATCGAATACGTCACCGGGCTAGAAGAAACCGTCATCAGATCCCTTGCTGATTGGGGCATCCGCGGCGAACGTGTTGCGAGGGCCCGCGGCGTCTGGGTCAATGGCAACAAGATCGCCTCCCTTGGCCTCAATGTCCGGCGTTCCGTCACTATGCACGGGATCGCCTTCAATGTTGACCCCGATATGAGCCACTTCGACCTCATCAACCCCTGCGGCATGCCCGACGTTCAGATGACGAGCCTTGTTGCCGAAACAAAGAAGCAGGTGCCTCTTGCCGAAGTCGTGGAGTCGTTCGTCTTCCACTTCGGCCGCACATTTTCCTGCGCGACGGCACTGAAGGACGTTGCTTCGCCCGCCGTCGCGCACGGCTAGCCGAGCAGCCCCCGGAGGGGGAACTTTTCAGGCCCGCCCGGCGTCTGGAAAGGGGAGGACGCGATAGTCGCGCCCGCAGACAGGGGTGGCTCATGTCCCACGCGACCGCCTCGGCTGGATCCGGCCTCCGCCGGCGCCTCGTCCGCCGGCCTCTGCCTTGGCGAGCGGCTGCCGCCCGGCTGCGGCGGCCGCTCGCGCCGCCGACGCCGCAGAAGCCGGACTCTCCGCGGCGGCCCGCCGTCCCTCCGCCGCGCCACCGTGCCGCCCCCAGCCAACGCTCCTCGCACTCCCGTGAACAGCTTCACAGACGGCACCCGCCCGTCGCGGGACACTTGCCGTCCGCTGCTGAGTCTCGCCTGAGGAAGAGTCACATGCTCCGCATCGCTAATGCTATCGGCCTCTTCGCCACCCTCTACGCCGCCGTCCTGCTCATGCGCTTCGCCTGAACCCGTCCCTCGTCTCTCGTCGCTGGCCTCTCTATACTCAGCGCATGACCACCACCGTCCCTGCAGGCATCGACTTCGCGGGCGTTTCGCGCTATTTCGCCCAGCACATCCCCGGCGGCGATGCGCCGCTCAGCGTTTCGCTCATCAGCGGCGGGCGCTCGAACCTCACATACAAGGTTTCCTCTCCTGCTGCGGCCTGGGTGCTCCGGCGTCCCCCGCTCGGCCACGTGCTACCCACGGCCCACGACATGGCCCGCGAATACCGGATCCTGACCGCGCTCGCCCCCACCGACGTCCCCGTGCCGCGCACCCTCGCCCTTTGCGAGGACAGCACCGTCAACGGTGCCCCTTTCTACGTGATGGAGTATTGCGAGGGCGTCATCATCGCTGAAGACCTGCCAGCCGGTTACGCCGAGAGCCTCGAACAGCGCCGCGACCTCAGCCTCGGCATGATCAGGACCCTCGCCCAGCTCCATGCCGTCGACTACGACGCCGTTGGCCTCGGCGACTTCGGGCGGCCGCAGGGCTACCTCGAACGCCAGGTCCGCCGCTGGCACGAACAGTGGGAACGCTCCGTCACACGCCCGCTTCCGGCCATCGATGAACTCATCCGCCGTCTCCGGAACAGCATCCCGGAATCCCCCCCACCGACCATCGTCCATGGTGACTTCCGCCTTGGGAACATGATGATGGACCCGGAAAAGCCGGGGCGCGTCATCGCCATCCTCGACTGGGAGATGGCAACCCTCGGCGACCCGCTTTCAGACCTTGGCTACACCCTCATGTACTGGACCGAGCCCGGCGACACCCCCGGCTCCGCACCGGGCAGCGCCGCCACCGCCAGGCCCGGCTTCCTCACCCGCGACGAGCTCACGCAAGAATACGCAAGGGCGAGCGGCCGAAACGTCGACCATGTGGACTTCTATGAGGTGCTGGCGGGCTACAAGCTCACGGTGATCATCGAAGGCATACACCACCGCTTCCTCCAGGGCCAAACGGTCGGCGAAGGCTTTGAAGGCTATGGTGAGCGCGCCGAGAAACTCGCGGAATGGGCCCTGGCCCGCGCCGACGCTTCCTCCAACCCCAAGCTGCGCGGCGAGTAGCACGGCACCGCGGGGATGAATGTTCATCGCTTTTCGCGAGTATACTAACGTGGATCGCTGTCGAAGGCTGCGGCAAGGCCAGCAGCCTCGCGAATCACTGCGTCGAGCCTCGGCATGGTTTCGAACGTGAGGTTCTGGTGCGCGACATCCTTGCCCAGTGGGTCAAACTCGTGTCGGTGGGGTTGGCCCCCGTGGGCCTGGTCATAGCGGACCAGCGGCTGTTCCCTGCGCCTGCCAACTCTCGGTAGCCAGGCCTGGTACTGGTAAAAGACTGTGAGCACTTCGACGCCACCGTCGCGTGCGCGAGTCTCCATCCATTTCAGCACTCTCACCTTCGCGCCGGAGTAACACGTCACGTTTCCACTCAATCGAACCTGGATGAGCTGACCCGTCAGGTCATCGTACAGTTCCTCAAATACCAGGTCGTCCGCTTCGACGACGCCCTCTCGGACGAGGACGGACATGTAACGCTGATGGATTATTTTGTACTGCTCGTAGTCGATCCAGTCTCGCGACCATGCGCTCGGAGTCGGATCAGGGCCTGATACTCCCCGAGCCATCTAGAGATCTCCGCTGTCTCGCGCGCCCGCCCGGACGCGACCTCGTCGGCCATCGCTTCTGACGTGCATTCGTACCGGCGTTCCATTCTGGAAACGAAAACGTCGAGTCGGGAGACCATCTCGCCGACGGTCAGATGGACAGTCCGTGGCTCGTCGGTCTTGGAAGCCATTATGGCTTGCCCCCTTTCGCACGTAATCGAGACTACATCACGAATCATCGCCAGATCTTGTCGTCTTGTACACATGACTGTAGTTTCCGCTCCGCTCTCGCTTCACGGTCGATTACACATGGCTCGTCATGCGGGGCGGCCCGCGGCGCCGCATCGACACCCGGCCAGTCATAATCGACAATCCCTCAATGCCAACCCTCACCTTTCCCGATGGCTTTCAGTGGGGCGCCGCCACTGCCGCCTACCAGATTGAAGGCGCCTATAACGAGGACGATCGCGGCCTCTCCATCTGGGATACCTACGCCCACCAGCCCGGCACCATCCAGCACGCTACTACCGGTGACGTCGCCTGCGACCACTACCACCGCTATCAACAAGATGTCGACCTCATGGCCTCCCTCGGCCTGCAGACCTACCGCTTCTCCGTGGCGTGGTCCCGCATCTTCCCCCTTGGCACTGGCACGATAAACGAGAAGGGCGTCGCCTTCTACAACCGTCTCATCGATGCCCTCCTCGAACGCAACATCCAGCCCGCGCTCACGCTCTACCACTGGGATCTGCCCCAATCGCTGCAAGACCTCGGCGGCTGGGCCAACCGCGATATCGCTGAACAGTTCGCCGAATACGCGGCGCTGCTCTTCGACCGCTTCGGCGACCGTGTCTCGCGCTGGATCACGCTCAACGAGCCCCACGTCTTCACCATGATGGGGCACCGCACCGGCGTCATGGCCCCGGGCATCCGCAGCTATGCAGTCACGGCCCGGGCGGTGCACCACGCTCTCCTCGCGCACGGCCGCGCTGTCCAGGCCTTTCGTGCGAGCGGGGTCAAGGGCGAAATCGGAATCACCAACTCCAACACCAGCTATGAGCCCTTCGACGGCACCCCCGAGACACTCGCCGCGACCGAGCTCGCCCGCGACCACGATGCCCGTCTCTTCCACGGGCCCGTTTTCGGCCGGGGCTATCCGGCCTCCGTGCTCAAGTTCTACGCCGAAAAGGGTGCGCCGTTCCCGATCCTCGCAGGCGACATGGAGACCATAGCCAGCCCAATCGACTTCCTCGGCACCAACCTCTATTCGCGCGCTGTCATCCAGGCGGATTCCGAGCGCAGTATCGGCTATCGCTACGCCCGCCCGACGCTTCCGCTCCTGCCGATGGGGTATGAAGCCGCCCCCCACGCACTCGGCGACTTCGTCCGCTGGGTCTCGAACGAGTATGGCCACCCGAAGATCTACATCACCGAAAACGGCGTTTGCGATAACACCGAGCCCGTCAACGGCGTCATCGACGACCATACCAGGATCGACCTCCTGCGCGGCTTTCTCGCTGGCCTCCACGGCGCCATCCAGGATGGCTGCGACATTCGCGCCTATTACCAGTGGTCGCTGATGGACAACTTCGAATGGTCGTTCGGCTACACGAAGCGCTTCGGCATGGTCTGGACGGATTTCGAGACCCAGCAGCGCATCCCCAAGAAGAGCGCCGCCTTCTACTCCGAAGTCGTCCGCACCAACGCGGTCGACGCATAGGGTTCAGTTCACCACGTGTGGAAGGGCTCGCCTGAGGTTTGATCAGGCCAGCCCTTCCCGGACAGCGCCGCTCGTCGCCGCCCCTACGAACCAGGCAGCGTGAGGTCCCAGGTGGCGGGGCCAGCTGCTCTGAAAGACTGCTCCAGAGTTGCGGCGGTTGCAGGATTGTGCGGGTCGGATGCATCGCCGTTGATCTGCAATTGCACGACTCCCGTGGTGGGCGGGAAGCGCATCTCCCATTGGCTGCGGCCCGTGCCATACCCCATCCGAAGGCCAGTGAAATTGACCTTCGTGGCATCTGCCAGGATGAGCGTGCCGGGTATACCGAACTCCGGTATCTCGTCCATCGTGAATCCGGTGAGGTGGCCGTCTATCACGGTGCCCGTCGCTGCTTGTTGAATCAAGTCGATCACGATCTGGCCCTTACCCAAAGTCCGCGGCGTGTGGTCGGTCGCCACCTTCGTGGACTTGGCGGGGGCCGCTGGGAGGTTGAACCGCAGGAGCCACTGTGCGTCGATACGGCCATTGGCTGTTGGCTTGCCCGTCGTCGCGGCGAACTGGATGCCATTGATCTGGAGCGAAAGTTGCTTTGCCGAAGGGTTGAGTGGCGGGTAGTAACGAGTCACGAGCCGCGGGTTCACCGCGTCCGCTGTCCCACCGTCCTCGCGATAGATGTGCCCGTCCTGATCGACAAGTTCCGCCATCCCGAGTGGCATCACCCCCGGCCCCAGGTCGGGTCGGCCTTCGACATCAAGCCCGATGACCGTGCGGGTGTCATCGGCCACAAATCCAGTCACTGTGATGGTGACGCCCTGGACGGTGACGCTGGCGCCAACCGGTGCCGCTACGGCGTTGGTTAGCGCGCTCTGCGCTCCAGCGTCCCCGCCGCCGAAGATGCCAACTCCGGTCGCACGGGCAGCCGACGCCACCAGCGCGAGCCCAATGATGGCCACGACCAGCCCGGCGGCTATGTGGCGAGGGGAGGCAAATAGATAACGCAGGCGTTGAGGCATTGGGGGATCTCCTTGGGATAGTTCAGGTGTGCGCGGCGCAATCAGCGGTAGCCTATTCGTCGTATGTGTATACGTACGTGAGATTCTTACCGTTCGACGTTTTTAGGTTCACGTCTATACGATGATCAAATAGCGCATCGTAGTCACTCGAAACCGACGCATCGAAGATCGCCGAATTAGATATATCCGACTTGTGATACCAATAGAATGGGCCAGTATAGTTACCAGATATGGTTGGTATCCACTCCTGTGGTGGTTCCGAAACACTCATCTCGTCGGAACAAGATGGGCAAGCACTATAAGATTACGCCCAACTTCCTTGATAACATGCGCTCGTGCCTCCATACTGATCGTAACAGCCGCTACTTCGAAAATTGTTGCGATACGTCTTTCCCCAGGACGAACTGCCGGGGAAATACACGGTGTCGGCGCGTGCAGTCAGCGCGGGCCCCAGTCCCCCGATGACAAGTAGCGAGAGAACAGTGCAAAGCAGTGCGAATCTGGTCATCGGAGAGCTCATTAGTTTTCTTGGTCTGTCGTCCGGTCGCCGTTCGGCCGGTGGATGATGGTGGCCCTGCGCGTAGCGGTAGGTTCGCGGTGACAGTCGCAGCAGGTCACGTGGCCTGAAAGCTGGCAGTCAATCATCGGCGCCACGATCGATGGCGGAGGCGGCGGTTGCCAGGTCTCCGTCACCGCCGTGTCGCGCGACAGCGCGGCGTGGTCCGTCTGGACGCGGGGCCGCATCGCGCTCGTCAAGCCGAACATCCCGCCGATTGCCGCCGCGAGCTTCCATGGAA
>Ga0307373_10006599_pt1 | contig 18387 bp, 13 predicted proteins | sample OX2MG_FD_202534 | JGI IMG/M metagenome (GOLD analysis project Ga0307373, IMG submission 202534) | Soil microbial communities from Risofladan, Vaasa, Finland - OX-2 | ecosystem: Environmental > Terrestrial > Soil > Coastal area > Acid sulfate soil | place: Finland: Risofladan, Vaasa | collected...
CAATACCACCTTGTGGAAGGGGGAAAACGACATGAAATCTATGTCGTGAGTGAGAACACAGCAGGCTTTCGCGTCTTTCGGCCATGTGGACTTTAGGACAAGGGGAAGCCCGATCTCAGACATCCTCCTGCCCATAGCGGCGACCAGTTTTCGCCCCTCTTCGTTTACCGGGAGACCAAAGTTGTCCTTCTTGTTGTCCTGCAACCCTCCTAGCATGATTCTGATCGTCTCAAGGTTGACGATCTCTTCCCCTATCAGCACGTTTTCCTTCTTGCCGCCGCAGGACTCCTCCGCGCGAAGCTGTGCTTCGGGCGTAGACCTTGAGATTATGGCGACGGGCCCATGATGCACCGCGTCTCCCTTCAAGACGGTCTTGAACGGGACTCCCTGCTGTTCGAGGAGCTCCGCGAGCAGGTCGTCGTATAGCGTTCCCTGGTGCACCAGCGAGACGGCGAGCGGGGTCTCGCTCGATCTAGCCAAGCGTATTAGCAATCTCCTCGTAGATCATGCCCTTCGGCGCGGGTCGTCCACCGAGTGTCAGGTAGGGAGAGTCGATCGAGTTAGCCATTGGGCTCCAACCGCGCTTCTGTTTGACCTTTGCCCTCAGAGCACCCGCGTTCTCTTTGATCGCGCCATCAGAAACGACCTCGCTGGTCCGATTGGAGCGCATACCTATCTCGAGGGAGCAAGACAGCCGCATCAATGATCAGGTGTCACGCGCCCTGTCCGGTGCGACGGTCCTCGCGGCCCTACGTCGACCTGCAAAAGCGGTGTAGAGGACGAGAGCTGCGTCGATGGCGAATAACGCGGCGACGACTGTGACCAACTCGACCGTTGGGAGCAGGGGAGAATGCACGGCCGGGGGAGAGGCGGAGAGTACCCGCACGGTGTCATTTCCTGATGATTGGTACTTCGCAAGGAGAATCCCGGAGGTGGCGTCGTAATACCACCCTTCATGGGACGAATAGAAGGAAGAGGCCGTCATACCGGTCAGGTTAGTCTTAGAGTCAACCGATACACCCCCCACCGGGGAGCTCGAGGAGATGAGCAGAATCACCGACTGATTTTCAGAGGCCCCGGTTGAATACAAGCCCTGATTCGGGTATTGAAGCTGACGCTGGATGGTCGCGTCTGAGTAGCTGGCCACAAAAGTCGCGTTGAATGACCCCACGATCATCGGATACCAGGAGTCAGCGGGAATCTCTCTCTGGATCGTGAACGACGTGCCGGAACCCGTCACCACCGTGGAATTGGTCAGGCCGAGTACGACCCAGTTGTTTCGCAGCCCAAGTTGCCTGGCGTTGAGAGAGAGGGAGAAATTGACCGTCGCCTGGCCGGCGTTCGAGACCCAGAGCACGATCGGCCCCCCTGTCCTTCCACTGATACTGTAGTAAAGGGAGGAGTACTGGCCTGAGCCTTCCCCTGTCTGCCATAATGCGCTTGAGGTGTTCTGTGAGGTACCACCTCCTGGGTAGAATTGGAGATAGCCCAGGATTTGGGCAAAACTCGCCATAGAGAAGGAAGTGCAGCTGTCCAACAACTGCAGGTTGCCCACATCATAGAGCTGCGTATTCAAGACGGGGGCTTGTGTCAGTAGATACTGTTCCGAGTCTGCGCAAGTCACGTATGGGTTGCTCGCAGGAAGAGGTGTGATCGCAGAGTAGTTGCCTGCGTCGATGACTGAGGGTTGCGCGCTCACTGCGACCTCCCAACCGCGCCCTGTTTCCTGATTCATCCACGACGCGACCTCGTTCACGAGCGCCAGCTCCGAATATTGGACATAAGCAGGCCACCCCTTCAGCGGGGTGGTGCCGACAGGGAAGTCGTGGAGGTTCTCAAGGTCTTGGTAGAGCTGCGTGGTGTTGTACGTCGGACTAGGTTGGACAGGGGACGCGAGCATGTAGGACAGCGTGGTGGTCTGATTGCTGTATCTTTGCCAAGTGAACCCAGCATCGTTTGAGATCATCACATTAGGAGAGGTCGTCGGTGCCCGGGCCAAATATACGTCAGGGAAGATGTAGTAGTTTCCCCCCACCGGCTGGACCACTATCCAGTAGGTCTGCCCGGGACTGAGCCGCGCGACCGTCGTGAACTGTATGTAATCAGGAGAATAGAAAGTGATGTTGTCCCCGTAATAGACTCCTGAGGCCAATGAGGTCTGCGACGGCTTTCCATTGCCATTATCTGGATGAATCGAGACCAGAATATGATCGTTGGGTGGTTCCGCCGAACTTTGTCTTTCAAAGACTCCCAGGTAGACCCCTTTGACCTGAGTGGGAGTGGTCACTTGGATGGGCTGGCCGAGCTCGCTAGTTTGCGAGAGCAAGACCTGGGGGACGTCCGAGACGGCAGGACCGAGAGTCTCCTTGGATAGTATGAGGCTAAACGAGTATTCCGAAGGCCCCTCTGCTGGCGCGGCCCAAGTTCGCCCCCCGTTGTCCGAGACCAGGACGTCCGACTGGTATGGGCTGGTAAGACGGGCTAAGACAAAGGGGGAGCTAGAGTTGGTTGAGATTACGAGCCAATAAGAGTCGCCGCCCACCAGGGATGCGTGAAGGGCTGACGAGTTCAGCCAGCCGTTCTCGGGGATTTTGGAAGCAGTAATATTGATCGACGCCAACTGTTGATAGGGCTGGCTGCCATTCAATGTGCTCGTCCAGACCCCGAGGGTGAGGGAGCCTGTCGAGTAGGTTGAGTTCGCCGTCCCCGCGTTCCTCATCAGCAGGCTGGTATATTCGAGCGTCTCGTTCTGGGACGGCATGAATTGGATCGCGTCAAGATGCCCGCTCCGGACGTCGTCGGCCCCGTTCGACGTGATGACGCTGTAGCTGAAATGAGGCTGGCTCCAAGTCATGAGGTCGAGGCGGAAGAGCCAGTACGAAGCCTGGCCCTGAAACCCGGCCTTGGCAGGATCAGTGGTGACGCCTCTGACGACGACACTCCAAGAATACCCATTTTGTGGTTCCGTGATGCTGATGCTGTAGTTGTCTCCCGGTACGGTATTCACGACCTTGTCCAGTTGGATTGGCGTCCAGTTTTGCAGCCCGTGCGTGAGCGCCTGACTGAGAACACCCGTGGCCTGGACTGTGCCTCCCGCGGTTATGTCTGTGATGACCAACGTCCCGTTGGTAGGGTTGTAGTCACGATCCGAAAGGAACAGGAACACGGTGTTGAAGCTGAAGCTCTGAGATGTGGCGAAAGTCTGCGCGCCTGCAGGAATGTATGAGTTCTGGTACGGATAGATCTGCAGGTCCATCCCTTGGCCATCTCTGATCCAGAGGGTAGTATACCCTATCTGCTTGTCGACGCCCTGTTGGAAATAGGCCACATAGTTCCCGACCTGGTAGTCTCGCATGTATACTGTGACGTAGTTCCCGGAGTCGCTCGAAGGGCTCGAGAAAACAACCCAGTAGTTACCCGACACGAAGTCCCCAATGAATTGCAGGCTGGGTTGCCACCCCGCAGTCACGGAGATGCTCGAAGCCTGTTGAGTGGCCGTCCCAGTCGCGTCTCCCACCACTAGAGAGCCGTTATGATCGGGGACGAGCTGCGCGAGGAGACTCCCCGCTTGTCCGACCTTGTTCCCATACCAGCTCAATTGCATCTCGCTTACATTCTTCGGCAGGAAGAACTTCATCGCGACGCGGTTTCCGCTGCTCTGGCTTCCATATACCGGCTCACCGGACGAGGTCATCCAGCCGCCCGAGGTCACCGCCTGCGAAGGCTCCACCTGCTTGAAGGACGACGACAGGAGGCCTCCCGTGCCATTCCCGAAGAAGGGCGAGTTCGCGAACGCCTGGAGAGTCGCGTTCGAGTACCCCATTATCGGCATTGTGGCGTTCGTTGGGAAATACGGGTCGCTCCGAGGATATCCAGTTCCTATGCCGACCCAGGATGTGTGGCCGCCATAATATGAGTAGAGCGTTTGTAAGTCTACCTCGATCGCTTTTGCGACGTCGGCATTGTCTACCGAGACGAAGCGTGCCGCGGTCCCGTCGGCGAAGTATGTCTGGGTGGAGGGGTCGGCGGCGATCAGACTCTGGGCCCAAGTCGAGTCGTAGCCTCCCTGTGTGAGCTGTCCCAGATAGAGCAGGTTTTGGACGCCGAGCGCGTCGCAGGCGGTGAGCCAGTTTTTCACCCACGGCTGGTCCTGGACGGCCCCTACAGCGTAATTCTGCCATCCGATGTCAAGGAGCACCTGTCTGACTCCCACCGCGAGAAGGTTTGATTGGATCACATTCTCGAACGCCGGCACGGTCAAGACCCCATTGGTCTGAGAGCTCAGCCAGGACAAGGTGACCCTGTCCTCAGAGTTCATCAGCGTGATTCCATGGTCTATGAACGCGCTGTCGTTAGTCCGAGAAGTAGTCGAATGCGCCGTTTGGCCCGCGGCGAGTGCCTGGGGCGAGAACGCCAGCAGAGCGATGAGCGCGACCGCGGTGAGGGCCTTATCGTTCACGATGAATCATCGCAATAGCGGTTGAAGAGGGTCGCGAGCGCCTGGCAGCTTCTCGGGCGATGCGACCCGGGCTGAGGCAGACCTTAGATTCGGGCAAACTCGCAAGACCTTATGCCTGATCCGGCTCGTTCGCCATGAGGGCGCGGTCGGGGGAGAACCATTTGATCACAGTCGGGAGCCCTTGAGCCGGGGCAAACTTCGGCTCGTATCCCAAGACCGCTCTGGCCCTGCTTATGTCGGCGTGGCTCGCTCGGATATCGCCCGGACGCTCCGCGGCGTGCTCGGGAAGGATCTGCGGCTTGCCCATCAGCTTCGCTAAGAGCGCGGCCAGCTCGTTTATGCTCGTCGTCCCGCCGCTAGCGATATTGAGCACCTCTCCCGCGTTCACGTCTCGCCTCAGTGCCAGGATGTTCGCCTCGACGACGTCCTGGACGAAGGTGAAGTCCCTCAATTGCTCGCCGTCCCCGAAGATGACTGGAGGGAAGTCGTTCACCAGCCTCGTGATGAATATCGGGATGACGCCGCTGTAATGGCCATACTTCTGCCTGGGGCCATACACGTTGAAGTATCTTAGGCACACCGTTTGAAGGCCGTAGACCTTGGCAAAGACCCTGCAATAGTTCTCTGCAGCCAGCTTGGAAGCGCCATAGGGCGAGACCGGCACGCTGGCCATCGTCTCCACTTTTGGTAGCTTCACTGACTCGCCGTAGACAGAAGAGGAGGAGGCATAGACGACCTTCTTCACCTTTAGGTCGACGGCGGCCTTCAGCAGGTTCAAGGTGCCCGTTACGTTGACATTGTTCACGAGGATGGGGTCCTCGATGGACCGAGCGACGCTCGGTAGCGCGGCCTCGTGGTAGATGGCCTCGTAATCCTTCACTACTGCGCGAACGAACTGAGAGTCGGTGATGTCGCCCCTGTGCAGCTGGACCCGCCCTTTCTCAATGTCGTCGGTGTTGATGTTGGAGATCTCGCCCGTGCTGAAGTCGTCGAGTATGCCCACTCGGTATCCCTCACGGACCAACCTGTCGACCAGGTTGCTTCCGATGAACCCCGCGCCCCCCGTCACGAGGACACTTGACGCTTCAGTCATTACGCTGGCATCGCCCTTGCAATCGACGGGTGATAAAGCCTGTCCGCCCTCTCGGTCGCAGGGAAGGCACGACCCTGAACGAGAGGAAGCCCGCACGTCTTCCTTAGTGCATCCTTCATAACTAGTTCAGCACCGCCCGGTACATCGAGTCTATGCGCCTCGCCACGATGGGCCAAGTGAAGTCCTTCTCGATCCTCTCTCTGCCGTTTCTGCCCATCTCTTTCGCCAGCCGCCCGTCCTGAAGCAGGGTGATGATAGCGTCCGCCAGCCTCTCCTCCGACCCGTAGGGCACCAAGATGCCGGCGGCCTTTCCGTTCACCACGGCCTCGCTCGGGCCGCCGTCGGTCGATGTGATCACCGGCTTGCCGCACCCCATCGCCTCGAGCACGACCTTTGCGAAGGCCTCGTAATATGAGGGAAGCACGAAGACGCTGCAGGCGGAGTAATACGTCGGCAGAGTGGAGTTAGGGACTCTGTCCAGCATGAATACCTTGTCGCTAAGTTCGGAGCCCTTAATCAGCGAGTCCAGGTGGCTCCAGTACTCCGTCTTGCCGAGCCAATCGGGGACGCCCCCGATGCACACCAGCACGGCGTCCGGCACCTCCCGTGTGACACGCTTCATCGCTCCGAGCAGGTGGACTAGTCCCTTCCGCAGCCCGAAGTGCCCCACGTAGAGGACGATCCTCTTCCCCTTGAGAGCAGGCATGTTGGGTATCTCGCCCTCCGCCCTTGGTCTGAACAGGGTCGCGTCTATCCCGTTGTAAGTCACGGCAATCTTCTCCGGCCGCAGCCCATAGTAGGATATCAGGTCGCGCTTGACGACCTTGCTCACGGCGGCCACGCCGTCTGCCGAAGACCAGAGGGCCTTCTCACGCAGGTAGGAGGTCGTGACCTTCAGCGGAGAGTAGCCGAGGACGGCGCTTCCGAACCTCAGCGTCATCGGCGCAAAGGGCGACCGGGTCGTCCCGTGCACGTGAGAGATGAGAGGGGACCTTTTGGAGACTCGTCGAATCCCGCTCATGAACAGTCCCGAAGTCGAATGTGTGTGGACCACCGAGTCCATGCTGGTGTCGGTCAGCTCCCGCAGGAGACGAACGGCGTTCAGGGTGAACGAGCCTTCCACGCGGTGGACGATCACCCCGTCGTATACCTCGTATGCAGGTTGGCCTTTGTTTCTGCGCGCCAGGACGTGCACTTCGTGACCTAGCCGCACCTGCTCCCTGGAGAGGTAGTAGAAGACGGGCTGGAGGCCGTAGCTCGCGTTTCCGGCGACCGGGTAGTCCGGCACGATGCGGCATATTCGCAGGTTGCTGAGGCCGTGTGTCGCCGCTCCTGGGGGTTGAGGCGCCTGAGGTTGGCAGTCCGCGAGAGGGGTCAACATTCCAAGTACGCTCCAGCTACTTCCAGAGATGCTCAGACGTTTTGCCAGGATATCGGCTTGCCCTGGAGCTTCCTGATCAGGATTGCGCCGAACCCGTAGGAGTAGCCGAGCGCCATTGAAAAGTTGCGGACGACCACAAACAAGGGATATCCCAGATAGACCCGCTTCTTCGTGACGTAGGGCCAGGAGATCCTCACGTTCTTGAGCGAGTAGGCGGTCATCAGGGCGGGCACCAGAAGCACGATAAAGCCCCCATAGAGCAAGACACCCGCGGAGGCGACCAGGACGCCGATCACAAAGAGCCAGAAGGGCGCCATGGTCTTCGCCATGTCTAGCCAGAGCCTGTGCTTCAGGGCGTAGAGCAGCCTCGACCTGCCTCTTGTGAACCACCTCTTCGCCAGATAAGACAGCGTCTGGTCTCGTTTGTGCCTCCAGTTGACGCCCGGGACCCATGCCACCTCATAGCCTGCCTTCTGAAGTCTCCTGAACAGGTCCCTGTCCTCCCCCTGAAAGAGCCTTTCGTCGAAGCCCCCAAGCTCTTGGAGGACTTCCCGTCTGTAGACCCAGGCGTAGAACGGCTTGATCTTCCCCTGTGCCAACAAGGCGTGCTGTACCTTGTTCTCGATGTCGATGCACTGCGTCCCAAGGGTCGAGCGAGTGATCAAGGGCGCCCCGGTCAGGCAGACCGCCCCCGCGTTCGGGTGCGAAGCCAGCGCGGCGACGGCCTTTTCCACGTATCCCGGGTCGTAGACGCAGTCGGTCTCGGAAAAAAAGACTATGTCGCCCTTGGCCGCCCTGAAGCCTGAGTTCCGCGCGTGCGAAGCGCCGAGGTGGTCCGTCCGAAGCACGCTGACGTCGGTCCTGCCTGTAGCGAAGGCCGCGGCCACCTCCGCAGTCTTGTCCGTGGACCCGTCGTCGACGACTATGATCTCCCTCTCGCGAGATGACTGTCTCTCGAGTTCTCCGAGAGTCTCGACGAGGTCGTCTGCCGAGTTGTACGCCGGCAGGACGATCGATACCTTGGGGTCTGCTCCGGCGCCTTTCATCTTGGCATCGCTTTGTTGGGATTGCATGGGGGTTCGCTTGATTAGTTTTGGGCGATGGACGTGCTCAGGACGGCCTCGAATATGTCGCTCAGCCGTCTTGCGAGAAATGCCCACGAGTAGTTCGCGATCATGGACTGCCTTGCCAACGCCCCCATCTCCACGAACGAGCCCGGGTTGTCCAACATCCTTTCCAGGGCTTTTCCCAGGGCGTCAGAGTCTCCCTGAGGGACGAGATAGCCCGTCACCCCGTCCTCCACGGGGTCGGAGATCGGCTTGACGTCCGTCGTTATGACAGGCTTGCCGACGGCCATGTATTCGTACACCTTGAGCGGGGCGCCGAGGCCGTGCTTCCGGACCTGCTCTGTCGATTCGATCTTGTCTGGGTTATAGGGCGCAACGAGCACGTCGGCAGCGTTGATGTACTTCGGGACATCGACATATGCGATCGGACCTGTGAAGACGAAGGACCGGCCTAGCCCAGCGGCTTCGACCTTGGCTTGGGTCTCCTTGTAGTAGGGCCCCACCATGAGAAACCTCGTGTCAGGGTGCCTCTTGAGCAGGTATGTCGCCGCTCGGATCAACTCCGCCAGGCCGTGCCACTCTTGGAACGTGCCCACGTAGCCAACCACGGGCGAGTCGAGCGAATACAGACTCCGGATCTCGGCCCTCGCCACTGGATCGGGGGCGAACATGTCGGTGTCGACTGCGCCGGTGACCGTCTCGACCTTGCCCGCTTCCGGCGTGCCTTCGAACATGCCTCGCGAGTAAGCTATTATCTTGCTGGACCTCCTCGCTTGGAGGTTAGAGACGCGATTCCCTATCACCTCAAGGATCAGCGGCCTGCCCGTCAGCATGCTCCCCATGGCACCCGCACCAAAAGCAGTCTCCCTCTCGAAGATGATATCTATGGAGCTCTCTCTGACGAGCCTGGTCACCTCGATCGCTATGTAAAGCGGGAAGATGGTCTTGAGATAGGTCTCGTACGACTTCCAGACTATGGACGGCGTGCTGCCTCTGTACGACCCCCTTGCTTCGGAGTTCACGAAGCTCGACTTTCGAGACGAGAAGACGATGCCCCTCTGGAACCGATGGATCGTCATGCCGTCAAGGCTCTCCTTCTTCGCCTGTGCCGAATCGACGCGGCGGGCCACAACGTGGACTTCGTGCCCTAGCTTGCTCAGGTTCTTGGCGACCTCGTAGACATGAGTGGACGACCCCCTGTAGTGTGGGACGGCGACGTCTGGGGCGACATAGCATATCCTCATGGTTTCGACAGACCCGGATCAGAGGAACGGCGGGTGATAGTTTCCAGGGACGTAGGTGAAAGCCTGCTTCTTTCTCTCGCCTATCACCTTGGCTGGGTTACCTCCGACGATAGAATATGGCAAGACGTCCTTCGTCACCACTGCCCCAGCCGCGACGACCGCGCCCTCGCCTACCGTTACTCCGGCGAGCACTATGGCGTTGGTGGCTATCCAAGCCCAGTCGTTGACCGTTATCGGCTCGTAAAGAGCCTCGAAGGCAGGAGAGTTGACGTCGTGCTTTGCGGTTATGATGACCGCACCGTCGGAGACGTTCACGTTCTTGCCTATCTTTACCCCGCCTGTGCAATACAGGTTGGCTCTGCCGATGAAGCTGCCGTCGCCCAGGTCAAGTTCGTTCGGGCTCCCCACGTAGACGCCCCTCCGGACGACGCAGTTCTTTCCGATCTTCATCCCTATCTTTCGGTAGAGGAAGATCCTCAGCTTCAACCCGTGCAGACGACCGATGTTGTAGGCCACCTTCGAGGAGAAATATGACCCAGAAGTGTTGCGGACCCGCCGGGCCGCGGTTTGGGCGACATCGTCGGCGAGCACGCCGCTCTTCCCCCCAGGCTCGACTGACGGATTCAGATCGCTCATCGCAGTTTGCCCAAGCTAGGCGCGGTGCCCTGTAGCCGGCTGCTGGCTTTTCGCATACGCGATGTATTCCTCCAGGCCTCTCTCCAGAGAGACGGAGGGGACGTATCCTATCGTATCTCGAGCAACGGAGTTGTCTGCCACTAGCCTCCTGATGTCCCCTGGCTTCGGTTCGGCGAATATCAGGGGGGCGTGAAAATCGCAGAGCCGCATGACCTCGTCGGCGAGGTCGAGTATGCTGATCTCGTAGCCGCCGCCCCCGATGTTCATCGTCTTGCCGGCTCCCCGTTCGCTCTCGTAGGCCAGGAGGTTCGCCTTGACGACGTCGGAGACGTTGAGGAAGTCCCTGGTCTGCTTCCCATCCCCAAAGATCCTTAGGGCATCGCCGCGAAGCGCCCTGTTCACGAAGATCGGGATCACGCCCATCTCTTCGTTCACGCTCTGCCTTGGGCCGTAGACGTTGAAGTACCTGAGCATGGTGATGTCCAGCCCATATTCTCGATGATACATCGAGCAGTAGACCTCGGAGGCGAGCTTGCTAGCCCCGTAGGGTGAAATCGGGTTGAGCGGATGGTCGTCTGCGATGGGGATCTTGACCGGGTTTCCATAGATACTCCCCGAAGACGCGTGGACCACCTTGATGTCGTATTTCCTGGCGTACTCGAGGATCCTTATCGTACCACCCGTGTTCACCGCCAAGTCGGTTACAGGGTCGATGAAAGAGGGAACCAGCGCCCGAGCGGCCTCGTTGAAGATGCCATCGATCTTCCCTAGCGACTCGAATGCGAAGTCCCTGACGTCGCGTTGGACGTACTCCAGGCGGTCGTTTCCCACTGGAAGATTGACTAGCTTTCCGTTGGAAAGGTCGTCGACCGCCACCACCTTGGCTCCCCCGTTCAGCAGGCGTTCCACGATGTGCGAGCCGATGAACCCGGCCCCGCCGGTGACTAGGAACGACTTACCTTTGAGCGGCGCTTCTGGTTCGGGGTTCAATTATCTCGCTATCTCGTGATATAGTTGTGTCAGGGAGTCTGTCATCGTTTCGAGAGTGTATTTCTCTTCGACCGCCCGTCTCGCATTTTGCTGGAACCTGGTCAGGTAGACGGGGTCGGTGAGCAGCCTTCTCAGCTGGTCGGCGAGGCCCTCGGCGTCTTCTCTCCGGATGAGGATGCCGGCATCATCGCCTAGGACGTCGGGTATTCCGCCGGGGACGTCTGTCGAGATGACGGCCTTTCCGCAGCTCATGCCTTCGAGGAGCGTGCAGGAGATCGGTCCGCCGACATTGGAAGGGAGAACGACGACGTCTGCTTCGCTATAAAGGCCAAGCAGCTTCCCGTCGTCTCTCACCACACCGCGGAACTCGACCGAGCCGTTCAGCTTCAGTTCGCTTGCACGTCTCTTGTAGTCGTCGGTCTTCGGCCCGCCCCCCACGAGGACGAGCTTCGAGGACGGGACCTCGCCGTGGACCTTGCTGAAGGCTTTCAGGAGACAGTCCACGCCCTTGACTTCGGACAGGGCTCCAACGAACAGTATCTCAGGGTTGCCCGAGGATTTCGCATCCAGGGCGAATTTTTCGTGGTCTACGCCGGTGGGGACCAGCCTGATCTTCTTGCCGATGCCGTCCCCGTAGAAGCGGACCATGTAGTTCCTGACTCCCTTGGACTGCGCGATGACGACGGTGCACCGGTTGAGGACGAACCTCTCGAACATCAGGTCGAGCTTCAGCTCCGTTGGGTCCTTCCACCAGAGCTCCCTTGGCCAAAGCAGTTCCGACCCGTGGGTCGTAATCACCAACGGAACTCTCAGGACGTATTTGGTAGGGATGGCCGCCAGTCCCGCCGCGCATCCGTGGGCGTGTATCACGTCGAATTTTACCTGCCTCTGGAGCCTGAATATCGAGATGACCTCATCCAACACGAGCCTCGCCTTGCTCAGAGGGGTGCTCGAACGGAAGGACGTCGACGTCCTTATCACTCGGATTCCCTCGAACATCTCGGTTCGCTTCGCACCCTTTACTCCTCGGGTGAGCAGGTAGACCGTGTGACCTCGTTCTGCGAGCTTCCTCGCGTGGTCGTACACGCACCTGGTTGACCCGTCGATCTTGGGATAGAACGACGTCGAGACTACGAGGATCTTCAAGCCTGATGTCTCCTCGCGCTCTCCAACAGACGGGTAAGTCTCATTGCGCGTCGAGTTCCGGCTCGGCCGCGAGCGTCGCGCACGTTCCGGGACAAGGTCGTCGGGCAATCGTCCACGTCTAGCGCCTCGGGTGATAGTAGTTGAAGAGCAATACGATCAAAGTTAGGACTGGCACCAAGAGGTCGTACGGCAGATGGATGCCCACTAGGACGGTCTGTCTCAGGGAGAAGAGAGACAGCACCAAGGTGATGCTGATCAGGCTCGAGAACAGGACCGTCTGGACGACGGGGTAGTCCTCGCCGAACAACTTTGTGACGCAATACCCAGGGACGAAGAGATAGTATAGGATGACGGGGACGTTTGAAATGTCGGCGAAGAACGGGATCGCGGAGCCCATCACCACCAGAGAATACAAGAGGACTATCGCGAACTCTATCCTTCGGAAGGCGGTGCGGTTGAGTCGGCGGCCTATGGGAGAGGAAGGGTTGCTTGGGGACAACATTCTAGCTGGTCAACCCGCTTTGCAGATGGGTGCTCATGGCTGCGCCCTGACGTAGTTCTTTACCAGCCATTTCTCAAGCGACGAGATCAAGATCAGCAGGAGTCCGATTGCCACCCCTACCATCAGCCCCGGCATCACCGCTATCACTGTCTTGTCCGGCGTCATCTCGCCCACTCTGACTCCCCCGTCGCCCAAGAACAGGGCGGCAAGCAGCAGGGTGATGCTTGCCGTGGTCCTGCCCATCCTCCCGATGAGCGCGAGCGGGACCAGGCCTGCGAAATAGAGTATCTTCCCCGCTGACAAGAGGTATACCGGACTGGGGTTCCCGCCGAAAGCGCCCCCGAAGGCATAGAGTATCCCCTTGAAGGTCAAGGAGCCCGCGTAGGCCGTCCCGAAGGTTATGTTGCCAAGGAATAGGAGAAGGCCCTCGAAGGTGTATTGCCCGAAGGAAAAGGGGTTCACGAGAAGGATCAGCGCGACGCCTGAAATCAGGATCAGGCTCTTCTTGTTGAATACCTTGCTCTCGGTCGTGCTTATGGCCCCGAACAGGATGCCGAAAATGCCAGCCGCAAGCCTCGGAGTGCTTCCGCCACCGAGGGGAATGTGGAAGAATGCGCCCATTTGGCCCGTCGCCGTTATAGACGCCGACCCCGATATCACCGCGTGAAGCGAAACCGGCTGGGTCAACGTCGCGCTCGTGACGACGTAGGCGATTTCGGAGAAGTAGAACACGAAGACCCCCGAGGCGATGAACGCCGCGATCCTAGATAGAGTGAGCCCGCTGTTAGCCTGGGAGACCAGCGACCCAAGGTATGCCCATCCCACAAGGATGAGGACCAGCGAGAGCAGCCCCTCTAACGCCAAGATTTCCTTGAATCCCCTTTCGCTTATTTGCAGGCCCACTATGTTACCCACCTTGTTCCCATTCACGGTGGAAGCGAGAGTCTGGGCGGTCGACTGGTTGAGCTGCGCGGCATTGGCTACCTCAAAGGTCTGAGCCGGGCTTAGGGCTTTCAGCTGATTGGCGAACGTCGGGTCTGCCGACTGGTCGATTACGAGCACTGGCACGTTTCCCAGGCTCGGGAGGATGAACTTGCTGACCTCGGGGACGGCGATGGTCGGATAGTCGGAAACCACGATCATGTTGAACATTCCGACGTCCGACATGACGTTGAAGTCGCTATAGTCTTGCGCGGGCGTGACCACCTGGACATTTCCGAAGATCGATTGCAGCTGGGATTGGATCAGGCTGGTCTGAGCCGGGGAGGCGATGACGTAGGCCTTAACGGCAGGGGAAGGCCCAGCGAGAGCGCCCAGCGACACCATGAGCACGCCCAAAAGCACGAAGATGACTAGAAGGCTCTGCCTGCGCGACTGCATAGGAGAGCGCGGGTCGGGGCGCCCCGCGAAGAGGACGCTAAGCGCGCGAGAGATGAGGGCCCGTGCGCGTCCAATCGCATTCTTGCCCCGCCTCAGCAAGCCCAAGCCAGGAGATCTCGAAAGAATGCTCCTGCTAGGCAACTTCTTCAAGAGCCCGAGAGCCACGAGGAGGATGACGACGGCCCCGAAGACGCTCAGGGCGAGGCTCAACGGGAAGAACAGTTTTGACTCGACGATCAGCGTGCCAAGAGAGTCTGGAATCTGCAGGGTGGTCTTTGAGCCGCTCTGAGACGAGTGTACCGTTTGGAAGGGTACTTGGCTTCCGAGGCCGTTGTATGCTACGGAAACCTTTGAACTCGATGGAATGACGAGGTACTCGTTGTAGGAGGGGAACACGCCCACTCCGGCGAATTGAATGAAAGGAATCGTCGCGACAAACCTCCCGAGAAAGCTCTCCCCATAGTCATCGCCCGTGACCGAGGCATTCATCGAAATGGTCGAGCTGGGCACCTCGATCGTCGCGACGTTCCCGGCCGTCTGCTTGACGAGCGAGACCGGCAAGGAGACGACCGTCCCGTTCTTCAAGACTGCCACGGCGGTGATCGTGTGAAAGTTGAAGCCCTGAGCGGCGCTCAGCGTTACCGACGCATTAGCGGTGAGGTCGAGGGACGGCAGGCTCACATTCGCGATCACCGACTCGGAAACGGACGGGTTGAAGACGGTGTACTCAGGGGTAAGCGTCGTTGTGATGTTGACGACGCCCTGTGTATTGGGCTGAAGACCAGCCGCCGAGGCGGGTTGGATTCCCGGGAACGAAGTGGAAAGGAGCAAGACAGACAGGAGCAGCAAGCCCAGAACGCCTTGCTTCTTGTTCAATTTTTCAGACAGGTAGTTTCCACTCGAGGGTGAGGTCGGGGCCCGTCTCTACGAGGACCCTCTTCATGAGCCCGCTTCTCTCTAGATTCTGGAGAGAGTGATAGATCCGACGCAGACCTTGCGTGTTATCTTGTCCGATGCCGGCCATGTCGGCGATTTCGTTGCCCGTCCGCCTCGACCGGCCCGCCTCCAGTTGACTTGCCAGCAGCGAGTAGTCCTCGTCGTCGACCCCCGATGCGGCGGTCACGAAGCCGTCAAGTTTGGTGTCTGAGAGCTCCACCCGGTAGGTCCCCCAGAGGATCAGGCCGGTGCTCGACATGAGGGCGAGGAGGCCTTCGACCGCGGTCGCGGTCTGGCTCACCCTGAGGAAGTAGCCAGTCCATGACGAAGAATACGCGTCGGAATTGAGCGTGGGCAGGAAGAGCGCCTGCAAGTCGTTGTTGAACTCTGAGGTGGCGTTCGCGACGGTCGTCCCCTGAAACTCTCTCGTCACGCTGACGCCCACGAATAGCGGCTCGAAAGTCGTGCCGTTGGAGAAATACAGCTGGCTGGAACCGACGAACACCAGCAAGACGGCCTGCGGAGAGGCATATGTGATGATGCGACCCCCCATTGGAGAGAGGACCGAGGAGACGGAAGAGCTCTGGTTCCAGCCGGGCATCGCCGTCCACGAATTTGTGATGGGGGTCACGCCTAATGAAAGCTCGTAGTAAAGAGTGTAGTTTTGAGTTTCAGGGTGGTACGAGGGCACGTAGACCTGCTTGATCGCATAAGCGTCGCCCTTCTGGGTAAGAGGGGTGGATGAGTTGACGAGCCAACCTGCCGGAGTAGCCGGTATCGGTGAGCTCGTCACCCCTTCAGGCGAATAGACGTTACTCGCGGGCACGCCGGCGTTAAGGGAAAGAATGGGGACTTGGGTGACCGCAAGCGCGTAGAGGGTCAGGAGGACGACAGCGAGACCGACTACCCCGAGGTGTGCCCGACGGACGGTGGCGCTCTTCCTCCCGCACATCGAGCAGAACCCCCAGGACTTGATCTCTGGCTCCCCATGGAGCGCGCATGGCCGCGGGCCGCCACCGGGTAGCTGCTCGTGAATCCGAAGACTCTTGGGCGCAAGGAGAGCGAGGCAGAGCAAAGGCGCGCAGGCGAGCGGCCAGTAGACGGGGAACAACCAATACAGCGTTCCAACTCCGGCGACGAGCGCGGGTAGGATCATGGACTTTGGAGACGTCTTGAGATAGATCGCGAACAGCGCCACGAAAACGATGGGGAGATAAAGTGGAAATCCTGGCGGTCTCGGTAGCCCGTCGATTACCGGAAACGGCAGGACGAAGGCGAACATAGCCAGCAGCGGCGCGGTCAGCCTCATGAAACGGGCACCGAGGCAAAGGAGACCGTAGCCCACGGCCAAGAGCAATAGGGATTCGAAGTGGAACCACGAGGCGAGGCCATACCACGAGCCGTAGATGTAGAACCCGATGGCCGCGGACAGGAACACGATGCCGAGGACTGTGCTCCCCTCCGACATCTCGAGGTAGGCGCCCGTGATCCCTCGCTTCAGCCAGAGGCCGAGCCCAAAGAGTGCGACGGCCGCCGCGAGGAAGCCGACCGTGTGTGCAGAGTCGAGGGTCGAGAGCCACCCGGGCACGTCATGGAAGTAGGCAAGGACGGCTATCGGGACCAGCATCAGCCCTTTGACAGCCGCGTCGAGGGAGCTTGTCTTTGACAGCTTGGTCAGTCCGCGGGATATTTGGCTCCCAGATGGAGCGATGTGGTAGAAGTGTCACTGTTCTCGTCCCGAGTGCACCCGTCGAGGGAGACCACGCGGCTCGTCGAGCTTGAAAATAGGACGGCGAGCATGCTGCAAACCTCACAGCCGACGATGCCGTTCCCTTCTGAATTCGTGGTCCCGCAGCCACTAACCAGGACGGGGTGAACGAGCGTCACTTCGACGGCTTCGTTCTCGGAGGACTTTACGCGGACCGAACTGGAGTCGGCGAGCTGGAAGCCGTCGACGATGGTTTCAGAGATAGCGGAGATTATGTCGTCCATAGTGGGGTCCTTGAGAGCAGACTCCCTTAGGAAAAGCTCCGCCATCGCCCTTCCCGGAGGGGCGAACTTCAGGTTGCTGACGGTGGTCGTCTTCTTCTCGCCGTCTGTCTCCAGGTTGCTGGACCCCCGATTCTCATCCTGGACGTCCTTGGTGCCACCAGACTGGCCCGATGAGCTGTCGGACGACCTCAATCCGGGCGCATCCATGCCGGAGGGCTGCGAGTTCGCGGACCCCATCGAGGCGGCAGGGATTCCGCCCTCGGCCTTGTCTGAGGTTGAGCTTTGAGGGGCGACCTCACCTCCCGTCTTGGGGACGAGCATCACGTCGCCCACCTTGCGCCCTTCGGGGACATAGAGGAAGCTCGACCCTCCTAGGCCATACGCAGAGAGGTCTGCGACAAGCTGGCGAGATGAGGTCAGGATTCGGTTTACAACCCGGGCCTGCACCGTGTGCGAGGTGTCCCTGAAGAGGAGGACGAGGGCGGCGAGAAAAGAGACGATCGAGTCGAACTCGAAAAGGAGGTTCCCGGTGCGATAAGAAAGCAGGATGAACACGACGGTCAGCGCGGATAGGACGATCGCCCCTGTGGATGACTTGGTCCTCCTCCTTAGCTTGAGCAGGCCGCCCTGTCGTCGGCGTGGGGACTGACTGCTGCTGTCATCTCTCTCTTTCGTGTTCGACAATGTCCAACCAACTGCCAGGCCGATCAGTTGGACAACGGGTCGCGGAGGGCTTCATCCACCCGGAAGGTGAGCTCCATGGCGGCGAACACTTCGTCCGTGGTTATGGTGGCGGACTTGTTTCCATGGAGGAGCTTCGAGAGCTCGTTGAACTCGGGGGCGTGTCCCTTCTCCTGCCCCTTGAGCACCGTACGCGTGGGCGCCTGCCCGAACGTCTTCAGCTCCTTGAAGTCCTCGATGACCATCGAGGTTCCCTGGCCGAAGACCTCCATGCGCTCACGGTCCATGCTCTTGCCGCCCAAAGCGGTGTAGATCAGAGAGGCGATCGACCCGTCCGGATACTTCAGGGTCACGGAGACGTTGTCCCTCGCAACGGTGGTCGAGCCGTTCACGCCCGCGGTCTGGACATGAACCTCCGGGTCTGACTGGTTGAGGAGGAAGTCGAAGAGGTCGAAGAAGTGGCAGCACTCGTGGATTATCCTTCCTCCGCTCAAAGCAGGGTCCTGAATCCACCTCGACGCAGGCACGAAACCGGCGTTCACCCTCAGGGTGATCAGGAAGGGACCGTCCATCTTGCTCATCTTGTCCTTCACCTTCAAGACTAGAGGGGAATACCTGCGGTTGAACCCGACGATCAGGGGGACCTGATACTGGAGCTCGGCCTTCTTGATGTCCTCGAATTCCTTGCGGGTCACGCAGAGCGGCTTCTCGACGAAGACGGCCTTGCGTGCCTCGATGGCGTCCATCACCATGCGATAGTGCATGTTGTTCGGGGTAGAGATGACGACGAGGTTGGTCTCGGGGTCCTTCAGCACGTCCTCGTAGTCGCAGGTGGATTTTTCGAAACCGTACCTCTTCTGGACGCGGGTCGCGTTGACAG
>Ga0307373_10006600_pt1 | contig 18386 bp, 21 predicted proteins | sample OX2MG_FD_202534 | JGI IMG/M metagenome (GOLD analysis project Ga0307373, IMG submission 202534) | Soil microbial communities from Risofladan, Vaasa, Finland - OX-2 | ecosystem: Environmental > Terrestrial > Soil > Coastal area > Acid sulfate soil | place: Finland: Risofladan, Vaasa | collected...
CTTTACGCCTACAGGGGTTCGAATCCCTTCCCGCCCACGCCCAGGTAGCTCAGTGGTAGAGCGCTTCCTTGGTAAGGAAGAGGTCGCGGGTTCAATCCCCGCCCTGGGCTCCATTGATCTCAAGGAGACCACTTAACTGGACAGTCTGTCTACGTCGACCGTGGGCACAACGCTACACCACCACATAAGTGGAAGTACAATTGGCATCGTGTCAAGGCATCTCGCGGTGGTGTCGACCGACCTGGGACTGCTCCGGGACGGGTTCCTGCTGGCTATGGAGGCCGAGGGAAAGAGCCCTGCCACGATCGCGAGCTACGGCTACTCAGTGGCCTCCTTCCTCGAGTACGCCCAATCGCATGGTCGGGCAGACCGAGCGGAGGATCTCACCCGTCAGCAGGTGACCAACTGGCTGGCTCACCTCCAGCGAACCACTAAGCCTAGCACCGCCGCCACCAAGTACCGAGGGATGCTGCGGTTCTTCGGCTGGCTGGTGGCGGAGGGGGAGATCGCCCAGTCCCCGATGGCGGGAATGAAGCCACCGGCGATACCCGAGGATCCGCCGCCCGTCGCGACCGAAGATGACCTGCGCCGTCTGCTCAAGGCCGCCGAGGGCAAGACCTTCGAGGACCGACGCGATGCCGCGGTGATTCTGACCTTCATCGACACCGGAGCTCGACTGAGCGAGGTGGCGCTGCTCCGTCTCAGCGACGTGGACCTTGAGCACCGGACGGTGCGGGTCATGGGGAAGGGGAGACGGCCCCGGGATCTTGCGCTGGGCACCAGGGCCACGCTCGTGCTGAACCGCTATCTGCGAATGCGGCCCTTGCACCGGACGGCCCGGCTCGACGCCTTGTGGCTGGGTCATGCTGGGCCGATGACTCGGGCGGGGGTCTCTGACATCATCGAGAAGAGAGCCAAGCAAGCCGGAATTACCGGACTGCACCCTCATGCGCTCCGCCATGCCTTCGCTGATCGCTGGCTCTCCGCTGGCGGAAACGAAGGTGACCTGATGGCGCTGGCCGGCTGGCGCTCCAGGTCGATGCTCCAGCGCTATGCGGCCAGCAGAGCTTCAGAGCGTGCGCGGGAAGCCCACCGGGCACTAAGTCCGGGAGACCGACTCTGACGCCACCGGTGCCGAACGGCGATGCTGCCGAGGCAGACTCCTATGTGCGTCGAGACCCACTGCTGATAGACCACCTCGCCTGCTTTGCGCGTGTCCGCGGCGGCGATCAGCGGTGCCGCGAGCGGATTGGGGTGGTGGTGGTGGATACCGTGGGCCTCTTTGGTTCACGACACGCCTGGCACCCGAAGGACGGAGTTTGGACGCTGACCAAGAGAGGCCTGAGCAGTTACTCCAAAAAGACGCAAACCGACTCCACATGGACGCCGATTCACTCTTGGTCGAGCTCCGCTCCCGGCCGGTGGTGGATCAAGTGTCCGCACTGCCGTCATACACGGTGCGTTGACCTCCGAGAACTGGGAGTCCCGGCCAGCGCTTGACTGTCGTGCTGGCGGCGTTTACGATTGGCTTTAGGCGCGGGGGCGGCCAGCCCTTGGGGTAGGCACCATCCGTCGTCCATCGCCCTCCCGGAGGCCGAGAGGTTTGTGGCGCATGGGCGAATGTACCCTGAGGACACTCCAAGCGCGAGCGGCGGCACACCGGTTGCACTCCCAGCGCGACTCAAGGGAACTAACCTCGGCAGCGCGCGCCGGTTTTGAGCGCCGGTTCCTTGAGGAGGTAGACCCCGAGGGCCTTCTGCCCGAGTCCGAGCGCCTGAGGCGAGCCGCTCAGGCAAGAGCGGCCTACTTCGTGGAATTGGCGCTGAAGTCGGCTAAAGCCAGACACCTTCGGGCTGCGGCACGCACGCCGTGGCGATATGCAGACGCTGAGGCCGACACATCCGAGACGATCGCGTCGGCAGCGGCTTCACACGCAAAGTCATGACCTGGGGCAGGTACGACGACCACTTCGATGACGATGAACGCTTCATGGGGCTCTGTCTCGCGGCCAGGGGACTGTTCGTATCGTGCCTCCCGCACTGCCTGCGAGCTAACAGTCCCAGGATCGTGCGGGCCCTGGCTGAGCGTGAGGCTCGCGAGGAGACCGACCAGCTGGCTCAGGCCCTCGTGGACAGTGGCCTGTGGGCCCAGAGTGAGGAGGGGTGGGTGCATGCCAACGGAGGCTACGCCGGTTGGGATCACATCGTGATGCCCGAGGCCAAAAGGGCGGAGATTGAGGAGAAGCGCAGGCTAGCCGGCAAGGCGTCCGCGGCGGCGCGGCTCAAGAAGCATGGAACCAACATCCCTTCTCGAGCTCGGAACTCGCCTCAAGGAGGCCAAACGCGACCTCTCGTCCGGCCGCACGAAGTAGGGTCGATGACCGAGCATTCACCGAGCACCACCGAACCCGTACCCGATCCCGGACCAGAAACCGTACCCGAAGGGAAAGGACCACTAGGTGGTGGCAATACCCCACTGAGTGGTGTTTAACCAGCAGAGGGGAAAAGGGGAAAAATGGCAGCTCGAAGCAATTGAACCTTCATTGGGCCCGGATGTATCACGAGGTGGCCAGGCGAGTCTTTAGCACCCGTAGGTGGTGGCTGATACGGTGAACCCATGAGCATGGAGCTTCCTGGCATGACGCGGGAAGGGAGCTCCGAACCGCGATCGCATATCAACCATTCAGGCCCACCCAAGGCGAATCGTGGTAACCGACGGCGCGGCTACTCCCGCAACCGCAGGACGGGCCCTGGGGTACGTTCTCGGGCGCTTCCATGGCGCAGGGACCCGGTCGTCATGCGACGGGTTGCGCTGGTCGGGCGACTGCTCGCCCAGGGCTATACGCGAGCAAACCAGCTCTTGCCAGAAGTCCAGGCTTGGGCCGAGGGACAGAGAGAGCCCCCTCCTTCCCTCCGATTGGTGCGCGAGGACATGAGGCGGCACCGAATCCTGGCCTGCGACGAGGCGGGGGAGTCCGTTCTGGACCTACGGGAGGCGCTCCGGTATACCCGCCAGCAGGCGTGGCAGGCATACCACGACCCCACCCTACCCCTCACGGCTAGGAACAAGGCGGAGTTCTTGGGGACAGCGCTTAGGTCGGCCGAAGCTGAGGCCCGCTACCAGCAGATGGGGATCGCGGCGGCTCTAGAACAGCCAGGGATGCTGCTGGCTGAGAAGTACGCGGAGATCATGCTGACGGTCGTGGTGGACGTCGTGAGTAGCGCTCCGATCGACCGCCAGGCGCAGATGTGGATCCGCGACCGGATCGCCGACCAGCTCCAGGCCAAGGTGATCGATGCCAAGCCGGCGCGGGCGACGCTGGAAGCCTGATCGGTGACACTGAACCGCGTGAGCCCAGCGGCGATGCCTGGGAGGATTGAGCGCCGCACCTTGGCGGAGAGTCGTGATGGCCTGCAGAGGGTCCTGGAAGCCATCCGCACGGGGGAGCTGACCGCCACGCCGGGCTATGTTGCCCGGCTTGAGGGCGCGATAGCAGCACTCGACGCACTGCTAGGCGATCGCGTCCAATAGTCCTTCGACTACCTTTCACCCACGACGAGGCAGTACGTGCCGTCCTGATCACCGCCCGCAGACGGGGTGGGGCTCTTCACTCAACCCCTCGTGATGGTGAACCCATACAGGATCACCCTGCCTCAGAGGGGGCTGGATCGGGCTCGCCGAGGAATTTTCGCAACCAAGCGTTCAAGTTCTCACGGAATTCGTATTCGTTCTCAAGGTTGTACTCAATCTGGCGGTGGACCGAGAGATCGAAGGGTGACTCGCTCAGATCCTGATTCATGAAAATCACTCCCTTCCCTGCACCATGGGCGAAACCCACCTCGTAGAGCACGTTGGGATTGTTGCTGGTCAAGTCTGCAAGCAGCAGGCCGGCCCTCGCGATCTCGGTTCTGACTTGGTCCGGGATCTGACCCGCTTCAATAAGTTCGGTTGCCGTGTGCCAGTTCAAGCCCGGGTAGTCGGTGACGAGTGAGCGGCACACCTGAATGATCCATCCGTACACCCTTTCTGACCACTCTTGGCGACTTTGGGACGGCATCATCACGAAGAGGTACCTGGGATCCTGGAACGGTTGGCCCCGGACGATCGTGTCCGACGACGCTCCCGCGCCAAGAGGCGTGTCGACGTCGGCAGATTGATCTTGAACAGTACTGTCGACGGAGCCTGAGACCACCACCATCCCAATGGCCGCGCTCTGAGTCTTAACGACCGCTGTCGGGAAAAGGCGCTCCCGCTGTCGAGCGTCTTCGGCTTGCATACTGAGCAAGTCGTCCACACTGTGGACGTGCCGATATCGGCGCAGCTCCCACACATCGAAACTCACCCCCCACGGGAGGCCTTCTTGCGAGTTGGAACCGGAGCGGCTCAGGCCGCGGACCGACTGCAGAAGGTGGCCCAGGGTCGCCAGGGTCGTCGGGTCGGATGGCCGTTTGTGGGCCGATAGCATCTCTCGCATCTCATCCGACGTCACGGTAAACAGGGCTGGGTCAGTGAGGGACTCTGGAGGGGTAGCGGACGCGGCGGCCCAACATAGCCCAATTGCCATGACCATCAGGTTGAGATCGGGGATCGCCTCGGGCACTAGCGACATTCCCTTCAGGGTCAAGCTCAGCGTCCCCTGACCCGGGTCGAAGGGATGCTGAGGGCGGCCGAGGATGTCTGCGGGAATAGATCCCATGACCTCCTCGATGTCAATGTGCTCCTGGTCCAGACGCAGGGCCACGGCGGTCAGAGACGGCCACCGATGCTTAGTGCGGTACCAGTCGTACACGACCTCCACGAGATGGCGCTGGTCGCCCTCTAAGTCGGTTGACTCGTCCATTTGGCCCTCCTCTGTGGCCGCGTTCAGCTCTCGCGCCATCCTAAGCCGCAGGTTGGTTCCTGGTCCGCCGATGGAAACAGTGAGTGGTTACACTAAACCTCCCTTTAGTGTACACTCACTCTCATGGGAAGGGCAAAACCGCAGCGGACGGGAACATCGGCGGTTGTCGGGTACGTGCGGGTCAGCACGGCCGAGCAGGCCGACTCTGGGCTTGGGCTGAAGGCTCAGCGGCGGGCAATCCGCTCCGAGTGCGACCGGCGCGGTTGGGAGCTGGTAGGGATCGAGGAGGACGCCGGGTGGTCGGGCAAGGTGACCAGCCGCCCAGGACTCCTACGAGCCCTCGAAGCTTGCAAGTCGGGTAAGGCCGACGGGCTCGTGGTGGCAAAACTCGACCGGCTCTCGCGGTCGGTACAGCAAGCGGCGGCCCTGCTGGCAAAGGCCGAGCATGAGGGCTGGGCGCTGGTGGCGCTAGACCTGGGCGTGGACCTCAGCACCCCATCCGGCGAAGTCATGGCCCACGTGCTCGCGGCTATCGCCCAATTTGAGCGGCGGCTGATTGGGCAGCGGACCAAGGACGCACTAGCGGTCAAACGGGCCCAGGGCATGCGCCTCGGTCGGCCTCAGGTGCTCTCGCTTCAGGTGGTGGCCCGGATCGCCCGCGAACGGAAGGCAGGGCGCTCGCTGCAGGCCATCGCTGATGGTCTCAACAAAGACGCGGTGGCCACGGCACATGGGGGGGCAGCATGGTGGCCCAGCACCGTGTCCAAGGTGATGGGACCTAGCTCCGGGCTGGCGGCGTGAGCAATGGGAGAGCGAACCACCGTCCGTTGGTGACGCGGTGCCTTGGAGACGCGCCCCAGGCACGACCTTGGTGCCGCGCCGACCTAGGCTTCACCGGGAGCAGCGCGGATCTGCGGCGACCAGCTGTCCTGTCGGGCTAGACTCGACCCCATGGAGATGCCCGAAGGTCTGGACTCCGATGGAGCCGCCCGCGAACGGGTACTCAGAGAGGTTGGGGAGACCATGCTCATGATCGAGGCAGCGATTACCCGGGCGCGGCGGGCCATGGACACCATCCGGCGCGAGGCAGATCCCCACGCTCAAGCTCTGGCCAGCCTCGCCAAGGCCACGCGGGATCTGGAAGGCGTCAGGCGGAGGCTTCACCAAGAGGCATACCTGCACGTCGACGTCCTGCCGTTGCAGTAGCTAGGCCGATGGCCAGCCTCTCGGGGGCCCAGATCCAGTCGAACCTGGTCAAGTTCGCTCGGTCGTGGGAGAAGTACCGAGGCACAGAGCGGGCCGAGGCCCAGACATTCCTCAACGAACTCTTTGTGGCCTACGGCCAGGACCGGCGGGAAGCCGGGGCCCGTTTCGAGGATCCCCAGACCGAGGGTGGCATCCTGGACCTTCTCTACCCCGGCGTGGCGATCATCGAGATGAAGGCCCCCGCCCAGGCCTCCCGGCTCGACCACCACCGGGAACAAGCACTTCGCTACTGGCATCACTCGGATGACCCGGCCGAGAGCCGGCCAGCGCCGCCATACGTGGTCCTCTGCGCCTTCCAGCGATTCGAGGTCTGGGAGCCAGGCCGCTTCCCCTCAGGCCCTCGGGACAGCTTCGACCTAGGCGAGCTAGCGGACCGCTATGAGGCGCTGCTCTTCCTAGCTGGGCAACACCCACTCTTCCTAACGCACCGTCGGCATCTGACCCAGGACGCAGCCGAAAGGGTCGCCGCCCTGAACGTGTCCCTCTCCGATCGCCACGCTGCTGACCCCTCGGTCATACGGCGATTCCTGCTCCAAACCGTCTGGTGTCTCTTCGCCGAGGGCCTGGGGCTGTTGCCCCATGAGCCGTTCTCGCAAATCCTCATGGCCTTGAGATCCGATCCCACCCGCTCGTCGGCGGCTGAACTCGGTTACCTCTTCACCATCCTCAACCTGACCGCAGACCAGAGAGGGCGCGGTGGCGGACTCTACGCAGAGGCTCCGTACGTGAACGGAGGCCTCTTCGAGGAGCCAGCGCGAGTGTATCTGCAACCGAGCGAGTTGGAGCTCTTGGCCGAGGTCGCTGCCTTCGAGTGGCGGGACGTCGACCCGACCATCTTCGGTGCGCTAATGGAGGACTGTCTCGGCAGGGAGCGCCGTTGGGAATTGGGGGCCCACTACACCTACGAGGCGGACATCATGCGGATCGTCCGTCCCAGCATCATCGAGCCCTGGACAGAGCGCATCGCCAGCTCTAAATCCGTTGCTGCGACGACCGAGGCGTTGCAAGACTTATGCCGACTGCGGGTCCTCGACCCCGCTTGCGGCTGCGGGAACTTCCTGTACGTCGCCTACCGGGAGATCAGAAGCCTGGAGCAGACCGCCAAGCAGCAGATCAGGGACCTGGCCGTCGGCGCTGGGGTGGCCCCGCCCAAGGACCTGCCCTCATTCCCGATCTCAAACATCCACGGAATCGAAATTGATGAGTTCGCCGTCATGATCGCAAGGCTCACCCTCTGGATGGGGCACAAGCTGGTCACCGACCAGTTCGGGCTCGTCGAGCCAGTTCTGCCTCTCGTCGATCTGTCGGGGATACAAGTCGGCGACTCGCTGGTCTTGAAGTGGCCCGAAGTGGAGGTGATCATCGGCAATCCCCCCTTCCATGGGGCTCAGCAGCTCCGATCGGCTCTGGGAGACGACTACATCAACTGGCTGAAATCGACCTTCGGCTGTGGGGTGAAGGACCTCTGCGTCTACTGGTTTCGCAAGGCTGCCGACCACCTCCCCCCTGGAGGGCGGGCAGGGTTGGTCGGGACGAACTCGATCAGCCAGAACCGGGCACGAGAGGCCAGCCTTGACTACGTGGTCGCGCATGGCGGAGTGATCACGTCTGCGATCTCCACCGAGGTGTGGCCGGGAGATGCCAACGTCCATGTGAGCATCGTGAACTGGGTCAAGGACCCTCAGGTTCCTCCGAGTGAGTACGTTCTCGACGATCGGAGAGTCAGCGGGATCACGACCTCGCTAGGCGAAGGAGACCAGTCGCCGTCGCCCGAGGCTCTACCGGCCAACGCTGGGCGGGCATTCCAAGGCCCTATTCCTGTGGGCGAGGGCTTCGTACTCACTCCCGACGAGGCCCGCGAGATCCTTGCCGATGGCCGAGCCCCGTACGAGAGAGTCATCCGTCCGTACCTCATCGGAGACGATATTGCCAACGAACCCCATCAACGTCCCAGCCGATGGATTATTGACTTCTCGTCGATGCCGCTAGAAGAGGCACAGACGTTTCCCCGCGCCCTGGCAATCGTCGAGGAACGGGTCAAGCCCGAGAGGCTTCGGAACAACGACGCGCGCTTCAAGCGGGACTGGTGGCTCTTCGGCCGCCCCCGGGGCGAGATGAGGGATGCGTTGGGCGGCCTGAGTCGCTATCTAGGCGGGACGGCAACCGGCAAGCGCCTCCTGTTCTGCTGGTGCGACCGCTACTGGTGTCCCAGCAACGCGAGCAACGTATTCGCTTTCGAGGATGATTTCGAGTTCGGGCTTCTCAGTTCAGCAGCGCACCTTGCCTGGGCGTGGAGATGGTCATCGACGATGAAGAGCGACCTGCGCTACACCCCTACCACCGTCTTTGCCACCTTCCCCTGGCCATACCCGGTCGAGGGCTCCAAGCGGGAAGAGGTCAGCGCACTTGCCGCCGAACTCGTCAGCCTCCGCACGAAGCTATGCGCCACGGCCCGCGTGGGGCTGACCCGGCTCTACAACACCATGGACGCTGGCGGCCACAGAGACCTGGCCGATCTGCACCTCAGGCTGGACCGAGCGGTTACTGCCTGCTACGGCTGGCCGTCCAAGATTGCCCAAGACCCAGTGGAGCTAGTGGCCCACCTTGCCCTGAGGAACGCCGAGATCACGGCAGGGGCCCAGTACGTTCCATTTTCGCCTCTTCCTGAGCCGGACCTGGACATCCCTGCGGAGCTGCCCTTCCACGATCTCGGGTGAGGGGCTACAGGTCAAATGCCTGCCAAAGCGCGCCAGCCCGGTGTCGTCGAAGAAGAGCGCTGGGAGCATGTGGCGACAGGCGGAAACAGTTGGATCTGGATGTCTCGGGGTGCGGTGACGAGCTCAAACGCCCGACGGTCTCCAGGTGGAAACGTCGTCACCCGGAGGATCATCCAGTCGACCTGGATGGTTCTTGGGACGAAACCTATTTCGACGTCGAGGGTAGGCTGCTGACCGTGGTGGCGCTCGCGGATGAGACCAGGGGACGGGTTGAGCGGATCGTCGCCGCCGCAGAGGCTTCGTTCGTTCGACTTACCGGGGTCGCCGAGGTGATCGACGCCGACACCCCGGATGACATTTTCGGGCCGTTGGGCGAAGCCGTGTTGTGGATTGTCGCGCTGGACGACACTCTCCGAAAGAGCCTGGGACTTGACTATGAGTCGACGCGCAAGGACGATCCCAATGGTCGACTTATCCAGGGTCTCCAGCACGCCCGAAACAAGATCACTCACGGACTGGACGTGACCACCACCAGCGAGCTGTATGGGGGAGCGATGTTGGGCCGCTTGAAATTGGGCACCGGGCGGTTAAATGAGCTGCCTGAGCACAGATGGAAGGCCGAGCTTCCCCCGTCCAGTCGGGACAACGATCAACAGAAACAGCCCTACGCGGACCACCTCGCCGGTCAGGGGGTCTTGCCAACCATCAGGGCCGCGCTCGACTACCTGCGACGGGTGGTGGAGGAGACCGATGGATCTGGGTAACGGAATCGGGGCGGCGGCGGCGGTCGCCACGATGATCCTCGCTGGAGCGACGGCGTACACGGCCTGGGAGACCTCCAAGGCTGCCGAGGCGTCCGAGAGGTGCAGTGGTTGGTGGCGAGCCGAATCCTCAGTCGGTCGTATACGAAGCGAACACATCGACTGCCGACTGAGGAATGGCGACCCCTTTGAGAGCCTCCCAGCGGTCGTAGTCCACGAGGCGAAACTTTTCGAGTTCCTGTCGATCCCTGTCCGAAATGCCCTGGATCAGCGGGAACGCAGCTAGCGCTGATTCTCGGTGCTCGAAGATGACTTGGAGGATGGGGTTGTCGAGCTGGGCGAATTGCTCTATCAGGGACGGATCGTGGTGATGCGCTAGGCGTAGCAGCCACACCTGTCGGAACTGCTCGTCCGCCACGGCGCTCTCCAGCCTTAGTAGGTTGGCTAGGACCCGTCCCCGTTCGGGGGGGGGCAGCCGTCCCAGGAGCGTGTCGATAACTACCACAGCCGCTGGGATCACCTCTGCGCGGATCGCCATGATGCGGTCGAGGAGGCTGATGGAGTAGATGACCTGGGAGGAGTGGGCGCGCTCAGCCAATTCGGGAACGCGGTTCAGCTTTAGCAGGATCGTTGTGGCCGGGCTACCTCCCGCAAAGGCCCGTTGGATGCGGTAAGTAGCGAGCAGGGCTTCCGACAACTGCCTCCCGGTAAGACGAACCTCGGCCAGATCGGTGGACAAGAAGCGGAGCGAGGACTCTGCAGCGATCGCTGCACTCCATGGCCGGGTGCATCCTGCAACCACGTCATCGAAGATGCGCGTCTTCTCAGTGCTGAGCGCGAGGTCATAGCGATCATGGAGAACCCGACTAACCACTCCGATAATGTGTCTAGCTTCAGCCTCACTGCGGCACAGCAACTTGTAGTCATCTCGAAATCGAGCACCGAAGAAATCGACATGCTCAGCCTCGAGGCGAACCGTGATAGCTTCGTCGATGTCCGCCAGAATCACCTCGGAGACTAGGTCGGAAACAAGGTTTCCAATGGGCAGGCCGTTGGTTTGATTCTGCCGAGCCAGCCGAAAGGCCTTGTCCAGCCTATTCCCCGCGAGATTTAAGTTCCATCGCTCTCGTTTGGCAGCCTCCTTGCCCTCGAACGCCCAGGCAACGCTGTGTGTATAAACGGACGGATAGAAGTTGCTGATGTCACACGCAACCAGATGCGTGTAGGTGCCTGCAGCCGATAAGGTCTCTCGCTCGAACTGACCGAAGCTGCGTATGTGACCCTTTGCCGGGTTGGGCTGGGTCAGGTATTCCGGCAAAGTGTAGGCGGTGATCCCCCGGTGGCGGCCTAGAAGTGTCTGAACTTGGTTCCAGCAATCGGCGCTGGTCACGGTGTTGACAAGATGCCAATAGGCAAAAGGATGTAAGAGGCTAAACCTGCGCCAAGAGTGCGCTCCCTTTGGGGCGAAGTACTCCAGTGGCGTGGTCTCTGGCCAGCCCACGGGGGGAAGAGGCTCTAAGCCCATCTGGTCGAATCCGCCCGGCGATATGAATTCGGGGAGTTGCTGACCGGTAAAGTACCCGTGGCGGAACAGATACGCACGGGCAGTTTGGGGGGTTGTGGCGCGCACCTGTGCGCGGGCGGCATTATCCAACTCGCTGTGAACGTCTCTCAGTGTGATCGCGCTCCATTGACGGGGCTGAGGCCAAGCGTGGGATAGGCACGATCTTGCTTGCTACTCCCGAAGTGGCCCCTTGAAGATGCGGACGACCTCCTCGTTTGACTCACCGCGTACCGCACAGCATGCGTTGTGACCAGCTCCCAGCCCTCCCGACTCACGGCCTGTTGCTAGGGCCCTCGATGTGCCGGAGGCAACCTCCACAGCCGAGGAGCTCCTCCAGCGCGCCCCAGAGCAGTGCTGGGGCGGCACAGCAGGCCAGGCCTGAGCCACCCGCAGGAGAAACCGTTGGAAGTCCGGTTCCAGGTCCTGGCTAATGGCCACCCCGTGCAGCCTGACCCCGGGCAAGGCTCCTACCGGAAGTAGCCATCGGTGGTCGGATCCGGCGGCTAGGGCGGTCGACAAGAAAGGTGCGCAGGTCGGACCATGACGCCCCGCCCGTAGTCTGCTTTGAGCGATCCTTCCAGTCGACTGAGCCACGGCTAATGATCAAGAAGCCAATAGGCTCGCCGTTCTCGTCGACGGCGATCTCCAACCCGGTCTTGGTGAGTGGAAAGGGCGGCACGGTCACCGAGGCAGTGTGTCTAGCCATTTGTTAGCCTCCTTGGGCAGAGCGGCATCTGGGCACAACAGGGAAGTCTCGCACTATCAGCAGCTCCGCTCCCAGGCCGTTGGGCCACCTGCCGGCAAAGTTGCTCCAGCATGGCGTTGCGGAGGTAGCCCTGGCGGTCCACTAGTTCGTTCCTGATGCGGGGCTGGGCAAAGGCGATGTTGGAAAAGGCTACCCGCCCCGAGTGATCGAAAACAGCGATCCCAGCCAGGGTGTTCCAAACGATCTCGCTGGCCGCGAAGGAAGAGGTCGCGGGTTCAATCCCCGCGCTGGGCTCCGCCGATCTCAGGGCCACCACTTAACAGGACATTCGAGGGGCACCCTTTCCGGGGCTTGGAGGGCCGCACAGCGGCATGATTTCGGGAGGTGGCCACCACTGCACCGCGTCGAGTGCCCCTTTTCCCGCCCGGCTGGGCACCTTGCCCTCGCTGTGGCCAGGGGAGCGAGGCAGGCGAGGTTTGCGTGAGCTGCGAGGACGAGCTGGCCAATCCGCGCCGCTCTCAGGCGTCGCGCCGAACGCAAGCCAGGGGCGCGGGACCGAGAACCCGCGTCAGGCTGAGGCGAGTTTGACGCCCTCGAAACTGTCGCAGCTTGCGACAGTTGGCAACGCGGGATCGGTAGCAGCCTGCGACCGATCCGCCCTAGCAAAGCGCCCAGCTTGGCACTTTGGGCAAAGCTCCCAACATGGGAGCTTTGGACCCGCTCTAGGCGTTCGCCGTGGTCTTGGCGGGCAGGCGCTTCACCGAGATCCACCTGCTAGCGTTGAAGGTGGCCAACTTTTCGTATACGTCCCCATCCCGTTCTCCGAGGATGGTCAGGACTCCGAGCTGGTCGACGCTCCATCCACTCCCTTCGCACCTGTAGGTCATCCCAGCGGCGGGTTCGAGCGCAACTTCGATCTGATCCACTTCCAGCCCCCTCCTGGTTTCTACCACTAGTCCCAATACGCACGCCGCACTCTGGCTTCTGGCCAGGGTCCGGCCCACCGCTATATTGCGCGCCCTGCGGGCCAGGCGAGGTGACCGGCCTAGCCGGGTCTAGCTCGACTGGGGCTCCTCGTGTAGCTTCGTCGCAAGGTGCCGCATATAGGCGCGCACGCTGCCCCAGATGTCCTCTGCTCGGGAAGGATCGTAGACCCGATCCACATGCATGGTGGGGTTGCGCCAGGCGACCTTGACGGCGCGGAGTTGAGCCACCGCCTCAGCGAAAAACTCGGCCTGCGATTCCCACTTCGGGTCCCTACTCTTCGCGGGCTTCGCGAGTTCTTTGTCGCACTTTGCCAGCACCGCCTCCCAAGTTGGATTTGCCTGCATCTCCAGGTCGGGCACGCCTAGCGCTGCTCCCAGCTCATGCAATCCCACCTCCAAGACACGCACCAGATGAAAGACGCACGCTGTCGCCCTTTCTAGCGCCAGGCACTTAGCTGCCTCTTCGATGTCGTAGGCGGCCGAGGGAAACGCGTCGGCGACTTCATTCCCGAAGGGCGCGGCATGGCCGTAGAGGTCCTTCTCCCTGGGCGACAGCGACAAGCACAGCGCGGCTTCCATCTCGTCATCGATCCGTCCCTGCAGCTCAGCGGCTGCTAGCTTCAGATCGGGAGGAGGGCTCCCAGCCGAGACCTTCTCACGCAGCCTCCGGGTGGAGGTGGCCGAAGCGTTCAGTCCCATTACTTCAGCCTGCTGTTGGTACTGCGCCAGGATGTCGGCGAATTGCGTCCTCTGGGCCGCAGAGAACGAAATCGCGGAGTTAGGACGACCCAACACATCTAGGGCGTGGGCCAGCTTTAGCCAGTCAGCCGCCTTGAAGCGATTCATGAGATGGCGAAGGCTACCTTCTACCCGGCGGGCTGTCAAACGGCTGTCGGACGCTGGGCCTAGCGGAGGCGAGGCGGCCCGTCCGTGGCCCCTATTCTTGAGCTGATGGACGCGGGCGAGCGCTCGTTAGGCGATTCACTCGACGACTTCCGAAGCCAGTTTGAGGCGCTGAACCAGAAAGGCGAGGATGAGAGGTCGGATGGGCAGAACGCGAGCGCGCCACCGGCCGTGCGGGCCGCCGCGTACGGTCGCTTTCGGGAATCAATCCAGCGCGCAGCCATCGCAGTCAACACGCTCACCGAGCTGAAGCCTGGACTTGTCGGAGCCGTCTGGACATGGCCAGCCGCCCTTCGGAGCAACCGAGCACTGCTGGAGAACACCACGAACGCTTCCATAGCGTTCGCTGAGATCACTGCAGTTGGAACAAAGGACCCCGTCCAGGCTGCGTCCAAGGTGCTCGAAGGCTTCTTCAAGCTGTGCCAGGAAGTGGAGCCGCCAGAGTGGTGGAGTTTCAGGCACACGCCGCAGCGCAGGGCCGGATATGAGACGCAGCGCACGGCCTTATACGCCCTTCTCAGGGAGTTCATCGAGATGAGTAGGCGGGATCTCGGGTGGGGATAGACCGGCTGCCCACCTCTCGTCACCAGGCTGAATGATGTCGAGCACCGAGGCTGGCGGCACCGAGTACCGGACGTGCCACTCGTGGAAGGGGCTGTCCAGCTCTAGGAGCGTCCCGACCATCACGGGCCAGAGCGTGCCCGGACCGACCATGTGCCCCGACGGGATGGCGACCTCGACTATCGAGGGGATGCTGACGGCGGTGAGTCGCTGAACTGCGGGTGCTGGACCTCCGTCGGCCCCCCAGTAGATCGACTCCCCGCCCCACTGGCCGAGCAACTCGTCAAAGCCGTGGGAGTCCCAAGTGAAAGCGCACACGGGCGCCACCACACAAATCACCCCGAGCCGATACGGGGAGGACCCTTTCTGCCAGGACAGTGGCCCAGAAGCCAAGATCGACTCGGCTTCGGGCGCTGAAAGCAGGTCCGGGTAGTTGGCCGCCGCCTGGTCCATCCTCTTTCGCCTGAGATCCTCGCTCAGGGGCAACAGCCCGCCCGCTCGGATACCGTCCGCCTCATGCGGGAGCAGCCTGGTCCCCTGGTAGGCGATCACCGCGAGACCCGACAGTGCCTGCCTCAGCTGAACCTCGGCTGCTTCGCCGAGTTGGATATCACCATGCCGAAGATCGGACGCGGTACGCCCTGGCTGGCCTTCGGGCCACTGTCGGGCGACTTCCGCCACCTTTTCCACCAGGTCACGAACGGTGACTGGCCAAGTGTCCGGGCGACCGAGGTCGATGAGCGCTTGAGGTTCTGCGCCCTGGCCGGAACTTTGCCCGGCGATCACGCGGCCTGGTAGTCCAGCTGCACCTTGACTGTGAAGGAGTGCACACAGTCTCTGACCCTACTTCGCCGCGATCCCTCGTAGCCCTTGCACGGCCTTCGGCTCTCGGAGTCGGTCTTGCCCTCGGCGACCATCTCGCTCAGGATTGGTTGAATCGCCACGCCGCCGCCGTAGCACAGGGAATTCGAGCAATCGACAAAGGGCCGAGCCGTCTGCTCGGTCAGGTGGGTCGGCCACTCCTGGCTGTAGCTCTGTTCGGTGACGTCGATCGCGGCGCTCTTCACCGTCGGGAACGCCTCCGCAAAGGTCACCTTGGCCCCCCATAGGGGCGTGCCACGAGCAGCGAGTTCTGATGCCTTAGGGCGGCGGTCTCGACTGGCCACCGGGGGATTGTAGCGGCCTATCGTAGACCACTTAACTGGACGCCCTACGGTCGGCTCCCACTCTCGGCGGCACAGCGGTGGGCCTCAGATTCTTGGTAAGGAAGAGGTCGCGGGTTCAATCCCCGCCCTGGGCTCTTTTGATCTCAGGGCCAGCGCTTAAGTGGACAATCGGCCGGTTGGGGTAGGGCGCACACCGTTGCACGAGGGTAGCCCACCCGATCGACCTTCCTCACGCCAGGGGCGCTCAGCCCTGGCGCTCCGGGCCGGAGAGGCGGAGGTGAGTGGGCGCTCCTTGGCATCCGCCCGAGCCCCTTCGGCCTTCCCGGGCATGGCACAGCGATAGACCAGCGTCGATAGACTCCGCGCCATGCCCGTCCCCGAGATCATCAACGTCAAGAAGCAGCGCGGCTGCGCTGGCTGCGGGACCCCGGGGCTGACGGGCCGAGCCCCGCAATCGCTTCGACGGCGGTGTTCATCCGGTCAGCGACCACGAGGCTCAGGGCGCCCAGGGCGTTGGCTGCGTGCTGGCGGCTTGACTGTGTTCGCGACACCGCTCTAAGCGCCGCGCCGTGTCCGATCTCGCAGAGCTGCTTGTACAGGACGCCGAGGCGTGGCACGCCTGGTTGGACAGTCACCCTGCCGACCATCCTGGGGTCTGGCTGGTGCTGCACAAGAAGGGCGGGCAGACGACGGCCCTGACCTACGCGGAAGCGCTCGACGAGGCGCTGTGCTTCGGCTGGATCGACGGGCAGATCGCTCGACGTGACGACGACAGCTATCGCCAGCGCTTCACGCCCCGTCGGCCGAACAGCCCTTGGTCCCAGCGAAACGTCGAGCACGTCGGCCGCCTCACCCAGGCCGGACGAATGCAGTCAGCCGGAATCGCGGCCGTCGACGCGGCCAAGGCGCAAGGACGGTGGCAAGCCGCCTACCGCGGGCAGGCCGGCATGCAGACGCCGCCCGATCTAGCTCAGGCGCTGGCGGCCAATCCCCCCGCAGCCGCGACCTTCGACCAGCTGGACGCAGCCAACCGCTACGCCATCGTCTACCGACTCAACGCCGTCAAGCGCCCGACGACCCGGGACCGCAAGCTAGCCGAGTACGTCGACATGCTCGCTCGCGGCGAGTCCCTCCATCCCCGCAAGCCCAAGAAGTCAGACTTGCTCGCCAGGATGTAGGCGGGGCTAGGGGCGGCTGGAAGGGCTCTGCGAAGAGCGCTTAACTGGACAGGTTTCTGACCACCCCGGGAAGTCAGCCGCACAGCGATAGGGCGGTTTTACTTGGTAAGGAAGAGGTCGCGGGTTCAATCCCCGCCCTGGGCTCCGCTGATCTCAGGGACACCCCCGGGGGAAGTGGCCGGGGAGGACGCACACTGACCGGCGGTTATCCGGCGCTCGGAAATTAGCGGGGTCCAGCACTCGCGACGGCAAGGGCTCGACGGGACGTGGGCCAGAATGTGCGCGTATGACCGGCGGTCGGGGATACCCAGAACCCGACCGGTATCGGCACTTCTCGACCGGTCCTGGTCGATACACGAGCCGGCCGGAAGCTGTGATTATGTTCTCCACCGAGCTGTCGAGCGCCGGCCCGATGAGTTCGGGTGCCGGTCCTCGTCACAGCTGATGTGAACCTTTCCTGAAACGCGAGCGGAGGATCGCCAGATGACCAGCAACGCACCTGGAGGCGGCCGCATCCTGGGTAGCCTGCGATCGGCAGACGGCGCAGGCGTCGTGCGCATCGAAGACCGCTACGACACTGATATCAACGACCTGTGGTCGGCACTCACTGATCCCGGCCGCCTGGCACGTTGGTATGGCCAGGTAGAAGGCGACCTGCGCCCCGGCGGACAGTTTCGCCTTTACGTCAAGGACGCTGACTCGGACGCTACCGGGCGCGTGGAAGCGTGCGAACCCCCACGGCGGCTGCTCGTGACGACCAGGGAGACCGACGAGTCCTACCTGCGCGGGAAGGGGGTGCCGCCGTACGACGAGGCCCTCGAGGTCACGCTGGCCGCCGACGACGACCAGACCATCCTGGTCATCGAGGTCCGGGGCATGCCTCTGGACGCGGTCGCCTTCTACGGGGCCGGGTGGCAGATCCACGCCGAGAATCTCGCCTCCTGCCTCGCCGGGCGTGAGCGCGGCGACACCGAGGCGCGGTGGGACCAGCTCGTCCCTGCTTATCAAGCCTTGGCCGCCGACATCCGCTAGTACCGCAGCCCGACGAAGCGCGCGGAGCATCAGCATGCCGTAGCAGTCGTGGCGCTCTGGACCGACCGTCACTGCTGGGGTTCGCTCGGGCTGCCGGGGCGGTGGCCGAGGCCGACCATCCGAGATCACGCCGGGCAGTCGATAAAAAGCGGGTTGGAGCGGAGTCAGGGCCGGCCGGCAAGTGGGCTTCGAACGATTTGGCCCGGTGCTCATTGTCGACGGGCCGGGGGGGCGCTCTGCTTGCGTGACGGGCCGCTTGACCTTGCCCCTGGGGCATGGGTGAGGATCTTGCTCGTGGACCATGACGAGCTGCTGTCGATCGGCGAGTTTGCTCGCCGGACGCGCCTGAGCGGCCAAGGCTCTCCGGATCTACGACCACCACGGCCTTCTCACGCCCACCCTAATCGACGACTCCGCTGGCTACCGGAGCTACGGGGCCGGACAGATCCGCACCGGGCAGATCATCGGCCTGCTGCGCGGTTCGGATCTGAGCCTCGCCGACATCCAACTCGTCCTCGACGACATCGCCCGAAGCGCCGAGTTGGCCATCCGACGACTGGACTTGCTCCTCGCGGAGTTCGCCCGCCGCCACGCCGACCGCCAGTTGCTCATCCACCACGTCCAAGCGACCCTCAACCAGGGAGACGACCCGATGTTCCCGATCCACGTCCGTCACGTACCAGCCCAGCGCGTTATGTCGATTCAG
>Ga0307373_10006601_pt1 | contig 18386 bp, 15 predicted proteins | sample OX2MG_FD_202534 | JGI IMG/M metagenome (GOLD analysis project Ga0307373, IMG submission 202534) | Soil microbial communities from Risofladan, Vaasa, Finland - OX-2 | ecosystem: Environmental > Terrestrial > Soil > Coastal area > Acid sulfate soil | place: Finland: Risofladan, Vaasa | collected...
AATGTTATTAGCCCTGTTAAGGGCGATGTCTGACACCAGAGTAACTTCGTCCTTTCAGGACTATTGGAACCTAAAACGAACGGCTACCCAGCATTCCGCTTCGCTCCATGCTGGGCTGCGAGTACTCCGCCACTTCGCGGCTAAGATTTGGAGCAAGAAAAAGTTCACGCAGGGCGCCATGCTCGATTGTAACGAGCAGGGAAGAAGTGGTGGGTGTTGAAATTCTCCGGCTTTCGAAGCGCGTCTCGGCGGAAAGCCTCGCAAAAGTTTCGCTCGCAACGGCGTAACCTCCAGCTTCGTGCCGGGCACGTTTGTTCCCGCGAAGGGATTCCGGGTGGGAACCACAATGAATTGCACTATCGAAGGATGCCCCGGTCATTACGAGCGCAAACGTGTAACGCATACCGTGCGCCATAACGGGGAGGTGGTGGTTATCGACCATGTGCCCGCCGAAGTATGCGATGTATGTGGCGATGTGCTTTTTTCGCCCGAGACCATCCGCCACATCGAAAAAATTCTCGCGCATAAGCCCGAACCGGATACCACCGTGCCGCTGTACGAGTACGCATAATCGGTTCCCCCGCCGCCGGGCACGTTTCCCTTCGAGCGAACATTTACATTCATCATGCTCCCGAAACGTCTCGTCGCACTCACCCTCTTCGCTGCGCTCGCGGTGATGCACACCGGTGCGCTGCGCGCGCAGTGGGTACAGACGAATGGATCACCGAATGTTGATCCCGCACAATGCTTTTTCGCGAGTGGTTCGGATCTGTTTGCGGGGACTCGACAAAATCTGTTTTTGCGCTCGACCGATAACGGTGCGAATTGGTGGGTCGTTGATACCGTACCTATTCTTGATTATGCCACTCCTGGAGTTGCAGACATCGAAGGTAACGATACGAATCTTTTCGCGTCGTGTTATGTCGGTCTTTTTCGATCAACCGATACAGGAAACCACTGGACTGAGATTGATAGCGGGCTAATTTTTCCGAAAGACGGCTTAGATTTATTGAACCCTCCTCTTGCTATTGTTGGCTCCAACCTCTTTGTGGGAACCGCCAGACATGGAGTTTTTCGCTCGACGGACAACGGCAAAAGTTGGTTTGCAGCAAACAAAGGTATGTTGAATGGAGATCAAGTTTGGTGTTTCGCAGTGAGCGAAACAACGCTTTTTTCAGGAGTTGGAGGAGTTTTTGTTTCATCTAACTTCGGAACTAGTTGGGATTCATTAGACAATGGACTGACAAACAATTGGATAACCGTCCTTGCCATAAGCGACACAAATATCTTTGCGGGAACAGGCGGAGGAGGCATTTTTCGTTCGACTGACACAGGCAAAAACTGGATTGCTGTGAACGCAGGATTACCGACGAAGAATAACATTGTTAATAATATTGTGGTAAGCGGAAAGTACCTATTTGCCAATGACAGTACGGTTTTTCTCTCAACCGATGATGGAGAAAGTTGGAAAGCAATAAATGAGGGTCTGCCAGGAACCTATATTTATGGCCTCGCGGTAATCGGCTCGAATCTCTATGCGGGAACGACTCGCGGTATTTGGCGAAGATCGATCTCCGATTTTGCTGCCGTTACTTCGAACACGGTTTTATCGAACTCTCTTAGTTCCTACCCCAACCCCCTCTCCCAATTCACCACCATCTCCTTTTCACCGGAGGTGAGCGGCTATGCCGATGTTTCCATCGTAAACCCGCTTGGCGTGGAAATCGCGCATCTCTTTTCGGGCGTTGTGGGCGCTGGGAATCATTCCTTCACCTGGAATCCCACCGGCGTGCCCGATGGGATGTATGAATGCCTCGTTCGCATGAACGGGCGCGTGGAGACGCTGCCGATGCTATTACAACATTAGTGAAATACCGCCGCTTCGAGCCGCATAATTCGTTCACCTTGTTGGCCGACAATCTTAAGTTCATCAGCGAGCTTCACGTTCGAAAGTGTAAGCTCCTGCAATTTCAGATTCGTCGTCTGCTGATGTTTTTCGAGCCGTTCGAGGCGCTTGTCCATCTGTTCCAACCGAGAATCCATAGTTCCCAAGCGGCCATTCGTCTTCCTCTGCTCCTGGAGCATTTCGGTTAGCAGTTCAACAATTCGTGGATCGTCCATAAAAAAGATAACAGCTCGTACGACGAAACGTTCGAGAATCGAGACTGTTCAGTGATTTGCTCGCGGAACCCTCGCCGCCGCTTCGCGTTGAATAATGTATGAATCGCTGGCGGTCTCATTCTAAACTTTTTCTCGCCCTGGCTGCGCTCGTTATCGTAGCGGCACCGTCGCGCAACGATGCATACGCGCAGCGGCGTCATAAAAAGCCTCGTGTAACGAAGCCGTCGCAAAATCCAGCGGCGGCCGAGCGATTCTACCACCTTGCCGGACTCGGCAGTTCCGAGGGCGATTCGACGAATACGTTCCCCTATCCCACCGCCATTCTGCTCGTGCCGGATACCTCGCACGCCCGTATTGTCGTCCGATTTCCGGGACTTGGAATGCTCGGCCTTCACACCGATACCGTCCGCGAGCCTTCCTTCACCGCCGGCGATACGCTGTTGGGCTATGAATCCACCAGCCCGCTGTTTCTCCTCACGTTTCCGAAGACGCAGTATTTTCTCTATGTCGATGTCTGGTCCCGCAATGGAAAAAAACTGCTGGACTCGCGGCCGCTCGAATACAACATGAATGTCGAAGCCTACAAAACCGCGCGGCTAACTTACGTCCACGATCCGACCACCGGCATGGGCAGCCCGACGCTCCGGCGCCGCTTCCAGCCCTCGCTGCTGCCGTTTTCGATCGAGACGAATCCCGGCTGGGCCGCGACCGAAACGCTCGATTCCAGCATGACCTACGCCCTCATTTTTCGAGATCCCACGCAGCCGGGCAAGCTCGAACTGTCGCTGACGATGCGGCCAGCGCTCGTCGGCGTCGTCGATTCCGGCATGTGGCGGAACTTTAAGCAGAAAGCGGAAATGGCCTTCGGCGCGCACGGCATCGCAACGCGAAGCATCGGCGATTTCCAGATGGATGACGTCCCCACGCGCCGATTCATCAAGGCCGGCTACGAGTTCGTTTCGAAAAACGCCGATAGCACGCTCGATTACGTTGCCGCCTTCCTCACGCCGCGCGCCATCCTGCTGCTGCTCGCCCCACTCGACGATCCGAACCAGCAGCTACAATTTCAATACTTCCAGGCCATCGCCCGAAGTTTGAAACTGGAGTGATCGCCGGAACGCCACTAAAGCGGAACACCGGGTGCGCGCATTTTTTCGGGTAAAAATACCGGCTCCTCATTTTTTCCAAATATTCTACATTGGCCTTTGAGCCACGGTTTTTTAGCACCTTCTGAAAACTATTTTTAAGATCAACGCGCATTTGTGCTTCATTAACTATAGCGTTTTTGAGCCAAAGTCGCCATTTTAAAAAGTGTGGTAACTTTTCGTATCGCTTTTTTATGGGGTAGTTTAAAAACATAAGAAAACGGTTGCTCATCGAAATCAAGCCGATTTCGCCACCCCTTTCATAATTCATCATTCATAATTCATAATTGCCCGATGGGTGCTCATCATAGTCCCTACTAACATACGCAATGCAAAAGCAAAAGTCGAGCGATCCCGAAAGATTTTTGAAATTTTTTTCGCACTCTCTCTCGTGTGCATGGAAGCGCCTGCTTCCGTGGCCCCTCACCGGGAAGCAGGCGCTTCCCGGTACACAAGCAGGTAGCCCCGGCATGATCGGGCGGGAACCGGCGTGCGCGGATTTTTTTAAGTGCCAGTGGCCCGGCGGGGCGGCACAATCCGCTTGGGCGGGAAGCCGCCCCCAAGTGGCAGAGCCGTCCTGAGTTTGCCGAAGAATTACTCGTAGCCCAGAGCCTACTCTTCCGCTTGAGTCGCGGGTAAAGGGAGCGGAGCAATGGCTGGCACGTTTCTCACACCTTATTAGCGTATCATGTTAAAACTAAGAGTATCATGTTAAAACAGTTTGCAGACGGGAGGTTTACGGCCAATGGGATCGATTTTGAAGAACAAAGCCGATTGGCATGTTCTCTGGTTGCCTCATACGACCTTTTTATAAGCCAGTGTCAGGAACGAAATTTCACGCCCACATTTAATCTCTATACACTCTGGGAAGATTGCCAGAGTGGTTTGGCCATTGCCAGATCAATGAATGCGAATTAAGAGAGGCTAAAAGTTTTACAACTTGAAAGCCCTGCGGGAGCAGGCAAAAAGTCGCAACTAATACTCAATCTCTCACCGAAGAAGCCGCGCCCGCAACTGCGCGGTTTTTTTTTGCATTGAATCTAAAACCACCGGGGGGGGCGGCACAATCCGCTTGGGCGGGAAGGTGGAAATCGGTGAAAGCTCCGTTAGGAGCAGCCCGTTTGTAGAAACGAGATTTTTTTGAGCGATCAAGCTTCGTCAGGAGCGGCCCGAGAAAAGGTCGCTCCTGACGGAGCCTGGGAATTCTAATTCGAAACGATTCTACAAACGGGCCACGCCTACGGCGTTGTATGGGTTCCCATCCCAAAAATCCTATCCATCCCATAAATCCAGGTTCAGACAATGGGTGAGGGCCGGCGTGCGCGAATTTTTTAAGTTCCAGAGGCCCGGCGGGACGGCACAATCCGCGCGGCGGTCTGAACTGGGATGCGTGGAATGCATGGGATGAATGGGATAAATTCCCATCTCAAAAATCCCATGCATCGCATAAATCCCAGTTCAGACAATGGGCGTGGGGCCGGTTGCACGGATTTTTTTAAGTGCCAGAGAAACGGAGGGACGACACAATCCGCGCGACGGGAAGCAGAGCTTAATCCTGCGTTCTCTATCTGTGCTTTATAGAGTAAGATACCTTTCCGCGTGTCTTCGCTTATCGTTTCGTCTGCGAGTCGGTTGAGAATTTTTTGGGGAGGAGCGAGTCTCATCCTTCCTAATTCATCATTGCCCACTATGGTGCCAATCAGAATCCACAAATCGCCCTGAGCCTGTCGAACGGTTCACGCCAGCACCAACTCGATCGGGCAATGGTCGCTGCCAAGGATGTCGGGATAGATCGCGGCATTGCGGACTTTGGGCATGAGGCCCTCCGTCACCATGAACATATCGATGCGCCAGCCGATGTTGCGCTCGCGGCTGTTGCGGAAATTATCCCAGTAGGTGTATTGCTCCGGCGCCTGATTATAAACGCGGAAGGCATCGATGTAGCCCATGTCCGTAATCTTATCGAGCCACGCGCGCTCCTCGGGCAAAAAGCCGGACTGCTTCGACCACTCCACCGGCCGCGCCACGTCGATCTCTTTATGGGCGGTATTGTAATCGCCGCAGATAATTAGCTCGCGGCCATCCGAACGGCGTTCCTGCCACTCTTCGAGCAGGTGATCGTAAAAATCGAGCTTGTAGCGCACGCGTTCCGGCCCGCGGCCTCCATTGGGGAAGTAAATATTGTAGAGAATAAAATCTTCGTAGTCGGCGGAGATAACGCGGCCCTCGCAATCGAAACGCGCCGCGCCACATCCGGCGGTAACGCGCTCCGGTTTTGGGCGCGTGTAAATCGCAACGCCGGAATAACCCTTTTTTTCCGCGCTCGCGAAATGGGAATTATATCCCTCGACCTCGCGCAGTTCGGCATCCAATTGATCGGGCATGGCTTTCGTCTCCTGCAAGCACAGCACATCGGGCGCCTCACGCTTTAAAAAATCGAGAAAGCCCTTGCGCTGCGCCGCGCGAATGCCATTGACGTTCCAGCAAAGAATACGCATAGTGTTGGCATTCATGTCGCGATCGAGCGAAATCGTTTCCGAGTATTACACCGGCACCTTCAGGTCACCGGGAGAGAGATTTATTCTCCTCGATTGTTGTTCCAACACCTTCATCCATTTTTAGACGTCGCAATACTCCTCTCGGAGTTAGTTTTTAGCCATCATGTGGATCGTTCGGCTTGCGCTGCGCCGCCCGTATTCGGTCGCGGTCGTTTCGATTTTTCTCATCATCATGGGCGTGCTCTCGATCGAGAGCATGCAGACCGATATTTTCCCGACAATCGATATTCCGGTCGTCGCCGTGGTCTGGAATTACAACGGGCTTTCGGCAACGGACATGGAGCGGCGCGTCGTCCTGCTCGATGAGCGCGCGCTTTCGACGACCGTCAACGGCATTTCGCGCATCGAAAGTGAATCCATCAACAGCCTTGGGTTGATGCGTATTTATTTCGAGCCGGGCACGGATATCGGCGCGGCGATCGCTCAGATTTCGGCGCTCGGCAACGTCATTGTCCATTCGATGCCGCCCGGCATCCAGCCGCCCATCGTGATTCAGTTCAATGCGTCAAACGTGCCGGTGGCGCAGCTTACGGTTTCGAGTAAGACGCTGCCGGAAGAACAATTATTCGATTATGGGCTCAATTTTATCCGTGTAAGCCTCTTCACGATTCCCGGACTCGCTACGCCGGCGCCGTATGGCGGAAAAAATCGGCAAGTTTCCGTCGACATCGATCCCCAGGAGCTTGCGGCGCGCGGGCTTTCCCCGAGCGACGTGGTGCTGGCCCTTCAAAGTTCGAACGTAATCGTTCCCGCCGGCACCGCGCGCATCGGCGATCTCGAATATAATATCGAGACGAATTCCAGCCCCAGCGCGATCGATCAATTTAACCAAATCCCGGTCAAGGTTGTAAATGGACATACCGTTCTCTTAGGGGATGTAGCGCATGTCTCGCTTTCGTTTGCGCCGCAGACGAATATAGTCCGTGTCAATGGCCGCCGCGCAACGTATCTTGCGCTACTGAAGAAAGCGAATGCCTCGACTCTGGCCGTGGTACAGGCAGTAAAAGATAAACTTCCCGAAATTCAGGCGGCGGCGCCGCACGGCATGGAGTTGAAGATCGACTTCGATCAATCGGTCTATGTTCGCGCGACGATCGACAGCCTGTTGCGCGAAGCCGTTATCGCGACGATCCTCGTTTCGCTCCTCATCCTCATTTTTCTCGGTAGCTGGCGGAGTGTTGTCATCGTCTGCACTTCTATTCCGCTCGCGGTCATGACGGCCATTATCGGCCTGAAGCTAACCGGGAACACGATGAACATCATGACGTTGGGCGGCCTATCGCTCGCGATCGGAATGCTCGTCGATGATGCGACGGTCGCGATCGAAAATATTCACCGGAATCGAACGCTCGGCAAGCCGCTTACGGTCGCCATTCTGGATGGTTCACAGCAGATCGCACTGCCGGCCATCATGGCGACGTTCGCGATTTGCATCGTCTTTTTCCCGGTAGTTCTTCTCACCGGCCCGGCGAAATATCTCTTCACGCCGATGGCACTCGCGGTTGTGATCGCGATGATCGCGTCCTATTTGCTCTCCCGAACGCTTGTGCCAACACTCGCCCGCGCGCTCATGCGTGGCGAGGAGCATGCGGGATCGCCAGAATCCAAAACGCAAGAGCGTAATGCTTCGGAAAAACGGCCGGGACCGATCGCCCGCTTTTCACGGCGGTTCAATGCGCGGCGCGATAAAATTTTCGAACGTTTTCGAAGCGGGTATGGCCGCATCCTCGAGCGGATGCTCCATATCCCCGGATTTGTGCTTGTCATTGCCGGGCTTATCCTGGTCATAACACTTTTTCTGCCGAATTATATCGGCACCGATTTTTTCCCGACTTCGGACACCGGCATGATGAAAATGCACATGCGAGCGCCCGTGGGAACTCGTCTGGAGACGACGGAGGAGATCGTGTCTCGAGTCGAGAAAGCGATTCGCGGAGAGATTCCGGCGTCGGAACTTTCGACGATCAATGTCAACATTGGTATGCCGACGTTTTACAATCTCGCCTTCGTTTCGACCGATAATACCTCCGCCATGGACGCGGAGTTTCTCATTTCGCTTCAGCCGGATCATCATCCGACCGAGGGCTATATGAATAAGATCCGCGCAGTGCTCGCAAAGCAATTTCCCGGCTGTGTCTTTTATTTTCAATCCGCGGATATTGTGAGCCAGGTCTTGAATTTTGGACTCACTTCTCCGATCGACGTGCAAATCCAGGGGCCGAATTTGGACACAGATTACAAGATCGCACGGACTCTTCGCGATCGAATGAAAACGGTTCCCGGGGCAGCAGATGTCGTCATCAAGGAAGTGCTCGACTATCCGGCGATCCGCCTCAATGTCGATCGGACGCGCGCCGCCGAAATGGGACTTACCGAGCAAAACGTGACGAACAACATGCTCATCTCGCTTTCGTCGAGCGGCTTGCTGGCACCATCGTTCTTTTTGAATCCTGAAAACAACGTCAATTACAACGTTGTCGTGCAAACGCCGTTGGACAAAGTGAAGAGCGTTTCCGATTTGCTCTCCACGCCGATTACGGGACTGAACCCATTGGTTCCCACCGAACAGCAAGTTTCAAGCAGTATACCACTACAGAGCGAGCAAACCCCTCCCACCACGGCGACCGATCTTCCTCACACGCAAACGGAGGCGCTTGGCAATCTCGTCACGGTCACGACGTTAAATGAGCCGAACGAGATCAATCACTATACCGTACAGCGTATTCTCGATATTACTTCGAATGTGGAAGGCCGGCCGCTCGGATCGGTCGCGTCCGATATTCAGGCGAAGATCGATGCGCTGGGCAAATTGCCGAGCCAAACGAAGATCACCATCCGCGGGCAAAATGAAGTGATGACGCAATCGTTCCGAACGTTCACGCTCGGTATCCTTTTGGCGATCGTGCTTGTCTATCTTTTGATGGTGCTCTGGTTCCAATCGTGGCTCGATCCGTTTATCATTATGATCGCCGTCCCCGGGGCGCTCACCGGAATTCTGTGGATGCTCGCCATCACGGGGACGACGATCAATGTTGTCTCACTCATGGGATCGATCATGGCGATTGGTATCGCGGTTTCGAATTCGGTCCTGCTCGTAAATTTTGCGAACGATATTCGCGTGGAGGAACATCGCGACGCCTTCGACGCCGCGCTCGAAGCCGGCAAGACGCGCCTGCGGCCCGTGCTCATGACGGCGCTCGCAATGATTATCGGGATGATCCCAATGGCGCTCGGCCTGGGCGAAGGCGGCGAACAAAACGCGCCGCTGGGCCGCGCCGTTATCGGCGGTTTGATTATGGCGACGTTCGTTACGCTTTTTATCGTTCCCATCGCGTATTCGCTGCTCCGCAAGAAGCTGCCCTCCAAGCATATTATGGAAGAACGCTTCGAAGCCGAAGAGCAGGGAAAGGAATTCGATGAACAAGCCGAGGAACGATTAGAAAAACACCACTCGGATTCGCCGCACGCCGACCGGCTCGGAGCGCTGGGTGAACCCGACTCCGATAATGCCGTGCCGCAAGGAGTATGAGACAATGACTGAATTTCTCCCCCTCCTAAAGAAGGAGGGGGCTGGGGGGTGGTTATTTTTAACGTAGAATTACCACCCCCAACCCCCTCCTTCTTTAGGATGGGGCTTTTTCAGGGAATCTGAATGAAAAGCCAACTATGACTACTCAATCCAGGACGACGAAACGACCTCCCTATCTTCTGGGCGGAATCATCGTTGTGGCAATCGCCGCAATCGTGATTGTGCTGACGGTGCATCGGAATTCGAGCGAAAAAAAGCAGGAGCACGAACTAACGTCGGAAGTAGCAAAGGGTCCCATCGTACAAACGGGACGAGTCATCGTTTCGCCGCCGGAGGATTCCGTCCAGGTCGAGGGCGATGCCCGCCCCTATGAAAGTGCCACGCTCTATGCCAAGCTGAGTGGATATTTGAATTCGATTCGCGTCGATAAAGGCGATCATGTTTCAAAAAATGAGTTGCTCGCCACGATCGAATCGCCGGAAACCGACCGGCAGTATCTCGCCGCGAGTGCTGCCATGAGGAACGATTCCCAAATTGCCGTCCGCGATGGACAGCTCTACAAGAAAGCACTCGTGTCCCAACAAGAGTATCAGCAGGCCTCGTTTACCGAGGAACAAGCGAGGCAAACCGTCGATCAATTTAAGAGCCTAAAGAGTTACGAGGAAATCCGCGCGCCCTTTGCGGGAACGGTCACTGCTCGTTATGCCGATCCTGGATCGCTCGTGCAAAATGCGCAGAACGGAGCGACGAGTTCGCTTCCGGTCGTTTCCGTTGCAGATTTGGACAAACTCCGCATCGAGTTATATCTCGATCAGCGTTATGCCCCGTATGTTCATCCTGGCGACCAGGTACAGATTACGCTGCCGGACCAATCCGGCTTCGAGGAAACGGCCCGCATCACGCGATCGACAGGCGAGCTGGACCTGCAAACGCGCATGATGCTGGTCGAAGCGGAAGCGCCAAATCAGAAAAACCAGATTGTCGCGGGAAGCACGGTGCATGCGCTCGTGAGCGTGAAGCATCCGCGCCAGTTGCAGGTTCCAATAGCTGCGCTGATCGTGAAAGGCAAGAACTATTTCGTCGGAGAAGTCGTGAATGGAAATACGTTCCGGCTCGTCCCGGTGACTGTCGGCCAAAATTATGGAGAGACGATCGAGATCGTTTCCGGACTTACCGGCGATGAAATTCTTGCGCTGAATGTGGGCAACACCATCTCGGACGGCGCGCGCGTGCAAGTAGCAAAAGCATCGTGACCTTGTAGCCGTGACCTTCCGGTCACGGCGAATTTATTCACTTCGCCACCGTGACCTGAAGGTCACGGCTACACATCCGAGGCTACTTCGCGTGAGCTTTATTATTCGCGTGCTCCTTATTGTAGGTCCAAATCGCGGCCAGGAGTTGGACGCTATGCGTGTTCGGATCGACGTTATGGAACGTGTCGATGATCTTACCGTCCTTGCCGATCAGGAAGGTCCATCGAGCATCATATTTTCCGAACGCAATGGGAACTCCATACTTATTAGCCAGCGCGCGATTCGTATCGACGAGCAGCGGGAAGTTTAGCTTATCTTCCTCGGTGAACTTTTCGTGCGATGCGCGATCCTGAAGTGAAACGCCGAGGATCACCGTATGCGCTTTCGTAAAATCCGCGTGCTCGTCGCGGAATTTACATGCCTCGATGGAGCAGCCCTTCGATAAATCCGCCGGATAAAAATAGAGGACGACGTTTTCCTTCCCCCGGTATTGATGCAGCGAAATATGCGCGCCGGTGGTGGTTTCGGCGGTGAAGTCGGGCGCTTTATCGCCCGGTAGAAGTTCTACTTTTCCGCCGGCAGGCGTGGTTGCCAGGAGTGTGTAGTCAGGCGCTTTATGAACCTGCTGAACATTCATTGTTCCGCCGATGGCGGTAGCTGCCAATACTATTGCAAGAAGAAATTTCATGACCTTGATCTTTGAAAAAATTCAGAAAGGAAGCCTATGATTAACGCACATTCGCAATATCCCGCAGAAGTTGTTCGCTATGCGTCTTCGGATCGACAGAGCGATAGGTCTGCTTAATCTTCCCATCCTTGCCGATGAGAAATGTCCAGCGCGCGGGATGCCGGTTCGCGGGATTAACCGGAACGCCGTAGGCATTGCAAATCCTGGAATCGACATCCGCAAGCAGCGGGAAATTGAGATTATCTTTTTTTGTGAAGGCTTCGTGCTTCGCGCGGTCGTCGAGTGAAACGCCGAGGATCGCGGTATTCGCCGCCTTGAATTTATCGCGGTCGTCTCGGAATTTTTGCGCCTCGATCGTGCAGCCGCTCGTCATGTCCTCCGGATAAAAATAGAGGATGACGTTCGATTTATTTTTAAATTGATCGAGCGAAATGCGCGATCCATCCGTGGATTCGGCGCTGAAATCGGGGGCCGTGTCGCCCGGTTTGAGATTGACGGTGGAGGCTACTGCTGTTTCTGACGACATAAATAGTGCTAGAAAAAGATGATATTATTTTGCTTGAGCTTTCAAACGAAGATGCAAGCTACTGAATTCCAGTCAAAGACGAAAAGACTATCGAGGCTTCTTTTCTTCCGAATAATCATAAAACCCCCGTCCCGTCTTTTTCCCCAGCCGGTTGGCTTCGACCATCTTTTGCTGCACCAGATGCGGCCGGAAGCGCGGCTCTTCAAAAAATTGGTGATAGACGGATTCCGTCACCGCGAGATTAACGTCGATACCGATTAGGTCCATGAGTTGGAATGGCCCCATCGCGAAGCCGTTCGCCTTCATGATGCGGTCGATCTGCTCGTGCGTGGCAATGCCATCGCCCAGCAGCCGGAACGCTTCGCCATAAAAATTCCGAGCGACGCGATTGACGATAAATCCCGGCGTATCCTTCGCAAGCACGGGAACTTTGCCCAATTGTTTTATATAACCTTCGGCGCGATACATCACGTCGTCCGTCGTTTCGTGGCCGCGCACGATTTCGACAAGTTTCATAATATGCGCGGGATTGAAAAAGTGAAGACCGACAACCCTCGAAGGCTTTCGGGCCGCGCTGCCAATCGCTGTGATAGAAAGGGAGGAAGTGTTGCTCGCGAGAATGCAATCCTCCGCGCACATATCGCTGAGTTTAGCAAAAAGCTCTTGCTTCGTTTCGAGCTTTTCGATGGCGGCTTCGATCACGAGATCGCAGGTCTTCAGGTGATCGAAATGCGCCGTCGTTCGAATGCGAATGGCCGCGGCGTTCGCGTCCGGATGCGTCAGCTTCCCGCGCTCGATGGACTTATCCATCATCACGCCGATATTTTTATACGCGCGCTGAAGAAAGCCGTCCGAAATATCGTAGAGTACGACGTCATACCCCGCAAGCGCGGAAGAAAGCGCAATGCCGGTTCCCATGGTGCCGGCGCCGATGATTCCGATAGTGGTCATAATAATCTGGCTAATTAGTGAACCTCGGAGTAAAGGATTGCTGAAACAGCAGTTAGCACCTCGGCCAATTTGGACTTATCCACGCGGCCTACCCGTTCCTTCAATCGTTTGTGATGGAATGTGGTGATTACGTCCGCCCGAATTACGCTTCGTTTCCGCAATCCGCCTTCCACAAAATCTTCGTTCGAAAGGCTTACCGTATGCGGTCTATCCATCAAGTTGGTGGTAATCTCACATAAAATACTTATCATGGGTTGCCGAGTTGTCACCACAAGCGCGGGACGGTGCTTGAAAGCTTCCTCATCGTCAAGGTAAGGGAATTTAACGGTGAGGACATCACGGGGGCGAATTAAAGATCTTTCCATGCTTCTTCATCCGCCGGACTAAGCCAATCTTCCGCCAGTTACATCGTAGCTCAAGAGCATGCCATCGATTTCACCGTCCGAATCTTCTTTGTGATATAGAAAACCCGCGAAATCGACTAATTCATCGATTCTCTGATCGGGTAATTTATTAGCAATTGCGACTAACGTTTCGATTTTGCTCATAAATAATTTAACCGAATAATCCACAAGAAGGTTTTTATTTCCCCTTCCAATCCACTCTTCCGTTATTTCGATACTCGCTAAATTCTGAAGGATTTCTGCGGTCGAGTGGACTTTATGACTCTCTCTAAAAAAAAAGTTGATCTCAGCCGTGTAACTTTGGGAGGTTTGATGGGTTATTATAGTGAGGGCTGGAATTCATAATTCGAGCCTTCACCGGAAAAGAATAACATTTAACTTTCGAAGCCATGAAAGCATACAAATTCATCGGTCTCATGGCGCTTTTGGCGGCAGCCATGGGTTTCGGAGCGGGCGGATGCGATAGCACCGGCCCGAACCATTCCGCACAAGTCACTCAACCGGGCGAGAAAGTCGCGGTCGGCGGGACGGTCGTCTTTCGGGAAGCGAATCCAGGATTTTACGGCATTCTCGCCGATAACGGCGGGCAATATGAGCCGGTAAACCTCGATGCGCGCTTCCATACGGATGGCGAACGTATTTCCTTCAGCGGAACACTCGACACCACCACGCTCGGCGAGCATCATTGGGGCAATCCCATCGAGCTTGCGAGCGTGAGTGAGGTGCGATAAAGGTCACGGTGCAACTCCGCGCTACGCAGTTTGGCGCACGATTCCGTCGAGCATTCGGTAGAACGCGATCGCAACGCGCTGCGCGGCGGCGATGGCGCGGTCTTCCTCCTCGCGCGAGCGAATGAGGTCGGCCATCAGGTCGCGTTCCGCGCGGCGATGGATTTCGTCGGCCTGCTCGTGAACGCGGAAAAAGGCAAGGCCTTCCTCACTGGTAACGCCATAGTGCGTGGTCAGTCCCTCGATTTTCGTTCGCGAAATTTCCGGGATTTGTGATTCATAGCCATAAAGGGCCGCGACGCCTTCGAGCGTGTCGCCTTCACGGGTGGTAGTACGGAGGGTATCGATCAGGTCTTGCGTCTCCGGAAAAACATCCGCATTCTTTGCTTCGTCCCGGCTCATGCCCACGCTCTCCGCAAATTGCAGCCATAATTCGGGATGATTGGGATCGCCCTGCTCTTCCTCCATTAGATTAAGCAAGAGCTGCCTGCGATGAGCACTATTCTCCGTATTCGAATGCACCGCGCTCAGAAACGTCGGGAAACGCTTCTCGAATTGATAATATTGCGCGGCATAAATTGCCAGCGTTTCCCGCGTAAGCGTGCCCGCGCTCCAGGCTTGGTAAAAAGGATGCTTGAGCAGCGAATATTCCGCAATGGCGGCATCGAGTCGGTCGAAAAAGGTTTGCATAATTGAAATGGGTTAAAATAAACGACATGCAAAAATACGAACGCGGAATGCGTGGCAGGCAAAAAATTCAAATTTAAGTCAAAAGAGGGAGAACGATGGCAGGGGTACTTTATTTAAGAGACTTAAAGTGCATAGGCGTAATGTTTGCTCTTTTCTGGCACTGATGACTTCCGACCCCGCACGCATTCCCATCGTTATCCATTCGGAGGATACTGCACTCCGGGGGGCGGCCGGCGCCAACCCTCGACGAAACCAAACCAGCCGCAAAGATTGTCTGAGCCTTAACCATTCACCAAGCGCGAAATGTGAGGGCCCTGCAATCCACGATGCACATACCGAAAATTATCCATCAGACCTGGAAGACGAGCGAAGTTCCACCGCAGCTCGCGCACGATTTCTTTTCCTGGCAAAAGCACCACCCAGAGTGGACGTTTATCGGCTGGGATGACGCCTCGCTTGCGATGTTTGTCGAAACCGAATTTCCACAATACCTCGATCTTTACCGGTCTTACAAACATCAGATCGAGAGGGTACACATGGCACGCTATCTCATTCTGAAAAAGCAAGGTGGTGTGTTTGTCGATCTCGACATGGAGTGCCTCAAGCCCATCGAACCACTCCTCGCGGATTGGACGCTGGTCGTCGGCTTCGAGCCATTCTCCCATGCCGAGCATCCTGCCTCCACGCGGCGTGGAATGTCCAAAATCGTTGGGACTGGGTTTATCACTTCCGTACCCGAGCACCCGTTCTGGGAACATCTTCTCGAGCAACTTCCCCTTTCCCGGCATCATTACGATCCGCTCGAAACCACGGGGCCGATCTTTCTGACTGCAGCCATCGTGGCGTGGCCGGTGAAAGACCAGATTGCATTCGCCGAACCCGCACTCCTCTATCCGTTCGATCGCGCGCAAACGTGGAGTGGCGAAACGTTCGATATAGAATTCTGGGAACCGTCCACTCGCCGTGCCTTTGCCATCCATCATTGGCAGGGAAGCTGGCTCCCGCGCGGTTCGAAAAACACTCGGAATGTGGCGCAGATCAAAGGCCGGCTGCTCACGGAGAAGTTTTCAGGGGCGCCACCAAATCCGCTTCCTAACAAAGGCTCGTTTCCGCTCATTTCCTGCCTCATGGTGACGCGCAATCGGTTCGAATTCACAAAAACCGCAATCCATTGTTTTCAAAATCAAACGTATCCCATGAAAGAGTTGGTGATCGTCGAACATGCTCCAAAGAATGAATTGCTTGCGGAGTACGTGCGTGGTCTGGACGATCCGCGCATTTCCTACTATCGTGTGCCGAACGCGAAAACCTCGCTTGGGGATGTCAGAAACTATTCCATTGAATGTGCGAAAGGGCATTTCGTGGCCATTTGGGACGATGACGACCTGTTCGACCCCCTACGTCTGGAATTACAGTATTTAGTTATTCGGGAAGCGAAGGCACACGCCTGTGTGCTGAGCCGCTACACCGAGTGGTGGCCAGCCAGCCGCAAGCTTTCGATTTCCGAAGAACGCGCGTGGGAGCCGACGTTACTGTGCGAAAAGTCCGTGCTCCCCCCCTACTCCGCCTTACCGCTTGGCGGAGATGGAGATACGCAGGTAATAGAACAACTGCTTCGCGAGGCCCGCGTGGCGTACATTGATATTCCGCGACTTTATCTTTATATTTTCCATGGTGGCAATGCATGGGGGGATAGATTTGCACTTTTGCACTGGCAGCGCGCCGTCTCACGATTTACCGGCGCGATATACGAAAGGGTCGTTACCGAGCTTTCCAAGCGACTTCCGATGCCGGCGTATGCCCGGCGTTTTACGTCTCCCATTACCGCTTCAACCGTAGAAAGTATCGCCCCTGTTACCGCGCTCCCGGAAGAGATTTCCGCATGAGGAACAGATGAAACTCGTATCCATCATTACCAGCACAACCGGCCGTCCGGAATTACGGCGCGCCATAGAATCTGTGAAGCGGCAAACGTACTCGAATATCCAGCATTTCATTGCGGTCGATGGCCCCGAGTTTCACGAAAAGACACGACGGATCGTTCAGGAATACGAAGGAATTGACGTGCTCTATCTTCCCTATCCCACAAAGCAATGGGGCACCCGCATTCATGCCGCGCTTCCCCATCTCTCGAAAGGAGATTTCCTTCAATTTTTGGACGACGACAATCATTTGGAGCCAGATCATGTCAAGCGCATGGTCCGAACTATCGGCGAGCGCCCCTGGGCATACTCGCTACGTAATGTGACGATGGATGGAATGTTCGTGGCTCGGGACACATGCGAATCGCTTGGCTACCTTCACCCGAGCTGGGATAGCCTCACGACGAACCGGCGGCATCATCACATCGATACCGGATGTCTCTTTCTGCGGCGCGATGTCGCGCTGGAATTGTGCTGGCACTGGGCGCCGGTGGAATTCGATCATCCAGGATACTATATCAATGACCGGATGTTTTTCACTAAGTTGCATTCGAGTTATTCCGGTGCGCCGGTTAGTCTGGAACATACGTTCAATTACGAAATTAGCAGCAACCTCTTACGTTATTTTATGCAGGGCAATCGTTTTATGGCTGCCCGGTACAACGGTGACCTGCCCTGGATGAACCATTCTAATCGGAGCGTCGGGGCGTGAAGTTAGTCAGCATCATTACTTCGACTGTTGGCCGCCCAGAGCTCGCTCGGTGCATCGAGTCCGTTCGCCGGCAAACGTATCCGCACGTTCAGCATATCGTAGTGGTGGATGGACCGGAGCACCATGCAAAAGCAGATCCCATTCTCACTCGATATCCCAATCTCGATGTTTTTTATCTCCCCTACGCGACGAAGCAATGGGGGGCAAAGATCAACGCCGCCTTTCCTCAGCTCGCGAAAGGGGATTATATCATGTTCCTGGACGACGACAATACGATCGAGCCGGATCATATCGCATCCCTCATCCAGACCATCGGCGATCGCGCGTGGGCCTACGCGCTTCGAAATCTTACCATGAATTCCATGTTCGTAGCCAGGGACTATTGTGACGCGCTGGGTCTCCTGCATCCGACCTGGGCCGAATTTGCGCAACGGAAAAATATCCATCATCTCGATACTGGATCGTTCTTCCTTTCACGAATAGCGGCTCTGGAGATGGGCCAGTTTTGGGGACCGAAAAACTTCACCGATCCTGCAAAGTGGGTGGACCTCTATGATCGCAAATTTATGAATGCCCTGCTATCGAAATACCCGGACCCCATCTGCAGCTACCGCCATACGTTTAACTACGAGATAAACATCGGTCAACTCGATTTTTTCTTGAAGGGTAATCGGATGATGCGCAAGTGGTATGGGAACAAATTGCCATCGATCTTCACCCCACGCGAACAATCCATTCAGAAAAAGCCTGCTACGATTCCTAAGATCATCCACCAAATATGGATCGGCCCCCATCGCTGCCCGACACACCTCATGCAGACATGGAAGACCATGCATCCCGATTGGGAATACCGGTTTTGGGGAAATAACGAGATTGCTTCTCACTCGTTCCGTAACCAGCGGCATATTGATTCGATCCCGAACTGGGCGGGGAAATGTAACGTCATACGATATGAACTACTCCACGAATACGGCGGTGTCTACGCCGATGCCGACATGGAGTGTCTGAGACCGCTGGATGATTTCTTTCTGCAGAACGATTCCTTCGCCTGCTGGGAGAACGAACGCGTTACTCCAGGATTGGTTGCCAATAGTATACTTGGAGCGATTCCCGAAAATGATCTGCTGCGCGAGATGGTCGAAGAGCTGGAACACGCCCT
>Ga0307373_10006603_pt1 | contig 18382 bp, 19 predicted proteins | sample OX2MG_FD_202534 | JGI IMG/M metagenome (GOLD analysis project Ga0307373, IMG submission 202534) | Soil microbial communities from Risofladan, Vaasa, Finland - OX-2 | ecosystem: Environmental > Terrestrial > Soil > Coastal area > Acid sulfate soil | place: Finland: Risofladan, Vaasa | collected...
GTCAAAAGACCGCTATATTTGACTGACTGGTTCGCCGACAACTCTGGAATCACCAAACCGAGGTTTTCGTAGTCGGAGGAATCAGCGCGCAGATTGCTTTCCGTGCGGCCGCCGTGCCACCTCGCGCGCCCGCACCTTACGTTCCCGCGCGGCCTAGCGCGCGACATTCCGGCGCATCACGCGCAGCCTCCTCGGAACGCAAAAAAGGCCGAACCCGCTGCCGGGCCGGCCTTTTTCGTTGCAAGAATGCCCTTGTTGATCGCCGCTCGCAAACGATTACTTCGACGGAATCTTCCGCGGCGCGTGCTTGCCGGTCTCCGTCTTCTCCGGAATCACACTCGGATCGACCTTCACCTGGTCCCAGTGCAGTAGGAACGGCGACGGATCGTAGCTCGCAAGCGTGCCGGAGAACCGGATTCCGTCATCCTTCTGCAATCTCACCACGTCGGGCTGCGGCGGAACCGGTGCTGTCGCTGGAGCGCCCGCTGCGCCTGCCGCCGGAGTATTTCCTGCTGGCGGCGTGGAGATCCACACCTTTACGTCCATGTTCGCCGTCGTCGCCGCCTGCATGTCCTCTGGCGTCGCGCCTGTGTACACCATGAAATCGACGGCCGCGTCGGTCTTTTGCGTGTCGATGATCTTGCCCACCACTTCGGGGAACTCGGCGCCGCAGATGGCCAGCCACGTCATCTGCGCCTTATCGCCTCCTCCGCTCAGGTCGCTGATCACCGTAATGATGTTGCTCGCCTGGCGAACCTTATTGAGGTCGTCCTGGCTCGGGATCGTGTATGTCGCAGGACGGTCCGGAGCGTTCGCCGAAAGCTGCAGCATCTCATTCATCTGTGCGTCCACCTGGCTGTCGCAGCCCGGCTGCTCGTAAGCGAGGATTTTCGCCCGCAGGTAAGACTTCACCTTGTCGCTGTCGGGAACCTTCAGGTTCACGGCTCTCGCCAGCGCCCAGAATCCGTCGAGCGCCTGTGGAGGATTCATGGCCAGATAGGCAAGCCCCAGGCGGTATTCGGAAACGGCGTCGTCCGGCTTGTTCGCGAGGGCCGCCTTGAATGCCGTCACCGCGCCCGCATAATCCTTCAGTTGCAGATCGGCGGAACCGGCCGAGAAATCGAAAAACGCAATGCCGGGCTTCTTCTGCTTCGCAAAATCCGCGTCGGACATGGTCACGTTCGCTGGCTTCGGGAATGCCTCCAGCAGCTTCGCTCCTTGCAGAGCCGCATCCCGCTCTTTCGTGAGCTGGTCATTCGCGTCGGGCGCCTGCGGATTGAACGGCATTGCGGAGAACGCCTGCACGCGGGTCTGTAGCGCCTGCAGGCGGATGCCGGCGTCCACTTTGTCGCCGAGCGCCGTGAGTTTGTCCGCGGTCTCGATGGCCTTGGGATAATTCTTAAGCTGGAAATAGGTCTGGTAATAGAGTTGGTCCACGTACTGCATCAGCGTGGAATTCGGGAACTTCGTCACGAAATCGTCGAGCAGCTTGATCTTCGCCTGCGGATCCTTCTCGCTGTTGGCCGCTTGAAATGCGTTGTATTCCGGTATCGTGTACGACGGTTTCTGCTGTTCCTGCTGCGCCTGTGCGGCGCTTGGGCGCGCGAACAACGACATCGATACGAGGGCGGTCAGCATTACTACGGCGATGTTGAGGTGTTTTCGCGTCATCAATTCACTGCCTCCTGGGTCAGCGCCGGGTCGCGCGGTCGTCTCAGGGCCACGACTCCTCGGAACAACGTCAAACACAAACCGACGGGATTATAGGGAAAGCATCCCACGCGCGCAAGTTGAAATCAATCAATAGCTTTCCGTTCGGGGGCCCAGCCTTGGCCTGAAACGCCCGAAGCCTAATGGTAAGATAGTGCGGTAGCTTAATGTGTCGCCCCCTGGGAGTCAATCCATGAATCCGGCAAGCCCGCTCAAAGGCAAAGTTGCGCTAGTCACCGGCGCAAGCCGCGGCATCGGCTTGGCCATCGCGCGAAAGCTCGCCGAAATGGGCATTCAGGTCGGCGTGTGTGCGCGCGATGCGAGCAGGCTCGAAAGTGTGGCAACCGAATTGAAGCGCAGGGGCCACAACGTGCTGGCCGTCCCGGCCGATGTATCGCGTTCCGGCGACATTGACCGCCTCGTGCAAAAGACCGAACAATCCCTCGGCCCGGTCGAATTCCTCGTGAACAATGCTGGCTTCGGGTATTTCGGCCCCGCTTTCGAAGCGTCCGAACAGACCTGGGATTCCGTGCTGGACACCAACCTGAAATCGGTCTTCCTGCTGAGCAAGGCCGTGGCGCCGGGCATGATTCGCCGCCGCGGCGGACAAATCATAAATATCGCATCGCTCGCCGGCAAAAGCGCGTTTGCCGGAGGAGCCATTTATTGCGCATCGAAGTGGGGCTTGCTCGGGCTCACGCAATGCATGGCGGAAGATCTGCGTCCTTACGGGATTCGTGTCAGCGCCATCTGCCCGGGAAGCGTAGCCACGGATTTTTCGCCCCACGCAGGGAAGGACGTGAGCAAGATGCTGCAGCCGGACGACGTAGCTCATGCCGTCGAGATGCTCGTCACGCAGGAGCCCCGGAGCTTTATCAGCGAAATCCTGCTTCGCCCCACCCAGAAGCCATAGAAAAGCCCTCCAGTACCATGAATCTTTCATAGCCCTGCGGCATCCGATAGTTTGAGTTTAAACGATTATCGTTTCAGTTCGAATGATCGAAGGGATTTAATGCCGACGCATTACGGTGGAAACACAAAAGACAGGAGAGCCTTAAACGCTTATATCAACTTGATCCGTGCATCGGAATCGATTTTGGCGCAAATGAGCGCCGATCTTGCCGCGAAAGGCCTAACTTTGAGCCAATTCGGCGTAATGGAAGCGGCGTTCCACCTGGGACCTCTCACCCAGCGGGAGCTCGGCCGGCAGCTTCTGCGGAGCGCGGGGAGCATCACGGTCGTGATCGACAACCTCGAGAAACATGGATGGGTCCGGCGCGAACGGCCGAAAAGCGACCGGCGAAAAGCGCTCGTTCATCTGACTGCCGCAGGACGCAAGCGGATTGAGCGGGCGCTTCCGCCGCACGTCAAAGCCATCGTAACCTGGATGGACCGGCTCGAACCGGAGGAACAGAAGGAAATGCGCCGCCTCTGCCGCAAGCTGGGGCTGGGCGAACAAAAATCGGATTCGAAGACGCGCCGTTCGGAAGCGCCCAGCGCGTAAGAATGCGGCAATCGTGTCGCCAGTCCAAAAGGTTTCGTTCAACGAATGTTCGAAGACATTGGAGACAAGTAGAAAGGAGCAAGACAATGCTGCGGATTCGACCGAGTGGAGAGCGCGGGCACAATAAACTTTCGTGGCTCGACTCGCATTTCACGTTTTCGTTCGACCAATATTACGATCCAGAACACGTCCAGTTCCGCGCGCTGCGCGTGCTCAATGAAGACGTGGTGGCGCCGGGGCAAGGCTTTCCCATGCATCCCCATCGCGACATGGAAATCCTCACCTGGATTCTCGAAGGAACGCTCGAGCACCGCGACAATGCGGGCGGCAGCGGCGTGATTCGTCCCGGCGAATTGCAACATATGTCGACGGGCGCCGGGGTGATGCACAGCGAATTCAATCCGTCGCCGAAGGAACCCGTCCATCTATTGCAGATCTGGATTCTGCCGGAGCGCAAAGGGTTGAAGCCGGAGTACGAGCAGCTTGCTTTCGCGGATGCGGATTTGCGCAACAAGTTCAGCCTGGTGGCCGGGCCCAAGGCGCCGGTAACGGTCCACCAGGACGTGAACCTCTATATCGCGCGCCTCGACAAAGCTGTGGAGGCGAAGCAACCGTTGCAGCCGGGGCGGCACGCCTGGGTGCAAGTGGCGCGGGGTTCGATCGATTTGAATGGGATGGCATTGAAGGCCGGTGATGGCGCGGCCATTTCCAATGAGAACGATGTCCGCGTTCAAGCCGGGGAAGCGTCGGAAGTTCTGCTGTTCGATTTGGCCTGAGGCGCGAGAGGGCGGAGCGGGCGGAATCCATCCGTTTGCTCTGCCCTCAATAAAATCCATTTGGGGTCCAGGAAAAGCAAGGCATAATCCGCCGCATTCCGGGTGAAAGCATCCATGACGAACGAAATGGGAGGCAAACTCGAATGGCAAACTCCTCGGGTGGCATTACACCGCTGATTGGCCGCGTTCTGATAAGTGCGGTGTTCTTGATATTTGGCTTTTTGAAAATCACGACCTTTCACTTCTACGTAGGCATGGCCGCCGCGAAAGGAATGCCGCTCACGACGCTGGCGATTGCAGGGGCGATCTGCTTTGAAATTCTGGGAGGCCTGGCGATCCTGTTGGGATATCAAACGCGCATCGTGAGCTGGCCGCTCTTTCTGTATCTGATTCCCACCAGTTTGATCTTTCACAATTTCTGGGCGGACCAAGGCGCGTTGCGGGCGGCGATGATGACGCATTTCTTCAAGGATCTGGCGATCATGGGCGGGCTGCTGTTCTTGGCGGAGTGCGGCGCGGGCAGGTATTCCTTGGATGCGTCACGTCCGGCGCCAAGACCGTCCTGACGGCGCTTCATGTCGCGGCGATATGCGTGGCCGCGTGGATACTTTTCGGCGGTGCTTTCGAGGTTCTTTTCCGTTGGACGGACAAAGCCGCTTCGCCAGATCGCGCGTTGTGCCGGGGCTCCTCGGCGGCTATGAATCCTCGGTGATCTCGATTTCCTGGCCGCACGTGCTTTGATGACAGCGCACGGCGCACCCCGCGCTAACTCATTCGCGCACCTTCCCCTGGTTTGCTTGTTTCCATCCCAACCATCGGCTAGCCTGGCAAAACGAACCTTATGGATTCCCGCATACCCAAGCTCTTCTTCGGATTGCTGGTGCTTTGCGCGGCAATCCATTTTTCCTACTACTACCCGCAATTGCCGGGGGTTATGGCTTCTCACTTTGATGCGCATAGTATCGCCAACGGCTGGCAGACCAAGTCCGCGTTCTTCGGCGTTCTTGCCTGGGTCGCGGTAATCGCGGCATTTCTCGTTTTCGGAATCCCCTGGGCCATCGCCGTTCTGCCGGCGCGGTTTGTCCACCTTCCCAACAAGGATTACTGGCTAGCGCCGCGGCAAAGGGCTTCCTCGCGGAGATTTTTGGGCGCTTGGTTCGCGTGGCTCGGTTGTGTCGTGTTCACGGTCGTTGTTCTGGCTTTCGACTACGCAATGAAGTCCAATCTGCCGGGAGGTTACCCGCGGGACCCGGCGCGGCTCTGGCGCCTGCTTGTCGGATTCGCTGTCTTCACGCTTGTCTGGGCCATCTGCATGTTGCGGCGATTCGGCCGCCCGCCCGGGAACGCATCGCCTCTGCAATAGCGCCGCTCCAGTCCAGCTTCCATCGAAGAAAGCCCGTTCACGCGGGTCGTCACATTCACTTGCGCGTGGCAGGTGCGCAATCAGCCCGAAACGCAGTAGAATTCAGCCTGCTTCAGGAATACGCCTATGGATCTGCCGGAAGTCGTTCTCTTGCTTGTGCCGCTTCTCCTGGCTGGATGCCAGCCCCGCCAGCGATTTACGCACGTCGGCAACCAGAATCCTTACATCATGTTCGATCAAAAGACCGCTCGGAATTGCTGGGCGGGCCCGCCCAGCAAGCCTCCCGATATCGCATCGGGAGAACTCGGCAACATCACGCCACAGGAAGCGGTTGATTTTGGACTGGAATCGCCCGCCGCCGCGGCCAAGGCGAACCCGGCGAGCCTACCCTTCTGCAAGGATCTGAAGTAAACCGGCTTTTCACTCAGGGAGGGAATTTCGTTGTTAACGCAGGCACGTCAGCGGAGATTTTTGCCGTTCTCACGAGTAGGGCGCCGGCAATCCGCACTTCAGCCGGTGGGCGCGCATGGCGGTTTGCATGTGAGTCCGAATGCGCAAATTCGAGCGGGGGCGGGCGGTGCAGAGAAGGATGAAACCGGCATCATGGTCCTGCTCGTAGTAGCCGACCGCGTCGATCGAGTCGAATTCGCCGGACCCGCACAGTTTCCCTGCGCACGTTAGGCAGCGCCCTTGATGACAAATCGCCGGAAGAATGATCCCCTCGCGCTGCGCGGCGTCCCAGATGTGATCTGTCGCAGGCACCGTAATCACACGCCGCTCGTCCGGCATCTCGAGCGTCACCTCGAATGATTCCGTAATGGACCTCTCCTTCCCGGGAATGTATCAATCTTAATGTTAAGGGACGGCTGTGTCTGCCCGAGCTCGTCGCCCGGCAGACGCAGCCGCCAAATGAAATGGCTCTTTATGGATTGTAGAAGCCGCGGTTCTTGCTGTACGGGGCTTCGCCGGGGGTGCCTCGGCGGAAATGTCCCGACGGGATACTCTTGCCGTCGCGTTCGTGAGCCAGAAGCTCGATGAACCACGCCTCGTGTTCGATCTCTTCGTTCAGGATTCGCGAGGCCATATCGTACGTTCGGGGATCTTTCCCGAAGGTCATGTCGCAAATCTGGATCCAGCTCCGGATTGCGCACCGCTCCGACTCGAGCAGAAGCGTCAGGATGTTGACGGCCGTCGGTGGATCGGGCAGTTTCGCCGCCACGCAGCCGGCTTGGTCGTGGAACACCTTCAAGTCGTTCGGCAATTCGCCGCCCAGCTCGTAGATGCGCGGTACGATCAGCTCCCAATGCGCTCGGTCCTCGAGCCGCGCGTCCTCGCAGATCTCCTTGTAATCTTCATGGCCCGCAAGGTGCATCCGGAGGATCGTGTAGTAATAATAGGTGCTCGCGAACTCCGCCGCCGCGTTGGCCACGAGCATCTTGAGCAGTTTTTCCACGTCCACGCCGCGCGCTCGAATCACTTCCACTCCCACGCGCTGCGTCACGTCTCCGTACTTCACTACTGGGTTGTCAGCCATCGTTTGGCCCTCCGAGGGAGAAGAGTAGAGATTCTGGAAGCCAAGGTCTAATATATGAAACCTATGGAATCCATAGTTCAAACGTATCGCAGCGTCCGCGAAAGCGCATAACGCATGGAACTGCACCAGTTGCGTTATTTCTGCGCGGTCGCCCGGGCGGGGAACTTCACGCGCGCGGCCGAAAATCAGCACGTCGCCCAGCCCTCGCTTTCACAGCAGATTCACAAGCTCGAGGACGAGCTGGGCGCCAAACTCTTCGACCGTTTCCCGCGTTTCGCGCGTCTCACCGAATCCGGCAAGGCGTTCCTGCCCAAAGCCGAGGCCATTCTTCGCCAGGTGGGCGAGGCCCGCGCCGAAATCCAGGAAAAATCTCGCGCCGAAGTGGGCACGGTTTATGTCGGTTCCATCCCCACGATCGCCCCCTACTTCCTTCCGCCCGTTCTGGCGCGCTTTGCCGGCCGCTATCCGGGCGTATCGGTCCGCGTCATCGAGGACATCACTTCCGGCTTGCTCGATCATTTGCATCACGGACGGGTGGACTTGGTCCTCCTGGCTTTGCCCGTTCGCGGCGAGGAACTTCAGTTCGAGGAACTTTTTCGCGAACCTCTGTTCGCGAGTCTGCCTGAAACCCACCGTCTCGCGTCGCGCAAAACGATCGGTCTCGCCGAGATTCGCAACGAGCCCTTCCTTTTATTGAAGGAAGGCCATTGCTTCCGCGAAAACGCTCTCGCGGCCTGCCGGCGCTCCCGCATTCATCCCAACGTTATTTTCGAGAGCGGCCACTTTTCGACGATTCTCTCCATGGTGGCGACAGGTATGGGTGTATCGGTGGTTCCCGCGATGGTGGTGTGCAAACATCCCGGCTGCCGTTTCGTCCGTCTCAGCGACGACCGCATGGCTCGCAGCGTCGGCCTGATGCAGCTAAAGCACCGGTTCCCCACGCGTGCGCAGCGCGCTCTGATGGAGGAGTTGCGTCATCATGCCCGCGCGATCCGCGCCAACCTGCCCCGCTAACCGAACCGGATGCGGCTGGCTGGCAATCCTTCCATCGTCAATCCGCGGTTTCTGGATGCGCAGGTCTCGCGTGGCCCCCACGTAGCCCCTCTCGCCACAGGCTGAGCCGGTCCATGTAGAGGTAAACCACCGGCGTGGTGTACAAGGTCAGCACCTGGCTGAATATCAGGCCGCCCACAATCGCGATGCCCAGCGGCCGCCTCAATTCCGCGCCGGTGCCCGTGCCCAGGGCCAGAGGCAAAGCTCCAAATAGCGCCGCCATCGTGGTCATCAAAATCGGCCGAAACCGCAGCAGGCACGCCTGATGGATAGCCTCGGTCGAGTTTTTCCCTTCGTTCCGCTCCGCCTCGATCGCGAAGTCGATCATCAGAATCGCATTTTTCTGGACAATGCCGATCAGTAGGATGACCCCGATCAGCGCTACCACGCTCAGCTCGATGCGGAACAGCATCAGGGCCAGCACCGCGCCCACTCCCGCCGAAGGCAGCGTCGATAGAATCGTGATCGGGTGAATGTAGCTTTCGTAAAGAACGCCCAGCACGATATAGACGGCCAGCAGCGCCGTAATAATCAGCAGCGGCTCGGTTGACAACGAATCCTGATACGCCGCCAGCGAACCAGCGAACATTCCGTGTATGGACGATGGCATTCCCATGCTCTGTTCCATTTGATCGATGTCCTTGGCGGCTTCGCCCAGCGCTACGCCGGGAGCAAGGTTGAACGACACCGTCACCGATGGGAATTGTCCTTGGTGATTCACCGCCAGCGGAGCCGTCGTCGGCTCGAAGTGCGCAATCGCGTCGAGTGGAATCTCCTTGCCTGCCGCCGTCTTCAGGTAGAAGTCGTTAAGTTCCTGAGGGCTTTGCCAGAACTGCGGCGCCACATCCAGCACCACGTGGTATTGGTTGAGCGAGGTGTACATCGTTGACACTTCGGCCTGCCCGAAACCGTCGTACAGCGTGTTGTCGATCGTTTGTGGAGTAATGCCCAGTCGCGACGCCGTCTTCCGGTCGTATTTCAGATAGGCCTGAAGTCCCTTATTCTGCTGGTCGCTGTTTACGTCCGTAAGCTCCGGCATCTTTCTCATCTGTGTCAGCAGGGCAGGCCCCCACTTCACCAGGTCCGATACATCCTCGCTCTGCAGTGTGTATTGAAACTCTGCGTTGCTGAGTCGGCCTCCGATCCGCAAGTCTTGCCCGGCCTGCAGGAAAACGGCAGCCCCTGGCAGGGACATCAGCTTCGGGCGCAGCCGGTTGATCACCTGGCTGGAGCTAATCTTCCTTTCCGCCAAAGGCTTTAATCCGGCCCATATTTGTCCTGTGTTGGTTGCTCCATTCCCTCCCGTAAAGCCCATCGAGTGCGCCACGGCGGGGTCGGATTGAATGATGCCGATGAAGCGTTTGGTCAGCTTCTGCATCGTCTGGTACGACGTGTCTTGCGCTCCCAGGATTCCTCCCTGAATCGTTCCGTTATCCTGCTGCGGGAAAAAACCCTTGGGGATCGCTATGAACAGGTAAAAGTTCACGAAAATGACGATGCACAGCAGGCACAGGACGAACGCCGAGTTTCGAAGAACCCATTGGAGGCTGTTTTCGTAAGCGCGCAGAAGGGCGTCGAAAGCCCTCTCGTTTGCCCGGTAGATCGCGCCGTGTTTCTGGCTGCGTTCCTCTCTCAATAGCCGGGAACACAACATGGGCGTGGCGGTCAGTGAAATCACGAGCGAAAAGAAAACGGCCGCCGAAAGCGTGACCGCGAATTCGCGGAACAACCGCCCCACGATGCCGCCCATCAGCAGGATGGGAATAAAAACGGCGATCAGCGACATCGTCATCGACAATACGGTGAATCCGATTTCTTTCGCCCCCTTAAGCGCCGCCTGCATGGGGTGCATTCCTTTTTCCAGATAGCGCGTGACGTTCTCGATCACCACGATTGCGTCGTCCACCAGGAACCCAGTCGAAATCGTTAGCGCCATCAGGGAAAGATTGTCCAGGCTGTAGCCGCACACGTACATCACGCCAAATGTCCCGATCAATGAGACCGGCACCGCCACGCTGGGGATCAGCGTCACCCGCCAGTTTCGAAGGAAGATGAACACCACCAGGATTACCAGCCCCACCGAAATCGCCAGCGTTCGCTCGGCTTCCGAAACGGAGGCTCGAGTGCCGAGCGTGCGGTCCATCACGGTGGTGAAATCAATCGCGGATGGCACCGACGCCTGTAGCGCGGGGAGAGCCTTTTGAATGCGGTCCACCGTGGCGATGATATTCGCCCCTGGCTGGCGATTGATGAACAGCAGTACGCATGGCTTCCCATCCGCCCAGGCTGCGGATCGTATGTTTTCCACCGAGTCGGTCACGTTCGCTACGTCCGAAAGCTTGATGGCCGCGCCGTTGTGATATCCCACGATCAGCGGCTTATAGTAGGCCGCTTTGAGCAGCTGATCGTTTGCCAGAATGTCCTGGGTTCGCAGGCCGTTTGAGATCTGCCCTTTCGGCAGATTCGAGTTCTGGGCGATCAGCATGTTTCGAATGTCCTGCAGACCCAGGCCATAGCTGTTCAGTTGGGCCGGGTTCACATCCACTCGCACTGCCGGAAGCGCGCCGCCGCCCACGAACACCTCGCCCACGCCCTGAATTTGCGACAATCCCTGCGCCAGGACGGTTGACGCCGCGTCGTATAAGCGGCCGCGGTCGTACACGTCGGATGTCAGCGCTCCGATCAGAATGGATACATCCGCTGGGTTTACTTTCCGGTAGAACGGATTGCTCGGCAGATTGGTCGGTAGATAACTCCGCGCGGCGTTGATGGCCGCCTGCACGTCTCTCGCCGCCCCATCGATATTGCGGTTCAGATCAAACTGCAGGACGATGCCGGTTGCCCCCAGATAGCTCGACGACGTCATTTCCGTTATGCCGGCAATGCGTCCGAATTGCCGTTCGAGCGGCGTGGCCACCGACGACGCCATGATCTCCGGGCTCGCGCCCGGCAGGTTCGCGTTTACGCGAATGGTCGGGAAATCGACTTGCGGAAGCGCCGACACCGGCAGGAATATGAAGGCGATGGCGCCGGCGAGCGCGATGGCCGCCGTCAGCAATGCCGTTCCCACGGGCCGGCGGATGAATGGCGAGGAAATGCTCAAGGCTGTCTGCCTAGCAACTCGTATTTCCGGTGTTTGCTATCGGGGTCGGCAATTCCGTACTCTTGCCTCTCAAAGCGAAAGAAATAGAGCGATTACAAGCTCAAATTTGTTATATGGATAACTGCCTCATTCAAAACTCCCGGCCCTAAATTACCGTACTACTTTGCCGTGGCATGGTCAATCTCCTGCTGGCGGAAGCGGCCCAGGTTTACGGCGGCCCGCCTTCCGGCAAGCGAGCGCCATGAAAACGAAAAGGTATCCCACCGAAACCAATCCGCATTCTGGCTTCTTTTTACCCGGCGCTGAAAACCGTCCCGCACTCGAGCGAAAGATGCTGCTACCTGTTGCTCGGCGCCTGCATCTATTACAATAGAGCATAGAGGATGCGGATTCACGGTGAACCATGCGAAGCACCCTGCTCATTCTGCTTTTGGCCTTGTTCGCGGCGTCTCCCGGTCGCGCATTTGCCGCCAAAGCTCCTGACTTCAGCCACGACGCCGTGTGGATCGATACCGGCCCATCCGCGGCGAAGGTTCCGCATTCGATCAAAGGCTATCGGGGTCACGTCCTTCTGGTTGATTTCTGGGAGTACACCTGCATCAACTGCGTCCGCGACTTCGGCGTTCTGAAGCGATGGTACTCGAAATATCATCCATACGGTTTCGACATTGTCGGCGTGCATTACGGTGAGTTCGCCATCGGTTTCAGCGTGGCGAACGTCCGGCAGGCCGCCCAGCGCTTCCGCCTTCCTTGGCCCGTCGTCGCCGACGTGCATGGCTCCATCTGGAATGCATACCACTCCAACGTCTGGCCCAATCGGTACCTCATCGATCCGAATGGCGACATCGCTCTCCACGTGGAAGGTGAAACCGGCAATGACAAACTGGAAGAGAAAATCCGCGAGCTCTTGGCGCCATCTCATCCCGAGGTCGCCAAGATCCCCCTCGATCCGCCCGAGAACACCTTCGCGCCCGAGTGCGGTATTCCTACCCAGGAAACCTATGTGGGCGACTGGTTTGGGCGCGGCGCATTGGAAAATTCGCAGGGCTATCGCGACGGCTCTGTTCTCGATTTCCGCGCGGCGCATGAACCGGACGACGGCCGTGTCACGCTGTCCGGCAAATGGCGCACCGAGCAGGACGGCGTCACGTCGGCCGCCCCGCAGGCAAGCGCCCAGCTTCGCTACCATGCGCGCTCGGTGTATGCCGTTCTAAGCCTGGAAAATTCGAAGCACTCAGTCCGCGTATACCTCCTGCAGGACGGCAAGCCGATTCCCAAAAGCGATGCGGGAGTGGACGTTCGTTTCGACTCGGAAGGTTCCTATATGGATGTCGACGCCCCGCGCATGTATTACCTGCTCAAGAACACCTCCTTCGGATCTCATCTGCTGACGATCGAGCCCAAGGATAGCGGGCTCGACCTGCATTCGTTCACCTACGGCAATAATTGCCAGCAGGATTTCGATCAGTTGTAAGGGCTCTTATTCGGCGGGTAGTTCTTTCCATCAGCACATCGTACACGTTCTATTTTTCAAATCCGAGAAAGTCCAAGTTATCCGTGCAGACCTGCTCCATGATGTGCCAGTCAGGCTTCAACTGGTAATAGAGCGTTGTGTTCCAGGGCTTTTCCAGAGCCTTCGGGTCTTCCATGGTGATATCGATTTGCATGTTGTCGAAGTCCACGCGGCGGAAACGCTCGATCACGTGCAGTTGCTCGCTGTGAACGTGGCCGTCCCGGTCGAGCCATGTCTTATCGTTGAAGCCGATGGTGTCGACAACCAGCGTGTTGTCCTCCCAATGGCCAATCGAGTCACCCATGTAGGTGGGAGTCAAATCGGGCGGATGTGGACGCCCATCCGTGTAGATATGCCGCACGGTATGGTCGTATTCATACAGGATGATCACTTCCTTGGGCGTCTGAACGATCTGCATGGGAAAAGGCTGCAGATAGATGCGGGGAGTACCCGGAGGATAACAATACTTAAGAACTGGGTCATTCGTTTGCTGCAGTGTGTGCGTGCGCGGGCCATTCGAGGGTTTGGTGGCCTCGAATTTCGCCTTGGCCCAAGGTGTCATTGCAGGTTCATCCTGAGTATAAGTGGAGAGTATGAAATGTCGCTGACTCGCAGGGGCGTGCATGTTCCACACGCCCTGTAAATCGTGTTCGGGAACTGCGGCGGGCTGAGTTTTTGACGCTTCCGCCTGCCGAGCAGTCTCGGCGGACAGGCCCGGTGAAAAGGCCATTGTCGCCGCGACCGCAAGAAATGAAATCGCTAGATAATTCCGCATCGTGAAACTCCTTTCCAATAAAAGTGTTTCCCCAGAAAGTAATCATCCGGAATTTTCGTTTTAACCTCCCGGATGGGCACGCCTATACACCCGAGATCCTTCCGAGTGAACGAAATTATTTGTCGTCGCAGAATCTTACACCTTGTGGCACCGTCAGCCCGGCCCCCCAACGGCTGTAGACCGACTGCCGCGGCAGATCGGTCAGCGTGAACTGCCTGTTCAATCTTTGTCGCGAATCGCTCGATTGGTCCTCGAAGAGTTCCTCCAATTCCATCGCTGATCTAATTCGCGAATCAGAATCAGGCCACCGTCGGAAGTCACCCGTGATCCTTTGAAATCGACCTTCAACGAAGCATTGAAGCTCGCATATACACAGATGATGGCGCACGCCGAATGGTTCGTTGGTCACAGTTCAAATCGGAAATGTGGGGTAAGGGCGCTTCGGCCTTGGCGGCAGGATCGTAATTCCTACTCGGGACGCTTGCCGTTCGTCAGTTTCGCCGCGAGTTCCTCGATCGCTGTTTTCACTGTCTCCGCATACGGCGCAAAGTCACGAGCCGGGTCGAGCAGCCGGCCATTTTCCGCCAGCATTTCGTTGGCGAAGGCGATTGCTGGCATCGTGGTGGCCGGATCCATGTGCAGGCCCTCCAACACCTGCCGGAGCTGTGCGGCCGCCTTCGCTCCCCCGCGATGCCCGTAGCTCATGATCGCGGCGGGTTTTCCCAGCCATTCCTTATAAAGATGATCGATCGCGTTCTTCAAGGACGCTGGATATCCCCAGTTGTATTGAGGCGTCACAAACACGTAGCCATCCCCCGCGCTCACTTGTCTGCTCCACGCCTTGGTGTGCTCGTGCAAGTACTCCTGATTGGCCGGTATATTCGGCTCGTCGTTCGGCAGCGGCCAGCTCGCCAAATCCACCAGTTCGAATTCGATGTCCCGTGTTCCAGAGGCCAAGCTCAGCACCCACTCCGCCACCTGCTCGCCGATCCGTTGTGGCCGCGTGCTGCCGATAATGATTTCCACTTTTTGCATGTTGCCCCTTGCCTATTGAACCATACGTATGGATTTATCGGGAGATTTCAGGTATTCAACCTAAATACAACGCCAAATCTTCGTCACGGATTGCCGCTGCCGGCCGTCGGATTCCGTTCAACGGACCTGCCCTACGGAAAGCGCTTCCGCGCAAGAGTCTCCGCGGTGAACGACGCCAGTCTCCGGAACAGACCCTCCGCGCCCGCTTCCTTTTCCTCCGTCGCCAGCGCCAGGTGCCGCTCCACGCGCGATTCTATTTCCTGCATCTCCTCCCGGTTCGCTCCCGGAGCTAGCCGCTCGAACAGCATCCGGTGCGCCTGTTTTCTCTCCATCACCTCGAGCCCGTCGAGAATCTGACGGTGCGATGTCCCTTCCCAAATCGCCAGGATCATGGCCTCGCGCAGCCAGCGTTCAGCCCTGTATTCCCCGAGCACGCCCAACCCTCCGTGCACTTCCATGGCCCATTTCGCCGTATCAATCGCGAACTCCGCCGTCCAATATTTCGCCAGATGCGCCACCAATCGAAATAAATGATATCTATCCGAATACGGCGGACGCTCCTGCCACACGCCGTCCAATAGCTCCGCCGCTTCCCATGCCAGCGCAAACGCCTGGCGAAGCCCGCTCAGGCGCTCCGCGAACTGCCGGTGCAGCAGCGGATGGTCCAGGATGCGTTTGCCGAATGCCGTGCGGCTCTCCGCAAAGGCGTACGCCTCCGCCATCGCTCGCTGCGCCAGGGCCACGCTCACCACACTGTTGGCCACCCGCGAAAGGTTCAGCACTTCCAGGATCATGTAAATTCCCATCTCGCCCGAGCCGAGCGGATAGGCCTCGCTTTCACGCAGTTCCACTTCGCCGGTGGGCACCGAGCGCGTCGCGATCTTGTCCTTGAGACGGCGGATGAAGTAATTGAGCTTTCCGTCCGCGCGCCGCCTCGCCAGCAGAAACAGCCCGATTCCGCGCACGCCCGCCGGTGTTCCCTTCGGCCGCGCGGCCACCGCCGCCAGTTCGGCGCCCACGTTGCTTGCAAAATATTTATCTCCGGTCAAATGCGTTTGCCCGTCGCGAAGCGCGGCCGCCGTTTCCACCGTGTTTCCCAGGTCCGACCCTCCTTTGATCTCCGTCATCCACGTCGCGCCCTGCCACACCGAATCGTCCTTGCGCAATAAGGGCGGCAGGAAGCGGGCTTGCAGGTCCGCGCTTCCGTATTTGGCGAGAGACACCGCCGTTCCCAAAGAGACCGTATAGGGGCAGCACACTCCCGGATCGTAAAACGAAGTGTTGTAAATCAGCAGATACGTTGGGATCAGGGATTTCTCTTCGAGCGCCCGCCATACCGTGCCCGATCGGTATCCTCTCTTCAGCATCATGTCGTATTCGGGAGGGAACAGCACCTCATCCACCCGCGCCCCGGCTTGGTCGAACATGCGCAGCCACGGCGTCCCGGCCCGGTCCACGGCATCGGAAATCGCCATCCCCTCGCTGCTCCACCAGGCCTCGTCGGCCCGCAGCACATCTCGATGCGAAATATTCTTGAGCGTCTGTTCCAGAAAGGAGAGCGGCGTGCGCGGCAGATCGAAATTCATAAAGCCCCATCCGTTACTTCATGGTGTATGAAGAAGGATTAGCTTGGTTCATGATTACGGCTCCGGTCCTGACGTTCCAGAAACTTACGGCTTAGAGGATGCCTTCCGTAAAAACGCCTGCACTTCCTCTATCGTGTAAGGCCGACCGGGCGGGTGGTGTATTACCGCATGGCAATTAGGACACACAGGACGAAGGTCAGCAATGGGATCAACCTCGTAACCTTTCCCTACTTTGGAAAGTTGGATTAAGTGATGAACATGGATGAGTCCGTCCACGGCCTGTCCATAGGCGACTCCGAACGAGAAACCGCAGATGTAGCATTTGGCCCCATATTTATCGATACATTTCTGGCGGGCTAGATTACTGCGTTCATATCCATTGACAAGCCTTTGAAAGGCTGCACCTTCCGGTAATCCCTTGCCATCTCCCACAACGTCGTCAGGGAACGCGATAACAGCGCTTGGGGAAACGGGTCTATATGCCCAATAACCACCAATCTTTTTTTCGCTTCGCCTGAACTTCCTAAATAACCTCTCCCATTGAGGGTCACACATTGTCCATGTGCTGCTAAAGAAATCAACCATATTGCCAGCATATTCTTTGATTGATTTCTTGCGGGCTGTTCTTTCGTATGCTGCTCGAACAAGGCTCCGGTTATCGCGCAACAGCGATTCAGCGATCTTTAGACGGGGGACAAATTTCGTTGGTTCACGACGATGCAGGTGCTCGATGATCTTTGCAATAATAGGGAAGGTAGCCTTTTGTATTTTCACAACATAGCCCTTCTTATTTCTGTCCCTCTGTCTTCGGCTTGTCAGCGATTTTTGCTAGCTTGTATAGTGGCTTACACGTATCTTTCAACAGAATGTCGAACTGTTCTTCTGAATTGAAGATGCCTATAGTGACACCCAAAATATGTCGTGCAGCGGCATCTATCGATTGTAATCGTTCGGTCTCAGGCTTGACTTTATCTTGAGAGAAATTTTCAATCCTTCCGTCTTCGCTACCAATAGTAACAAGCTGTGTCTCGCCGCCGCACCCTTCCACATGTTTTTTGACTTGATCAATCATATAAATTCCGACCGGTACTGCCTGCCCGAGCCATGACTTAGAATAAAGCAGGCGGCTGGTGAGATAGGTTGCAAGAACAGCACCGCATCCAATCGCGTCCAGTATGATGCGTTGTTTGAGTAGAGGCCGTTGATTTTCATCAGGTCAAATTCGTTGGGCGCTGCCCACGCCCCAACGAGAAATGCGCTTCCCGGAACAATACCCGAGGGATATAGAGGGACTAGCCTCTTATACTGGGCCGTCAATTCGTTTTCCGCTGCTTTGATCATCGCGTCGAGCCCCTTGGTTCCCTTAGGCTCCATCGCAGGCCACAGCTTATCTACCAGCGCGTCAGCCAAATCTCCATCTTCTGCAGCGCCAGCGAATACAGCCCGAGGAGAGTTTGACCGATCACCGACAATCGTTATCTTTGGTTGCTCTGGTTTTAGATATTGCCCCACTGTTTCTTGGGTGTCGGCACATAGCATGATTCCATCGATAAATCGAAATCCCTGAAAATGGTCACGCCTTTCCTTTCGGAAGCCGCAACTGATTTAACCGAGGGCTGGATGCGACTTCGGGAACAGCCTAATCATAGGCCCCTCCAGAAATCTGCGTGAAGTAAATAATCCTGATTGGTTTTATTTAGCTTTAGGGCGCTTGGAATTCTTCATCTTTTTCTTATAGCTGGCCACGGCTTGGTTGATCAGCGGGTAGGCCGTTCTGGCGGGTTCGATCCGTTCCACCTGCACCGTTTTTCCTTCCAGCTTTTTGTAATCCTGGAAAAACCTTCGAACCATCGCCAGCTTGTGCGGCGGCAGCTCTCTCGCCTCGTGATAGTGATTGTATTCGGGGTCGGCCGTCGCGACGGCGATGATTTTGTGATCGACGGTTCCTGCATCGATCATCGTCATCACCCCAATCGTCCGGGCTTGCATGAGGGTCAGCGGTATCGGTTCCTGGCAGAGCACCAGGACGTCGAGCGGATCGTCGTCCTCGCCAGGCGTTGGTTCGTTCGACGATCCAGCGGCGCCGGTAGCGCCGCAGCGGGCGGCCATCCTGCGTGGCAGGCCGGACGCGATTCCTCTTATGCGGGCAGATCAGCTCGATCCCGCGCCGCTGCAAACGCTTCCGCAACGGATCGCTGTCATTCGCCTTATCGGCAATCACCCGCAGCGGCTTCTGCCGGGGTCGGCCCGCGTGATGACTCCGCCCTACGCGGATCGCCGCGAGCGTCGTCTCGCGAGTTGGACTTCCGCCGGGGAGGCAGAGTGAAGGTAGTTTCCCAGAGGAAGACCGCGGCCGTCGACCACCACCATCCACTTCGTCCCCTTGCCCCGCTTGGTTTTTCCGACTTCGCAGCCCCCTTTTTTGCCGGA